>Ga0193692_1000278_pt1 | contig 13012 bp, 11 predicted proteins | sample L3a1metaG_FD_144917 | JGI IMG/M metagenome (GOLD analysis project Ga0193692, IMG submission 144917) | Soil microbial communities from a riparian zone of the East river system, Colorado, United States - L3a1 | ecosystem: Environmental > Terrestrial > Soil > Riparian zone | place: USA: East River... | reverse complement strand
TCCATACTCGACATGATTTTGAAGAAGTCGCCATTTCGAATATGACTCTTGATCGGCATCGTGGGTATGAGGATTTCGCATTCCGGCACGCGTATCTTGAGATCAGGCCGAAAACGGAGCCGCTGACAGATCACGGCTACGACGCAATCGGCCAGTTGCGCGCGGACTGCATTTTGCGTTTCTGACGGGAAAGCGGAAACGATGCGTTGGAGAGCTTCCACGCAAGTGGAGGAATGCATGGTGGTGAGGACGAGATGGCCGGTTTCGGCGGCGTTCAGAGTCAAGCGCATGGTTTCCGGCTCGCGCATTTCGCCGACCATCAACACATCGGGATCTTCGCGAAGTGCGTCGAGGAGTCCTTGTTCGAAGGAGGGTGTGTCGCGCCCAACTTCGCGTTGGCGAATATAGGCAGCACGGGGACGGAAAGTGTACTCGATGGGGCTTTCGATGGTGACGATGTGCCGTGCTTCGCCGAGGTTAATCTCCTGAATGAGCGCGGCCATGGTGGATGATTTGCCGGAACCGGTGGCGCCTGAAACGATGATCAGTCCGTTGTGATGGCTGATGTGGCGACGGAGATCGGGATGCAAATTTAGTTTTTCCAGTGTTGCCTGGAAAGTGGCGAGAAGCCTGATGGCGAAGCCGACACCGCGGCTGCTCTGGAGCACGTTGATGCGGCAGCGCACTCCCTGAATCGTGCGCGACAAATCGTGCGAGCGACGTTCAAGGAAGTGAGGCCATTGCTCGGTGCCGATCACTTCTCTTGCCATCTCGAGGAGATCACGCGGCTGCAGCGGCTCACCGGAAGTGCGCAAGGTGCCGCGGACTCGAATGGCGGCGGGGAGACCGGGTTCGAGGTGCAAGTCGCTTGCGCCATTCGTTCGGGCCATTGATATCAATGAATCGAGTTTCATGGAGATTAGTTTCCCGTCAGCATATAGCGTCCCAAAGGACAAAGTAACACCGCGGACGGTAGTTTGTTGCGGATTTCAGGCAGGGAGATACCTGAGTGCACTCGATGAATCTACTTGGTGCGGACTTCGTCCCCGACGCGCACTTCGCCCGCGATGATGTCGGCCGCAGTGAGGTTATTTTGTTGCGGAGGAGTGATCTTCAGCTCGGCTACTTTGAGCCCTTCGCGGTAGGCGTCCACGGGCAGACCGATGACAGGAAGAGCGCCGATGGGAAAGCTGATGATGACGTAGCGGCCCCTAACGTTGACTGAATCGACGCGGCCGACGAGAAGCGATGAAGGCTTGATAATGGGCGCATTGGTGCCGCCAGCCGTGTTGTGGGTCTTTCCAGCCTTGCTGGCGCACCCGACGAAAATCGCAGTGGCGACCAAAACCAAAGAAGCGCTCCGCATCGAGTGGTTGTTAGCTAATTTCGGTGAGGAAAGAAAGGTGAAACGGGCGGCGAAGTTTAGAGTTTAAAGTCTAAAGTTTAAAGTTGGGACGGACTACTGGAGTTTGGAGGCGTCGTCCTGCGGGGCGTAGCCGACGAGTTGCTGAGCATTGCTGATGTCCCAGAAGCGGCCGGTGTTGTTCGAGACACCGAAGAAGATGGCGAACTTCACGTCGCTGGCGAGCGATTTGGTGATCAGTTGCGTGAGGTCACGTGGGCTGCACCATTCGCGGCGCGCGTCAGGGTGGGTGCGAATGATTGTGCTGTCGTACGGCTGAAACCAGCAGATGCGAATGCAAATGACGTTCATGCCATGGATGTCCGAGTAATGGCGGGCGAGAGCTTCGCCGAAAACTTTGGTGCAGCCGTAAACGGTCGAAGGGCGAACGGGCATCTCGGTAGTGAGCCAGTAACCTTTGGGATAATTCAGGACAGTCTGGCCCGTGCTTGCGAATATGAACTGACGGACGCCGGCCTGGTGCGCGGCTTCGAACGCGTTGTAACCTCCGGCGAGATTCATCGGCAGGAGCCGAGAGTGAAAGTCGTCTTCATCGGGGATGGCGGCCAGATGGAGGACGGCATCGACGCCTCGGCATGCGTTCAACAAGAGATCGAAATCACGGATGTCTCCCTGCAGGAATTCGTCGCCGTCGCCGGCTTCCAATTTGCGGGCATCCAACAGACGCAAAGCGAAATGTTCGCGGAGGAGCGGCACGATCTGGGTGCCGACGCGTCCGCCCGGCCCGGTGATGAGCAGCTTCTTGCGCATCTACCGGTTGTATCCACTCATGGCTTCAAGCATTTCCCGCACAGCGGTTGCCAGGCCGACAAAGATGGCACGGCTGACGATGGAATGGCCGATGTTGAGTTCGACCAGGTGCGGCACCTGTTTCAATTCGGCAACATTGGCGACGTTCAGGCCGTGACCGGCATTTACGTTGAGTCCCAGCGCATGCGCCTGTTCGGCGGCCGCTTTCAATCGTTGGAGCTCGCCGTTCCAATTTTTCACCCGGAAACTTTCCGCGAATGCTCCTGTGTGCAGTTCGATGAATTGGGCACCGCTCTTTGCCGCAGCTGCGACCTGCACGGGATCGGGGGTAATGAAGAGGCCAGCGACATCGAACCCTCCCTCCGTAGTGACTTCCTGCCGGCGCTCCGGCACGAGGCAAACGATCTCGGGCTTCAGTTTCAGGGCGATCTCAACGATCTCCGGAGCGTTTCCCATCTCGAGGTTGAGCCGGGTGCTGACGGTTTCGCGCGCATTCCAGACGTCCCGGTCCTGGATATGGCGGCGGTCCTCGCGCAAGTGGAGGGTGATTCCTTTAGCGCCGGCATGTTCGCAGATGCGGATGGCATCGACGAGATTCGGTTCGCCGTGGGCGAGCCCGCGATAGCGCGCTTCCCGCAGCGTTGCCACATGATCCACATTCACCCCGAGTTTCAACACACGGTTACTTTCCAAACTCGGGGGAAATTCGCAAATGGAAACGGAGCCACCGCTCCCGACAAAATTCGATTTGCGTTGGCCGCGAAGCTTGCAAATCTCTGGGCGTGTCCGCGAGCGCGTCGTTTTTTCGTTATTGGTTCCCAGCTATTGTTTGGATGTGCCTGATCTTTTCCGGGTCGAGCGACGTGCTCTCCGCGAATCGGACATCGCGCTTCATTCGGCCTTTCCTGCACTGGCTCAAGCCGGACATTTCGGACGAGGCGGTAGCGCGCGTGCAGTTGGTCGTGCGCAAGGGAGGGCATCTCTCGGAGTATGCGGTGCTGGCGATCCTGTTTTGGCGGGCCTGGCGCAAACCGGTTCGGAATGATCCGCGTCCGTGGAACTGGAAACATGCGGTTATTGCGATTGGTTTAGCAGCTGCGTATTCCACGACGGATGAAATCCACCAGGCCTTTGTGCCGAGCCGCCAGGCGCAGGTGACTGATGTGCTGATCGACACGACGGGCGCGATCGCGGGGATTTTTATGCTTTGGCTGTTCGGGCGCTGGCGGAAGAAATGGTGAGATGTGGAGAGCAACGATCCCGATGTGGTGGGCCTTCGGGAGCTGAAGATAACTAATACACCGTAATGTGACTCTTTCGAGCATCGTCTTCAAAGAGCAACACGACAGTGCGGCTGACAACGGCCATGGCGTATGATAGGTTTATGGGTTAACGCACATTTCGAACATTCCATCAGCCGAGAATGGACAATAGGTGGACCAAGCCGATCGGTGTTGTACTCGCTCTGGGCTGTCTTGTAGCTGTGATCTCTCGCCTAACAGCGCTAAGTGTAAACTCGCTGAATACAAAACGTTCTGCAGAGCTGGTTGATCAACGGATGAGAAGAGCGTATCACATCTACGCTACGGGAAGTTTCAGCGAGGCTACGAACGAGATGTATTCATATTTAACGTTCCTCACAAACACATCAGCTGATGTTCGACGTTTGCGGGACATCGATGCGTTACGCTACATTGCGAATGAGAAATTGGCATACATGGCTGCAGCGTCCGGAGACCTAACTAACGCTTGCGAGCATTTGCGGCAGGTTTACGAAACGCATCAACATGAGGCAATGAGCGGGCGAGTCAGCGCTATACCAAAGGCGGACTTTCCCGAATTCGTCATACGGGGTGTTGAGGCTATTGATTTAAAGACCGGAGCGAATTGGAAATCCGAGTTCGTGCTAACCACGAATACGACGGCCAAAGTAAAAATGCTTTTCGAATCGGGTTTAACCAATCCACCGTAATGTGACTCCTTCGAGATCGTCTTCAGGAGCATCCGAGCGTTGTTCTCCCTGTGCGATGATCCGGTGTGGAAAGCGGCGCGGTAGTGCCGCAGTCCAAAAGCTTCGCCGGGTTCAATGGTTATGGTGATGTCGGCGCTTGCCAGACAGCTGGACATTCCTGGGGACATCTTTTAAAGATCGTGATCCGTGAAGAGCAAGCCGCTGGTTATTGTTGCCGGGCTATTTATTGCGGGAATTGCTCTATCCAATTTACTCGAGCCTGATTGGCGGATCATCTTTGCGGCAGCGTGGGTTTTGTTGTTGCTGGCGGTTGCTGTTGAAAAAGGACGTGAATGGATTCTGGCCGGTCTGATGCTGGTGGCGGGAGCCGCGAGCCTTAGCCTAAGAACGAGCATCATCTCTCCGAATGATCTGCGGCGGCTGTTTGGTGACAGTTCCCAGATTATCACAGTGCAGGGACGGCTGGCCGAAACTCCTTACCAACGTGTGTACGAACGGCGGAATCAGGAGAGTTGGCGCACGATAGCTTTTGTGGAGGTGGATTCGGTTTCTTTCGGGACGCGGACAAATATTCCGGCTTTTGGAACGATGGCGATCAATACGACCGGGATCCTCGCATCTTCATTTACGTGCGGGCAGGCGGTTGAAATCAATGGAGTGCTGCAAGTTCCTCCCGGCGCGTTGGCCGAAGGGCTTTTCGATTACGGAAAGTACCTGCGCTTTCTTGGCATTCATTATCAGGTCCAGGCGAATTCGACGAACGATTGGCGCGTTGTCGGCGTGCCGCAACCGCGACCAGTGGCGGATCGATTTACGGATTGGGCGCAAGGAGCGCTGGCCTATGGCTTGCCGACGGTTGATGAACCGGTGCGGCTCCTCTGGGCGATGACGCTCGGCTGGAAAACGGCGATGACAGGGGAAGTTTCGGAACCGTTCATGCGGTCGGGGACAATTCATGTGTTTGCGATCAGCGGACTTCATATCGCGTTCATTGCCTTGATCGTTGTGAACCTGCTGCGGCTGTTTGCGGTTCCGCGGAATATTTGTGCGTTTGTGGTGATTCCGCTGATTTGGGCTTACACCGGAATCACAGGCTGGCAAGCGTCGGCTATTCGATCGACGATCATGACGACAGTGATTGTGGCAGGGTGGTTATTGAGGCGCCCGAGCGACCTGCTCAACTCGCTTGGGGCGGCTGCTCTGATTATTTTGGTTTGGGATCCGCAACAACTTTTCCAGCCGGGCTTCCAACTGTCGTTCGGCGCTGTGCTGAGTCTTGCTCTGATTTCACCGGTGCTAACGCGGTGGAAAGATGCGCTGCTGGCACCCGATCCGTTCCTTCCGGATGAACTTCGGTCCCGGGCGGAAAAATGGGTGCGCAAAGGGGCTCATTTTTTGGGGAGCGCGGTGATTACTTCATTGGCCGCGTGGCTTGGGGCGATTCCAGTGGTGGCTTACTACTTTCATTTCCTGACGCCATCCAGCCTTGTGGCGAACCTGCTGGTAGTGCCGCTGAGCAGCGCTGCACTGGCAAGCGATCTTGGCAGCCTCGCATTTGCCGGCTGGTTTCCGGCGTTCGCGGAGTTGTTCAACCACGCGGCATGGGCGTTTATGGCGTGGATGATGCGGATCAGTGAATGGTGCGCCGATCTGCCGTCCGGCTGCTTCAACATCGCGGCGCCGGGCATTCCGATGTTCCTACTTTATTATTTTGTCCTGATTGCGGTGTTGGCGGGCTGGTTCAAGGCGGGGCGACAGCGTGGATGGTGCATTGTGGCAACGATAGTGTTAGCGGCAGTTTGGCTGGTCGATCGTAACCAGGAGCGGGCGGAGAGTCGGCTCTCGATTGTTCCACTGCATGGCGGCGAGGCGGTTTATTTTGAAGATCCCTCTTCGAACCTGCGGCTGTTGATTGATGGCGGCGACGAATCAGCAGCGAAAACTACGACGAAACAGTTCCTGAGAGCGCAGGGGGTGAATCATCTTTCGGGCCTGCTGTTGACGCATGGAGATGTTCGGCAGAATGGAGGTGCTGAACTGGTGCGCGACAACTTTCATCCACAGCATGTTTATGCCAGCCCGCTAAAATTTCGTTCGCCGGTCTATCGCCGGGTTGTGAGCGAGCTTGGGCGGGAGGCTGGTTTGCTGAAGAACCTGAAGCGTGGCGATAAACTCGGTCCGTGGACGATCCTTCATCCGGATGAAAAAGACCGCTTCAAGCAGGCAGATGATGTGCCATTGGTGGCTCTGGGGAAAATGGAAGGATTCACGGTGCTGCTCCTTTCTGACCTGACGGCGAGCGGCCAGAATATGCTTCTGACACGGTATCCTGATTTGCGTGCCGATATTGTTGTGTCCGGGTTGCCGCGAAATTCAGAGCCGGTGGTTGATCCGTTTTTGCAAGCGGTGAGACCGCGGCTCCTGATCATCACGGATGCAGATTACCCCGCGACTGCGCATGCGAATCGTGGGTTACGGCGACGGCTCGGTGATAAGCCGTTTGAAACTATCTACACGAGCGATTCGGGGGCGGTGATGCTGCATCTGCGGAAGGGGACGTGGCGGCTCGATGTGGCTAAAGCGCGCAAAGTGGAGATTGCCGGGGATGGCGGAGGTGTGGAGGCAGGGACGGTCGAGGAGGAGTCGGTTGGGGCTGAAGAGAGTTCGGAGATGGGAGGGGCGGGAGTAGGAAAAGCGGCGCGGTAGTGCGCAGTCCAAAAGCTTCGCCAAGTTCGGGGGTTGCCCTTGGCTCCAGAAGCTTCGCCAGTTTGAGCGGGCTATACCGCGGCTATCTGCTCGATTTCGTCGGCGGCGTTTTCGAGGCCACTGCGGGATTCGAATCGGGCGGCAACGGAGCGTGCTCGCGCCTGGGATTCGGGCGAGACCAGGCGCCGCAAAGCGGCAGCGATATCTTTTGGAGAGCGCTTTTTTGCAGGAAGCCACTCGCCTGCGCCGAGTTGCTTTACGCGGATCGCGTTATCCAACTGATCGAAGGCAAAGGGGAGGATGAGTTGCGGCGTCCCGGCGGCAAGCGCCTTGGCGACCGTGCCGATGCCGCCGTGATGGACGACGACGCTGCACAACGGAAAGAGTTGTTGGAACGGAGCAAATTCAACGTGCCGAATCGAGGATGGTAGCGCCTGCGGAAGGTGGGATCGGAATTTTGTGAGAAAAATGCCAGCACTGTCGAGAAGTGTACAAGCGTGAGTGGCATTCCTGAATAGAGTGCTCGCGTGCATCATGCCCGTCCCGAAGGTGAAAGCGATGGGCGGCTTGCCGGCCCGGCAGAAATTGAGCAAATCGTGCGGCAATTCGCCGGGAGTGCGGATGTCATTTACGGGGAAGCCGGTGAGCTTGAGCTGCGAAGGCCAATCGGGTTGCGGCGCTCCATACCAGGACGGGAAGAGGCCGATAACGCGTTTGGGAGAAAGCCACCAGCGATAGACCCGTGGAACCGGCTTGAGCGATAGCGAGGTCCGAAGCTGTTCGAACTCGCGTCCAACAAGCCAGCCGAAAATCACATCGGCCAAGCGCCAATATGCTGCGCCCATTGGCTGGGGAGCCCAACGTGGCAATGTGACGAAACCCATCATCGCAGGCGGTGCGCTCGAACTGGGGAGCATCCATGGTTGGAGGAGGATGCTCACGAGCGGCGTGCCGTGTGTCTCGTTGACGACGCGTGCTGAGATGACGCCGGGGCTTGCTACGAGGAGGGTGTTGGGTTTGGCAAGGTCAGAGAGCACTTTGTAGTGCCATCGGACGAAGGGCGCTCCCCAGCGAGCAATTACGATGGGGCCTTTGATCGGGTGCCAGAAGTCGCGATTGTGCTGCAGCCGAGCAGTGTCGTCATTTGAAACCAGTCGGAGGAATTCGAGATCGCTGCTCTTCGCCTGGTCGGAGAAATGTTCGTGAGAGGCGAGAGTCACGCGGTTGCCGCGCGCCCGCAGGATTCTACCGAGACCGAGGAAGGGGTAGACGTCACCATCCGTGCCGAGGCAGGGCAAAATAATATGGCGACGAGCTTCGATGATGGTTTGACCGGGGATAACGTGATTCGTTTCACGAAGTTTGCCGTAATGCATCGAGATTTGAATCGTATTTCGCTGAGAAAGTGCTAAAACCGAGTCTTCATGCTTAGACCTGTCAAAACCGTCCGGACTGACACGTACGTCCGGCGCTTCCGGGCCTTTCGAATTGCCGCAGTATTGGTGTTTCTCACGTATCCACTGTTCGCACAACCGAGTGATAGCAGCGCCCCTGCTCCGTGGACGGGAGATGTTGGAATTCGGCGGAGTAATCGCGATTTAATGGATCGGACTGCCGGGGAGCGCGTTTCCGCCCATCCACCCCACGGACACTTCACGCTCGATTTTCAGAGCGTGTTGCCGAATCCGGATGCACCGAACGTTGCGACCTGGCCGCCTGAAGCGGCGGCAGCTTTACCCGTGGCGGGGAGTCCCCAGTCGATCGCGCTCAACTTCACCGCAGCTACACTGGCCGAGAGCGCTTTTCCGCCCGATACGATGGGCGCGGCCGGTCCAACGCAGTTTATCATCGCGCTGAACAACCGGATTCGAAGCTTTAATAAGAAAACGGGTGTGGCCGATGGCGTGCTGAATATAGATACCGATGCTTTCTTTCAGTCGGTGATGACGCCGCCCGTGTCGAACAACTTCACGAGCGATCCACGAATCCGATACGACCGATTGTCAGGCCGATGGTTCATCACCATAATCGATGTTCCGGGGAGGGCAGGAGACCAGCCGAACCGGGTCCTTCTGGCTGTAAGCGACGGAGGGGTGATCACGTCGAACACGGTGTGGACCTTTTTCTTTTTTCGGCACGATACGGTGATGCCGACCGGAGATGGGAATGCGTTTGCGGATTATCCAACCCTTGGAATTGATGCAAATGCGCTTTATATCGGAGTGAATATTTTCAGCGCACGCGGGCACGGTTCGTTCGCAAGCACGACTGGGTTCGTGGTGCGGAAGAGTTCGGTGCTGGGAAATGGGCCGATCGTAGTGACGGCCTTCCGTGGTTTGGTTTCGAAAACGCAAGGTGTCCTCACAGGCCTTTATACTCCGCAGGGAGTGGACAACTACGATCCGGCCGCGACGGAGGGGTATTTCATCGGTGTGGACCCGTCGTTCAGCGGACGATTGCATCTGCTGCGCATCCTGAATCCGGGAGGTAATCCGACAACGACCGGCAGGGTGCAGATTAATGTTCCTGCCACCGGCGGAACGATCAGCGTGCCTCACCTCGGGAACACGGGAGGCAGCGCAGGCAATTTGGATGGGCTTGATAGGCGGCTGATCGCGGCACACCTGAGAAATGGGCGGCTTTGGACAACCGCAAATATTGCGGTAGATAACACCGGAGTCCCGTCTGGGGTCGACACGCGAAACGGCGTTCGATGGTACGAACTGCAGGGCATTGCTTCGGGGCAAACTCCTTCCGTTGTCCAGTCCGGCACGGTGTTTCAGCCATCGGCATCCAACGACACACTTCAGCGGCATTATTGGATGGGATCGATCATGGTTTCCGGTCAAGGGCACGCCGCGATGGGCTTCAGTGTGGCTGGAGCCAATGAAGGGATTAATGGGGGGACGGTGGGCAGGCTCGCGTCCGATGCTCCGGGCACGATGAGAACACCGGTGCTTTATACGGCGAGCAGCACCGCATATAACCCGCCGCAAGACCCAGGGAGCGCGGAGGGGCGGCGTTGGGGCGACTATACGTATACGAGCCTGGATCCGAGTGATGACATGACGATGTGGACGATCCAGCAATTTTGCGACGCCACGGACTCCTACGGGGTGCGAGTGGCCAAATTATTGGCTCCGCCGCCAGCGGTGCCCGTCAGCTGCAACCCGGCTTCGGTAGCGGCGGGAGCAAGCAATGTGGCGGTCATCGTGACCGGTACGACAACGAATGGAGAAGGATTTTTCGATCCTGGCGCCGGGTTTTCGAATCATCTCGCTGTCGCAGTGAGCGGGACAGGGGTTTCGATTACGAACATACAATACATTGACCCGACGCATCTGACGATGAACGTATCGCTTTCAGCAAATGCGCCGTCTGGTGCCCGAACGTTGACGGTAACGAATCCTGATGGCCAGAGCGCCAGCAGTGCCACTGGCATTTTGACCGTAACCGGCGGCAATAATGCGCCGACGATTGAGTCGATCCAGATTGGTCCATCTGGAGTAACCATTGTGTGGCAGGCGGTGCCCGGCGGCGTTTACCGTCTTCAATACAAGTCGTCTTTTGCCGACGCGGACTGGAGTGAGCTGCCGGGAGCAATCGTAGCGAGTGGAGATACAGCATCGGCAACCGATGTGACAGTGGGTGATTCGCAGCGATTTTACCGCGTGGCGATGGTAAGGTAGCAAGGCCAAGCGTCCAGGCGGTGCGCGAGGAATTAACGCAACTGGGTTTGACGCGCCGCCGGATTTTCGTTTGAGTCTTATCTATGTCGAAGACATTCGCCGAGTTGAAATTCCCTGGTCGCCTGATTGCGGTCGAGGGATTGGATGGCTCCGGGAAGTCGACGCAAATCTATCTGCTGAAGCGGTGGCTGGAACTGCAAGGGCATAAGGTTTATTTCAGCGAGTGGAATTCATCGGAATTGGTCAAGGCCGCCACCAGCAAGGGGAAGAAGCGGGAGTTGCTTTCGCCGACGACGTTCAGCCTGATCCATGCGACCGATTTTGCAGACCGGTACGAACGGCATCTTGTTCCGCTACTGAGGGCCGGCTACCTGGTTTTGTGTGACCGATACATCTTTACCGCGTACGCGCGTGATAGTGTGCGAGGCTGCCCGATCGAATGGGTGCGGGGGCTTTATAACTTTGCGGCGTTGCCGGACATGACGTTTTTCTTCAAGGCGAGCCTTGAAGTTTCGCTGAACCGAATTCTCGAGGGCCGTCCGCAGCTGAAATATTTCGAAGCGGGAATGGATTTGCATCTATCGACAGATCCATACGAAAGCTTTCGCATCTTCCAGGGGCGTATTCTCGAGCAATACCTGGCGATGAGCAGCGAGTTCAAATTCACGGTGATCGATGCGAATCAATCGGTGGAGGACCAGCAGAATATTGTGCGCGAATTGCTTTCCGATCGCATCGATTTGAATCTGTTCAAAGGGAACGGAATTGTTCCGTTCAGACCGCGCACTCCGAGGAAATTTAAATGGAAACAGGAACCGCCGGAGGAATAAAAAAATCTTCGACCAGAAGAGTGATTGTCCCGAAGCCGAGCCAGAGGCGGTTTTACGGGCATGGCATTCCGGGCGTGGACCTGAAAAAGCTGGGAGGCAAGCTGATTGTCGTGGAAGGAGCGGATGGTTCCGGGCGCTCGACGCAGATTGCAAAGCTGGTCGATTGGCTGGAAGAATGCGGACACGGCACGGTGCAGGTCGGGCTAAAGCGCTCGACATTAGTCAGTGAGGAGTTGGAGCAGGCACAGGAAGGGAACATTCTGAGCCACACCACACTCAGCCTGTTCTACGCGACGGATTTCGCGGACCAGCTCGAGAATATCATCCTCCCTGCGTTGCGAGCGGGTTTCATGGTGCTGGCCGATCGATACATCTACACGCTGATGGCACGCGACATCGTGCGCGGGATGGACGAGAAGTGGCTCAAAAATGTTTACAGCATCGCGCTCGTGCCGGATGCGGTGTTTTACCTGAACGTCTCGCCGGAAGAGCTGGTCCAGCGGAACCTGGCGAAGAGCGCTACGCTCGATTATTGGGAAAGCGGCATGGATATTGGGATCTCGCGCGATATCTTCGACAGCTTTCTGAAGTATCAAAGACTTATGGCCGAGCAGTTCCAGCGAATGCAGACAACGTACGGGTTCCGGATGATCGACGGTCATCGGTCGGTCGTCGAAATCAACTCGGACTTGCAAAAACAAATCGAGCAGGTGTTCAACCATCCCTCATAGCGCAGGAGTCCTATGCCAGAAACCAAAGCTGACTGCATTATTGGAGTGGACCTGGGCGGGACAAAAATCTACGCGGGTGTCTTTGACTCCTCACTGGAATGCATCGGCACGGCACGGGTGAGCACAAAGGCGTCACGCGGTCCGGAGGCTGTGATTGAGAGGATCGGGCGGTGCATCAAGGATGCAGTGGACGAATGCGACCTGGAGCCGGACCGGATCAAAGCGGTCGGCGTGGGGGCACCTGGAGCTGTAGATCGGGAAACAGGGCGCGTGATTTTTGCGCCAAATCTACAGTGGAAGGATGTGCCGCTGAAAAAGAGCCTGGAAAAAGTCCTGGGCCTTCCTGTTTGCGTTGAGAACGACGCGAATATTTGCACGATTGGCGTTTATCATGCGGAGCTCAAGGCGAAGCCGGCTGATGTGTTGGGCATTTTTATCGGGACGGGAATCGGCGGGGGACTGATCATAGACGGCCAGCTCTATTCGGGTTTCAACCATAGCGCGGGCGAGATCGGCCATATGGTCATTGATGTGCATGGCCCGAAATGCGGTTGCGGTAACAACGGTTGCTTTGAAGCGCTTGCCAGCCGTACTGCAATCTTTCAGCACATTCACGCGGCGATCAAAGACGGCGAGAAGACAGTGCTGACTGAAATGTTAGGGCCGGGCCTAGAAGATTTGCGAAGCGGCGATCTGCGCAAAGCGATTCGACGGGGAGATAAACTGGTCGACCGCATTGTGGCCCAGGCGGCGGAATATATCGGAATCGCCGTGGGCAATCTGATTAACATCCTGAACCCGGAAGTGGTAGTTCTTGGCGGTGGCGTTATTGAAGCGCTCGAAGACGAGATGATGCCGACCATCATCGAGACGGCTACCGAGCACACACTCGCGGGAACGGGCAAGGGGAT
>Ga0193692_1000276_pt1 | contig 13060 bp, 10 predicted proteins | sample L3a1metaG_FD_144917 | JGI IMG/M metagenome (GOLD analysis project Ga0193692, IMG submission 144917) | Soil microbial communities from a riparian zone of the East river system, Colorado, United States - L3a1 | ecosystem: Environmental > Terrestrial > Soil > Riparian zone | place: USA: East River... | reverse complement strand
GTGTGCCGCATGGAACCGTGCGGACGCATTGGTATTTTTCCAAAATCACCGGAAAGCATTGACCCGCGCTGGCATCAGAAACGTCTTTTATTCGTCGCCGGGAACCGATCACGAATGGCAAACGTGGCGACGAAGCCTCAACGATTTCGCCCGCAGCTTGTTTCAAAACTGAGCGGCTTTTTGAACAGTTAAAACTCGAAACTTTGAACCGCCAAATCCGCAGGATTTGAGATGGTGGGCGATGAAGGATTCGAACCTCCGACCCACAGCGTGTAAAGCTGCTGCGCTACCACTGCGCCAATCGCCCTGGCCCGCACTACATTAGCTCACGCATTCATCGGCTGGCAACGGGGAACTGAAATCCTCCAGAATTCTGCTATATTAGTATATGAGCGCAGCAGTCTCATCCTCATTTGAGATCAGCCGCCTGCATTCCGCCTGGAGGGAGGCCGTTCTTTCCGACCTGATCGAATGTATTCCGGGGATTTCGAGAAACGACGCCCTCAAGCAACAGCTGCTTCGTGCACTGGCCGAGCGCGAAAAACTTTCGTGTACAGCGATCGGCCGCGGGATTGCCATTCCTCATACCCGAAGCACGATCGCTGGTTTTGCGGGGCGCAGTCTTATTGTCTTTGGCCGGCATCTCGAGGGAGTGAAATATTGTGCCGATAGTCCTGATCCTGTTTTTCTTTTCTTTCTCCTGCTCGCGCCGGATATCAACCAGCACCTTCAGACTCTCGCGCGCCTGAGCCGTTTGCTTCGCGATGATGAACTCCGGCAGGAATTGCTTTCTGTAAAGAGCCCCGACGCTGTCATCGAAGTGGTTGCCAACGCGGAGAATCGCGTCCAACAACAGTGACGCGAGCCGGCAGCTTCAGGCGAGCCAACATCGGTTCCTGATGGAATATGTCCGCTGGTTTGTGCAAGCTTAACCTCTTATGAGTTTCCAGCCGGGCGCGAGGAACTTGCAGGCCAGCGGCATCATTGCCTTTGGCTTGATGCTCCTGCTGTCTTCCGTTGGCTTCTCCGCTCAGGAACTCCCTGCCCCCGCATCACGCAAAGTCGGTTTTCAAAACGATATCCAGCCGATCTTCGCAAAGCATTGCTATGAATGCCATGGTGAGCAAAAGCAGAAGAACGGGTACCGGCTCGATATTAAATCGGTCGCCCTGACGGGGGGAGAGCACCATGCCCCCAACATCATTCCAGGCAAGAGCAAGGAGAGTCATCTCATCCAATTCGTTGCCGGCCTGGACAAAGAGATCGTGATGCCCGCAAAGGGTGAGCGCCTGAATCCCGACGAAATCGGGCTGTTACGCGCCTGGATCGATCAAGGCGCAGTTTGGCCCGAACAGGCGAATGCCAAAATGGATAATCGCTCTGATTGGTGGTCCCTTAAGCCGCTGCGCCGGCCTGCCGTCCCGGCCGCGCATAACCCAGGCATCCGCAATCCGATCGACAGTTTTATCCAGGAGAAATTGCAAAGGCAGGGTCTTCGCCCTTCACCAGAAGCGGATCGGCGCACATTGATTCGCCGGGTCTATTTTGATCTTCTTGGCTTGCCTCCGACTCCCGAAGCCATCGAGAGATTTCTTGCCGATAAGAATCCGCGTGCTTACGAAAAGCTCGTCGATCAACTGCTTGAAAGCCCTCATTACGGGGAGCGTTGGGCGCGTCATTGGCTCGACGTGGTTCACTACGGCGAAACGCATGGTTACGACAAAGACAAGCCACGCCCGAATGCATGGCCTTATCGCGATTATGTGATTCGAGCATTCAATGAGGACCGGCCTTATGCTCGCTTCGTCCAGGAGCAATTGGCGGGCGATGTTCTTTTTCCCGGCGCACGCGATGGCATCGAAGCACTGGGCTTCATCGCCGCCGGGCCGTGGGATTTCATCGGGCACGAAGAGGTTTCGGAGATGAAAATCGATGGCAAGGTTGCTCGCCATCTCGATCGCGATGACATGGTCGCCAATACGATGCAGACCTTTAACAGTCTCACCGTCCAGTGCGCGCAATGCCACAATCACAAATTCGATCCTATCACGCAGGAGGATTACTACAGCCTTCAGGCTGTTTTCGCCGCCGTTGATCGAACTGATAAGAAGTACGATAAGGATCCCGCGGTCGCATCAACCCGTGCATCGCTTCAGTCTCGCCAAACGGTGCTCATGGCCCAGAGAAAAGAAGTGAACGGTAGGATTATTGCGCGGGCCGGTGCTCCGCTTGTCGATGTTGATCACAGAATTGCTACGTTGGAAAAGGCGACGAACCGAATCGCTGCGTTTGGTTATCACAGCAACATCGAAAAAACCGATGACGCGCTGAAATGGGTTCAGGTCGATCTTGGCCATTCAATTCCGATCGGATCGGTTGTTCTCTATCCCTGCGACGATGATTTTAACAAGATCGGAAAAGGCTTCGGGTTTCCGGTGCGATTCAAAGTCGAAGCATCCGACGATCCCGCGTTCAAGGAGAACGTCGCAATGTTGAAGGACCAATCGCAGAACGATTTTCCGAATCCTAAATTGAGCCCCGAAAGCGCGGATGGGAACGGTCGCTCTGCCAGATACGTTCGCATTACTGCGACTAAACTGGCTCCGCGCCAGAACGACTACATCTTTGCGCTCGCGGAACTGGCCGTCTTCACCGCTGATGGAAAGAATGCCGCGTTTGGCAGCACCGTTGCGGCTCTTGATTCGATTGAAGCCCCGGTTCGATGGCAGAAGCAAAACCTCACGGATGGATCATACCCGGGCGCGAACCTTGCGGGAAATCCTGACCTCGTCGCGTTGCGGCGCGAGCGAGCTGAGTTGGTTGCCCGCACTACGCTTGATTCCGAAAAGCAGGCGCTGGCTAATCTTGAAGGCGATCTCAAGGAGGTCGAGACAGGCCTCGCAAAACTTCCTCCGCAGAGTACGGCCTATGTTGCCACGATCCACAACGGCACTGGTTCGTTCCGGGGGACCGGTCCAGACGGTGGGAAGCCACGGCCTATATTTGTGTTGAGCCGCGGGAATGTGCAGAAGCCCGGAAAAGAAGTCGGCCCGGGTGCTTTAGGTTGTATCGAAAGTCTCACTCCTCGCTTCGAGCTGCCGCCGACGGGAGTCGAAGGCCAACGCCGCGCCGCGCTCGCTCAGTGGCTGACCGATGCGCGCAATCCGCTCACGTGGCGTTCCATTGTGAATCGTGTTTGGCAATATCACTTTGGCCGTGGCCTTGTAGAAACTCCGAATGATTTTGGCCACATGGGCGCTCCGCCGACTCACCCCGAGTTGCTTGATTGGCTGGCCGTTGAGTTCCGCGATGGAGGACAATCGCTCAAGAGCCTGCATAAGCTGATCGTCTGCAGTGCCACTTATCGCCAAAGTTCCCGCAGCATTGAGGCATTCGAAAAGATCGACGCCGATAATCGTTACTTGTGGAGAATGAACCGCCGCAAATTGGAAGCAGAAGAGATTCGCGATAGCATTCTCTTTGTCTCGGGGAAATTAGACTTCAAAATGGGCGGACCGAGTTTCCAGGACTTCGTGATCGATAAGCCGGAGCATTCACCGCATTACGAATATCATCTCTCCGACCCGGAAGATCCCAGGACGCATCGGCGCTGCATTTATCGATTCATTGTCCGTTCGCAGCAGCAACCGTTCATGACCGCGCTCGATTGCGCCGATCCTTCGATGCAGGTTGGGCGGCGAAACGAGGGCGTTTCGCCCTTGCAAGCGCTGGCTCTGATGAACAATGCGCTGATCGTTGCGATGTCGAGCCATTATGCCGCCGCGCTCGAACACTCTCCGGCAGGCCTTCGCGGGCGGGTTCGCCGGGCTTATTATCAGGCCGTGGGTGAGCCCCCGAGTTCGGCAGATGAACAGAAGCTGGTCGTTTATACGGAGGAGTTCGGGCTTCCCAATCTTTGCCGCGTGTTATTCAACTTGAACGAGTTCTCTTTTGTGGACTGAAGCGTGAAGAACAATTCTCCATTTCACCGTAAATTCTCTTCTGGAGACCATGTTTCCCGCCGTGAGTTTCTTTGGCGTTCCGGCGGCGGTCTCGGTGGAATTGCGCTGGCAGGTTTGCTTGGTTCCGAGAACCTGCTCGCGGCAGCAGCGAACAGCACCGCTCTTCCCGGCATTCCTCACTTCAAGCCGCGTGCGAAGCGCGTGATTCAAATGTTCATGGCGGGCGCCGCCAGTCATATCGATTTGTTTGATTTCAAGCCGGAGTTGATCAAGCGGGACGGGCAGAAAAGTGATTTTGGTGAGCACGTCGAAGCGTTTCAGGATGGGCTGGGACCGTGGATGAAACCTAACTGGGAGTTTAAGCCATACGGCCAGAGCGGCAAACTCCTCGGTGAACCGGTGGCTGATTTGGGCAAGGTCATCGATGAAATCGCTTTCGTGCACAATATGGTCGGTAAAACCGGCGTGCACAGCCAGGCCACTTATCTTCAGGCGACCGGCTTCCAGTTACCCGGTTTTCCGGGCATGGGATCGTGGGTCAGTTACGGTCTCGGCAGCATGAACGAGAACCTGCCCACGTTCGTGGTGTTGCCGGATCATCGCGGATTCGCCTCGAACGGACCAAAGAATTGGGATTCCGCCTTTCTGCCGGGAAACCATGCGGGAACGATCATCTATCCCGGCCAGCCAAATCCAATCAGCGACCTCTTCGCTGATAAACGCGGCAAGTTCATCAACAGCAAAAGTGAATCGGCGACTCATGAGCTGCTGCAGACGTTGAATTCTGAACACGCAGCCGCACGTGAAGGGGATAGCCGGCTCGAAGCGCGCATTCGCAGTTACGAATTGGCGGCGCGCATGCAATTAGCCGCGCCTGAGGCGATGGACATTTCCAAAGAGTCACCGAAGATACTCGAGCTCTATGGCATTAACCAAACGACCCGCGCGTGGCCGAAAGAAATCAACGCCGAGGAAGAGATGGATTACTTCGGCCGCAAATGTTTGGTAGCCCGGCGGCTTGTCGAGCGAGGCGTTCGCTTCGTCCAGATCTGGTCCGGAAATGATAACGGCTTTCCTCGCCGCAATTGGGATTCACACGAAGATGTCCGTCGCGATCATGGTCCATTGGCGCGGGGCTTCGCTCGCGGGGCAGCCGCTTTGATCGAGGATCTCAGGGAGCGCGGTCTGCTGGAAGACACCGTCATTCTTTGGACGACCGAATTCGGCCGGATGCCGAGCACGCAGGGAGGAAAGGGCAGGGACCACAATCCGTACTGCTTCACCAATTGGCTTTGCGGCGGCGGCATCAAGCGCGGCCTTATCCATGGCGAAAGCGATGAATGGGGTTACAAGCCGCGGAATCGGAACAGCCCCACTACCGTTTACGATATTCATGCGACGGTGCTGGCTCTTCTCGGAATTGATCATACGAAGTTAACTTTCCGCCATAATGGCATCGATCGTCGTCTCACCGATGTGCATGGAGAGGTGATCGATGCTTTGATTTCCTGAGTGCCGGGCAGGCCTGCACGTCAAATCTCGTGTTCGAATCCGAGCTGTCGGAGTGCTTCGAACAAGACAATCCCCACACAGTTCGACAGGTTGAGTGATCTGCTTTCGCGGTTGAACATCGGAATTCGAAGCCAGTGCTCCGCGTATTTTGAGAGCAACGGCTGTGGCAACCCTGCTGTTTCACGCCCAAAAACAATGTAATCGTTGGATTGAAATGCGGCTTCCGTATAGCGCTTCCGTCCATTTGATTCGATGCACCAGATTCGCGCATCGGTTTTCAAGGATGCCTCGAATCCGCTCCAATTGGGCCACCGATGCCATTGCAGATGTTGCCAATAATCCATTCCGGCCCGTTTAAGCTGCTTATCGCTTAACTCGAATCCAAGCGGCTCCACGAGATGAAGGACGGTATTTGTTGCGGCGCAAAGCCGAGCCACATTTCCCGTGTTCGGCGGTATCTCCGGTTCTACAAGGACGACATGCATTATTCGTCTTTGCTTCCGGCGTCACCGGCCGCTTTCCTGCCGTAAAAAACTTTCCACAAAAGGAGCCCGTGAGCCGGTGCGCTCATGCCGGCTTCGCGACGGTCTCGGGCTGCCAGCATCGCCTTGAGAGATTTTACATCGAACTTGCCACGTCCGGTTTGGACCAATGTGCCCACAATGCCACGACACATCTTATAGAGAAATCCATCTGCCTCGATGATGAAGGTCAGAAGTGGTCCGCTCTTTTTGATGTCACAGCGGGTCAGCGTGCGCACGGTCGTTTCCATTTCGTAATTTCGTGTCGCCGCGAATGATTTGAAATCATGGGTCCCGAGAAATAATTTTGCGGCGCCCCTCATTACCGAGAGGTCCAATTGTTGCGGCACCTGCCATGCCATATGGCGGAGCAGGGGATTCATGCTTGCATGGTTCCAGACGAAGTAACGGTATTGTTTGCCTGAAGCGTCAAATCGGGCGTGGAAGTCCTCTTTGCAACGAATTGCTGAAACGATCCGGATATCCTCCGGCAGAAATGCGTTTACAGCGAGCGGCATTTTGGTGACGGACATCTTGAACTCCTCCGCCGGCATTTCGACATGCGCTACCATGCCTACCGCGTGCACGCCTGTGTCTGTGCGGCTGGAGCTGTGGATACGGCGCACCGATGGAAATAGTTTTCTCAGGGCCTCCTCTATTTTTTGCTGCACGCCAATGCCGGTCTTTTGAACCTGCCAGCCGGCGTAATTCGACCCATCGTAAGCGATTGTCAGCTTCAGCTTCACAGCCCGCGAAGCATGGCCCAACCCCGCTGTCATGAGCCGAGCTTCTGCAGCTCTCCCTCGAGGTGCTTCTGCAGATCGAGCATGGCCGGCACATTTCGTCGTCCCGGTGGCAATGTCTCCATCGCTTGCAGCGCTCCTTTGAACGCAGCACGGGCCTCTTCTTTCTTTCCTGCCATGGCGAGAATTTCGCCTTTGCGCGCGAGCCATGTTTCCTTCCGCGGAGCTTTTGCAATCACCTGGTCAATGCGGCCGACGGCAGCGTCGTATAGTTTGTGTTGAACCTCGATATCGATGGCGCAGAGCTGGAGCGTGACGAGCGGACCGAGCTTTTTTATTCCCTCGTCGAGTCCCTGAATCGCTTCCTTCACATGAGGCGCGCCTTCACCGGCCAGCGCCTGTGCTCTTTCGTAATACAATTCCGGGCGTGATTCCGTCAGCAGATTAATGGCGAGCGTATAATCCTTTGCTCCTTCAAGGCGCCGCTCCAACTTTGTGAGTGTTCGCGCACGGGTAATCAGTGCATCCACATGGGTTGGTTGTTTGGTGAGGAAGCGGTCGAGGGCCACCTTTGCCGACAGCAGCCAATTCGCTTCTAAATACATCCGTCCTCTCACGAAATCGACGATCTCGAGCCTCGGATTCAGGCTCAACGCGCGGTCATAATCGGCCTGGGCACTGTCCCAATCCTGATGGTACCGGCTCAACTCCCCGCGCTTGATATACAGATCAACATTCTTCGGGTCTTTCTCGATCTGCTTTGTGACCTCGACGATTTGCGCGTGCATGTCCCCATGCGCAAAGCTCCGAACCGGCGCAAGGCTCAACAGGACGACACACGCGATCTGAATGCCGGAGCGCCGGTATCCCCACCCGTTTTCTGCGGTGAGCTCCCGAACAAGAAAAAAGGGCGAGCCGAAGCTCGCCCTGATCAATTGTATTACCGCTGCGATCACGCCTTCGCGGCCATCTCCTGGTCGCGCTCCGCCATCGCGGCCTTGCGCGAGAGCTTCACACGTCCTTTTTCGTCGATGCCGAGGCATTTTACCCAAATCTCGTCACCTATTTTGACGATGTCTTCGGTCTGTTTCACACGGAAATTCGCCAACTCACTGATGTGGCAAAGACCGTCTTTACCGGGCAGGAATTCCACGAAGCAGCCGAATTCTTTGATCGTAACGACTTTTCCGCGATAAATCTTTCCGATTTCAGCTTCCGCGGTCATGCCTTCGATTTCCTGGCGGGCTTTAGTCATGCCCTCTTCGGAGACCGAGTAGATATTGACCGTTCCATCGTCCTCAATGTTAATCTCGCAACCCGACTCTTCGACGATGCGCTTGATGTTCTTGCCGCCGGGGCCGATCAACGCACCGATCTTTTCGGGGTTAATCTTCACCGTTATAATTCGAGGAGCATACTTGCTCATCTCCTTACGTGGAGCGGCAAGCGTTTTTGCCATCTCGCCCAGCACAAAGAAACGAGCCACACGCGCCTTTTCGAGCGCCTCGGTCATGATCTTGTGAGGCAGCCCCTTTAGCTTCAGATCGAGCTGGAAACCGGTGATGCCCTTTTCCGTGCCGGCGATTTTGCAATCCATGTCGCAGAACGCATCCTCCCAGCCGATGATATCGGTCAACAGCTTGTAACTGCTGATCGTGTCCTTGTCGTCGGTTTTGGTGCAGATGCCGACACTGATACCGCCCACTGGCCGGATCAGCGGCACGCCCGCGTCCATCAATGCCAGTGTTCCGCCGCAGACCGATGCCATGGATGTGGAACCATTCGACTCCATGATCTCGCTCGTGATCCGCACCGCGTAAGGATATTCATCCAGCGGCAACATGGGTTCGATGGAGCGCTCTGCCAGGGCGCCATGGCCGATTTCACGGCGGCCAGGACCGCTAATGCGTCCGGTTTCACCAACGGAGAAATTCGGGAAGTTATAATGGAGGATGAACTTTTTCTCGCTCTCGCCGCCGGTGTAGGAATCGAATTCCTGGGCATCCTCGCTGGTGCCCAGCGTCGTCAGCGTCATCGCCTGGGTTTCTCCACGGCTGAAAACTGCCGAACCGTGAGCGCGCGGTAACACGCCGACTTCCGCGGAGATCGGGCGGACCTGGTCGAGAGTGCGTCCATCGAGCCGCTTATTCTGCTCCATGATGAGCGCGCGGACTGCTTCCTTCTGGATATAATAGAATGCATCCTTGAGGACGAATTCGGTCACCTTGTCCGGTCCGAATTTCTCAATCAGCTTGTTGCCGATTTCGTCCGTAACCGCTTTCACCGCCGCTTCACGCGCCAGTTTGCCTGGAGTGAGCAAGGCAGGGATCATCCGGTCGCCGGAATGCTTTTTGGCTTCTGCGAGGATTTCCTCGGGAACGACGTTGAGCGTAATCTCGCGCTTTCGTTTGCCGCCACGGGCCGCCAGTTCCTTTTGCGCGCGGATCAAAGGTTCGCAACATTGCTGGCCAAATTCCAAAGCTGCATTGAAGTCTGCTTCCGAAATCTCTTCTGCGGAACCCTCGAACATCACCACATCGTTCGTGTTGCCGACATAAATCAGGTCGAGATCGCTTTCCGTCATCTGCAAGTGTGTGGGATTCACGACAAACTTGCCGCCGATGCGTCCGATACGGACGGCGCCGAGCGGTCCTTCCCATGGAATATCGCTGACGACCAATGCGGCCGATGCGCCTACGATGCTGAGAATATCGGGATCGTTTTCGCCATCGGCGCTGAGCACGATGCTCTGAACCTGCACTTCGTTATACCACCCTTTCGGGAAGAGCGGTCGGATTGGCCGGTCGGTTAATCGGCTGGTGAGAATTTCCTTTTCGGTAGGACGCCCTTCACGCTTGAAATAACCTCCCGGAAACTTGCCTGCGGCTGCAGCTTTCTCGCGGTAATCGACGGTTAGCGGAAAGAATTCCTGGCCTGGTTTGGCCTTGGTTGCGGCGACTGCGGCGACCACGACGATCGTTTCGCCGAGTTGGACGGTCACTGCGCCGTCTTCCCTGTTTCAATAATGATCTGTTTATCGCCCACCTGGGCTACGACTCGTTCTGCCATATGCTTCTTTGTTTACCGCTGACCTCAGAGGAACTTCATTGAATCCCGATTGCATCGAGACTGAATGAAATTACCCAAAGATCACCGCGGTCTTTCTTCGCGACCGATTGTCTGGATTCCACTCTTCGGCTGTCGCGATCGCCGTTTGAATGGAACAGGGAATGCAAACGTGCTTCCCTCGTTCACTGCAAAAATGGTTGTATCCTCTGATCCCATCGAAGAAACCGCCGAGGATCGGGAGTCGGAAACTCCCTCGCCTTTGAAGAAGTCGCTACTTGCGAAGTTTCAGCTTCTTGGTGATTGCCTGATAACGGTTTGTGTCTGTCGTGTGGAGGTAATCAAGCAAACGACGGCGTTGCCCTACCATGACCAGCAAGCCGCGCCGAGAACTGTGATCTTTCTTATTTCCCTGCAGGTGTTCGGTCAAGCGGTTGATTCGATCGGTCAATAACGCGATCTGGACATCCGCCGAACCTGTATCTTTTTCATGCAGCTGAAAGCCTTCTACAATCTTCGACTTCTCTGTTTTTGCGCTCATCTTCTGTTAATAATTTGTGAAAACTAGGTGCTTATAATCCATGTGTAAAGCACTTTTCCTGTGAAACAGCCTTCAAAAGGGCCTTTCCTCAAAACGTTTAAGGTATTTCAGATGCCTCGTCTGTCAACCTCACCCCCTAAATTGTAATCTTACCCGTTGCTGCCGAGGTGCGCCCACTCAGATAGAATCGCCCGGCTGCATTCGGATGCGTGGGCGGGTCCGTTATTACCCGGCAGGCGCTACTTCTTTCCAAGAACTTCCTGCAGAGTCTCTTCGATTTGGCTCCCGCGTAGATCCGGTTGCACAATTTTCCCATCGGGTCCGATCAGCATGGTCGTCGGAGCTCGCAGGCGATAGCGCGCTGGCAGCGTGGAATTCTTCGAGATCACGCAGTGGACCCAGCTGAGTTGCTGCTTCTCGACCATGTTTCGTAAAGTTTCGATCGATTCGTCGAAATTCATCCCGATGATGGCCAATCGTTTGTCTCCCTTCCACTTTGCATATGCTGCCTTGATATGTGGCAATTCCTCTTCGGCTTCCGGACGGTCACTGCGCCAGAAGTTGAGTAGGACGTATTTTCCGCGGTAGTCCGCCAGTTTGAGCGGCTGACCTTGCAACGTGCTTGTTTCAAACGGCGGCGCCAGCTCTCCCTGGCGCAACGGTCGCGTGTAAAAGGCTTCCACGTTGCCGATGTCCAGCACTTCGTCCGATCGTCCGCCCGGTATTTCTGGAATGGAGATCACGGTTGCTCCTCTGCTCAGTACTTGCGAACGCACGGGCGCTCCCGACCAGCTTGCCACAACCACTCGGTAAAGGCCTGTGGGAAGATCAGGGACAGCGAAAGTTCCGTCCGTGTTGAGCCGAAAATCGATAGGGCACCGTTCCTGGTTGTAAATCTTCGCGTCCGGCGTCTTCTCCCATTGGGCGGTTAACCTCTCTTGTTCCTCAGGAGATAGTTCAGGCCAGTTTGGCGGACGCTTCATTTGGTGAAGTGTCAGGGGCCAGACGCTGCCATAGAACTTAACTGGCGCTGCATTGTCCGCGTCGATCAAGCTTGCTTTACCACTGATTGGGCGCCCGCGCCCGCCGATATCAATGGTGAGCGACTCTCCGGGTTGCACGTCGACGTAGCGATATTGCAGATCGTAATCGCCGTTTCTTTTTTTCCACGAGATCCAGGTGTCACCCGGCGCCACCCGATCGAACGAGTAATGTCCCTGGGCATCCGTGGTCGCCTCGGTATCGTGAAACGCGCAGTAGGTCCGGTCTTCTGTCTTTGATCCGAAGCGTGTGCGTGAAAGGTGGACTTTTTGTTCGCTTATGATTTTGTTGCCCTCGCGCAAAGTGCCTTCAATATGCGCCACGGCTGAAGCATGATTTCGGGCTTCTTTTCGAGCTCACTCACGCTTGCCTGACCGTAGCCTTTTTCGTGGACAACAATCGCAGCCCGGTTCGCTCCATCTTCGGGAAAAGCAAAACGTCCGTCGGGTCCAGTTACCGTCGTCTGGACCTTATCCGATCGCTCCGTATAAACGGGTACTTTGACGGAAGCGGTGGAGAGGTACACCTCCACGTTCGGCAGCGGTTGGCCCTCCGGAGACTTCAGGATTCCCCAAACAAGGCCTGCGTTATTTACGGCTTCAGCTGCCGCCGCCTTTGTGACGAGCGGCTTCGACGCTTGCGATTTCGGGGCGGCGGATTGCAGCAGCAACGCGGCGCCTGTTCCAAGAATCACCGTACCGACCGAAGCAGCGGCCAGGCCTTTTGCACCGGCCCACTTTAGAAGAGAAAACGTCGATGTGGATGCAACCGTAATGGCGCTCTTCGTGATTGCTGCGTGTAAAGCGGCCGGCGCTGTCTGCACCACCAGCGTGGAGAGACCCAGGGCCAGTCCGTCGGCGCCGACTGCCACGCCCCGTTCCATCAGCAACTCGCGAATGCGATCAATGGCACGGCTGACACGCTTCTGCGCAGCTTCTTCACTGGTCCCGAGCGCCTGTGCGATCTGCCGCGCTGTCTGCCGCTGAAAATAGCGTAGCAGCAAAGCATCACGATCGGCCTCATTCAATTGTCCCAGGGCCTGATCCAGGTGGGGCGTGATCTGTTCCCAGATCGAATCGGTCTCATCCACTTCTTTCATAGCCGCAGCCTCTCTCTCTCGCGTCCGGCATCGAATCGCCTTTCCCGCGATATTGCGCATGGTCGTATACAGCCAGCCGGGAACAACGACCCCATTACCGAGCTTCCCTGCGGCTTGCGCCAATGCGACGAATGCTCCCTGGGTCACGTCTTCAGCCAGGTGAGGATCGCTCGTGATTCGGAGCGCGGCCGAGTAGACGAAGTCAATATGTCGCTCCACCAATTCAGCAAAGGCCGCTTCCGACCCTTCCGCGCTGTAGCTGCGCAGAAGTTGATGGTCGGTAAGCCCCGTCATATATCTGATAGTACCCTCCGCAGGACAAAACGGACATTTCAATCCGCGGCGTTTACAAAGGCCTCTTCGGGTTGAGAAGCGCTGAGGTTCTCGGGCACAGGAATGATCAACTTCGCTTGGCGTTCGATTAAAATTCCCTTAAAAACGTTCCATGCGCCTGCTCTTGTCCCACGCATTGATTTGCGCGTCGTTCCTGCTTGTTCACTCAAGCGCGATAGCCGATCCCATTTGGCAGCACTTAAGCAGCACCAACGGAGCTTTGCCGGTTCCGGGACCTTCTA
>Ga0193692_1000275_pt1 | contig 13060 bp, 11 predicted proteins | sample L3a1metaG_FD_144917 | JGI IMG/M metagenome (GOLD analysis project Ga0193692, IMG submission 144917) | Soil microbial communities from a riparian zone of the East river system, Colorado, United States - L3a1 | ecosystem: Environmental > Terrestrial > Soil > Riparian zone | place: USA: East River... | reverse complement strand
GCGCGCGCCTTTGATTTCCCGGATAGCGCCGGGCTGCAGGCTGAAGTTGGTGAAGAAAGGCGGTTCATGGATGTAAGTGCTTTTGGCATCCCACTGATAAACGTTACCGGTGCTCGCCGGGATTTCATTCCACTTGGGGTTCTGTTCGGCGAAATCGCGGTAGAGTCTGCGGAACACTTCCGGTTTCAGGGCGGCCTGCATTTGATCGCGGATCTCCTGCAAGGTAGGCCAGATGTCTTTGAGAAATACATCCTCCCCTGCCCTGCCCTTGCCGATCGCTTCACGGCTCAGGTCAATGTCCACACGGCCTGCGAGAGCGAAGGCGACAACCAACGGCGGCGACATCAGAAAGTTTGCTTTAATGCTCTGATGGACGCGCGCTTCAAAGTTGCGGTTTCCCGACAGGACTGAAGCGGCAACGAGATCGTATTTGGAAATCGCTTCGTCAATGGGCGCGGGAAGCGGACCGGAATTTCCGATGCAAGTCGTGCAACCGTACCCGACCAGATTGAAGCCGAGTTTATCGAGATAAGGTTGCAGGCCGGTCTGGTTCAGGTAATCGGTAACCACGCGCGAACCCGGAGCCAGCGAGGCTTTGACGAAAGGATTTACCTGCAACCCGCGCTCGACTGCTTTCTTGGCCAGCAATCCGGCCGCGAGCATCACGGACGGGTTGCTCGTATTCGTGCAACTGGTGATGGCGGCGATGAGGACGCTGCCATGTCGCAGCGAACCGTGCGCGACAGGCGCGCCCGCAGCGAGCGAATCGGGCGTGGGCCGATTGTTCGCCATCTCGAGCTCGGTCGTCGGATTCGTGTTCCGCGCGGCTGCGGCGGTGGTGGAAACTGGTTCCTGGCTGCCGCCACCGGGCCCGAAGCCGTTGCCGCCAGCAACGGAAAACGTTTTGGCCAAATCCTCCTCCCGCTTTCCGAAGCCGTTCTCATTGGCGGGCTTGGAGAACGCCGAGATAAACTCGCGCTTCAGGTTGGGGAGTTCGATGCGGTCCTGCGGCCGCTTCGGACCGGCAACGCTGGGCACCACGGTGGCGAGGTCCAGTTCGAGATCCACAGAAAAGTTGAGTTCGCCCTTTTTCGGGATTCCGAACAACCCCTGAGCCCTATAGTAATTCTCGTAGGTCTTGCAATGTTCTTCGCTGCGGCCCGTCGCGCGCAGGTAATTGACGCATTCAGCATCGATCGGGAAAAAGCCCATCGTCGCGCCATATTCGGGCGCCATGTTCGCGATCGTTGCGCGGTCCACCACCGGCAATGCCGTTGCGCCGGGTCCATAAAATTCGACAAACTTCCCAACCACCTTGGCTTTGCGCAACATCTGGGTGATGGTCAGCGCGAGGTCTGTGGCCGTCACTCCCTCACGCAACGCGCCGGTGAGATGCACACCCACAACGTCCGGCGTCAGGAAATACACAGGCTGCCCCAGCATGCCGGCCTCGGCTTCGATGCCGCCGACACCCCAGCCGACAATGCCCAGGCCATTGATCATGGTCGTGTGCGAATCGGTCCCAACCAAGGTGTCAGGGAAGAACAGAGCCGCCCCTTGGCCATCGAGAGTCGCTGGAGCGGAAAGCACTCCCTTAGCGAGGTATTCCAGGTTCACCTGGTGGACGATGCCGATGCCGGGAGGCACGACTTTGAACGTGTCCGGCGTCGCCGAGCCCCATTTGAGGAATTGGTAACGCTCGCGGTTCCGTTGAAACTCCATTTCCAGGTTGCGTTGCAAGGCGTCGCCGGTCCCAAAAAAATCAACCTGAACCGAATGGTCTACGACCAGGTCAACGGGCACGAGCGGCTCGATCAGTTTCGCGTTTCTGCCAAGGCGCTGAACCGCCGAGCGCATCGCGGCAAGGTCTACCAGCAAGGGAACGCCTGTAAAATCCTGCAGAACAATCCGAGCGACCACGAAAGGGATTTCCTCGGTACGCGGGGTGTTCGGTTTCCACCCGGCCAGGGCGCGGACGTTCTGTTCGGAGACCCGCTTGCCGTCGCAATTGCGCAGGACGGATTCCAAAACCAGCCGAATCGAAACCGGCAGTTTCGAGATCGGGCCGACGCCGGCTTTTTCAAGTTGGGGCAGCGAATAAAAACCGCCTTGTTTGCCATTTCCGAGGTCAAAACTCTGCAAAGAACTGAACAAATTGTGTGCGTTGGTCATAAAGTAACCCTGGCCGCAATATACCGCTTTCCAGGAAAGAAAACAGTGAGGTTTAGGCGGTCGAACGTCAAGCCAGAGGGTGGAATTGCAATCTTAATCCCTGTCGTAATCGCTGTCTTGAAGGCAAGAGTTAACGACAACGACTACGACAGGGATTAAGATTTTGGGTGTCCCACATCCTCGCGCCCTCGCGCCAAACAAACTCGACACCCCCCGAGGGATCGCGGATACTCTAAAGAGTAATGAAAACGCAGTCGCGAGATACTAGTCCGGAAACCGAGCGGGTCTTGATCGAGTTGATTCGCCGGACCCCTGCATGGCGGAAACTGCATATGGTTGAGGACACCAACCAGTCTGTGAAGAGCCTCCTCATGGCCGGCTTGCGTGACCGTTTTCCACAGGAACCACCGGCGACTTTGCGACGCAGGCTGGCCGAACTGTGGCTTGGGCCTGAACTCAGCACTGCGGCGTACGGCCCCCTGCCCAACGCAGGCTGAGTGGTCGGATGACTCCGCCGCCGTCTGAGATCTATCAGGTCACCCGACGAATTGTCGCTGCTTTTGATACCGCTGGTGTCCGCTACTTTCTTGGCGGATCCGTGGCCAGTGCGCTGTACGGTGAAGCCCGTTCAACACGCGATGTTGACTTTATAGCAGCCTTGTTAACCCACCACGTCGCACCGTTTCTGTCGGCGCTGGGAAACGAGTTCTACTTTGAAGAGACAGAAATTGGTGCGGCAGTTGCCGCCCGACGCAGCTTTAATATCGTTCACCTCGACACGATGGTAAAGGTGGACGTGTTCATTCTCAAAGCGGATGCGTTTGGACGCAGTCAAATCTCTCGCCGAACGGCAAGGCAACTGAGCCAGAACGATCTTACCCCTATTTTCGTCGCTAGTCCGGAGGATACTGTGCTGGCCAAACTCCAATGGTATCGGGACGGCGGAGGTGTGTCTGATCGGCAATGGAATGATGTGTTGGGAGTCATCAAGGTCCAAGGAACTACACTGGATCTCGATTACATGAAAGAGTGGGCTCGAGAATTGGGGGTGGCCGATCTGTTGGGCCGCGCGATTAACGATGCAGGGTTGGGCGACAACCTTAATCCCTGATCTATCGGTGATCTTTACCTTAATCTCTGAATTTCCCAATCTTAATCGCTGTCGCAATCCTCAGGTCTGAAAAAAGAGATTATTCCGCAATCAAGCAGACGAAGAAAGGAAAGGGCAGCGTGGCTCAAAGCTGGGCGAGCCTTGTCTCACCACCTCTCACCGAGGCAGGTTCCAATCGCCAAGGGCGTTGATGTGTACGTTTGTCGTCGCCCACGAAACCCAATCCACTATTCGCACCATTTCAACTCTCTGCTGCTTCAAACAGTGGCCGCCTTCTGTTTTACAAAGCCTAACAATGCCCGGTACATCGCCTCCTTGCCCAGGCATCGTCATCGTCCACTCCTGTTGGCGTTTCGGGTAAACCATAACCTGATACTGGCCATCAGGGCTGCTGAATGAACGATATGGCTCACCGAAAGTATTAGCCGCATAGTAGAGCATGTAGACGCATATCCCCACGCTGAACAGCATGAGCAACCACATGAGCTTTTTTGGACCTTCCAGCCTCATTCCAGGATAATCAGAGGGTCGGAACAACACTGGGTCGCGTTCCAACGACTGCCCGCCGCATGTCCCATGCCGCCAATTGCCGGCGCGTCGAACTATTTACCTCTCCCCACCAACTCCGCCACCGCTTCCGACTCCGCCCACTTCCCGTGCTCCTTGATCAAGTCCATTAGCCGGTCCACCGCTTCGGCTTCGGGGATGTTGAACTTGATGGGAGTTTTGCCAACGTAGAGATTGATCTTCCCCGGTGCGCCGCCGACGTAGCCGAAGTCCGCATCAGCCATCTCCCCGGGACCGTTAACGATGCAACCCATAATAGCGATCTTGACGCCTTTGAGGTGCTCGGTCCGGGCCTTGATTCGCGCGGTGACCGTCTGGAGGTTAAAGAGGGTTCGGCCACACGACGGGCAGGCAACGTAGTCGGTCTTGAATGAGCGGCAGCCGGCGGCTTGCAGAATGTTGTATGCGAGCCGCAAAGATTGGCCCGCGGCGAGCAAAGAGCCAATGACAACCGAAGCGCGAAGCAACGCGATTTTCGGCTCGAGGGGCGTCGGCTCAAAGCTGAGGCAATCCTTCAGAAGAATCGGATTGCTGCGGCCCAATTTTTTGAGACGCAGCGCAAGCAGCCGAAACGCAGTAATCGCGGGGAGCTTGACGCCGTCTTTAACGGTGACGAGTTGCGTGTCGCAGTTGATGTCGAAATCCTGGGTCGGGTCGATTTCGAAAACATTGATGTCCTCGTAGACGGCCTCCGGTTTGACGTCAGCTTTGGGCGAAATCCTGGGAGCGACTTTGTCCCAGGTGGCGCGAGTGACGACCACGCGAACGGTTTGCTCGCCGCCGCAATGGAAGCTCTCGAACAATTCGATCTCGGGCGTTTCACGGCGGGAGAAGGTAAATGGATCGAACGGCCAGGTGCGCTCGCCGGCAGGGATGCCAGCGCTCCCAGTGGTGGAAAGCACGGGAATCTGCGTCAGCAAGTCTCGGCACACCTCGATCTCCCGGGGAGAATCCTCGGTGAGCGAGACCCGGATCGTATCACCCAAACCATCGCACAGAAGCGAGCCGATGCCGATGGCGCTTTTGATCCGGCCATCTTCGCCTTCGCCGGCTTCGGTAACGCCGAGGTGAATCGGATAATTCCAATCCGGCCCTTCCTGCTCCAATCGCGCGACCAGCAACCGGTAGCACTCGATCATCACTTTGGGATTCGATGACTTCATCGAAAACTTGAAATTATGGAAGTCGTTCTTGCGCGCGATCCGGGCAAACTCAAGCGCGCTCTCGACCATGCCAAGGGGCGTATCCCCGAACCGGTTCATGATTCGGTCGCTCAGCGAACCGTGATTGGTTCCGATGCGCATGGCGCGGCCCAGTTCCTTGGACAGTTTAACCAAGGGCGTGAACCGCTCTTCGATCCGCTTGAGTTCGGCGGCGTATTGTTCGTCCGTGTACTCTTTGATGGCGAACTTTTTGGAGTCCGCGTAATTGCCTGGGTTGATCCGCACCATCTCAACCCACTTGGCCGCTTCCATGGCTGCGTCCGGCTTGAAATGAATGTCCGCCACGATCGGAACCAGGCAGTTCCTGGACCGCAACTCAGCAACTATGTTCTGCAGGTTGGCAGCGTCTTTGACCGTGGGAGCGGTAATCCGGACGATTTGGCACCCGACCGCGACCAGTTCGAGGGTTTGCTTTACGCACTCGGCCGTATCCATCGTGTCGCACGTCAACATGGACTGGACGACGACCGGGTGGTTTCCGCCGATGATCACCCCGCCCCGAGCGGGGTCGCCGACGATTACTTCACGGGTTTTGCGCCGTTGAAAAAGAAATGGCGATTCGCAGTAACGCATTTTAGAGAAACATGGACCACAACTCGCCGCCTGGGGGCAGGCGGCCTACAACCTGTAGGCCGGGTCCCCCGACCCGGCGTGTACGGATCCACGTTATCGGCCTTCACTCGCGGAAACAAGCCGTTCTTACTGCGCCTTGGGCGCGAAAACAAGTGGCTCTTCGCGATTCCGGCGCGCGCTGCGAACCCAGTCGCCGGTGTCGAAGAACGCGATGAACAGCATGAACCCAATCAGCAACACCGCAAAGCCGGTCTGCAATCCCTGCAGAAGCTTCGCGCTCAATGGCCGGCGTCGGACGGCCTCAAACAGCGCCAGCACGATATGGCCGCCGTCCAGCACGGGGAACGGCAACAGGTTCAACAGCGCCAGGTTCACATTGAGGACCACACTGAACCAAAGAACCAATCGCCAGCCGTCCTCGCTTTCGAAGAGGTTGGTGTAAAGCCGGATGATCATGACCGCGCCCCCGAGCTGCTGGACGCCGACCTCGCTCTTGTGCGAGAAAATCGTGCCGAGCGTCGCGAAGATTTGGCCTGCGCTGGCCTGGATTTGCTCGGTGGGAGTCGGATGCGAGAGCATCACATTCGTGGCGCCCTGCCATGCAATGATGCCGAAGGAAGGGCCGCTTTTGGCCGGCTTGAGCGGCTTCTCAGGCGTCAATGTTCGCTCGAACTGCTCGGTGCCACGCCGGACCATGAGCTTGACCGGATGGATCGGCCCGTTGGTCATGACTTCTTCTTCGTGAACCACCGGCATGAAGCTGTAAAGCTTCTCCCCGTTCATTTCCACGATTTCATCGCCCTTGCGCAAACCGGCCAATGCCGCCGGACTGGCGCAGAGCTTTGCGCTCATACCATTGCGTCTGACGCCGATGCGGAGTAACTGTAGCCAGCTCTTGTTTGCCGCCGCGCTCATAGCGGATCGAGATATTCGTGCCTTCGCTCGTGATGATACGCCAGGTAACACTGTCCTGGGAGGGCGGCGCGAATTGCGTTACTTTGTGACCATCAATATCGAGGATGCGGTCGCCAGGCCGCAACCCGGCTTTGAAAGCCGGGCCGGTCGGGTCCACCCAGCCGATCGTGGTCGAGTTATCGGCCTCGCTCCCGGGTTTGCCGACAGCCCACACGATCACGGCGAAAGCAACGGCCAGCAGAAAACTGAACAGCGGGCCAGCGACGGCAACAATGATTTTGTCGAGCGGCGAAATCGGAGGCAACGGCTGACCCGAGCTTTCGCCTTTGCCCTCGATGGCCTCCATCGTCGCCATCTGGGGCAGCGCGACGTAACCCCCGAAAGGCAGCGAACCAAGCGCGTATTCGACGCCATTGATCTTCTTCTTCCAAATGGGTTTGCCGAACCACACTGCGAAGCGATCAATCTTGAGGCCGCGCCATTTGGCGGCGAGGAAGTGTCCCAGTTCGTGGACCGCGATCAGCAGGTTAAAAAGCAACAGGACTTCTAAAACAATCAAAACGGTTTTGACGATCTGCATAATTAGCAAAGCACCCTATTAATCGGGACGCGCCCCAATATAGCAGCGAATGTGCCAGTGGAAAGTGCCGATTTGCGGTCATAATCTTAGTCCCACAACTCCGAGCACTTTGTCGGCCACTTAGTGCTCCGGGGCACAAGTTCGGTGACGTATTCTTCTTTCGTCCCTGCCGGACTTGTCGCTCTCCATCCCGTTGCCCACCGATGAATCGGTGGGCTATTTTCTTTCGCCCTGTCGGGCTAGAAATACGACTGTGAGTTCTGCCCAAGTCCACTTAGCCTGCCGCGGCGCGAAGGCTGCATCTCTGATCTTGCAACGCCGCTACATACAGTGAGTGTTTTGGCTTGGCGGGCGGCGGATGTGTTTGTATGGTGCGGGGCGTTGGCAAAACCCCATTAGCCATGTCCTCCACACTCAAATCGCTCCGGGCTCTTTCCGACGCCACACGGCTTCGGATTATTGCCCTCCTGGAGAAGGATGAGCTTTCGGTCAATGAATTGCAGGAAATTACCAAAATGGGCCAGTCGCGCATTTCGACCCATCTGGGACTTCTCCTGGATTCTGGCCTGGTCGAGTCGCGCAGGGAAGGAAAACGGACTTTCTACAAACTGAGCCCCAACCCGAGTGGGACGGCGGGAGAGTTCATTCAATTGGCTATCCGTGGCGCACGGGAATTGCCGGAGCACAATAGCGATCAAGTCAATCTCAAGCGCATCCTGAACCGGCGGCGCGAGCAGGCCCAGGTTTACTTCAACCAGATTGCCGGACGTTTTGACCGCGTTTATGGGCCGGGCCGCTCGTGGCAGGCTTTCGGCCAATTGTTATTGAGGGTGTTGCCGCCGCTGGTCGTGGCGGATCTCGGCTCGGGGGAAGGGTTGCTCAGCGAGTTGCTGGCGCGCCGCTGCAAGAAAGTCATTGCGGTGGATAACTCCGAGAAGATCGTCGCCTTCGGCGCGGCCAAAGCAAAAAAGAACGGACTCAAGAATCTCGAATTCCGGCTGGGCGATTTGGAAAGCCCACCCGTGGAGCCCGAGAGCGTGGACCTTGTGGTTCTCAGCCAGGCATTGCACCACGCCGCCCAACCGGCTGAGGCCATCGTCGCCGCCCGGCGCATCCTCAAACCCGGCGGCCAACTTCTCGTGTTGGACCTCCACAAACATAAATTCGAGCAGGCGCACGAACTCTACGGCGATCGCTGGCTAGGGTTCGCGGAAAGCGACCTTCATCAATGGTTCGAAGGCGCGGGCTTCAAAAAAATCGAGATAAACGTGGTCGCCCGCGAGGAGCAGCCTCCTCACTTCGAAACGGTGCTGGCCAGTGGGCAAAAGTAGCTGATTCCCGGTTAAGCACCCCATAGGCCCGACAGGCCGAATCAGACAGAATTCATATTTGCGAATCGGCGTGCTTTTTGCTTATGTCCCGAGACTGCGCCAAACCGTGCAGAAGAAACTACTTTAATCATGAGTAAACTATGCCTGGTGACAGGTTCGTCGGGTTTGATCGGCTCTGAAGTGACGGTTTTCTTCAGCCGGCAGGGCCTCGCCGTTCATGGGGTGGACAATAACCAGCGGGAAACCTTCTTTGGTCCGCAGGGCAACACTCGCTGGAATCAACGCCGGCTCAGCGAAACCCTTCCCGGGTTCAATCATCATGAGTTAGACATCCGCGACCGGCAAGGGGTCCTGCAACTGGTGGAGAAGCTAAAGCCGGCCGTCATCGTCCATACCGCCGCGCAACCTTCACACGATCTCGCAGCTCGAATTCCTTTTGATGATTTCGACGTGAATGCGGTCGGCACGCTGAACCTTCTCGAAGCGGCGCGCCGCTTCTGCCCGGAGTCGCCTTTCATCCATATGTCCACGAACAAGGTCTATGGCGATCGGCCCAACACGATCAAACTCGATGAAATGGAAACACGCTGGGACTACGCCGACCCGGCATTCGCCAAGGGCATTCCAGAAAGCTTTTCCATAGATCAATCCAAACATTCCTTATTCGGAGCGTCGAAAGTCGCCTCCGATGTCATGGTCCAGGAGTATGGCCGCTATTTCGACATGCCAACCTGCTGCCTGCGCGGCGGTTGCCTGACGGGACCGAATCATAGCGGAGTCGAGTTGCATGGTTTCCTGAGCTACCTGCTCAAATGCAATCTCGAAGAAAAGGAGTACAAGGTGTACGGCTACAAGGGCAAGCAGGTCCGGGACAACATCCATTCGCAGGATGTCGCGCGGTTCATGTTTGAATTTTATCAGGCGCCCCGCCGCGGCGAAGTTTACAACCTCGGCGGAGGCAAAGAGAACTCATGCTCGATCCTTGAGGCCTTTAAAATGGCCGGCGCCTGCACGGGCAAACGCCAGCGCTATACTTATGTGGAGCAGGCCCGCAGTGGCGACCATATCTGCTATTACAGCGACCTGCGCAAGATGCGCTCTCATTATCCCAGGTGGAATATAACGCGAAGCCTGCCCCAGATTTTCGAAGAGATCGTCGCCTCCTGGCGGGAGCGCCTGGTTCCGGCTTAAACATGCGTCTCCTGATCACAGGCGTTTGCGGCTTCGTCGGCAGCACGGTCGCGCTGGGTTTGAGAGAAGGGTGGCCTGATTGGGAAATCGTCGGGCTGGACAACTTCGTTCGCCCCGGCAGCGAAACCAACCGGGCGCGCCTGAAACAATTAGGAGTCAAGCTGCTTCATGGTAGATGGCAAGACCAGCAGCCGGCAACTGCTCGAACACAATCTGTTCGGGACGGTAAACCTGCTCGAGTTGGCCCGGGCCTGGCGAGCGGGGTTTTTGATGCTCAGCACAAGCCGCGTCTATTCGATCCGGCCATTGGCCGCCATCCCGGTTGCGCCGAACGGCAACCGATTTTCGCCAAACCTCGCGAATGCGGGAGTCCCCGGCTTGAGCGAGCGCGGTGTGGACGAGAATTTCTCGGTTGAGCCGCCGTTGTCCCTCTACGGCAGCACCAAGCGCGCCTCGGAACTGCTGGCGCTGGAATATGGAGAAGCGTTCGACCTGCCGGTGTTCATCAATCGTTGCGGGGTGCTCGCCGGCGCGGGCCAGTTTGGAAAGATAGACCAGGGCGTTTTTTCTTTCTGGATTCATTCCTGGCGGGCGCGCCGGCCATTGAAGTACATCGGTTTCGAAGGCACCGGGTTTCAAGTGCGCGATTGCCTCCACGCGCGCGACCTTGTGCCGCTCCTGGCCCGGCAAGTTCAAAAACCAAAAACCGACGGGGCCCGGGTGATAAACGTCAGCGGCGGCATCGGCCAAAGCGCCTCACTCAAGCAACTCAGCGCCTGGTGCGAGCAACGGCTCGGCTGGCATGACGTAGCGGCCAACAAGGAACCGCGCCCTTTCGACGTGCCCTGGCTGGTTCTCGATTCCTCCCTTGCCAAACAGGCCTGGGAATGGTCGCCTCAAACCCCGCTCGAAGCCATTTGGAATGAGATTGCTTCCCATGCCGAAGCTAATCCAAACTGGCTCGAATTCACCGCTGACGCATGAGCAACACCCCGAAAAGCTCCGCCGAACTGAAGCTGCTCTCCATCGTCATTCCCGCGCGCGATGAGGAAGGCTGCATTGTTTCAACGGTTGAAAAACTCCACGTCGAACTGCGCCTGCACCAGGTGCCTCACGAAATAGTCGTCGTGGATGATGGCAGCAAGGACAAAACCTGGCCGCTGCTTCTGGAATTGCAGAAGCGAATCAGCCATGTCAAACCCGTTCAAAACACCGGCTTGCACGGCTTTGGCCGCGCCATTATCTGCGGGCTGGACCACATGACCGGCGATGCGGTCGTGATCACGATGGCCGATGAATCAGACGACAGCCGCGACGTCGTGCGCTACTGGGAGGAACTGAATAAAGGCTTCGATTGCGTCTTTGGCAGCCGCTTCATTAAGGGCGGCGGCGTCATTGACTATCCGAAGGCCAAGCTCATGGTCAACCGGATCGCCAACTTCTTCCTCAAAGTTTTGTTCCGGGTTAACCTCAACGACACGACCAATGCCTTCAAAGCCTACCGCAGAGAGGTGATCGAAGGTTGCCGCCCGCTAATCGCTCCTCACTTCAACCTCACTGTCGAATTGCCGCTGAAAAGCATCGTGCGCGGCTTTTCCTGGACCGTCATCCCCATTACCTGGCGCAATCGCCGTACCGGGGAAGCCAAGCTCAAGATTAAAGAAATGGGCAGCCGCTATTTCTTTATCTGCATGTACGTTTGGCTCGAGAAATATTTCAGCCGCGGCGACTACAAACGCAGTCCCGCTCCCTCCACTCCCCAACCGGTGGTTACAGCCACGCCTCAAATCGCTTCGCAAGCCGGGCCGGATTCGCGAGTTACGCAGCAAGAGCCGCTGGCCGGCGGGAAAGTTTTCGTCGAGCACCAACATTGAATCCCTTGAACGGCTCGTGCTTGACGACCAGTTGAGCTATCCCAATCGCCTCGCCGATGGCTTTCTCGGAAACCTTCCCGTCCCACTCCCCAACGATCCCGCCTTCTGTTCACCAATAGTGATGCACCTGGTCCCGGATCCGGCTCTCGTACACTTTCCGGATGCCTTCCATCGCGTCCGAGCTCAACGTGGGCAAATCCGCTGCCGCCACATTCTCCTCCACTTGCGTAGGACGCTTTGCGCCTGGAATGGCGCAGGTCACCGCTGGAAACATTAGAATCCATCGCAACGCCAATTGCGACATCGTCGCCCCCTTCGGCACGAATCGTCTCATTTCATCCACGGCCTTCACACCCAGTTCGTAATCCACCCCTGAGAATGTCTCTCCGCGGTCGAACGCTTCGCCGTGACGATTAAAGGCCCGATGGTCATCCGCCTCAAACCGGCTGCCGACGCTCATCTTCCCACTCAGCAGTCCTGAAGCCAGTGGCACACGAGCCAAAATTCCAACCTTCCGCCGTTGCGCTTCCGCGAAAAACAGCTCGCTCGGGCGCTGCCGGAACATATTGAAAATGATTTGCACGGACTGCACTCCGGGATACTCGATGGCCTTCAACGCCTCCTCCACCTTTTCCACACTCACGCCGTAGTACCTCAGTTTGCCCGCCTTCACCAGGTCGTCCAAAACCGCAAACACTTCCGGACGATAGTAAACCTCCGTTGGCGGACAATGCAACTGGAGCAAGTCCAGCGTCTCAGTTTGCAGGTTCTCCAGACTCCGCTCCACGAACGCCGTCAGGTTCTTGCGGTTATACCCATCCGCCACATGTGGAGAGAGGCGTCGGCCCGCCTTGGTCACTACGTAAAACTGTTGTTTGGTGTCCTTCCGGAGTTGGGCCAACAACCGCTCGCTCCGGCCATCGCCATACACATCCGCAGTGTCGAAAAAGTTCACTCCACGCTCCAACGCCGTCCGCAAGGCGGCCAATGACTCCTTGTCCTCGACGGTTCCCCACGCGCCGCCGATTGCCCATGCGCCAAAACTGATGGTTGATACTTTCCATCCCGTCCGCCCCAATTCGCGATATTGCATGCTGTGAGTGTTTGCGGCATCCCTCCCACACGCAATTCAAAACCTTCCTTGCCTCACATTCTCATTCGCTCTCAACCCTCAACTTTCCACTCTCCACTCGCTTCAGCACCATAGTATTCTCCATGTGAAACCGATAATCATCCATTCACAAACTCTGCGAATTCTGATTTCATCTCCTTGAAGACTGACCGCCGGAAATAGAGCCAACCTTGACACCACAATTTGAAACCTCGGGCCGTTATCAGTTGTAACGGCTCTTTTTATTTATCCATGAAAAACTCAAAAACCGAATTTTTTTCCAACGTCGGCCCCATCCTCTTTGAAGGACCGCACTCCCGCAACCCGCTCGCCTTCAAGCATTACTCTCCCGACGAGAAGGTCGAAGGCAAAACCATGAGCCAACACCTCCGTTTTGCCGTGTGCTACTGGC
>Ga0193692_1000274_pt1 | contig 13086 bp, 21 predicted proteins | sample L3a1metaG_FD_144917 | JGI IMG/M metagenome (GOLD analysis project Ga0193692, IMG submission 144917) | Soil microbial communities from a riparian zone of the East river system, Colorado, United States - L3a1 | ecosystem: Environmental > Terrestrial > Soil > Riparian zone | place: USA: East River... | reverse complement strand
GCCGATGATCCGCTCCTCGCTGAACGAAAAGAGCAAGAAGAAAAGATTTTTACGCGCGTTGAGACTCCGGCGCGTCTGCGTCGGTTTCCCTACCGCATCGAAGAACGAGGTGATTCGGTGAGCGATGAACAGAAAGAACCCGCTGTGTATTGCGCCTGCGGTGCTCAGTGGCACGGCAGATGGGTCGCGAAGGCGGCGAAGACGATCCTCTGGCATCAGGAGCGATGGAAGTCGCACAGCAGTACCTGTTGGTCGGTGCCGCACGACTATTTCGCGAAGCATCACAAGTGTGGGTGCGAGGGGTGTGTGGCGCAGCGGAGAAGTAAGCGCGTGAGGCGCTCGGTCATCGCGATCAGCGTCACGAAGGCTGAGAAGGCCACGATTGTGGCGTCAGCAAAAGCCGCAGGCCTCTCGCCTTCAGCATGGCTCTTATCGGCAGCGTTGATTACACGGGCGCTGGAAGACGACTCAGCTTGCGATGCGGTAGGGCAACCGTCGGACCTGCACTGATGGTCTACGCGCGTCAAAGCGTCGTCGTTCTTTGTCTGAGGTTCTAATGATCCGCTCCTCGCTGAACAGACGGAAGCCCGGCCCAACGGCGAAGGCGCGAGCCAAGCGCCGACGACAGGGGATGGCGTGGGCGAAGAAGGTCCGAGCTGCGGTCGTGAGGCGGGCTGGTGGCTGTTGTGAACGCTGCGGCGTCTGGTGCGGAGACGACGGCCATGCCCATCACCGTATTCCGAGGAGTCGTGGCGGTAAATGGACGGAACTCAACATCGAGTATCTCTGCGCTCAGTGTCACGACACCGCGCATCGGACGAACACCTTATGAATACCTGGTTCCGTCGTCTCTGGCGATCCTATCGGGACGTGACGCGATTACAGGCTCTCCGTGAGTTGTTGAGGAACGCATGAAGGCGGAGATCAATGCCCTGGACTGACGCGGATCTGCCGTTCGCCTCAAGCCCGTCTCCGCTCGCCGGCCAGTCCTCGTTTGATGGGGCGACGGCAGCCAGCGGACGGGCCGCCAATCAGACGATCCGTCTCTTGGAGTTGTACGCCAAGTGGGGACCGTTGAACGACCGTCAAGCGGCGAGGCTACTGGATGTGGAGCGGAGCACGATCAACGCGAGACGGGTGCCGTTGTGTCAGCGGGGGATTGTGGTGGCGGTAGACACGATGAAGAACGAGGACACGGGCGTGCTCAACACACGATGGGGCTTGGCGAAGTAGATGGCTTGGGTCCGTATTCACGACGGCGCAATGACGCACCCGAAGATTGTCGGGTTGAGCGATCGGGCATTTCGGCTCTGGGTGTGGGGGCTGACTTACTCGCAGCAACACCTGACCGATGGATGGATTCCGGCGATCGCCATACCGGGCGTATTCGTCCGAAGTATCAAAGACCTTGTCGCGGGCCATTCGTGGGACTCCGTGGAAGGTGGCTATCGCATTCACGACTATTTGGACTGGAACGACTCTAAGGCTGTCGTGGTTGAGGCGCGCCAGCTCGCCAAGGTACGGATGGCGCTGGTTCGCGACCCTGAACTCCGTAAGGCGCTGCGCGACCGCGATCAGGACCAGTGCCGCTTCTGCGGGATCGAAGTGAACTGGGCCGATCGGAAGAGCCGTGGCGGGGCGACCTACGATCACGTGCGACCCGGAGGCGGCGACACGCTGGACAACCTCGTCATTGCGTGCCGTGGTTGCAACAGTCGCAAAGGTAAACGCACGCCAGAAGAAGCCGGTATGACGCTGCTGCCTGTTTCTAGGTTCGTATCTAGATATATCAACACTCAAACGAGCTTGATCAGCAGTGGGTTGGGTATTAGTTCTTCTTCTGGATCTTCTTCGGAAAGAGAGTCTGAGAGAAAACCACCGCCGATGAACGGGACGACCGATCCAGAACTCGCGGCCCGTGCAGGCGACTTTTGTGAACGCTACGCCGAGTTGTATTTCAAGCATCGGCGCGGAGCGCGGTATCTGCCACGGCCGGCCCTCGATTACACGAAAGCCTGTGAACTCTGCCAAGTCTGGGACAACGACCGGCTGGAACGGCTGGCGGTGGTGTTTCTCAAGTGCGAAGAACCCTTCGCGATGTCGGGCTCACGGACCATCGGCCAGTTCGCGGCGATGGCGTCGTGGGCTGATGACCGGCTGCGGGAAGCGGAGGCGTCGTGAGCGACACGCTCGGCACGGTGGTCACGGAGGCGCTCAAGATGCGCGACGAGCTGAAGGCTGGCGGCCTCGACGGACATGCCTTGAATCAGGCGCTGGAAGCCGTCCTACGTGATTCCTGGCCGAAGCCGAAAGACCGGACAGAGCCGTGGCATGACGCCTGCGCGAACTGCCGCGACTACGGGCTGGAGATGTTGTGGTGTCCCGGCGATGCGACGTGCGGGCCGAATCTGGTCACGAAGGCGGCACGGCCGAAGCACGGCGCGCACGAATACGGGAAACCCTGTTGGTGTCCGAAGGGGCAGCGGTTCAGGGAGAAGCAGGCACCAACACCGGACGATGCGGAAACGATGGCGGCGAAACGGAAGCCGATGAGCCGGTGGGGGCGCTGATGGAACTGGAAGTCGTCTGGAATGGCTCTCACAAAGACACCTACCTGTGCATCCCACCGTTGCACTTCGGGGATCTGAGTCACCTGCAACCGATGGTGATCGACGACGATCCGCCCACGCGGGTGATGCGGCCGTATCGGGATCGGACCGAGATGCGCCAACAGATTCTGGCGATCCTGCGTCGGCGGCGCTCCATGACGATTAAAGCGTTACGAGCGGAGTTGGGTCGTCCAGATGCCCAGTTCTACAACTTGGTGACGCGGATGACGATGCAGGGGATGTTGGAACGACCGGCCACGGGCGTGGTGCGGTTGGCGGTGGGGGCGCTCCCCCGGCGAGCAGAGGAGCGAGCCTAGATGGCCACAAAGGGCTGGGAGAAGGCCACGATGCCGTCTAAAGGCGCGAGGATCGGTTCTGGGAAGGTCAAGGGCCGATCGAAGTACAACGCGGTCAAAACCGTGGTCGATGGCATCACGTTCGATTCTAAGGCGGAAGCCGCTCGGTACGTGGAGCTGCGGATGTGCGAGAGAGCGGGCGAGATTCGCGGCCTCCAACTTCAGCCGCGGTTCGTGCTCCATGCGGCGCTGACGCTCTCGGACATCTCCCGCGAACGTGATCCGGTGAAGCTCGGTGAATATCGCGGCGATTTCATGTTCGAGGAACGCTGCGCGGAACGTGGTGGACCTCCGGCGTTGCGGCGGCAATGGCATCGCGTCGTGGAGGACGTGAAGGGCTTTAAAACCCCGCTCTACCGCTGGAAGAAGAAGCACGTCGAGGCGCAATACGGCATCGAAATCCGTGAGATTCGCTAACGTCTTTGGGGTGTGTGGGGCTCAGCGGAAGGGGAGCGACCCTCGGTGAATGGCTGCTTACTATAACGAAAATGACAAGTTTGCCGCGGCGTGGTTGCGGGAACTGATCAAGGTAGGACTGATAGCCGATGGCGAAGTCGATGACCGATCAATCGAACTTGTTCGACCTAACGATCTGCGAGGGTTCACCCAATGCCACTTCTTCGCCGGCATTGGAGGATGGAGCTACGCACTCAGGCTCGCTGGCTGGCCTGACGACCGACCCGTCTGGACGGGGAGCTGCCCTTGTCAGCCCTTCTCGTCTGCCGGCGCCCAAACTGGCGGACACGATCCCCGCGATCTTTGGCCTGTCTGGTTCCAGCTCATCGCGCAGTGCCGCCCTGTCGTCGTCTTTGGTGAACAGGTTGAAGCAGCAATTGGACATGGATGGCTCGATCGTCTTTGCGATGACATGGAAGCGGAAGACTACGCCGTCGGGGCGTGTGGTCTCCCTGGTCCGTGCGTCGGCGCGTTCGACATCCGGCAACGTCTCTGGTTCGTGGCCGATGCCCATGAGCGGCACGCCGTCAACGGAGACCTACAACGCGGCTGGGAGCACGGACTACGAACGAAAGATCGACGTGCTGATGGGCGAGCGGGAATCGTTGAACGGACGGAAAGCCTCTTGGCCGACGCCGATGGTGAACGACGAACTGGGGAGCGATTACTGCTATGGGCCGAAGCGACCGGATGGGACGCGAGCGAAGTTCCACAAGCTACCAAGAGCAGCGCAGTTAGCGACATGGGCAACTCCAGCCACGCGAGATTGGAAGAGCAACGAGGGGTCAGAAGTCCATCATGCCGCCAGGCGCGAACAGACACGCGGGAAACCGCTCTCGGAACAAGCCCATCAACTTTCTGGGCCGCTGCCGACTGGCTCCCCTGCACCGATGGGAAAGCGCGGCCAGTTGAACCCAAGTATGTCGCGATGGCTGATGGGTTATCCAGCAGTCTGGTGCCTCGCCGCGATGCGGGCGATGCCGTCAAAGAGGCAGGGTGGCCGACGCCAAACAGCCAAGAAAACGACATGAGCCCTACGGAGTGGGAAAGGTTGAACGCCAAACAGAAGGCGGCCAATCCGAACCTTGGTGCGAAACAGAAAATGCTTTCAACGGTGGCGCAATATGCCGAGACGCAAATCTACGGAGATGGTCGGGACGAAGTGCGAACGATGCAGCAAGACGAACTGCAAGCTGCACGTTCATCACAAGGACGAGAACCCAGCGAACAACGATCCATTGAACTTGCAGACTTTGTGCGTCTCTTGCCATCGTCTCATGCACTCGCCCAACTACACGGGCACCGAGCGACAGCGGAAGCCCTGTCTGTTGTGCTCTCGACCGATGGCGCGCAAAGGCTTCTGCAACACCCACCTGACGAGATTGAAACGGTATGGCGATCCCTTAGCAAAGAAACTCAAGACGGCTTCAGGCTGGCAGTTGAGCAAGGCGGCTTCATAAGGACGGTCGAGCATCCGCTGGCTCATGGGGTACCCGCGAGAGTGGGACGACTGCGCGGCTACGGTAACGCCATCAAACCGCAAGTCGCGCAAGTCTTCATCGAAGCCTACATGAGCGTGGAGTCACAGCATGACTGAGAAATATGCAGGGGTGGGCGAGGCGATCCGCGCCGGGGAAGCCAAGCCGGACAAGCTGGCAGCGTTGCGCGAAACGATGCTGAGCTTCAAGAACAACACGCGAGGCGGGAATCGGCGCGAAGTCGAAACCATTATCAAGACGCTGAACGTCGTGCTTGCAGAAATAGACATATTGGCGGCCTCCGACGCCCCAGAGAGGGACACCCTAGAGGAGCACTCGGCATTTCTGGCTGGCGTGAAGATGGCCGTGGAGAGTGGCTTAGGGTTCGCCTCAGCTCGTCGCGTTGACAGATTGCTTCGTATCGCCTTGGCCTCTCCCCATGCGTCGGCAGCGCCCTCGGAAGAGCAGGCTGAGCAGTGGTTAGCCAAGACTCCGTTAGCTCGTGGCCGTTCTGAGCGTGAGGAACAGCCAGTAGTCGAACGGGTTGTGCGTCGTATCCTTGGTTCGTGTGGTGATCCCGTGCCGCAACTTGTGGCATTTATCGCGGCTCTGTCCTCCCCGTCCCCGGCTCCCACAGGTGAAAAATGACAGACTTCGGTGATACCACATGGCCTGTCGCTCGGAAGGATCATCGCTGCGAATGGTGCGGCGAGGCGATTCCGAAAGGCGAGAAGCACGCGCATTATGTCGGTAAATGGGACGGCGAGTTTCAGGACTGGCGGATGCATCAAGAGTGCAACGAGGACGCGGACATGAACGGCGAGATACAGGACGGGTTTATGCCCTACGAACACGAACGGCCCTCCCCGTCTCATGGCGCTGAGCCGACAACATGAAGGAAGACAGCACGAAGAAGAAGATTTGACGCGCGTTGAGACTCCGGCGCGTCTGCGTCGGTTTCCCTACCGCATCGAAAGGATGGGTATCTCGGTGAACGCTGAAATCGTGCTTCTGGTCGTGGCTATCGTGGTGGTGTTCGCTGCGCTCGGTCTGCGCTCTAGTGGCGAAACTCGCTACTACAAGTCCGACGTCGTGCATTTCAGGGGAGATGCGAGTACCGCGCCGCCGACTCTGGCTGAATATTTCGACCACGATCCGTGGGGGTTGGCCTGTGCCCAGATGGCTTACTGGCGCACCGACGGTCTCACGATGGGATTCGATCTCTGGTGGAGCATTGCGAAACCGAACTACATGGCGGAAGCGGAAAGGTATTTCACGGCCCGAGAGGTCGAGAAATATTTACGGAACTACGCTCGAAACCATGCGGGATGGAGTTATCAGCAAGTGATGGCTGATGCTGAAAGCCGCAGCGGTGTCAGCGGCGGCGTGACGCTCGGACCAGGAGAATCGATGGAAGTCACGCTGTCCTTTCCGGTGGAAGACAACTCAGCACGCGATGCGGTAGGGAAACCTTCACGTCTACACTGACCGTCTACGCGCGTCACAACATCTTTCTTTTCTGAGCTTTGGAGTGATGCCATGATCGATCCCCACGCCCTCCGCACGCTGATCGAGCAATTACCGGCCCAAGACATCCGCGAGTGGCAGGATGACGACTACGTGCCCGTCGCGTGGATTCGGCGCTCAGACGTGTTGGCGGTGCTGTCCGCCCTCCCTGAGACCCCGTGGCAAGCAATGGAGACTGCTCCGAGGGACGGCACGCACATCGTGATGCATGACGGCAAAGAAGCCCAGGTCGTGTGCTGGTTTAAGCCTGACGACGATCCAGGCTATTGGGAGTCCACATGGGACGGTGCTGAGATGTCCCCGCAATTCTGGATGCCTCTTCCCGCGCCTCCCCCGCCCTCAGACCCGCAAAATGATTAACTACACGGTCAAGTTGATGCCGACGCCGAGGCAGGAGCGCCAGTTAAAGCGTTGGCTGGTGAATCTGACGGGTGTGTTCAATTGGGCCGTGCGGAAGATCGAGCTCGACGCGGCCGATCGACGGTACTACTCGCTCTACGACTTCAAGGCACTGCTCAATGGTCACGGTGCCAAGGTTGGAATTCCGGTCCAGGTGCTACAGGAAGTCGCGGCCGGCGCCTATCAAGCCTGGCGCGAGTGTTTCTCTGGTCTCAAGCGAAAGCCTCGGCTCAAGGGCCGTCGTCGGCGTTTGAACTGGATCGTGTTTCGGCAAGGCAGTCAGATGACGGTGCGTGCGCGCCACGTAGATGGACTTGCTGTGGCATTGGGCTCGATGCGGTTTCATCGACAGGAGATCCCGTCCGGCACACTCAAGCGAGTCCGCGTCATTAAGCGTGCGTCTGGATGGTACGGTGTCCTCACGATCGACGCGGACCCAGCAGCCATTCCGAGTGGATCGGGCTCGGTCGGCATCGATCCAGGCTTTTCATCGCTCTTGACGCTCTCGACAGGGGAAAAGATCGATCGGGCTACTGAACTATCACGTTCAGCGCGCCGACTGGCTCAGGCGCAGCGCGGCTGTCGGCATCGGTTGACGGCGCGATTACAGGAGCGCGTCGGATGGCAGCGCAAGGATCGCAACCATAAGCTATCGCGTCGCCTCGTGTCAGAGAATCAGCTCATCGCCTGGTCGAAGGACCGCCATTCAGGCATCGCGAAGAAGTTCGGGAAGTCGGTTCAATCGTCCGCTCACTACCAACTGCGAGAAATGCTGCTCTACAAGAGCCTTATCGGCGGTGCGCAGTTTCTCGAGGTTGACGCTCGGAATTCCACTCGGCGCTGTTCGGCGTGTCAGGCCCTCACGGGTCCGACTGGCTGGGCAGGGCTGAAGGTAAGGGTTTGGGACTGTAGCGCCTGTGGTGCGCACCATGACCGCGACATCAACGCGGCCGTGAATACGCTCAAACTCGGGCAGGGAATCTGCCACGAAAGCGGCCATGAGGCCGTGTCCGGAATCGCCACGAAAGCTAGGCGGCGAAGTTCATCCCGCCCTCAGAGGAGCTCCACATGCGCACGATGAACGGCACTCGCTGGTCCTCGAATCGCTGGTTCCCCAACTACGGCCCGAAAGGACCGAAATGACTGAACCTGACTTTACACAGATCGCGGAGACCGTGGCGGCTTTGAACTTCGCCGACAGGCTCGATGGTTCACTGGATGTCTTCATTGCCGAGGCGCTCCGCCTTATCTGGAACGCCCGCGGCGCCGCCGACATCGAGAACCAGGCGCCGTTGTGGCGGCCTGACGATGGGACAGGTAATCTTGGCAGCATCCTCACGCAGGATCGATTCGAGCGCGCGATCAAGGCGCTGGACCGATGAGGGCGCCGTGGACGGAACGGTGGCTCGACAATCTAATTGGATACGGGATCTGCCTACCCATGACGCTGACGCAGCGAAGCCGGAGTCCGTGGGTGCGTGTCCTTGGTTTCCTGCTCCTGTTTCCGTGGGCGCCGGTCGCCGGCGTGCTCTCCGTCCTTCCGCTCCTCGCGCTCATGTTCTGCGACCTGTTGCGGATGTCCTATCGGGGCGAGATTTGAACGACGCCCGCGCCGACGCTGAAGCCGCCTTGCTCGAGGCCGAGCGCGAGTTGGCCCGCTGCTCGGTCCTCCTGGCTCCGGCGACGATCGCGAAGCGCCTGAACGTCCACGTCGAAACCGTCCGCGGCTGGATTCGCAACGGCCTGATCCCCTTCGTCCAGCTGCCGAACGGGTACTACCGCGTGAGCGGGGCGACGCTTGATCGGTTGCTTGCTGAAAAATTATCCCCACAGAAGTCCACGGAACCCACAGACACGCAGCGTTCCGCCTGATCGTTTCGGCCTCATCATTCTCCTGAACCACTTTCTTTCCCGTTCAGGGTGTTCATGTACAAGCTCGTGATCGTGGCCGTGCTATCGCTCGGGCTCCCGACGATGACGTTCGCGCAACCGATCCACGGACATCCGCAGAAGGCCGCGTATGCGTCTCCGGCCGAGTGGGTGCCGCTTAATGACCAGTGTTGGTTCGGCGACCCTGACCCGATCAAGGCGAGTCACGTCCATGTGATTCCCCGTCCCCCGTCCTATATGCAGGTGACGGACCTCTCGACCTACGACGTGCCGTTCACAGTGCAACTGCATAACGTGCCTGGAACGGTCGGGCAGGTGGGCGGGGAGCACGTCCAGAGCATCCGGTGGGACGCGACGGGCTCATCGCAGCTACCGGTCATGAAGGGCGATCCGCACGGGTTGCTCGAATGGACCGGCGTGGCGACGATGAGCCACACGATTCCCAGCCTCGCCGACGACTTTCTTGAAATCTTTCAGTTCCCGAAACACGGCTGGGCTGAGGACAAGATCATCGCGTATACCGGGCTGGACGATGGGCGCCGATTGGATACAGGGGCGGTGTGGCCGGTCTATTCCGCCATCGATCTGACGGTGCCTGAGAAGCCAGGGGCGGAGCAAGGTAATCCTGGGGTGCTTGTTCGGACTTCCTGCGTGATGTGGTCAGGGAATCAGGCGGAGACGGCGGGCGAAGTCATCACGCAGTTGTCGGATTACATTCCATTGGCTCCGATTTTCAAGCCGTGGGTGATTCCCGGATTTCTCTACAACTACACCGCGCCAGCGGGGATCAACTTCCCGGCTGAGACGTTTGAACAGCGGAAAGACCCGGACCTCCATCACGGCATCACAGGGGTGCTCCAGCGGCAGGAAGTCTCGCCAGCGGGCGGCGGCAAGTCGTTTAAGGGCGATATTGTCATCGACCCGGCGTCGCTCGGGACGGGCACGCATAAAGAAATGTTCGTGTGGACGCAGCCGCTCCTCAATGGGACGGCGCTGTCTGCGGTGATGGTCATCCCGGTGAGCGTCGGTGAGGGAATCCCGCCGCCGACGCTCTGCACCGATCCGACCGCGACGAATCAGGGGCAGTCGTTGCCATGCACATTTCTACCGCCGCCCGTGCTGATCGTCGTGCCGAGTCTCGTGGGGGAAGCGCAAGGCATCGCGGTCGCACAGATCGTCAATGCGGGGTTGGCGTTGGGCTCCGTGACCTTGGATCCCGCCTCGTCGCTACCGAATGGGGATGTCGTCAATCAATCCCCGGTGGCGGGCGCGACGGTGGTGCCGGGGAGCGCGGTCAATCTCGTGGTGTCGTCGCCACCCATCATCACGCCTCCCATCCAGACGGTCTACACGTTCACCTGTGATCCGCTCGGGAACTGCAAGTTGACGCTCGCCAAGTAAACGGAGACCGAATGGCTAACCTAGGTGTATATGCGGGCGTTGAGACGTGCAGGAGCTTGCGCGCGTTCCCGCTTCGCTATCGCCAGGCATTGCTTGCATGTGGTGTGATGCGGATCGCTTCCGCCGACACGAACAGGAGAGAACGCCGTTCTTGGCTTGATCTCGCGGCACTTCGTGCATTGCTTGCTGATGTCGTCGCGAAACGTCGTGACGTGATAGACGCGACGATGCTCAGTGTTCTGCACCAGTTCAAGGTTGCTCGGAGAATTGTTCAGGCGATCGCCGTCGATGTGGTGAACCTGTTCTCCTGGCTTCAACGGTCTTCCGAGCACACGTTCCATGACGACGCGATGCTCCAGAGTCTTGCGCTTTCCGCCCGGTCGCCAAACTTCTCGGTATCCGTCAGGACGAATGTAACCGCCAGTACGTGGGCGTCCTGCCATATGGCTAACTGTAACACGTTTTCACTAGGGTTTATAGCATGAATGACAACTTCACTCAGCAAGCCCTGGCGAACGACCCGACCTTCCGGCAGCGGCTGAAGGCATCCCTAGTGCGGATCGCGTGGCAGGTGCTCCTCGAAGGCGCGGTCACGGATCACGGCGTCCGAAAGACCTACGCGAATACGGTGTTGAACAATCCCGATGCCGCCGTCAATGCGCTCGCTGGGTCGTTTGTCTTTCGGACGAATGTGATCGGCACGACGACCTCGACGGCGTTCGACGGGCGCGGGGGCGTGCTGGTGCAGAGTGCGGTGACGGATGCGGCGATGGATTCGCAGCTCGCGACGGATTGGTCCTCGTTGGCTGGCGTCTAAATGGCGATCGGGTTTGTGGTCGCACAGTCGGCGGGCGGGAATAGCACCACCGTCACGACCTCGGGAGTCAATACCTCGGGCGCGACCCTGTTGGTGATGGTGGTGACGGGGTTCAATCCGCCCAGTGCGACCCCGACCGACTCGAACAGCAACGAATGGATCGGCACCACCGCGCAAAGCGCGACACGGTTCTATTACTCCTGGCGGAAGAGTGCCGGCGTGCCGTTGTCTGTCGGTTCTGGCCATACGTTTACGTGGAATGAAGCGGTCTTTGCCGGGATCGCGGTGCTCGCCTTCTCCGGCACCGATACCTCCGCGGACCCCCTCGACACACGGGTGGGCAATAGCGCCTCGACCTCGCCTGGGAGCATCACGCCAGCCGTCTCCAGCGAACTCTTCGTCGCAACAGATGGCGGCGACGGGTCGGCCTGGGATGCAATGACGGAATCCACCGGCTTCACGTTGCCGACCAATGGCCGGGTCGCCTATGTCGGCTCAACCACGGAAGCGGCACAGGGCTGGTACAAAATCGGGACGACGACCTCGGCGGAAAATCCCATTTTCTCCGTGACGGGCTGGGCGAACCAGATCGCCTTCAAGCCGGGCGCTGGCGGTGGTGGCGGACGGACGACCAAGAACACGCGCGCTTTCCCGTTGGGCATGGCGATCGGCATGCACCTTGGCGAACCGGGTGTCTATAGCGGGCCGATGTTGCGCCATAACTCTGGCCTGTATGTCCCGGAGCGGATGGCGGCGTGAAGATCAGCCACTTCATGAAGAAGGAGAAGAGCGGGCTGGCGTTCACGACACTGGAACTCGTCCAGGCGGAAGAACAGCAGGGGCACGGCGTCTGCGTCCGTGAACCGAGTGACGCTGAGGGGATGCCTGGCACCGTGCTCTACGGCAATCCCGATCAGGCCTTCGACGTCGAGTGCATCCACAGCCAGATGCCGTTCACGAGCTATCACAACGGGAAGCCGAAGTTTCTCTGGATGCACGGCGAACCCTTGTCGAGTGTCGGCAATGGTGTCTCGATGAAGGCGATCGTCGACATGGCATCGCGGACGGATGCCTTTATCGCGATGCGGAAGGAAGAGTACGCGATCTGGAGCAGCATCCAGCGCACGTACGTCGTGCAGAAGGGCATTGATCTCCAGCGGTTCCGGCCGATTGACGTGCCCGCGCACGATCCGAAAGACCCGACGTCCAAGCTCCCAGGCGATCCGGCCGTGCTCTACGTCGAACACTGGCGCGGGCAGCGGAATCCGCTGTATTGGTGCGTGGCGATGCAGCAGGTCTGCCAGAAATATCCCAAGGCTAAGCTGCACTTGTTCAACTGCACGAACGACAAGATGTATCAGACGTTCAAGGCGTTGATCGCCTCGAATAAGTGGTGGACGTTCATTCGCACGCTGAATGGCCCCGTGAACGACGCGGACGTGAACCTCCTCTACAACCGCGCCGACGTCGTGGTCTCAGGCCTCTACCCGCTGTACGCACGCAGCATCGAAGCCTTCGGCGCTGGGAAAGCCTTCATTGGTCCCGGTTACACCGATCCCGAGTATCCGTTCCATTGCGATCTGCACCCGGATTCGATGGCGAAGGCCATGATCGAGTTCATCGAGAACCGTGACCGGGTGAACTATCGCCAGTGGGCGGAACAGAAGCATGACGTGCAGGAGACCGTGAAACAGTCGATCGCGGTGTACGAAAGGTATCTGTGAGTTACGCGACGATTGACGATCTCCGGTCGCAGCTCGGCGCGTCTGGTCCCGCGCAGTCGCCGGAATACGCCGCGAAGATGCTCCATGCCGTGCCCGTCAGCGAGACGGTCGACCGCACGGTGTTCATCCTGCAGCGTGTGGCGGGAAAGCGCGTGCTCGACTTCGGGGCGTCTGGTGCCCTCCATGCCGGTATCCGTAAGGCCGCCTCGTTTGTGGCGGGTGTCGATCGCGAGGATGCGCCTGGCGTGTTCGGTTTCGACTTGGACGACGTCGACCAGCCCGACCTGCCGTCGATCGATCCGGCGCCCGAGGTCATCGTGTGCGGGGAAGTGCTCGAGCACCTGAGTAATCCTGGCTGGTTCCTCTCGCGGCTCAAACGGCAGTACGCCGGCGTGCCCGTGATCGTCAGCGTGCCCAATGCGTTCTCGG
>Ga0193692_1000273_pt1 | contig 13089 bp, 10 predicted proteins | sample L3a1metaG_FD_144917 | JGI IMG/M metagenome (GOLD analysis project Ga0193692, IMG submission 144917) | Soil microbial communities from a riparian zone of the East river system, Colorado, United States - L3a1 | ecosystem: Environmental > Terrestrial > Soil > Riparian zone | place: USA: East River... | reverse complement strand
CTAAGATTAAAGAGCGAGATTATGGCAGTAAAAGTTGCAATTAATGGTTTTGGCCGGATCGGCCGTCTTGTGTTTCGGGCTATTGCGGAGCAGGGGTTGCTCGGCAAGGAGCTCCAGGTCGTGGCCGTCGGCGATATCGTCCCAGCCGACAATTTGGCTTACCTCCTGAAGTACGACTCCACCCAGGGCCGTTTTCAAGGCGAGGTCGCTTCGAAGAAATCCTCTTCTGACAAGCTTGAGGACGATGTTCTGATCGTGAACGGCCAGGACATTCTCGTCGTCAGCGCCAAGGATCCTTCAAATCTCCCTTGGAAAGCGCTCGGCGTGGAAATCGTAATCGAATCCACCGGCCTCTTCACCGAGGCTGAAAAATGCAAAGGCCATCTCATCGCCGGTGCCAAAAAAGTCGTTATCTCTGCTCCCGGCAAAGGCGAGGACATCACGATCGTGATGGGCGTGAATCACGACAAGTACGACCCGGCGAAACACCACGTTATCTCCAACGCTTCGTGCACCACGAATTGTCTGGCCCCGCTCGTCCATGTCCTCCTCAAGGAAGGATTCGGCATCGAGGAAGGGCTCATGACCACCATTCATGCCTACACGGCCACGCAGAAAACCGTCGATGGTCCGAGCAAAAAGGATTGGAAAGGCGGTCGCAGCGCGGCCATCAACATCATTCCTTCGACCACCGGCGCGGCCAAGGCCGTTGGGCTCGTTTGCCCTGAAGTTAAGGGCAAGCTTACCGGCATGGCCTTTCGCGTTCCCGTTCCCACCGTTTCCTGTGTCGACCTCACGGTCCGGACCGCAAAAGACACAAGCTACGCGGAAATCTCCGCCGCCATGAAGAAAGCCAGCCAGACCTATCTCAAGGGCATTCTCGAGACCACCACCGATGAAGTCGTCAGCGCCGATTTCATTCATTCCAAGTCATCTTCCATTTACGATGAAGGTTCCGGCATCGAACTGAACAAGCGATTCTTTAAGTTGGTGAGCTGGTATGACAACGAGTGGGGCTATAGCAATCGCGTTGCTGACCTCCTCAAGTTCATGATCCAAAAGGGCGGCTTCTAACGCCCGGCACGATTTCACGCGGCGGCTCAGCGGAGCCGCCGTTTTTGTTTTGCTGAAGTCCGCCAAATACCAAAACGTGCGTTATGCGAATCATCGGTGGAACCGCGGCTGGCCGTTTGCTCAAGGTCCCTTCCGGTTATGATGTTCGCCCCACTCCGGACCTTGTTCGGCAGGCCGTCTTCAATAGCCTGGGCGATCGGGTAAGCGGCGCGCGTGTGCTCGATCTTTTCTCTGGCTCGGGCGCCATTGGTCTCGAGTGCCTCAGTCGCGGCGCGGCCCTGGTGCTGAGTGTTGAAAAAGCGAATCGTCACGCCGCCATGATTCGCCAGAACCTCGTCGCAGCAGACCTCCCCGAAAACAATTATCAACTCAGGGTCCAGGACGTCTTCACCGCGATCGGTCAGCTCCATCAAAATGCGGAACAGTTCGACATCATCATCGCTGACCCGCCTTTTGGTGAGAAAAATCTCGGGCGCCGCTCCAACTCACTCTCGCAAAAATTGCTCGATGACGAACGCCTCCCAAATCTTGTTGGTCCCAACGGCCTCTTCGTTCTGGGACATACCCGGCGCGACACATTGACCATTCCACCCGCCTGGAAAGAAACCAAAGAAATGAAGCACGGCGATTCGATGATGCGCTTCCTCGTCCCTGGACCTCCAGCGGACCGCGGCGTTCACGCCGCTTAAATATGGAGCAGTCAAGAGGCCCGCTCGAAGAACTAACTTCGCGTTCTCCAGCAGTTAAGGGGCAAATCGCGCATTTGCGCGAAGGTTTTCATCAAGCACCGGAGCGCCTCTGCTATTCCCTCTCCTGGGGGAGAGGGCAGGGTGAGGGCGGACTTTTACCAGCGAAGATCAAATCTCCAAAAGGCCAGCGATCAAGCGGTGATAGCCGACTTCTCTTCGCGCGCCGCGTAGAACTCCGCAAGACTTTGCTCAGACGGCGAGAGCTTTTCTTCTTCCAAAGCCGAGAGAATCTTTTCCTCCGTCATGATGAATCGATCGCGCTTGTAGAGAAGATAATCTCCCCTCAAATCAGGCGGCGTGAGGTTCATCGTCACAAGGTTTGCGCCGGTTCTCAGGCCTCGGTTGTAGCCGCTGCCCGATCCTGCAAGGTTCAGCGCGCTGACTGCTGGAATCACCCAATCCGGCCGCATCAAACGCATCAACGCCATCGAATTCAGCGTCAAATCCAAATCACCCGTTGTTTCTTCATGCAGCGGTGTGGCCTCGCCCGGAATGAACGGACTTACGCTGCAGCCGACTAACGGAAGCTTCTTGGCCAACTCAAGGTTTTGCACCACATCATTGATCGTTTGCTCGGGCAAACCAGCGATGAACCCCGAACTTACGCTCCAACCTTTGTTCGCCAGCATCTCGATATGATCGAGACGTTCCTGCAGATTGCCTGGCGCTGACATCCGTCGATAGGTGTCAGGGTTGGCAATCTCGAACTTCATGATATAGATGCTTGCCCCGGCAGACTGCAATTCATCGTACATCGCCGGTGTGAGCGTTCCCAGACAGACACTTATGCCGAGTGAAGTCTGTTCGCGCAGCCGTCGTATCAATGGAATTACGATTTCACGCACCGCCAGCGGATCTTCCCCTGTTTGGATATTGAGGTCCGTGATGCACGACGGCCGATGATGGATCACCCATTCGGAAATGTCCTCCAGGCGGGCTCGAAAGCGGTCCAGCGTCCGATTGTCCCGGCGCATCCCGCAATAGGCGCAATTCTCCCGGCAAAAATTGGATAATTCGACGACCCCTCGCATGAAGACACGTGGTCCAAAATAGCTTTTGGCGGCTTCAGCAGCCCGCGCGTGCAAACGTTTCTGTTCGGTGCCCCGAGAGCCCAGAAGGTCGGCGGTTGTAGCAACGCCATTTGCAATCACCGCGCTAGTTAACGGAGTCCTCATACTTTGCGCAAACGAAATCGCTTGTGCGGCTGTGCTTTGCGCTTGCAGTGACGGCCACAACCCAGTATGCGGCAAGACAGTTGCACATCCAAACTCATCCTCTTCAGGACCGTTGGCGACCTCTCTGCGCCGTAGTAATCCCGTGTCTCAATGAGAGTGGCACAATCGGTCCTCTCGTCCATGAGGTCAGCAACTACCTCGCCAATGTCATCGTCGTGGATGATGGCTCCTCGGACTCAACTGCTTCGGAGGCTGCGGCCGCTGGAGCCCGCGTCGTCCAACTGCCCCGCTCAAGCGGCAAAGGCGCTGCCCTTTTGGCGGGTTGGCAAGCCGCCAGTAAAGCCGGTTTCACTTGGGTGCTCAACATGGATGGGGACGGCCAGCATGCCCCTGCGGACATCCCGGGGTTCTTCGCTCAAACCCAAATCGATCGTCCCGAACTCGTCATCGGCAATCGTCTCCACAACCCCAGGCCAATGCCACCTCTCCGCCGGTTTGTGAATCGTTGGATGACCCGGCGCCTCTCCCGGCGTTTAGGTGTGCGCCTTGAGGATTCGCAATGCGGCTTTCGTCTCATGCCCCTCCCGCCCTTCCTTGCAAACCTTGTCACCCAACGATTTGAAATCGAATCCGAAATTATTGCAGCCGCGGCCAGGCTCAAGATCCCGATCCGCTTCGTTCCCATCCAGGTGATCTACAGATCCGGCCGCAGCAAGATTAATCCCTTCACCGATACCGTTCGCTGGTTCCGCTGGTTTTTCTCCATACGCCCCTTAAGATCGCGCCCTTTACGTGACCAACACGACTGAATCCCAGGTTCCGCGCCGCACTCGGCTGCTCCTTCGCATTTTTTCCTTCCTCGTGCTCGCCACCTGTATCGGTTGGGCCCTCAACCAATGCGGACGCCTTCTCGATCAAAAGGGACAGCGTGCCGGCTTCAAAGTCGGCGTCATCCAGGGCGCTCTCATGCCCCTCGCTCTCCCCAACCTCATCGTCGGCCACGACGTCAACATCTACTCGGACAACAACACCGGCCGAAACTACAAGCTCGGCTACACCATGGGCGTGAACGTTTGCGGCCTCATCTTCTTCGGCATCTTCTTCTGGCGCGTCAGCCGCTGGCGTCGCTTACCCGCGAAGCCCGACGAGCGGAGCTCCCTCTCCCTGAGGGAGAGGGCGGGGTGAGGGCGGACTTTATCAGCGAAGCTCCAATATACCTTCCCTCTGCTCTGCTCTCGAACTTTGAACCTCAACACTTTGGAGCGCTCGACATTGCCTCCCATTCCCTCTAAGTTGCGCCCTCATTTATGGAAAAAGTCGTCATTATAGGCACCGGTTGCGCAGGCCTCACGGCCGCTCTTTACACCGCCCGTGCCAACCTTGAGCCTCTCGTCCTCACCGGCATCATGCCCGGCGGGCTCCTCACGACGACCAGTATCGTTGAGAATTTCCCTGGCTTTCCCGAAGGCGTCGACGGCTATGAGTTGATGACCCGCATGCAGAAGCAGGCCGAACGCTTCGGCGCTCGCTGCAAATTCGGGACCGTCGAAGCGGTCGATTTTTCCAAACGCCCCTTCCTCCTCGACGTCGACGGGGAAATCATCGAAAGCCAAACCGTGATCATCGCCAGCGGCGCTGGTCATCGTCATCTCGGCTTGGAAAGCGAGGAACTGCTCGAGAAAAAAGGCGTCACCTACTGCGCCACTTGCGACGGCGCGCTCCCCATGTTCCGCAACCAGCCGCTCGTCGTGGTCGGTGGCGGTGACTCCGCCTGCGAGGAAGCAACGTATCTCACGCGCTTCGCTTCCACTGTCTACCTCGTTCATCGCCGCGACACACTGCGCGCCTCCAAGGTCATGGCCGCTCGCACCCTCACTCACCACAAGATCAAGCCGGTCTGGGATTCAGTTGTCACCGAGGTGCTCGACGTCAAGCAGGACAAAGTCACTGGCGTTCGGATCAAGAACCTCAAGACCAGCAAGGAACACCTCCTCGATTGCGCCGGTCTCTTCGTCGCCATTGGCCACATTCCCAATACGCAACTCTTCAAAGGCATCATCACCATGGATGACGCCGGCTACATCGTTCCGACCAAAGGCGCTCAGACCAACATTCCCGGTGTCTTCGTCGCCGGCGATTGCGCCGACCAGGTCTACCGCCAGGCGGTGACCGCTGCCGGCATGGGCTGCGCCGCCGCCATCGACGCCGAACGCTACCTCGCCGCCCTCAATCAATAATCCCGGAGCGCCGCCTCGCGCTCGAGCTTGTTGCCAATGCGACGTCAAGTGCATGTGATCGATCCTTCCAATTTCTTCTTCCCCTAAAAAGATACGAAGCTAGCATCATGAAAACCCAAAAATGCGACATCGCCTTCAGCTGGCCCTTTTTGTTTCTCTTTTTGTCCCGCTTCTCGGCTTCGCGGCGGTTTTTGACACGGATGACTTCGACGATGGTATACGCGATCCTATCAAATGGATACTCCCCGATAAGCTGAGCGGTGGCTTTCTGAGTGAAACCAATTCGCATCTAGAGTTCAGTTGCTCGAGTTTCGGCGGCGATGCATCGGCAACGTGGGCTAGTGGTTTGCCAACTGCCTCAAATTGGGTGATCTCACTTGACGTCGCAATTGCCGTTCCTATGCGCGGACCCGAGTTGGTACGATGGGAAGTGCTGGTATCGCCACCCGGAATTCCGTATCAGAAGCACTTTACCGTCGGATTTCAACAAACAGGTCCAGAATTATCTGATCATTCCTGCACTTATGAGGCATTTGCAAATGGAGTCTTGGCAACTAAAGGAAGCACAAACGTCTCCGATTTTCAGGGCACGCTACGATTGCGCTACGCAGCCGCCGATAATCTAATCTTCGCTGAATACCGGACCCCAGGAACAACCAATTTCTCGCTGTTGGCTATGTACAGTACTGTCGGATGGGATTTGCACACGATTCCTGTTCTGACCGCGACCCTGCATGCTTCGTCTATATCCCTGCCAGTGACTTCTGGTTCAATGTACGTCGATAACTTCGCAGTCTCTACTCCACAACAAATGCCGACAAGCGCTCCGCAAATCATTGCGCGTCCGCGCAGCCGCCCAGCAGTTGTGGGGAACTCCGTTGAATTCCAAGTTGCTGCCAGCGGATATCCCCTTGCTTACCAGTGGTCTTTCAACGGTCAAGCGATCACTGATGCGACTAATAGCGTGCTTCGGCTCAGCAACGTCACGACAAATAAAAGTGGATTGTACTCGGTCGCGATCAGTAATGCACTTGATACCGTTAGCTCAACGGCGCAGTTGACCGTCTACCGCTCTTTTAGCGTCGCCCTATATGGCGATGCCGATTTCGTTGATTATAGCTCGTACTATCCTATTTCCTTCCCTCCAGATCTGTTTGGAGTGCTAACTCAGCCTTTTACCAGGAGCATTGCCGACGCTATCACGAATCAGGCGATTATTTTTCCATGCTTGCGCAGGGATCCGAGTACGTGGCTTGGATGGACCAATGCCCTCCAGTCTTTTGTCCGCCAGGGTGGAATCATGATCACGACCGGGAGCGGCGCGGCCGAGATGTTGAATCGAGTTTTTGGTTTTTCGCTCGTTGCCCTGGATGGGCCGGGGGTCTTTGCGAGAACCGCGCAAGCCCAAGGCACAATTTTTGAGTTTGGCCCCGAATATCTGCCAAACGACGTGGATGAACGAGAAGCTCCACCGCATTGTCGGTCTGCTTTGATTTCTGCAAGCCTTCCACTGGGCGCTCGCGATCTTTATCACCAGGACGCAAGCGCTCAATCGGTCGTTGCGTTCATGCCCTTCGGCTCAGGTGGCGTCGTTTACATGGGTTGGGACACGTATAACTCTGCCCCTTTTGGCTTGGGTGATCGTGGCTGGTTCGAAACTATGGGTAACGCTCTTTCTCTTCGCGGCGGGCTTCCCTTGACCGCGCCCATCATTACCGCACAGCCTCGGAGTCAGGAGCGATTGGCCCTGGAGGATGTTACATTCGTCGTAAGCGCCAACGGGTCCGTGCCGATTCGAGCACAGTGGTTCTTTGAGAACAAACTAATTTCTGGGGCCACCAACAACGCCCTGAATCTGCAGTCGGTCGCCATGAACCAGACTGGGAACTACTTTGCCGTGATTTCCAACGCCTACGGTAGCGTTACGAGCCAGGTGGCGCATCTCGAAGTTCGGCCAACCCGCGGCGTAGTTGGCATTCTACAGCAAGCCTATGCTACGAGTTTAGCCGCTTTTATTGAAGGTGCAGGTTTCACGCCCGTTGTCTTTTCGAGCATTACGAATTGCGATCTGTCGCGGCTCGACATGCTAATGATCGACTCGTTTAGTTTCAACGAAGGGGTCGAGCTTAAACGGCGCCTACCCGAAATTCGCAAGTGGATCATCCATGGGGGCAAACTTATCTCTCACCAATGGTCTGAGATCCTGCCAGAGAGCGTAGTCTTAAGCCCTTCCACTGGATTAGGACTCGGGATTGTTCCTCCGGGAGATAACCTCGTTGTTAATGGCCCGCACGGAATGCTCGATCTCATCCCGCTGGATGGCACGTTCAGACACGACGGCGCCGCGCTCAGTCAAAGCCTACCCGCGCGCGCGCTTCCCATTCTGAACGATGGGAGTGAAACAAACATCGTGGCATTCTCATACAGCATCGGACTCGGTTCCGTCTTCTATTCTTCCCTCGAGTTCCTTTCCTATGCTGAAGGCCCTGGTAAGGTTCAGGAAATCCTCCGCAATGTGTATCTGCCAAATTTGCTCGAACACGCTGCTTCCTTTTCAGTTTCAGGCGCACCTGTTGTCGTTCAGCAGTCGTCGGACACTACCGCCTTTTTGAGTACGGGTGTGTCGTTATACGTTGGCGCCAATGGGCAGATGCCACTTTCATACCAATGGTTGCATGACGGCATCATGGTCGCTAACGCTACCAATGCCTTCCTTTACCTCACGAACCTGTCGCTCGCGCATGCAGGTTCGTACACCGTTTTACTGAGCAATTCTTTTGATGTAGTTGCCAGTCATTCTTTGATATTGAATCCAATTCCGCAGCCTCTGCTACGCATTGCGGCACTCACCGGTAATCTCCCACAGGCTCTCGATCCAGTGTCGCTCATTGGACGAGGACGCGGCGGGATCGCAGTCTCCAGCTCTAACATTTTCTATACTGGAGAGATTGGAACGGGACGGTTCCCCATTTCGTTCGCCGGCATTCGTGCCAATATTGGCCTCCCTTATTGCTCGTTTGTCAGCGATCTCCGAACTGAGAAGGTTTACCTACTGCTTGATCAAAGTAACCTTCTCGTTTCCACAGGGCACCTGACCGCACTTAACGAGATCAATCCCGATGGAAGCTTTACAACCAACCGGGTTGAGCTTTCAACTCCCATAAAACTTGGCTATGATACAACGATTTTTGCTGGACTGGAGGGCCCTGTGCTCGCCACTGACAACAAAGTGTATCGGATCGCATTGCCTTCTGGAGCCGTAATGGACCTCGGCGTGATTCCCTCGCTCGGACGTACAACCTGTGCTTGGTGTTCGTGGGGGGTAGCGGAGACATACAGCAACTCCGTTTACCTGGTTTACGTCCGCGACTCGCAGACTGTCGTGCGAACTCATGTGCCGAGCGGTGTTACCACCGTCCTTTCGTCGTTCGCAAATCTCGGCGACGTCTGTGCTTTCACTGTTTCGCCAAAGTTGGGCCGCTGGTACTTCCACTCCGCGGGAGCTTCTCAATTTGCTGGCGGCGAATCCATCGTGGCCGCAAGTGCTTCATTCGATCAACCCCCTCGGATTACCGGCACTTTAACGAATCGAACTATCCTTGAGGACTCTGCTACTGGTCCAATCCCGTTTTTTATGAACGACGCAGAAAGTCCTGCTAACCAGATTGTTGGTACAGTGGCAGCTGCGAATTCGCTGCTAATCCCAAAAACCAATATCGTGGTGAGCGGCTCAACCCTCCTGGCCCGCACTGTTTCCATTACTCCCGGACGCGATCAGTTTGGAACTTCTGTCGTCACGGTTACCGTGACCGACGCTATCGGGCAAACTACCAATGCCAGTTTTATTTTGACCGTGCTTCCTGTTAACGATCCACCTTCCTTTGATAAAGGAGCCGACATTTCAGTTTTGGAGGATTGTGGACCTCGCGCATTCGCGGCATGGGCTTCGCACATCCGCGCGGGTCCGCTAAATGAGAGTGACCAGGGCGTTTCTTTCCAGGTCAGCAGCGACAATTCGCTCCTCTTCTCGTCGCCGCCAGTTATCACTCCGAACGGGACTCTTTTGTTTGAACCAGCTCCGAATGCCAATGGCATCGCACACGTCACTGTTCAGTTACACGACGACGGAGGGACTGCCAATGGCGGTTCGGAGCGTTGCTCAAACCTTCAATATAACCATCGCAGCGGTCAATGATCCTCCTCTGGGCGTTTCGCAGTCTGTTTCAGTTTCCGAGGATACTTCTCTGGAGATCACGCTGTCCGGGCTTGATGTCGAGGCCGATGCGCTCACTTTCAGTATTGTCACGTTCCCCTCACACGGCATTCTGACAGGCTCGGGTGCTGGTAGAAGATATGAACCAGCCACAAACTTTTTCGGCGCGGATAGTTTCAGTTTCAAGGTAAACGACGGCCAAAGCGATTCACCTGAAGCCTTCGTCAGCATCCAGGTGACTCCCGTCAATGATGTTCCTGAGGCTGCAATGACAATCTCTCCGGCTCTGTTTCTCACGCCGGATTCAACCAACGCTGTTGCCATTGCTTTCAAAAGCCGAACGGCGATGCTCGTTTTCGACGGACGAAAGTCCATTGATGTGGACAACGACCCCCTCAGCTATAGTTGGTATGTGCCGTCGAACTCCACGAGCTTCGCATCCGGTCCGATCGTGACCAATTCCTTCCCCGTTGGTCTCTTCTCGGTAATGCTCGTTGTGGATGATGGTCAAACGACCGCGAGCACTAACGCGATTGTCGAAATTATTGCTCCACCGGAAGCCGTTCGACGGTTGAACCTCTTCCTTCAAGGCTCGGCAATTCAGCAAAGCACCAAACAACAGCTCGGAGGGATGCTTAAGGATGCCGTCGAGTCATTTAACGATCAGGAGTTTCGCGGCGGAGTTCGCGTCCTGCAGGCTTTCCAGAAGCAGGTGCTATCTAAGATCAGCGATTCAGAGCTGGCTGGGGTGCTCGTCACTGCCGCACAGAAGATCATCGACTCGCAGGCGATCGACCTCCGGCTCACCACAGGAAGAAAATCAGATCAAGGCGATCTGGAGTTCACGCTCATAGGCGAACCTTCCGTGACTTACACGATAGAAGCGTCTGAGAACTTGAGGACTTGGATCAAGGTCATGGAGGTGTCCAGTTCTACGGGAACCAACATCATTTCGATCAAATCTGCACTCAACATGCGGCAGCAGTTTTACCGGGCAAGCACCTCTGATTGAACACTTCCGGCTAAAGAACCCGTCCTCCATTGCTTTGCTCTCGCGCTTCGCTTCGGTTGTTTATCTCGTGCATCACCGTGACACGCTTTGCGACCAAGGTCACGGCCACGCCCCTCACTCACATAAGATCAAGCCGGTGTGGGACGCGGTTGTCACAGAGTTGTTCGATGTGAAATCAGAACGAGGTGACGGGTGCCCTCATAGATTGCCTGTTCTGAAACCTAAGCACTTAACGGCTCCTTACGGGTTCCTAACCCTTTTCTAACGGCTCGGTTGCTCAAAAAACCCAATGTTTACAACGGTCCTAACGGGTTAACGGCTAAAACCCCCTTCGAACGTCTCAGCCGATTGTCAGCGTCCAATCGAAGGCGCACCACGACGCGCCCACTGTAAGCTTCGGCAAGGCTTCGCAAGGTTCCGGGCGCTTCAAGACCATCCGACGCCCTGATGCACCCGAATGCACGCCAATGCACGGTCACTCATTTGCGCACCTCCGCGTAGTTCCGCGCAGTTCCGCGCCACTTGAAACTTTAAACCTATCCTTGGGCGGTAAACTCCCCCTCAACCAGCCTCTAGCCCTGTGCTATATTCCTCCGTTAAGGAGCAAAGGGGTTTTTATGGACACGAGTTCTTATTGGATTGATACGGGGCCACTCCCAACTTTTCCCACTCTCACCAGTGATCTGCGGGTGGACGTAGTCGTGATCGGCGCCGGTATTACCGGGATCACCGCCGCTTATCTTCTCAAAAGATCGGGACACAGCGTCGCCCTGCTCGATCGGTCACGTTGTGCCGCAGGGGATACCGGTTACACAACCGCGCACCTCACTTGCGTTACCGATACACGCTTGCAGGAACTGGTCAAAACGTTCGGCGAGGAGGGTGCGAAGTTGACCTGGGAAGCAGGCATCGCCGCCATCGACCAGATCTACACCAATATCCGAAATGAAAAGATCGAGTGCGATTTCAAATGGGTGCCCGGCTATCTTCATGCCCCTTTACGCCGCAAGGATAAGAAGGACCGTGAATCATTGAAGCGCGACGCGGCGCTCGCCAACGAACTTGGATTCTCCGCCGAATTCCTCGATGAAATCCCGGCATTCGGTCTGCCCGGTGTCTGCTTTGACGGTCAGGCGAAGTTCCATCCCCGAAAATATCTCGCCGCCTTGCTCCGCACGATTCCAGGCGATGGCAGTTACGTATTCGAGCAGACCGAAGTAAGCGAGGTGCAGGAAGAACCGCTCAGCGTGAAGGCCGGCGATCATAAAATTGAATGTCGTTACGTTGTCCTCGCCACCCACACACCCTTGATGGGTAAGACGGGCATGGTTTCCGCCACGCTGTTCCAGACCAAGCTTTACCTCTACACCAGCTACGCGCTCGGAGCCAAAATTCCGCAGAACCTCATTCCCGAAGCGTCCTACTGGGATATCGATGACCCGTACTACTACACCCGCATTGAGAAGTTCAATGGTTACGATTACGCCATCTTCGGGGGTGAGGATCACAAAACAGGGCAGATCCCGAGAAAGCGTACGCCGAGCTCAAGAAGGTCCTGTTGAAAATGATTCCGCGTGCTGAGATCGATCATTGCTGGTCCGGCCAGGTCATCGAAACACCAGATGGTTTACCCTACATCGGTGAAACCGCTGAAAAGCAATTTGCTGCGACCGGCTTCGGCGGCAACGGCATGACCTTTGGCACGCTCGGTGGAATGATGGCCGTCGACGCCTTCCTGAAGCGGAAGAATCCATGGACTGAACTTTTCTCGCCCAATCGCAAAAAGATCAAAGGCGGCGCGTGGGATTACATCAGGGAGAACAAGGATTATCCCTATTATCTCGTGCGCGATCGCGTCGCCGGTGCTGAAAGTAATTCTTTGGATGATTTGCACCCGAACGAAGGGAAGATTCTGAAGCTCAAAGGACAAAAGGTCGCAGCCTATCGGAATCCTGACGGCCATGTATCACTCTGCTCACCGGTCTGCACGCATCTGAAATGCATTGTCCGCTGGAACGATGCCGAGAAAACCTGGGATTGTCCCTGCCACGGCTCCCGGTTTGCGCCCGAAGGAAAAGTCATCGCCGGTCCGGCGGAGGAAGATTTGCAGAAGCTGGTCTTCGATGCGAAAAGCAAGAAACCAGTGCCCGTTGAGTCATAACGGCAACCGCATCATCGATACAACGAGAAGATTGCGGCATCTCTGCTTCGCTTCTGCTGCATCCAATCCAGCGCCATGTTCGCCGCGATCATGGCAAAGTTCGTCCCGTTTGCCCCGTAGCAGAGCGCGTAGAAAACATTTGGCCGCCCGCGCTTCGTTCCGATGCACGGGAGCCCATCCTTGCTCTCGCCGAATGTTCCCGCCCAGGCCCGTTCCGCTTTAAAACGCACTTTTGGAATCAACATCCCCAGTCGCTTCTCCAATGCTTTTGCTTTCTTGCCGATTAACGCATCGCGTTTCTCCGGATCGCAAAAGTTTTCATCTTCACCGCCTGCGAGGATTCGTCCGTCAGCCGTTGAGCGCATGTAAACGTATGGGGTTGCCGTTTCCCAAAGTATGAACTTCTCCGGCAGTCGGCCCTTCACCGGCCGGGCTGCAACAGCATACGTCGAACGCAGCCGAAACAGC
>Ga0193692_1000272_pt1 | contig 13097 bp, 13 predicted proteins | sample L3a1metaG_FD_144917 | JGI IMG/M metagenome (GOLD analysis project Ga0193692, IMG submission 144917) | Soil microbial communities from a riparian zone of the East river system, Colorado, United States - L3a1 | ecosystem: Environmental > Terrestrial > Soil > Riparian zone | place: USA: East River... | reverse complement strand
GTCACCGCCTTCACGTAGTCCGACGGCGATTTCGGCGTCGTACCGGCAGGATGATGGCCGGTCAACAGCTCGTACAGGAGAACGCCGAGCGAGTAGACATCGGTCGCAGTGGTAATGGCGCCGCCGGTGACCTGCTCCGGCGCTGCGTACTTTGGCGTCATCGCCGATCCCGACTCGTGCGTCAGGGCGGTCACCGCAGGCTGGGCATCGTCCTGAATCAGCTTGGCGATGCTGAAGTCGAGCAGCTTGACCTGTCCTGTCGTCGTCACGAGGACGTTCGACGGCTTCAGGTCGCGGTGCACGATCAGGTTGGCGTGGGCGTGCGCGACCGCCGCCTGGACGTCGAGAAACAGGCGGATGCGCGCCTCGACGCTGAGCCGCTCTTCGTCGCAGAAGCGATCGATGTGGTGGCCGGGGATGTATTCGAGCACCAGGTAGGGCTGGCCCGTGCTTGAAACGCCGGCGTCGATGAGCCTGGCGATGTGCGGATGCGTAAGGCGAGCGAGGATGGTGCCTTCGCGCTTGAAGCGCTCCTCGCCGCCGCGGCCGACCAGCGCGGCGTTCAGCAGCTTCAGCGCCGCCTGACCCTGGAAGCGGCCGTCGCTTCGTGACGCCAGCCACACCGTGCCCATGCCGCCGTGGCCGATTCGCGAGATCAGCGTATAGGCGCCAATCGTCAGGCCTGCCAGCTGCGGCTCGCGCGGCTGGATCGGGGGCGCGGAGTCGAGAAACCCTTCGGCGGTGAGGCGGCGGTGCTCGTCCAGCAGCGCAGCCACGTCGGCGGCCGACTCGGGATCCTCTTCCTGCAGTGCCGCGAGGCACACGTCGCGGTCCTGGGGCGTCAGCTCCAGAACCCGATCCAGGTGGCCGCTGGCGCGAAGCCAGCGGCCGCTGTCCATGACGCCCATCTCGCTCCCCGATCAGGAAGATCGGAAACGAACCCCAAAAAGCGACATCAGTCCACCGGCATCGGATCCTGCAGCACATGATGCAGGTAGATGCGCGCCTTTTCCCAGTCGCGCTGCACCGTCCGTTCCGACACCCCCGACATGGCGGCAATCTCCGCGAACGAGAACCCGCAGAAGAACTTCAGGTCGACAATCCGTGCCAGCCTGGCGTCGACGGTGGCCAGTTCGTCGAGCGCATCGCTCAGCGGGCCCAGATCGGCCGCGTCGGGGATGGCTTCGGCGATATCCGTGCGAATCGACGTGATCTCGAACTGGCCGCCCCGCTTCTGCGCCTGCCGGCTGCGGGCGTAGTCGATGATGAGCCCTCGCATCACGCGCGACGCATACGCCATGAACCGATTGCGATCCGGAAACGCGGCCCCCTCGCGGCCGGAGATATCCAAGTACGCGTCGTGCAGGAGCGTGGTCGCGCCCAGCGTCACGCCGGCGCCGCGCCTGGACAACTCCCGGCGCGCCATGCGGTGCAGCTCCTCGTACAGCGCGGTGAAGAGCGCATCGGCAGCGGCGCGATCGCCCTGCTCGGCGGAAGCGAGGAGGGTCGTGAGATCGGCACTCACAGCGGGTCTCTCGCAGTATAGCGCGCTGCCCACCCCTTGCATTTACGTCACCTTTCGGCCGCTGACGACCACGAATTCGCCGGGCACGGCATACCCGGCGCCGGTGCGCCACTCGTCGATTGATTCCAGGTATTCGCGATGCGCCGCCAGCCGCGTCGGGAGGTCGAATCGTGAGTGCGCCAGGGCCGCGGGTCCCCCGACAAACGCCGCGCCGCACGCTTCGTCCGCCGAGCGCCATTCGAGGCGGGCGTCGACCGTTTCGGTCGCGACCTCGGTCAGCCCGGCGCGACGAAAGAGGGACGCCAGCCGATCGCCGGTACCGAGCTCGAAGAACAACGGACACATCGCGGCCTTCACTCTCCCGTCGACGATGGGAAAAATCTCCGCCCACCCGCAGCGGTGGCGCGCGCCCCAGACCGCAGCCACGGCGCGGCCTCCCGGAGCGAGCATGCGCGCCATCTCGCAAACCGCCTTCCGGGCGTCCGCCACGTACATCAATCCCAGGGCGCACAGCGCCATGTCGAACAAGCCGCCAGACAGCGTCAGATCTTCCGCGTCCATCCGCTCGAAATGCACATGATGGCGGCCGCGCTCTCGGGCGCGGGCTCGGGCGAGCGTCACCATCTCCCCTGAGAGGTCGACGCCCATGACCGGACCCGCCGGACCAACGGCGGCGGCGGCCGCGAACGTCACCAGGCCGGTGCCGCAAGCGACGTCGAGGACCCGCTCGCCCGGACGCGGCGCGGCCTGCGCCAGCAGCACCCGGTGCACCGGCGCGAGCTGGTTCTGCCACGATTGCTCGTACCGGGCGGCCGCCTGATCCCAGCCGTCGCGCTGGGTGCGACGCTGCAGCGCGTTCATTGCGCCTCGCGCGGGGACATCACACGCACGATGCGGCGGCACGGTTGCGGGTTCGTGAAAATGTGGAGATACGGGCTGTGCGCGTCGCCCTCGTCGATTACGCGTCGCACGTCGTGCTCCGGCGCGGTGCTTTCGACCGTCACGGTGTAACGAACCTCCTGGTATCCCGGCGGGGTCTTGCTGGTCCCGAGCAGCGCGCCGTTGTCGTACTCCGCCTGAACTTCCACTTCCAGCGACGCGATCGGCACGCGCAGCTTCGCCGCGTGGAGCATGTAGCCGACGGCGAGGCCGCTGCCAAACGCGGCGCGGCCGAACACGCCAGGCGTCGGGGCGGAGCCGGTGCCGCCGAGCTGCGGCGGCAGATCGGCGGTCATCTTCCACGCGCCCTCCTCGATCTCACACGTCAGACCGTGGCGGATGCGCGTGCGGCTGACTGCGGTCGCCCGGCCGAGCGAAGGCCGCAACGACAGCGCCCTGGCGCATCGCTCGAATGCGTGGCGAATGGTTTCCTTCACATTTGTCCTATCAGAGAGATCGAAAACGGCCGGCGAAAGGCGACAGCAGGGCCGGGCGCGCGAGGCGTGTCGCCTTTCGCGGATCGTTTTCGATATCTGAAGTGCGGGCATTCCGCCCGAAGGAGAAAGAGCAATGACGGTGGAACGATTCGCAAGGCAGTGGCGTGGAGTCCCTGGTGATCGGCGCAGCTTCCTCGGTGGGATGTTCGGTGTGGCCGCGACCGCGGGTCTCGCGATGTCCGGGACGTTGACGGCGGCTGCCCAGGAGTCAGGGCCGGACGAGTGGATCAAGGAAGTGAAGGGCACCCATCGTTGCCTGTTCGATTTCCCGCAGCACAAGAACGGTTTTCCGCTGCTGCACATCCTCAATTACCTGAACACCTACGCCGCGGCCTACAAGACGACACCCGGTGAGGTCGGTGCGGTGGGGACGTTCTACAGCGCGGGCAGCCAGGCCAGCATCCCGCTCGCCTTCAATGACGCCATCTGGGCCAAGTACGAGCTGGGAAGCTACACGGGGCTCAAGGATGCCGCGGGCAAGGCGTACACGCGGAACGTGTTCAACCGGCCGACGCCCAAGGATCTGCACCTGTTGCTGCAAGCGATCGACGCGCCGATGATTCCGGCGCTGGCCGACGCGATGCCCGCCATCGGGATCGAGAGCCTGCAGAAGATGGGCACCAAGTTCGTGCTGTGCGCGAACGCTCTCGGGATCTGGTGCCTCGAGCTCGACGCCAGAGGCAAGGGGAAGGCACAGGCCATCGAACAGGAACTGCGCGCCAACCTGCTGCCGGGCGTGACGATTGTGCCGGCGATGGTGATCGCGATCGACAAGGCGCAGGAGGCCGGCATCAAGTACAACCGGCAGTGACCGATTCGGAAGGAACCGCGGAGAACGCCTCCTTCGACAGGCTCAGGATGAGCGCTCATGGTGAGCTTGTCGAACCATGCGGTCTTGGCGTGCTCGGCGGTTTCTTCTTGCCCCGCTACTGAAGGCCGCCGCGCACGGACGTGATCCGCTGCGTGTTGAAGCCGAGCCAGTGCATCCGTCCCACATACCGCGCGTGTTCGACCTTGATGCACCGATCCATGATGACGGAGAGACCACCGGCCTCCGCGATACGCCCGCCTTCCTCGTTGATCACGGAAAACTGACACCAGAGACTCGTGGCGCCGATCGCCACGGCCTCCCTGGCGATCTCGGGAAGCGCATCAGGCGCGCGGAAGACGTTGACGATGTCGACCGGAACAGGCACGTCGGCGAGACTGTTGAAGCTTTTCTCGCCGAGTACTTCCTTCTCGCGCGGGTTGACCGGGATGATGCGATACCCGTGGCGCTTGAGGTAAAACCCGACGAAATAGCTCGAGCGCAGATGGTTCCTCGACAGCCCGACGATGGCGATGGTCTTCGCGCTATGGATCACGCGTTGGATCGTCAGCGGATCCTGATAGCGTCCCAGATCGAATGACGGTGTCATCGCGACGCGATCTCCGTGGTGGCCGACGCGACGACCCGCGCGAAGCCCTGTTCGAGATCCCAGATCAGATCGTCGATGGCTTCGATGCCGACCGAGAGGCGAATGGTCCCGGGACCGACGCCGGCGGCGCGGAGCTCCTCCTCGTCGAGCTGACGATGCGTCGTGCTGGCTGGATGGATGATCAGGCTCTTGGAATCGCCGACGTTGGCGAGGTGCGACCACAAGGTCACCCCCCGAATGAAATCCTGCCCGGCGGCGCGACCACCCTGGCAGTCGAAGGAGAACACCGCGCCGGCGCCGCCCGGCAGATACTTGTCGACGATCGGCCGGTAGCGGCTCGTGCTCAGGCCGGGATAGGTCACGTTCGAGGCGAGCGCATGAGACTGGAGAAACGTGGCCACGGCTGCCGCATTCTCGACATGACGGGCCATTCGCAACGACAGCGTCTCGAGCCCCTGCAGAAACAGGAATGCATTGAACGGACTCAGGCACCCGCCGAGATCGCGCAGCGTCTCGGCCCGCAGCTTCATCAGGTACCCGTAGGTGCCGAAGGTTTCGTGGAACTGGAGTCCGTGATAAGCCGGCGAGGGATCGGCGATCACCGGAAACCGGCCGTTCGACCAGTTGAACTGCCCCGAGTCGACCACCACCCCGCCGATGCTCGTGCCGTGCCCGCCGATGAACTTCGTCGCCGAGTGCACGACGATGTCGGCGCCCCACTCGATCGGGCGGCAGAGAAACGGCGTCGCGAAGGTGTTGTCCACGATCAACGGGAGCTCGTGATCGTGCGCGATGGCCGCGATCGCCTCGATGTCGAACACGTTGCCGCCAGGATTGCCGATGGTCTCACCGTAGAAAGCCTTGGTGTTCTTCCGGACCGCCGCTTTCCAGGCGTCGGGATTGTCGGGATCGACCCAGGTCAACTCCACCGACATCTTGCGCAGGAGATGCTTGAACTGATTGACCGTCCCGCCGTACAGGGCGGATGAGGACACGACGTGATCGCCGGGCGAGAGCAGCGTGAACAGGGCCGCGGCTTGCGCCGCGATCCCGCTGGAGAACGCGACGGCGCCGCAGCCACCTTCGAGGTTGGCCATGCGCTCCTCGAACACCGCCACCGTCGGGTTCATGATGCGCGAGTAGGTGTTCCCGTACTCCTGGAGGTTGAAGTACGCCGCCGCCGATTCGGGGTCCTCGAACACATAGCTCGTCGTCTGGTAGATCGGCACGGCGCGCGCGCCGGTATTCGGGTCAGGGCGCTGGCCGGCATGCACCTGACGGGTTTCAAATCCAAATTCTCGCGACTCTTCCATGAATCCAGTCTCCCTACGGTGGTCCACCGAAGCTTTAGCGGCGGTGGAAGCCGGACACTACGTACTCGAGCTATCCCGCGAGGAACTGCCGAATCATCGGCGTCTGGCGCGCCTCTTCCAGCAGAAAACAGTCGTGCCCGTACGGCGCCTCGATCACATGGAGCTCGACCTCGCGGCCGTTTGCGCGGAGCGCCGCCGCCAGCTCGTCGGAGCCCGCCGGCGGATAGAGCCAGTCGGAGCTGAACGCGATGAGCAGTGTTCTGGCCGACACATTGCGGAGCGCAGACGCGAGCTGGCCGCTGCCGTACTGCCGGGCCAGGTCGAAGTACGAGAGAGCCCGGGACATGTAGAGATAGGTATTGGCGTCGAAACGCTTCACGAAATTATCCGCCTGGTGACGCAGGTAATTCTCGACTTCGAACTCGGGTTCCGTCAGTCGGTAGCGAATGTCGTCCGCAAACTGCAGGCGCCTGCCGAACTTGTCGTTCAGCGACATGGCCGAGAGGTAGGTGATGTGTCCGACCATGCGGGCGATGCCCATGCCCGCGGTCGGCGCGCGGCCGGTGCCGTAATAGTGACCGCCCTGCCAGTCCGGATCGGCGGTGATGGCGTTGCGCGCGATCGCGTTCCAGGCCACTCCCTGCGGGTGGAGGGCGTGCGTGCTCGCGATTGGAATGATCGCGTCCACCTGATCGCCGTACTGCACCGCCCACTCGAGTGCCTGCATGCCGCCGAGCGAGCCGCCGGCCACGGCGGCCAGCCGCGTGATCCCTATCTCATTTAAGAAGGCGCGCTCGGCGCGCACCATGTCGGCGACCGTGATCACCGGAAAGTCGGAGCCGTACGGCCGGCCGGTTGCCGGATCCGTGAACGACGGTCCAGTCGTGCCGCGGCAGCCTCCGAGAAGATTCGTGCTGACGACGAAGTACGTGTCTGTGTCGAACGCCTTACCGGGGCCGATCATGCCGTCCCACCAGCCCAGGCCCCGGCCGCTGCCGGCGTCGCGTTCGTCCGCGCGGAAGCCGTCCCTGGTGCTCGCCGCTGCCGGCGCGGTCGTGAAGCCGGCTGCGTGAGCATCGCCGCTCAACGCGTGGCACACCAGAATGACGTTGTCGCGTGCCGGCGACAACGTCCCATACGTCTCGTAGGCGATGCGGATCGGCTGCAGCGTCCGCCCACAGTCGAGGCTCAGCGGCTGCGGCAGGTCGAGGAATTGCGTGGCGACCGTACCGACCGAGCCGGCGGCGGTTTTCGACCCTGGAGTAACCATCTTCGAAATCATACCTGCGTATCGGAGGCCGCGGCGAATGCTCAAGACGGGCCGCCGGCATGAAGGATTTCAGGCTTCCCGTCCTACGGGTGTGGTGTGTCGAGAGCGACAGCGCGTCGATCACTTCGGAAACGCTGACTGCGGTGTCGTTGTATGATCCAACGCTTGCGCGAGGCGGTGTCGCGCGACTATCAACCCGTCATCGAGGAGACTCACGATGGCCGAAATCAGCGTTAACAACGGCGTCAACGTCGGGGCATTGCTGGCGGCGCGGGAAGCCTTGAAGGATGCGCCGGCGGCGACCAAGTTCACGTGGCGAGCGTCCTGTAAGTGGAAAAACGGCACGCACAGCGTGTCGAAGGTGCAGGGCTTCCACGGACTCGGGGCGGAACAGAAGCACAAGACCGAGTTCTCGTTCGAAGCCGATCATCCGGAGATCTTCGCCTCCGAGGATCTCGGCGCGACGCCGGTCGAGCTCGTGCTCGTCGGTCTGGCGAGCTGCCTGACGGCGGGCGTCGCCGCGGTGGCGCAGAATCGGGGCGTGCAGCTGCGCTCGGTCGAAGCCAAACTCGAAGGATCGATGGATATCCAGGGCATTCTCGGGATGGACAGCGACGTGCGCAACGGCTACGACGACATCAAGGTCACCTTCCACATCGACGCGGACGCGTCCAAGAAGGACATCGAGGCCATCGTCGCGCAGTCGCAGAAGCGCTCGGCGGTGTACGACATCATCACCAACCCGACCAACGTGAGCGTCGAGGTCGCGTAGCGGACGTCCAGCGGCGTCCGCAGCTGCAGCGGAGCTCACCATCGAACACGTCACCACGGTCGTCATCGGAGCCGGGCACGCCGGGCTGGCGACGAGCCGCTGTCTCAGCGAGCGCTCGCTCGACCACGTGGTGCTCGAGCGCGGTGAGGTGGCGAACTCCTGGCGCCGTGAACGCTGGGATTCCCTGCGGCTGCTGACGCCAAACTGGCAGAGCCGGTTGCCCGGCTACCAGTATGAAGGCGCCGATCCGGACGGCTTCATGACGATGAGCGAGGTCGTCTCGTTCATCTCGCGTTTTGCCGTCGTGACCGACGCGCCGGTGCGTAGCCACACCACGGTGACCTCCGTCAAACAGACCGACGAGGGGTACCACGTCGCGACCGACCACGGCGACCTTCGCTGCCGCTGCGTGGTGCTGGCGAGCGGCGCTTGCAACCTGCCGAGCGTGCCGGCACTTGTACAGGCCGTGCCACCGTCGGTCGAGTCTTTCACGGCACTCGACTACCGCAATCCGAAGCAGCTGCCCGAAGGTGGCGTGCTGATCGTGGGTGCGTCCGCCACCGGCGTGCAGTTGGCCGACGAGATTCGACGCTCCGGCCGGCCGGTGACGATCTCGGTCGGCGAGCACGTGCGGCTTCCGCGGATGTATCGGGGTCGCGACGTGCTGTGGTGGATGGACGCCTCGGGCATCTGGAACCAGCGCTACGACGAGATCGACGACATCACGCGCGCCCGGAAGTTGCCGTCACCGCAACTGGTCGGAACCCCGGAGCGCACGACGCTGGACCTCAACGCTCTCGGCGCGGCAGGCGTCGAGATCGTCGGCCGGCTGGCCACCATGCGCGACGGCCATGCGCTCTTTTCGGGCGGGCTGCGCAACCAGTTTGCGCTGGCCGATCTGAAGATGGATCGACTGCTGGACACCTTCGATGACTGGGCGCGCGCCGGCACGCACGCTGCCGACCTCGGTCCTCCGGAGCGCTTCGAGCCCACCCGCGTGCCGGTCTCGTCACGAATCGCTGGCTCGACGTACCTGTCCTCGATCGAAAGGGTCACCTGCAGCACGATGGCGGGGTCGTCGCGTCGCCGGGGCTGTATGCCATCGGCCTGCCCGTCCTCCGCCGACGCAAGTCGACCTTCATCCACGGCGCGGAAGATGACGCACGCGATCTGATCGATCACCTCGCCGGTTACCTCGCCCGCAGCAGCAATCGCTAACGCGAACGAACACAGCGACCGACCCGGAAGGAACCGCGGTTTCTTCTGTTTCGTGGTCAGACGCGCGTGCGCTTGCGCGGGATCCGCTCGGTTTCCGGCGACTTGCCCTCGGACCAGATCCGCAGCTTCAGCCGGACCGATCCGATCTGAATCTCGGCGCCGTCGGTCAGGCGCACTTCGCCGGTGATCGGCACGTCCAGAACGAGCGTGCCGTTGGTGCTGCCGAGGTCTTGCAGGAGCACCGCTTCGTCACCGCGGACGATGCGGATGCGGGCATGCCGCCGCGACACGCCTGACGCATCCAGCCACACGGTGCATTCCGGATCGCGGCCAACCGTGTGATCTCCCTCCTCCAACACGATCACGCGCTCGTTCCAGACCAGCCAGAATCGAACCGCCGCGGCTTTTGGGGAGGCCTGGCGATCCGGCTGTTCCACCGCCTCGCTGCAGAACGCGTAGCCGATCGCGTGCACCGTGCGGATGTACTTCGCCTCACGCGGCGAGTCCTCGAGCGCCCGGCGGATCTCGGCAATCAGCACGTTCAGGTTCGCGTCCACGACGTGGGTGTCCGGCCAGATCCGCCGGTGGAGATCCGCCTTGTCCATCACCCGCGGCCGCTGCTCGATCAGCCCGGCCAGCAGATCGAACGCCTTCGGGGACAGACGGATCTCGCCCCTGCCGCGGTGCAGCAACTGCCGCGTGCCCATGTCCAGCGTGAACTCCGCGAATTGAATCTTCACGTCGAATGCGATCTGCAAAAACCTTGGAAAACCCCAAGAACTGCGAACCGGCAGCCTGGCTCATAGTAATCGAGGACGACAGATGACATGGCTCCTGCTCAACTGAACCCTGCTCCCCGCACCTCTCGCCGGCCGGCCCGCGATCTCATCGAGGCCGTCGTCGACAACATGCGGAAGAACCTCGAGCCGCTGAAATATTCGACGCTGACGCCGACGCGGTTCACGGTGTACCTGCACCCGGCCGAATACACACGACTCGAGGGGATCGTTCCGATTCTCGAGGGCCAGACGGTACAGGCCCTGGCCGATGAACTTCAAGCCCTCAACCGACGCTCTCCGATGACGCAGTGGTTCAAGCGGATCGCCAGAGATCAGCGGCCGCAGATCGACAATGGCGGCGCGGCCTGGCAGGTCGAGTTCCGCGCTGATCCCGACGGGGACATGCAGGAGGGCGACCTGCTGATTGATTCCGAGCTCGCCCTGCCGGCAAGGCCCGACCTCGGCGTCGGCGAACGTACCCGCCGCATCACTACGACCCATACCAGCCACCGGACCACGACGCGAGAGCAGACGGTGAACCGCGTACCGGCAGGCGAGGAGGCGCCGGCGATCGCACGGATCACGTACGACGACACCTCTGGACCGCACGCGCACGATGTCGTCAAGGACTCGGTGACGATCGGGCGAGGCGGCATCGCCTACCCGGTGGACATCCGCATCGCCAGCTCCGTGGACGTGTCGCGCGAGCATGCCCGCATCCGCCGGGATCGACAGACAGGGCGGTTTCACCTGATCGATCTCAGTTCGCTCGGCACCACGCTCAACGGACGGCACGTGCCGCGAGGCTACGAAGAGCGTGATGGAGCGAAACGGGAGAACGGCGTCGAGACGGCGCTGCCCGACTCGGCACGGATCGGCCTGGCCGACACCGTGTTTCTCGATTTCAAGAAGGTCGACTGATGGCCATGCTCCTTTGGGCACGTTTCGCGTTGCTGGCCGCGCTCGCGGCCCTCATCGCCGGATGCGTGTGGGCCGGGCTCAGCGAGCGTGACGAGTAGTCCCATGCAGATGATCAGCACGCTGACGGCGGCAGGCAACACCGACCCCGGCCTCCAGCGCCAGGTCAACGAGGATCGGTTTCACGTCGACCTGGCCCGCGGCATCTTCATCCTCGTCGATGGCATCGGCGGCCAGGCGGCCGGCGGCAAGGCGGCCGACGTCGCAATGACGATGTTGAGGGCGCGTCTCGAGCGGGAGACGGGGCCGACCGCGGATCGCGTGCGAGAGGCCATCACGATTGCCAACAACGAGATCGTTCACGTTGCGTCCTCGCGGCCTGAATGGACGGGGATGGCGTGCGTGCTCACGGTGGCCGTCGTCGACGAGCAGCGCGCGACGATTGGACATGTGGGCGACACACGGCTTTACAAGCTTCGCGGCAATGGCCTCGAGAAGATCACTCGCGATCATTCGCCGGTCGGCGAGCGCGAGGACGCCCGCGAGATCTCCGAAGCGGAAGCGATGCGGCACCTGCGGCGGAACGAGGTCTATCGCGATGTCGGCTCAGAGCCTCACACGCAAACGGATCCGGAATTCATCGATCTCCTCGAGATACCGTTCGAGCCGGACGCCGCCCTGCTGCTCTGCAGCGACGGCCTGACCGACCTGGTCGAGTCGGGGACCATCAACCAGATCGTGACGCTGCTGGCGGGCCGGCCTCATGACGTCGTGGACGCGCTGATCGAGGCGGCGAACGACGCCGGCGGCAAAGACAACGTCACGGTCGTGTACGTCGAAGGAGAGCTGTTCGCGGCGAGTCGCGCGAGCGAGCGAGTGACGCCGGCACCCGTGCCGCAGACGTCGAGCTCATTCGACCCAGCTCCACACCCTGCTGCGCCCGGCCTGCCGGCAACCGGCGCACGGCCGCGCGAATGGCGCACGATGTCTCAGCGCGTGGTACGAATCGCGCTGGTCGCCCTGTTGGCCCTGGTGACCGTGGCGGCCGTGCTGCGATGGGATTCACCGTGGCGGCTGCCGGCGCCGACGGCCTCGGAGACGCCCGAGCCGACGTCGGGGATCGTCGTCGTTCGACCGACGGAGTCCATCGCCGAAGCCTTGAGCCTGGCGGCGCCTGGATCCCAGGTCATCGTCGAGCCGGGAGAATACCGCGAGCGCCTCGTCCTGAAGGACGGCGTCCGCCTGGTCAGTCGGGTTCCGCGAGGCGCCACCATCCGCCTGCCGGGCGGGGCTTCGGAAACCGACCCTGCGGTGGTCGCCGCCGACATCTCGAACGCCGAGTTCGTCGGTTTCCGCATCATCGGGGACGCCGCGACGCCACTGGGGACGGGGGTGCTCGTCAAAAGCGCCGGCGTCTCGATCGTGGACGTGGAAATCAGCGGCGCGCTGACCGTGGCCATCGACCTCAGCCAGACCTCTGGCGGGGGCGTGGCCGGCAGCGACATTCACGATAACCCCGGCTTGGCCCTGGCGATCCGGTCGGGGGCCTCGCCTCGGATTTCGCACAATGTCTTTGCCCGAAACGGCCTGTCCGAACGCGCTTCGGCGTCGCTCATCATCGAGAACGGTGCGGAACCGTCGATCGCGGGCAACGTATTTCAGGGAGTGACCCCGAACGCGTTCCTGTCCCTCGCCGCCGCCGCCAGGCTGAGCGTCGTGCGCGAGAACTGGTTTCCTGACGCTCCCGCGTCAGCCGCCCCGGGGGGCCGTCCACGTCGATGATGACGACGGTCTTCCAGCGTGTCGGACCCTTCGAGATTCTCGGGGAGATCGGCCGCGGCGGGATGGCCGCGGTGTTTCTCGCCATGGACACGCGGACGAACCGCCGGATTGCGCTGAAGCTGGTGCCCACCGGGCACGATCGGGAGGCGCTCGAAATCCTCGAGGCGGAGCGCTGGGGGGCGAAGCTTCAAGAGCAATTCTGCCGGGCAAGCGGCCATGTGCCGGCGGTCTACGAGCACGGCACCGAGTGGGGCTACTTCTACATCGCGATGGAATACCTCGAGGGACTCAACCTCTCCGAGATCATCGCGGCAGGTCCGTTGAGCTCCGCGCGCGCGGCCGGGATTGCCGCGCAACTCTGCGAGTTTCTCGAAGCGGCGCACGGCTTCGAGGTCACGATCGATGGGCGCCCTCTGCGCTCGCTGCTTCATGGCGATCTGAAGCCTCGCAACATCAAGGTGACGGCCGACGATCGCGTCAAGGTCCTCGACTTCGGGATCGCCAAGGCGTTGTCGATGAGCCGGAAGGTCACGCGCAACGACTTCGGCAGCATCGCCTATCTGTCGCCCGAGCGGCTCGATTCCGGCGAGATCGATGCCCAGTCTGATTTCTGGGCGATCGGGATCCTGCTCTACGAGATGGTGAGCGGCGGGCTGCCGTTCCAGG
>Ga0193692_1000271_pt1 | contig 13100 bp, 10 predicted proteins | sample L3a1metaG_FD_144917 | JGI IMG/M metagenome (GOLD analysis project Ga0193692, IMG submission 144917) | Soil microbial communities from a riparian zone of the East river system, Colorado, United States - L3a1 | ecosystem: Environmental > Terrestrial > Soil > Riparian zone | place: USA: East River... | reverse complement strand
CAAAAGCGGTGAAGATTACGAAAACGCCCAGATCCGCCTGGTCGTTGGCGTCGTTCGCCTGGTCGAGGAAATTGTCCAACTCGCGCGCCAAAACCAGCCTAAGAACGCGCCCACGACACAGCTGCTGGCCGAGGAAGACGAGTCTCGAAAGCGGGCCTTCTTTGCCTTCAATGGCGCTGTGGCCCTCGGTCTCGAAGCTGCGAAACAGAAGGAAATCGTAAAAGAAGCCCTCTCCGAATACTTCCTCTACACAGTTGAGGGGCGCGACACCGTCCCGAACGGGTGGTCGAAACGTTTGCCTTCTTTTCGCACCGCCGATGTGCCGCTCGTCAGTTTCTATAAATACGAAAAGGAACAAACTGGCGATGCAGTGCAGCGCTACTATCGCTTCACAAACTCCCCAGCCTGCCATCTTGGCAAAGAACCATTGCCCGATGGCGTAGTGAAAGCATTCAACCTGAGAGGCGCGGACAAACTCTACGCTTACGTTGGCAGCAGCCCCTTGAAATACGTCCCGGTCAATGAGCAGGTCGATCTTGAGTTGGGTCGTGATGCGGAAATGCAAGTCAAGCCGAAGCTGATCGACTGGCAGAAACTTAACCTCCAGTTCGACAACCGCCGCAACATCAGCGGCTGGACCACCAAAGAGACCTGGGAAATCGAATTGCAGAATTCCAAATCGATCGATGCCATCATCGATATCCGCCGCAACTTCGCCGGCGATTGGTCCGTGACCACCGATCAGCCCTACGAAGCGCTGGACGCCAAAAAAATCAAATTCCTGGTTCCACTAAAAGCCGGCGAGCGCAAAACCTTCACTTACACGCTCACCACTCGCAACGGAACCAGCGCCACGCGATAATTTAAGCCTCACGCTCCCGAACCTCGCGAAGCGTTTGGAGTGCGGTCGCTTGCTACCGCTTTTTCGTCCTGCCTTGACTCTGCGATCATCTTTACTGGAGCGAAAGCGTCGTGCCGGCTCGCGCTGAACTGGCTCATCACCCCCAGCGGGGGTGAAACATTTATAGAAAAACGCCCGCCCACCTACTCCTCTTTTTGATTCAGCGGGCACGATCGTACCATTCATAATTGGGATCAAAGGCCTGCGGTCGGTGAACAAGCAATTGCTTCGCCCCCGCTGAAATCAAAAAAGAATCATGAGGGCGCATTTCTATCCCACCGGCCACGGGTACATATGTGACCTGAAACTAACAAATGGCAGTCCTAAGGGCTGACGCTTGCCTTTGGGATGTTCTGACAAATGGCGTCAAAGCTGCTGCCTTGGAAACAGTGGAACTGGGCCTTCAGACACCCTGAAATGAAAATGCGCTACTGGATCCTTCTTGCTTTTGCTGGCCTCACACTCTTTGTAATCGCAACGAGGTCCAAATATCCATCCGACAGAAAAGGGCAGCTTTCTATGCACGCACATCAGTTGGGGGGAATCAGCAAGGAATGGATGCTTTCCGGAAAAACCAATGCTCTTTCGCCCGAGGAATTCGCTGCAACATGGAAGGATTTCGGGCTGATCGTCTATACGAACGCGATCTCGACCGGCGGAAGAGCTTACCGTCCACTCTTCGCCGTTAGACCCAGGACAATTCCACAGAACGGCCTCCTTGCGGTGACAGCAGATCAAACAGTCATCTGGATCGGAGACGACGGAACTGTTCGAACCGTGCGACCCGGTTCAACCGGACCTTGAAAAAAAGACCAATATTAACAGCGATTAAATGGGTAGGACGTGGCGCTTTAGCTCTCTGCGCTTGCGGCCTATTGGTGCTTGTTGGGTATCTGGTCTATTGGAAGTGCTACCATCCCGGCGAACCGTTCACGCGTGACGTCATCTCAAATGAGCGAAGAAGTGAGCGTTAGGTCTTCCTCATTTCCACTTCCTACCTTCACTCTGCGACAGCCTTACCCGCCAGATCGCGCCGAACCGCCTCATCACCCCCAGCGGGGGTGAAACATTTATAGAAAAACGCCCGCCCACCTACCTCCTTTTTTGATTCAGCCGGGGGCGATCGTACCATTCACAATTCGCAGTAAAGGCGTGCAGTCGCCGAACAATCAATCACTTCGCCCCCGCTGAATCAAAAAAGAATCATGAGGGCGCACATCTATCGCCTCGGTCGGCCTCTCTCTGCTTCCTCGGCTGCCTCCGTGTAAAAATCCTAACCCCCGTGCTCATCCAATTCGCCTCGCCCTCAACCACCGCGCCGTCTATTTCTTTAGCACCCTATGGCTTACGATCTGGCTGACGGCATTAAATGGTATCTCGTCTTCCTCATTTCCACTTCCTGCCATGAAGCCGCGCATGCTTGGGCCGCCCATCGGCTCGGTGACGACACCGCCTACCGCGGCGGCCAGGTCTCTCTCAATCCATGGCCTCACATTCAGCGCGAACCTTTCGGAATGGTCCTCGTCCCGCTGCTTTCCTATTTCGTGGGTGGCTGGATGGTTGGCTGGGCCAGCGCTCCGTACGATCCGCAATGGGCTCTCCGTTACCCGCAGCGATCCGCCCTCATGGCGCTCGCAGGTCCCGCCGCCAACCTGGTCCTCGTTCTGATCGCGGTCATCCTCATCCGTCTGGGATTCGAATGGAGCCTTTTTCATGAGTCAGGGCAGGGCGGTTTTCTTCATGTAATCGAGGCCGCGGGCGACCGCGAAGGGCTGGTCGCTTTCTCCGCGAAGTTGCTCAGTCTCTTTTTTTCCCTGAACCTTTTGCTCGCAGCCTTCAATTTGCTCCCGGTGCCCCCGCTGGACGGGAGTAGTCTCCCACTCTTCTTCCTGCGTGGCGCAGCGGCCGAAAAATATTGGATGGCGCTTCGGACGCCGATGTTCTCATGGATCGGTTTGATCGTGGCATGGCGATGCTTCGGCTTCCTTTACCCGCCGATCTTCGCCTCGGCTTCAAAACTCCTTTACTTGACCATTCCCGGAAGATAGAAACCAGCAGTCCAGGTCCGGTCCCTTCGCAACCCAATCTGGGCAGGCAAAATAACTATGATAACCCGAGCCCTTGCCGCTTTATTACTTCTCCTCTCCCTCTGCACGCTTCCCGCACAGAACGAAAAGGAAGCCCGTCTCAATGAGTTCCGGGCTCTTTCGCAGAGGTTGAAATACCAGCAAGGAAAAATCTCGCTCGGCGACAATCTCGCCACTCTCGACCTTTCGGACAAATACCGGTACGTCGATCCGGCCGGCACCGAAACGCTATTGACCGGCATTTGGGGAAACCCTCCGTCCGGCGAGAAATCGCTCGGTATGATCGTCCCCGCGGACTTCACTCCTTTCAGTCAGCAGGCATGGTGCGTAATAATCCGTTATCAAAATGACGGCTACGTGAAAGATAACGACGCAGAAAAAATTAATTACACAAAGCTGCTGAAACAAATGCAGGAAAGCGTCCGTGAAGGCAGTAAGCAGCGCGTCAAGGACGGCTACCCGTCGATCGAATTGGTCGGTTGGGCCACACCGCCCCGCTACGATCAGCAGACTCACAAGTTTTATTGGGCCAAAGAACTCAAATTCGGCGACACTCCCGACGAACACACTCTCAACTACAACCTGCGCATCCTCGGCCGTCGCGGCATTCTCGAACTCAACGCTGTTTCGGGCATGTCTCAGTTTTCACAAATTGAGAAAGCCACGCCCGACATCCTCGCCATGGTGAATTTCAATCAGGGCAGCCGTTATGCCGATTACACCCCTGGCGCTGACAAAATCGCTACCTACGGGCTGGCCGCATTGGTCGCGGGCGGCATCGCCGCCAAGGCTGGATTCTTCAAGGGCCTGCTCATTGCTATTCTGGCCCTAAAGAAATTCCTCATCATCGGCGTCATCGCCGTCGTCGCATTCCTCAAAAAACTCTTTGGTGGAAAACCGCAGGCGCCGAGCGCTCCCGATACGACCGAAGAGCCGCCCGTACGGCCGCAGTGAAGCTGTCTGAGTCAATGTCGCAGCGCGCCTGCGCAAAGAGACCTTTGGAGGCAAAAACTGAGCCTTCGAAGGACCAGAAAGAGTTATCAAGACTATTGACCTCCTTATTAGTGTGGATGCTGGCGTTGACGGGCTCTCGCCTCCGATTCTATGCTGGCGTCCTGAAAGCCAATAGCTGTTAAACCGCATCGAAGCGCCCATGCAGGCGGACACTCTCCAAAAGCTCGAGGATGCATACGAGCAGTTTCCAGGTATGTGTGCCAAGGGAGTATCGCAGTCGGAGATTGATCAGGCGGCATCTCAATTGGGCCTCCCATTCCCGCCGGATTACCAGGAGTTCTTACGCCGTTACGGTGGTGGTCACGCTGGCTCTCTGCCAGTAGCCGGACTCCGACAATGGGAATTCGCAGGTTGCACCGATTGGAGCGTTATCGAGCTGACTGGATATTTCCGCAAGCGGCAGTATCCGGGTGCTAACCGATGGGTGATTTTCTCTGGTGACGGTTCTGCCAACCCCATCGGCTTCGACGACGTCGGTCACATCTGGGTTTCGGATCACGACAGCTGTGAGTTCGTTTGTATTGAGACCTCGTTCGAGGATTGGATTCGCCGATGGGCACTGAGAGTTGAGCCGCACCGCAGCGGGTATATTGCGCAGGAGAGATGGCCAGATGAGATACTTCAGAGACTGCGAAGAGGAGCAGTCTAACAAGTGCTCTCCTGCACCTTGAACCATAAGCGAAATTGCGAAAGGAGTTCGGCTCTGTAGCGTAGAGCCCGGGCCGGCATGCTTTCGAGACGAACGGCTCAACTGAACGCATCAGCTCCGCGTAAAAAAAAGGGGGATTACAGTTTTTTCTTGCAGCCTCCTGAAGTTACTGTATTCTTTACCAGTTTTTAGGAACTCATGTTCCTGTGCGAGGTCAACCCACAAATGCCATTTGCGGGTCGGCTGCGCAGCTCTTTGACAATTGAAAAACAGATACAGGTCGCGACTCGAACCGAACGGGCACGCGGCCGCGCTCCCTTCTTGCCTGCGAGGTCGGGAAGATAGCGCGGCCGCGGCCGGTCCAGGAATCGAACCGGTAAGCTTCTGCAAGGGTACGCAAGGTTCCAGGCTCTGTTCTCTCGACGCCCGTCGATTTCACAATCGGATTGGCGCGCTCATTCTCAGGCATCCCTGGAATCAGTGAACCAGTGCAATCCGTGGTTAGAGTTTGGGGAAGAGTTCGGACACTTTCACATTTTTAAAATGTCCCATCATTGCAAATCAGCCACTTGGAGCGCGGTGAGTCGGACACTGTCCGACCTTAAACCGTAAAGCGCCCGCCATGACGCGCCTCCCAAAAACCGATCAGCCACGTTGCATCTGATTGCACCGGATTGCGGTCGATTGCGCTTAAAAAACATAATTTTATCTCTCTTAACCTCGCGTGCGAAACTCATTCACGCTGGACGCCTTCCCGCTGGTCCCAGCCAAATGAACGTAAATCCAGCCTTATCCAGCTGAAAAATCGTTCTAACCAAATGCAGGTTCCGCTGCCATCGTAGCTCGAAACCCGAACCCCGGAACCGCCACGGTGACCTGCGCGCACCTTCGCGCACTTCCAACCGACAGCTGCTTCAACCCCAGTTCGAATGCACCTGAATACACGGTTGAGCAATCGCACAACCCGAAACGCCTAACGCGAAACCCGAAACTTACGTATTCCTTGCGCACTCCTGCCTCGACATTCGACATTCCACATTTATTGATTGGGCTGTGACCATTTCCAACACACCAGGAGCGGCGCTTTGAAGAACGTGCGCGCCCCGCTTTCCCGTCCGCCACTCGAGCGGATGATGCGGATCCACCAGGAAATCCAATCGGGCAAATACCCGAACATGACCAATCTCGCGCAAGAGTTGGAGGTCAGTGTCAAATCCATCCAGCGCGACCTTGATTTCATGCGCGATCGCCTCAACCTGCCGCTCGCCTACGACTCCCGCAAATTCGGGTATCACTACACGCAGGAAGTCGGTGCGTTCCCAACGGTGCAGATCAGTGAAGGGGAACTGTTCGCGATGCTAGTGGCTGAAAAGGCGCTCCAGCAATATCGGGGAACCAACTTCGAGCGCCCGCTCATGAGTGCTTTCCGGAAAATGGCCGCCGCCTTGCCGGATGCCGTCTCGATTCATCTTCCCGATTGGGAACAGACGATTTCCTTCCGAACCAGCGCCGAACCGCTCATCAAGCTGGAGATTATCGACGTCCTCGCAAAGGCCGCCGCGCAGCGGCAGCAGCTCGAGATCGCTTATCGCAAACCGGGACAGCAGAAAACAGAGCCGCGCGTCATCGATCCCTATCACCTGGCCAATATCAATGGTGAATGGTTTCTCTTCGCCTTCGATCATTTACGGAACGACATTCGAACTTTCGTTCCCGCCCGCATCCAATCAGCCCGGGAGACGGGAAACAAATTCGTCCGCCCGCAGAAATTCTCACTGGAGAAGCGGTTGCGCGACAGCTTTGGAGTGCATTCAGGCCGGGGCGAGCACCGCGTGGTTATACGATTTGACGAATTTGCCGCCGATTACATCCGTGAGAAACGCTGGCACGCCTCACAGCAGATCAAGGAACTGCCCAACGGCGGACTCGAACTGCAGCTCAAGCTGTCGAGTCTCGATGAAGTCGAGCGATGGGTCCTGGGCTGGGGCGGTCATGCCACGGTGCTGCAGCCACCCGAGTTGGCCGGTAGCGTGAAACGCGCCGCAGAGTTGATTTTAGCAAACGCGCCCAAAACTTAGCGAGAGCGGGTTTTACCTCCTTGGTGCATCGGTCATGCAGGCCGATGCTGAATGTGGTATGAAGACGTTTCTCATCATTGTTGCTGCGGCAACTCTGTGCGTCGGCTGCAAGGATCAGGGTAATGCGGGCGGAACAGGCAGCGGCACCGATTCCAATGCCGGCACTGGTTCAAGTTGGAGCCGAAGCAAGGCGAAGGAGACGAACGCTCAAGGGACCAACGGCACAGACACGAACCTGAATTCGTCCGCCAGCAGTTCGAGACCAGGAGCGAGCAACTGACGACTGAGGACAAACCGCGTCGACAGTCAGGACTCAGTCTCAATCAGGAGAATTGACCTCAAAACCTTCACGCTGCAGGCGGGTGTGTAACGCCTGCATATGCTCCTGATCGCGCGTCTCAACCGTACAATGAACGGTGACTTTCGTGATGTCGTCCGATGCGAAAGCCCGATCATGGTAGATGTCGAGGATGCTCGCGCCTTCCTCGGCGATGATGCCTGCAAAGAGAGCCAGGCCGCCGGGACGATCGCTAATGGTTGCCGAGAACCGGCAGAGCCGGCCGTCGGATGCAAGGCCACGTTCAATGATCCGGCCCAGGATGTTCATGTCGATATTACCGCCACAGAGCGGGAGCACGACGTTTTTGCCGCGCAGTTCAGGGAGTAAGCCGGCCACACATGCAGCCAGAGGGACAGCACCCGCCCCTTCAATCACCGCCTTTTCCAGTTCAGCAAGACGAAGCACCGCGATCGCAATCTTGTGCTCGGAGACAAGGACTGTGCGATCGACACGTTCGCGGGCGATTTTGAAAGCGTTGCCGCCGACCATCGGAACGCTCAAACCATCGGCGAGAGTCGGCTTCATCTCGATTTTCACCGGCTTGCCCGCTTCCACGGCCGCCGTGTAGCTGGCAGCGCGTTCCGGTTCGACTCCGATGATACGGACGGATGGGCTGAGAGTCTTTACCGCGAGCGCGATTCCGGCGATCAATCCCGCGCCGCCGATCGGAACAACAATCGCGTCGAGATTGGGGACCTGCTGCAGAATCTCGAGGCCCATCGTGCCCTGACCAGCGATGATCGCCGGATCGTCGAAACCATTGATGTAAGTGAGGCCCCGTTTTTGGATCAACGTTTCGGCGTGCAGCCGCGCTTCGTCGATGTTTGCCCCTTCGAGAAGAACTGTCGCACCGAGTTTCCGGCAATTGCTGATCTTCGTCAGTGGCGCAGAGCGGGGCATCACGACCGTGACCGGAATCTCCAGCAGGCGCGCATGATAAGCGAGACCGAGCGCGTGGTTACCCGCGGAGGCCGCGATGACTCCCCGCTTTCGCTGCTCGGAAGGAAGAAGCAACAAAGCGTTGCGCGCGCCTCGCTCCTTGAACGAACCGGTGCGCTGCAAGTACTCGAGTTTGCAAAAGATGTTGCAGCCGGTCAGTTCGGAAAGGGGGACAGATCGCGGACACGGCGAGTGGAGTACGGCGGAAGCGATGCGTTCAGCGGCAGCAGTGATGTCTTCGAACCCTATTGGCATTCCCATTCAGTTCTCCACCCGGCGAGAACGAATGTCAACTTACGGCAGGCGCAGGTAGGGCGACCGGTCCCTCGGGCGCCGCAGAGTAGGGCGATTGCTCCGCCGGCGCCGCTGAAAAACGTAAACGCCGGGAGCGTTACCACTCGACCGGCGTCATGGAAACCTGAAGAAAGCTTATTTGTTGTCGCTCGGGGCCTGTGCGACCTGCGTCTTTTGTTTGGCCATGGCGAGGCGCTGGGTCACCTTCACTTCGACCTTTTGTCGCGCGGCGAAGTCCTGTTTTGCGGCTTGAAGGCGGTAAACTTCGATGGCGGGCCAGGCAAAAAGAGCGGCCAGGACAACGATGCGAACCAGATTCCGATTACTCATACCAATCATAATATCGGCAGGGCAGGGGAGAACTTGAGGCATGTCGGAATCAGGCAATTGAGGGCCAAAAAGATCAAAAGCGACGATGATTGAAAAAGGGTCGGGCTGGGACTAGAAACGAGGATGCAGAAACCCGCAGGAGCGTCCGAGAGGGCGCTCGGCCGCAGCAAGTTCGAGACGGAATTACAGGTGCGCCCCGACGACATCGACATGAATCAGCATGTCCACGGGAGCCGCTATTTCGATTACGTGCTGGCGGCGCGATATGATCAGATGGAACGCTGCTACAAGATGTCGATGCAGGAATTTATCAAGGTCGGTTTTGGGTGGTACATCAAGACGGCTCACCTCGATTTCAAGCGGGCGCTCGGTTTGGGTGAGCGGTTTATTGTGCGGACTTGGGTCGATGGTATCGAACGAACGGGAGTCAACGTCAGGTTTGAAATTGTGAGGAGCTCCAATTCGAAGCTCTGTTGCGACGGCTATTTCGATTACGCGATGATCAACCTGAAGAACGGGCGCGCAGAAACGATACCCGACTGGATTGTCGAAAAGTATGCAATCTGAAGCGAGCAACGCCGGCACGAAGCTGGGCATTTATCCGGCGATGCCGTCGCGCAAAGATTTTCGCATCGGCATCCTTGGAAGCGGATTCATCGTGAATGATTGCCACCTCGTGGCTTATCGCAAAGCAGGGTTCAATCCCGTGGCAATTGCTTCGCGAACAATTGCCAACGCGGAGAAGGTTGCGCGGAATCACACCATTCCGAAGGTATATGCGACGTATGATGACTTGCTAAAAGATCCGTCGATCGAAATCCTCGACATTGCTGTGCCGCCCAATGCCCAGCTTGGCCTGATCAAAGCGGCGTGCGAGCACGGGACGGTTAAAGGAATTCTCGCGCAGAAGCCACTCGGGATTAATTACGGCGAGGCGCTCGAGGCGGTTAGGAGTTGTAAGCGGGCCGGCATCGCCCTTTCGGTGAACCAGAATATGCGCTTCGACCAATCGGTGCGAGCGGGCGCAACCCTTCTTCGCGAACGCACGCTCGGTGATCCGGTGCTGGCCACGATCGAAATGCGAGGCATCCCGCATTGGATGCCATGGCAGGCAGAAATGGGTTGGGTCACTTTGCGGATCATGTCCGTTCATCATCTCGACGCTTTTCGATACTGGTTCGGTGATCCGGACCAGATTTACTGCAGCATGAGGACCGATCCTCGAACCGCATTCCCGCACAAAGACGGCATCTGTACTTACGTGCTCGAGTACGCGAACGGACTGCGCTGCGTTGGGATCGACGACACATGGACGGGCCCTGCGCGCGAAGGCTGTCCGTCGGACATCTACATTCGCTGGCGCATCGAGGGATTGGATGGCCTGGCGATCGGCGATATCGGCTGGTGTCAGAATCCGTACACCACGCCATCCAAAATCCGTTATGCAAAACGAGGCGACAGCGCCTTCCAGGAACCGAACTGGAACGAGAGTTGGTTTCCGGACGCGTTTATCGGGACGATGGCCCAATTGCTGGTCGCAATTGAGAATGAGTCAGAGCCGGACATCAGCGGGCGCGACAACTTAAAGACAATGGCCCTCGTGGATGCGGGATACAAAAGCGCGATGGAACATCGCGCTGTGAAGCTGAGTGAGATCGAGGCCGCGCATCATGAATGAGCCCAGCCGCGATCCGCGAGGATTTCCTGTCCTGTAATCGCGCTGCTCGCATTGCTGGCGAGGAACAGGGCCACTTCTGCAATTTCTGCGGGTTGATTCAAATCGGGCACGCACTGGCTTGATCGGATCAGCCGTTTCACCTTTGGTGTCACATACTGTTTGAGCTGCCGTTCGGTCATGATCCAACCGGGAGAGATCGTGTTCACACGGATGCGCCGAGGCCCGAGTTCGCGCGCGAGCGAGCGGGTGAAGCCGATCGTGCCTGCCTTCGTCGTCACGTAAGCAGACATATCGGCCGGGCCAGTCGTGAAAGTGATCGATGAAAAGTTGATGATCGAGCTGCCCTCGGGCATCCAGGGACTCACTTCACGAGCCGTCAGAAAGTAAGCCCGGATGTTCCTGGCAAACAAGTCATCCCATTGTGCGGCGGTCATTTTGTTGAGCGGAATGCGTGGATCGGCCGCCGCGTTGTTCACGAGGACGTGCATCGGGCCGAGCCGCTTTCGAACAGCCGCCACCCAGCTAGCGATTTGTGCTTCGTTGCGAAGATCGACGCGGTGGAAGGTGGCTTTGCCGCCAAGCTCAGAGGCAAGCTGCGTCCCCGCAGCCGTATCAATGTCGCAAAAAGCAACATGAGCGCCTTGATCCACAAACGCGCGAACCATGGCCGCGCCGATTCCGTTGGCGCCGCCGGTGATGAGAATGGTGCAATCGCGCAGATCAGGATACGTGGCCATGGTGCGCAGAGAGTAATGGCGAAGCTGCCGCGCGGAAGAAAAAACTGGGCTAACACGGCATTGATTACAGGACCGAGCTGCCTATGCTGATCCTATGAAAATCCTTCCTGGGCTTTTGGGGTTGATGTTTTGCGCAGTCGGGTTCGCTGCTGATATTCGGACTGGTCCGATCGAGTACAAGCAGGGCGACACAGTACTGGAAGGCTTCTTCGCTTACGACGCATCACTCTCCGGCAAACGGCCCAGCGTTCTCATTGCTCATCAATGGAAGGGTCTGTCGGACTATGAGAAGAAGCGGGCGCAAATGCTCGCCGAACTCGGTTACAATGTGCTCGCGGCGGACGTCTATGGGAAAGGCGTGCGCCCGGACAATCCGAAGGACGCCGCGGCCATGGCCGGGAAGTACAAAGCGGATCGGCCATTGTTACGCGAGCGCATCAATGCCGCCTTTCAACTATTGAAGAAGGACAAGCGAACCGACACCGCGAAGATCGGCGCTATAGGCTATTGCTTCGGCGGAACGACCGTCCTTGAACTGGCGCGAAATGGGGCCGATCTGGCAGGAGTAGTCAGTTTTCATGGCGCTCTAGCCACGCCGACACCGGCGGACGCTGCGAACATCAAATGCCGTGTGCTCGCGCTCCATGGGGCGGACGATCCTTTCGTGCCCCCTGCGGAGGTGGACTGGCAACTCGTCGCTTACGGCGGCGCAGTCCATTCGTTCACCGATTGGAATGCCGGCAACGACAATTCCAAGGGCTCGGCCTATAACGAAAAGGCCGACCGGCGGTCGTGGGAAGCGATGAAGGACTTCTTCAAAGAGCTTTTCTAGCTCAACCCGTTCTCCACGAACGCGGAACCCTCTTATCCCCTGGAAAGCAAGCCTTTTCACCAAAACCGGCACCGTAATCGCGTAATTCCCGCATTGCAAACCGAGCTGCGATTTGTAAAATCACAGCGATCCTCCACTGGTTGTACCGCTAGTTTGGAAGACGTACGTCCCTAAACGACCGACTTGCGATGATTGCGAAGCTGCGCTGTGCGGGCAGCGTCCTGGGAATTTATTTCTCTGCTCAGAGGCGTATCCTGAAAGGGATATTTGCTGCCCTCATCCTTTGTGTCAGTTCGGTCACAAACCTCTGCTCCGGTGCGTTGATTCCTGCGTTCGCGCCGCCCGATGGCGGTTGGACCTATATCTACTCGGGGAACGCGATTTCCAACAGTCTCTCGGCGGCATTGGACGGAAGCTGGAACCATTTGAATGGTTCGGATGCATGGTCCGGGGACGGTCGTGGAACCGGGGTTGGACTCGCAGGGGGTGTCAGCGTCTCGAATGGGATAGTAACGATGGAGGATGCCATTGCTGCCGGGACGAGCGGCAACGACAACCGCCGGATCTACTTCACCCGAAATCTCTCCAGCGAGACCACAAACGCCAACACGCTCCTGAACGATGGCGTCACGTTGAGCTTTCGCGCCCGCCTCACGCCGCCAACAGATCCACTCATTGAAATCACTAACGCGCCAAATGGCTTTGTGAACGTGAACGACGGCAAAGGGATGTTCGGTGTTCGGCAGGCAGGTTCCAGTGGAATGCTTATTTCTTTCAGCTTGAACCAGGCCCTCGAAGATACCGCGACCAATACTAGCTTCAACTTTGGCTCCGCCGGGTTGCACATGAACAACCTGAATGGAGACGTGCGGAGCGCAAACATCGATCCCGGCGAAGGCGGAACCATTAACCTGCTTCCGCTGGATCCCACCGTGTTCCACGAGTTCTGGATCACCATCCAGGATAACGGTGCCAGTCCGGGAACCCATCGCGTGACCATTTACGTTGATGGGAGTTCGACCCCGACCGTCTTTAATGTGACGGCGGGGAGCGGGACCGAGGGGCCGTCGACGAACTATCTAGCGCTTGGCCTGCCAAGCACGCCCGAACGCGGGGCGTTCGATGTCGACTTCTTCAGCTACAAGCCGGGCGTGATCGTTCCTGTTTCCGCGGACACGCCACCCCTGATCACACTGCAGCCAGTAAGTGCAAGCGTGGCGG
>Ga0193692_1000270_pt1 | contig 13104 bp, 13 predicted proteins | sample L3a1metaG_FD_144917 | JGI IMG/M metagenome (GOLD analysis project Ga0193692, IMG submission 144917) | Soil microbial communities from a riparian zone of the East river system, Colorado, United States - L3a1 | ecosystem: Environmental > Terrestrial > Soil > Riparian zone | place: USA: East River... | reverse complement strand
CAACGGCAACAATGGTTCCCACGGTGGCGGCTTTTACAACGGCGCTCACGCCGCCTCAGTGTCGCACGGCAGTTCAGTTTCCCACGGCAGTTCGGGCTTCCACAGCGCTCCGCGCGCGATGCGGACTGGTGGCCATCGGTAAACGGTAAATCGTCCTCCCCTGCCTCGTCGGGCGAGTCCACGTGTGGTCGTAACACACCAGATCCTCCGTGCGCGTCTTTGGTTTTTGACTTCAGCTAACGCTGGCCACGCAAAGCGCGTGGCTTACGGCATCGAGAATTTCATGGGCCGGAGCGGACGTAGTCAGAAAGCCCATGGCCCCGGATTCCAGCGCCTGGTCGCGATCTTTCGCTTCGGCATTGCTCGATAGGGCGATGAATGGGAGCGCGCCTGCAGAATCAAAACGACCCGCCCATGCCATCACGAGGAAATTGTCCCAGGCCACCCCGCCTGTATGGGCGCTCGGGTCAGGAAAACTCAACTCCAGCAGGAGCAACGGCGGCCGATGCTCCGAGATCGACTTGATGGCGTCGAGCGCACTGGGCAACCTTTTCACGCCGTAGCCCTCACGCACCAGAGTCGCCGTCAACTCTTCGCGGAAGGATTCATCCGAGTGAACGATCAGGATGCGTTTTTCGCCTTCGTTTGGGATGGGCGAATTCAAAAAATCTCTAGCTCTCATGCGCAAGGGTGCTTCTCAACACTCCACAAAGGTTAGCCGTGGCTGGCGCCCGGAACAATCGGGCGAACTTTGGAAAATAGCCCGGGCCGCGCCTTGGCGTCGCCCCAAGCTTTCCCGGGGTGGAGTCGGTGGAGTCGTGATGATTCCTGATTCGTAATCGCTAATCTTTATCGCTGTCGTAATCTCTTGCCGTTAAAACTCAGAGATTAAGATAAGGATTAAGATCAAAAGATTAAGATTAAGACTCGGCAGTCACCGCGACTTGGCGCTTCCAAATATACCGGGCCATAATGACCCGTAGAGCCGCGGTAAGCGGGATCGCCAGGATGCCACCAAGCAGGCCGCCAAGCAGCGTCGTTCCAACCATCACCGCGACTATGATGGTTAGCGGGTGGAGGCCGACCTTATCCCCCATGATCTTCGGAGAAATCAGCAAACCCTCCAGTGTTTGAACTACCCCAAACACCGCCAAAACAAGCAGCGGATGGGCCCAGTCACCGAATGTTACCACGGCAATGATCAAAGCCATGGCGCAAATCACCATGGCCCCCAGGAAGGGAATCATCGTGAGCATGATTGCAGCCGCGCCGATCAGCAGCGAATACGGCAGACCAATCAGAAGGAAGCCCATCCCATACAACAACCCATCACAAATGGCCACGAGCACCTGTCCTCGAAAAAAAGCAATCAAGTAGCTGTTGATCGAGGTCAACACGAAGACCAACTCGTTTTTGAACCCGGAATCGGAAACCGGCAAATAATCCGTCCATTGCGAAGAAATTCCCCTTTTCTCGAGCAGAAAATAAAATGCATACACCGGAATCAGCGCCAGCCCTGCAAGCACGCCGACCCACGACACGACCCGACCGAACAACCATGGGGCCGCGCGGCGAACTCCTCCCGCCAGGCCAGTGGCGGCTGTCTGCAACGTATCCCGATCAAACAAGGAGAACAGCGGTGGAGCGTTCGTTGTCGCAGGCGAGGGCCTGGTCGTGATCTCGACCTGGTCCGCCCCCACATCATTCGTGGACGGCGGCGCGTTGGTCTCCCCTGCCCCGCCGGGCTTGCTCTGCAACGCGGTCCGCAGCCAGGCCGGCGGGTGGCTAACCCAGCCTTGCACCTTTTTTTCCAGCCGGTCCGCATACTCCGGCACGCGGCTGACAAGCTGCCTCGTTTCTACTATCAACTGCGGAACAACGCTGCTCAATAATCCGGCGAAGATGATGAAGGTCAGCGCGAAAACCAGAATGATTGCCCGTGGCCGAGCTGTTCCCTTTCGCTCGAGGAAGTCCACCACGGGATCGAGCAAGTAAGCCAGCACTCCCGCAACCGCCAGCGGCCAGAGCACGGGCGAGAGCAAACCGACCACACGCCCCAATCCCCAGATCAGGCCGGCCAATAGTCCTGCCAGCACAGCGATGGCCAATCCCGTAGCCGCCAGCCAGAGGATTCGCGTCTGGCCTTCGCTGGGAGCGGTCATAGGAAGTATTCAGGCGTTACCCATCTCAGGAAGCCTGACCGAGCTTTTTGGACTTCTCTGTGGCGGCCCGCACCGCGCTCATAAGCGTGCCGCGCAGCTTGCCCTTCTCCAATTCGTGAAGCCCCTCGATGGTTGTACCTCCCGGGCTGGTGACCATGTCTTTGAGGGCGCCCGGGTGGAGCCCAGTCTCAAGGACCATTCTGGCGGCTCCGAGCACAGTTTGCGCAGCCAACCGCGTCGCCATGTCTCGCGGCAGTCCCGCGGCGACGCCTCCATCGCTCAACCCTTCAATGAACAAGTACACATAGGCCGGACCGCTGCCGCTCAAACCGGTCACCGCGTCAAGAAGCGTTTCCTTAACCTGTACCGCCAGGCCCACAGCCGAAAGAAGCGTCTCGGCGAGTTGAGTGTCCTCGGGGCGGACGGCCTGGTTGCAGGCGAAGGCCGAAGCCGATGCGCCGACGAGGGCTGGCGTGTTTGGCATGACCCGAATCAGCCGGGCTTTTTCCCCCAACTCCGCCTCCAGCCTGGCCAGCGGCACGCCCGCTGCGATTGAGAGCAGCAAGTGTTTTGGATTGAATGAATCGCGGATGTCGGAAAGCACCGCCGACACCTGGTCGGGTTTCACCGCCAGGATCAGGACCTCGCTGGCTTTGGTCACGTCTGTATTCGAACTGGTGGCCTTTCCCCCGGCTTCTTTGATAAACGCTTCGCAGGCTGCCCGGCTTGGATCACTGGCCAAAACATCATCGGCCGCGACCAAACCGGCGCGAATAAAACCTTTGGCAAGGGCAGTCGCCATCTTGCCCGCTCCTAGAAAACCGATCGTCAACTTGGCAGCCATGCAGCGTCTTGTAACAGGTTGCTCCGGGGGCCGGAAGCCCAAAAGCGGCCAATTGCGGGTCTTACCCCCCTCGCATAGGTTCGTGACAGGAGTAATTTGCTTCAGAGGCAACCCAGGAACAGATGAACGAAAGGTAATATGAAAACGCGAGCAGTCCGATTTATTCTAGTGAGCGCAGCCGCAGGCCTTTTGGTCACGGGCTGCCGCTCCGACGAAAGGCGCGTGGTTGTCCATGAACCGGCGGCTACTTATTCCCCAACGGGTCCGGTGGTAGTCACCGCTGAACCGCCGCCCCCGCGGCACGAGACGGTAGGTTGCGCCGACCGGCCAGCAGGTCTGGGTCCCAGGTTATTGGTCCTACGCAAACAATCGCTGGATATGGATCCCGGGACGCTTGGAAGCCCGGCCACAAGCCACGGCAACTTATGTGCCCGGACACTGGGACCAGCGTGGAAATGGCTGGGTGTGGACCCCTGGTTACTGGGAATGACCGCTGACGACGTAAGGAGAATCCGAACTCCGTGACGGAATGGCATTATGCTGATGAACCCGTCTGAGCCATTTGGACTGCGGCGCAAGCGCAACGCGACGCCGCTTTCGGACCGTCGAAAAAGCGGCGTCGCGCTGCGCTTGCCGCCGCAGTCCAAAACCGCTCATTGGCAGGCCTGATCTTTTCGCGGGAAGGCCTTTCTCCAGCCATCTTTGACCGACGGGTCAAACGGCACCTTGCTCAACCAACTTATTCGCGTCCGGCGGCAAGGATCAGCGGGCGCAGTTCCTGCATCAGCTCGGCAAAGATCGCGATTGAAACCTGTTGGGCTCCGTCGCTCCAGGCCTCGGCGGGATTGGGATGCACTTCTACCAACAAAGCGTCAGCACCCATTGCGACCGCTCCTTTGCACATGGCCTTTACCAGGTCAGCCCGGCCCGCGCCCTGGCTGGGATCGATGACGATGGGACAATGGGATTCCTTCTTGATAATTGGAATGGATGAAAGATCGAGGGTGTTGCGGGTATAAGTCTCAAAGGTCCGAATCCCGCGTTCGCAGAACATCAAATTGCAATTCTCGTTGGAGAGGACGTACTCGCCCGCGAGCAACCACTCTTCGATTTTCATCGAGAGGCCGCGCTTGAGCAAAACTGGTTTGCCCGTTTTGGCCGCGGCGATGAGCAGTTGGAAATTCTGCGAGTTGCGCGCTCCGATCTGAATGATGTCCGCGTAATCGGCCACCATTTCTGCATGCTGCTCGGATAACAGTTCGGTAATCACCGCCAGGCCGGTTTCTTTGCGCGCCTTGGCGAGCAGTTTAAGCCCCTTCTCACCCAGGCCCTGGAATTCGTAGGGGGAGGTGCGGGGTTTGAACGCGCCTCCGCGAAGGATCGTTGCGCCGGCGGCCTTGACCGCTTCAGCAGTCTGCATCAATTGCTTTTCGCTCTCGACCGAACATGGACCGGCCATGACATGGAACTTTTTGCCGCCCACAACTTGCTGCCGAACCTTGATGGTCGAGTTTTCCGGATGCGCCTCGCGGCTCACCAGCTTGTAACGCTTCTGAACCGGCGTCACGCTCTCGATGATCTGCGGAAACGCCATCGCCAACGTTTCCAGCGACTGGTGGGTCAACTCGTCTCCAATCGCCCCGATCACGGTGCGGGCCACGCCGCGCATCACGTGCGGTCGATAGCCGCGCTTGCGGATCTCTTTCAGGACAGACGCCTCCTGCTTCCTGGAGATGCCGGGCTTGAGGATAATGATCATATTTATGTCTTTTGAGCCGGGGCATGCCTGCGAGGCATAAAAAAAGCCGCAGGCGAACCTGCGGCGGAGTTAGTGGTTGTGGCCGATCTAGCACAGCCGCAAACGCCAACCCGCCGCGTTGGTAAAGTAATACCAACCGGCAACACTGCTGGCAAACTGCGGACTGCTTAATCTCACGGCAGCGAGCCTAACAGAACCCCATTCAGCGTCAAGGCTAAAACTGCTCGCTGTTTTTTCATCTGGCGCTCTCGCCTTCCTCGGTCTACTTTCCTCCGCATGGGACACCGATGGCTCACAACCGGTCGTTAATCACCTGCCGCTGAAGAACTCTCAGCCACCCTATGCAAATCACCAAACAACTTGCCATTTTCCTGGACAACCGCCCGGGCACACTGGCCCGGCTCGCGGACGCGCTCTCCGAAGCGAAGATCAATATTTACGCGATCACCACCAGTGATACGGTGGACCACAGCGTTATCCGCCTGGTCGTCAGTGATTACCGAAAGGCGTTGCATGTGTTCGAGGAACATGGCGCTCTGGCGGTCGAAGATGATGTGCTCTTAATCGAAGGCAGCAATAAACCGGGCGAACTGGCGCGTCTCGCTCATAAACTCGCGGACGCCAAAATCAACATCGAATACTGTTATAGCGCCACTCCCACCGACGCGAAGAAAGGACTCATGATCATGCGCGTCTCGAACCCGAGCAAGGCGTTGAAGGTTTTGAATAGTTGATGTGATACCTGTTCTCCGTTCTTAATCTTTGATCTTAATCCTTTATCTTAATCTCCGTCGTCGGGCCCAGAGATTAAGATAAAGGATTAAGATCAAAGATTAAGAGATCAGTCCGGAAATTCACTATTCACATCTTACGCTTTTGATCAATGCCACCCCCCTCCCACCCCCTTCTCTACGAAATCAACACACGCTGTTGGCTTAGACAATTGACTGGCCGCGAGGAGAGACCCGTGACGCTGGCAAACGTGCCTGAGTCGGAGATCGCGGACTGGCAGCGGCTCGGTTTCACCCACATTTGGTTGATGGGCGTCTGGAGCGGCGGTCCCCGTTCACGGGCCAAAGCGATGGAAACTGCCCAGCAAAGAGAGGAGTATGCTAAAGCGCTGCCCGACTGCCGGGACGAAGACATCGCGGCCTCGCCCTATGCCATCGCCGATTACGTTGTTCCGGAGTCTTTGGGTGGTGAAGCTGGCCTCGCACAATTCCGCCGCCGGTTAAACGAGCGCGGGCTTAAGTTAATGCTCGATTTCGTCCCCAACCACCTTGGGCTGGACCACCTTTGGTTGAGCGAACGGCCAGAACTCTTCGTTCAGAGCCCCGCGCAGGTTCCCGGAACTTTTGCACAAACGACGAACACCGGCGTCCGCTGGTTGGCACACGGAAAAGACCCTTATTTTTCGGGTTGGACCGATACAGTCCAACTCGATTATCGCTTGGAGGCCACCCGCGAGGCCATGACTCAGTTGCTCACTTCCATCGCCGGCCGTTGCGATGGAGTCCGTTGTGACATGGCGATGTTAGTCCTGGACGAGGTTTTCGCAAAAACCTGGCAGGCACTCCCGGTCGCGAGTCCAGGCCAGCCCCAATCCCGCGACGAATTTTGGGCCCGCGCCATTTCCATTGTCAAAAAGGCGCACCCGGATTTCCTGTTTCTCGCAGAGACTTATTGGGGACTTGAACCGAGACTACAAGAGTTGGGTTTTGATTATACCTACGACAAGACGCTTTACGATCATCTGGTCGGGCGGCATGTTCCGGAAGTCCAATCGCACCTGCTCGGCAAAGGCCTCCAGTTCGTCGCGCGCAGTGCTCATTTCCTGGAAAACCACGACGAACCTCGAATCGCGCCCATTCTGAACCCTGCGGAGCACCGTGCTGCCGCCTTGCTTATTCTTGGCCTGCCCGGCATGCGTTTTCTGCACCAGGGTCAATTGAGTGGCGCAGCCAGGCGAGTGCCGGTCCAACTGATTCGCGCCCCGGAGGAACCATCCCGCCCCGAGATCCAAAAGCTGTACGAGCAACTCTTAAACATCCTGCCTCGCACCTCCGTCGGTCGGGGCGAAGTGCGACTGCTTGAATCCATGCCTGCATGGGCCGGCAATCCGACCGCCGCCAACATCGCGCTGATTCAATGGCAGCCCTCCACTCCATCTGAATTCGACCTTGTCGTCGTTAACTTTGCTCCTCACCCCAGCCAATGTTACGCTCCAGTCGTTGTACCGCCGCTTCCCTGCGGGCAATGGCGGCTCCAGGATCTATTTGGTAGTGAGGAATATACTCGCGACACCGCCAGCCTTAAGGAGAAAGGCCTTTTTCTGGATCTGCCCGCGCACGCCGCTCAGTTGTTCCATTTCACACCGGACCAGCCAACGCCGTAACGACCGCCTCCCGCTAACACCTGGAACCCGGGTACGACTGACCCAGGCACGCAGGTTTATACCAACCAAAGCGCTCCGGCGGTGACTATTATCTCGCCATCACCACGCTGGCCACAGCCAATGGTGTATGGCGACCGCGGTCAACGTGGCGCCCCAGTGCTTTTATCAACGGCACGTAGCCAGAGCGTTCGTTCGAACAGAAATGTGTTCCCATCGATCCCCGCGGTCGGAGTGTGGTTACTCGGGGCAAATAATTCACTCATTCGATTTGTCTGGATTCCACGGTTCAGCACATCCTGAACCCATTTAAGCGCTTCCTCTCCTATACCCAGGTCTTGGTTGCTCAGAGCTTTGACCAGGTCTTGCACCGGCGAGGTATTCATCGGTTCAGCGCTTTTCTCGCTTCGGGGCGCAAACCCCAGCGAATTCAAAATTTCACTTGGTCGATATGAGGTGGGCGTATTCGTTCCGAAGAAGCGCTCTAGTCTATGCTTACCCTGCGCGTCCAAAAGCCGTGAAAAGAGCCGAAGTTCGAGCAGATCGAAGCACTTTTTTTCCTGGTCTAGATAGGCTTCTTCGAGGCCCTCGCATTTGAAATAAAGCAAGTCGAATGTCGGGAATACGTTTTCGAAAACAGCCCCGTCGGACTTGGTTAGTTCATACACTTCCGCGATATGGTTATTGAGACGCGCTGACATCGAGCCGGGACCTTGCATCCACGACATGACGTCGTTTACGACCGTGTTCATCTTCTGGAGCGCAGGGTTGCTGCCCTTCTTGTTCTTTTTAACGAGGTCGGTAAATGTGCAGTCCGGACCGTGGTTGAAATATTGAGCCCCATAAAATCCGAAGCCGATCCCCGGCGGCGGCTTGGCTCCCTGAGCAAAGAAGGCATAAGTGGCCTCTGAATCCACGAACCGCTTGATGAACCAGGCCGAGGCGCAGCGATCAATGCTCACATGTTCGAGAGTGACATAAACCTCTCCAGGAGCGGTCAGCCCAAAGCAAAACACAAGCGCAAGAACAGTCAGTTTCATCGGAAGACGCATGGTTCACCATTGATCTTGATACGGTACATTCCATCCGGCAAGAGAACAGTCGGATGGAAAATGTTCGTAATTAATCCCGAACGCAACCGAATCTGGTGGTAGTACCCTCGCCCCAGAAACGTGCATCCAACGAATCGTATCGCTGCCGTTGAATTCCCTGGCAGAATCTCGATGTCTTCCGGTCTGAGACCGATTACCTGGTCGCGTTCAACTTTGACGTGGCGGTCTGGTTCTTCACAAATCGTCAGGAATTCATTCCAATCGCGAGCCTCGAACAGATTCATGTCTCCGGTCAAAAGCGCTACAGTCCTCGAAATGGGCCTGCGGTAGACCAACTCAGGCGCATCGAACTGCGCGATTACGCCGTTGTCCATTACTGCGAGACGCTCCGCGACAGAAAAGGCTTCCCTCGCGTCGTGAGTAATCCATACAGTCGTGATGCTCTCACCACGACAAATATCCGCGATCTCTTTGGACGCACTGCTTCGCGCGCGTGCGTCGAGGTGAGCAAACGGCTCATCCAAAACCATAACGGCGGGGTGAAAGCAAAAGGCTCGCGCCACAGCGACCCTTTGCTGCTGCCCGTAAGAGAGTTCTCCCGCGTAGCGGCTGTTTAAATCGTGAAGACCCAGTTTGTGCAGCCAAGATGAAACGAGTTCATTCCGTTGAGCCTTGGCGCCCCGATGCCCCAGGGCGACATTCGCCTCGACCGTCAGCTCCGGCCAAATCGTAAAGTCCTGGGGGATAAGCATGACACGAGCAGGGCCACTGAACGTCACACTGCCGCGGTCTGGTGTCTCCAGGCCGCAGAGAATGCGAGCAAACGTGGTTTTTCCCGCACCACTGGAGCCCAGCAGCCCCACTATTACCCCTTCAGGAACGTCGAGGCTCAATCTCTTCAGAACCTCCCGGCCCGAAAAGGACTTATCTAACTCCTTACACGTAATTGCGGCCATGACGCGCCAGTTTGAGCAGCAACATTACACCCAGCGAGACGACCAGGAGCAACCCCGTCTGGGCAATACACAAAGCCGCAACTTTCTCAGGCCTGTCGAAGTGCAGCATTGTTTCGATCGAGATCGCGATGGTTCCACCGCCGGGAGGATAATTCAACAGGCTTGCGGGCACTTCCCTGATGGCCAGGGCAAACGCGACGGTAAAAGCGATTCCAAGCCCAACTCGAAATGTGGGCCAGGCGATTCGCGTGCATTGTTCCCAAGGGCCTATTTGGAACAAGGCTCCCATCGTTCTCCAGTGCTCTGACCAGCGGGCGAGTTGAACCAAGATCATTAGCATCACGATCGGGGCAACGATTGAGACTTCCACCAGGACCAGTTGGAGATTTGTGCTCGTGAGCAGGCTGCCATACCTGGTATTAAACAGATAAACGTAGCCCATGCCAATGATGACCCCGGGAAGTGCTATCCACGGCAAGGGGAGTATGAAATAACGTCGGAATTTTTGCTCGGGCGTCGCCCCACGAAGAAAAAACCCGAAGCAGGAGCACCAAACCACCACGATCAGAGCGGTGATGATTCCGTAAATCACCGAATTCGCGATATCTCTCCTTGCTGTGCTGACCGTCTCCCAGAATCCCGAAATCCCATTGAGCTGAGCAAAAACCCCCGCCAGCGGAATAACCCACGTCACTATGGGAATCACAACTAGAAAAAGATTCGGCCAAAATGCCTGGCCGGAGTTTTGCGCGAGACGATTGAAACCAGCCGGCGTTCGTCGAAACGGCAGCGCGGCAGCGAGGCCCAGAAGGACGATCAAAATGATGGGGGGAAACGCGAGCAGGAGCGCTCGGCCATAGTCATAAAACGAGCCAAAGGCAGCCAAGACTTCCAGAGAGAATAGGTTTTGCCTCAACATGGAGGGGATGTCGTAGGCCCAAAAGCTGAAAACGAACACCCAAAGAAAACCGGCGGGCAATCCAGGGCCAACCGCGGGTAACTCAACAAGCCGAAGCCGACTCGAGGCAGGCAAATGAAACAGCCGCGCGACCTCAAAGACTCTGAGCGGGAAAAGCCTGCGACTCAAGTAAACGAACACGGCCCCGAGCGGCAGATGCGACAGCACCAGTATGAAGACGACGCCCGAAGTTGAATAAATTGAGAGAGGGGCTTTCGACCAACCGAGTAACTTCCATACAAATCCTTCCGTTCCGAGGAGACCGATCCAACCCTGAGTAAAAATGTAGGGCGAAAGCAGGAACCCGGACACGAATATTGCAAGCCAGAAAACTGCGACAGATCCATTCACTTTCCTCAACAGCCAGTCTACGGCCCATGCGGCGATCACCGAAATCGAAGCGGTCAGCCCAGCAATGCAAACTGTTTTATAAAGAAGGCCTAAAATACGCGGACTGCTGAAAATCAGCTTCAGTTTGGCCGGAGTTAGCTGCACCTCTCCATGAAAAGATGCGAATGCGATTCCAAGAACAGGCGGTGCAAGAAACAGCAGCAGTATGCAGCCCGGAACAGCGGCTGCCAGCAAGAAGGCCCTTTGCAAGCGCGACCGCGGTGGTTTGCAGGAGAATTCGTTGCTGAGGCCCGGCCTGGAAGTCATTTGAGAAATGAATCCTCGATGTAGGCGGCAGACTCCGGCAGCGCCGCGGCGACCTTTTCGTAGTCTGCCTTCAGGATTTTCAGTTCTCCCAGGCCTTTGACATGAGTTGGGCGTTTTACCGAAGCGCGGAGTGGGATTTGTGCTGAAGGTCCGTTCGCGAGCATTTCCTCGACTTCCGAGCTGAGGAGAAAATCGATGAGTTTTTTTCCAGCCTCCGGATGAGGTGCTCCAGCCATCAGACAAACGGTATTGGGGATCAGGAATAATCCTTCGTCCTGATCGCCCTGGTCTGGATAAATCATTCTTACCGGCCGGCCCTTGCTGATCACCTCGAAAGCGTCGTCGGTATCGGTGAGGCACGCTGGAATCTCGCCGCTCGCAACGAGATCGCGCGCTTGGGCATTGCCGTTGACAACCATGACCCCATTAACTTTCCACTGGCCCAGGAGTGTCCTGGTTCGTTCACCACCCCACACGTTGAACCAGGCCGCGATCTGGGTTCCGGCAGTTCCGAAAAGCGGATTGGCCACGGCAAAGCGCCCTTTCCACTTCGGTTCCGACAATTCATGGATTGACGCTGGAAATTCCTTCACCAGGTTGGAATTGCACAGCAGGACCCGCGCTCGGGCGGCGAAACCAGTCCAGTAACCTTCCGGGTCTTTGAACGAGGAAGGAATGTCCGCGGCAGCGGGAGACATATATTTTTGGAGTACGCCTTGCTGCTTTAGCACAACGGTCCGACACACTTCTGAGTTCCAAAAAACGTCCGCCTTTGGCCGGGCCTTTTCAGCGATCAGCCGGTTTACCAGGCCAACCGTCTTCGAAGCTTCAGCATCATAAACGGCCCGAACTTCGATTCCGGTCTTTTGTTTGAACAGGGAGAGGACGGGTTGAGAATATGGCTCATCGGCTGACGTGTAAATAACGACCTCGTTTCCACTCTTAACCTCTTTTGAGCATCCCCACAGGAGGGCACTCGCAATCAAGGACAGCTGAACCCAAGAGGCCAAATGGGGTTTGCTACACACGAACAAGGCTTTATCAAATCGGGAATGTTCGCACAAACCTTATCTGAAATTCAGTTTGGATCTATTTTCGGCGTGCAATCAGTTGCGGCTACGTCCCAGGTTGAGTAACCTCAAAGCCTCAACCTTGGAACGTGTGAACAGAACCAATAATCTCGATGTGCTATTGTGGGGACGATTTGGGCGTTGGCTCTGCTTTCTGCTGGCATCCACGTCTATTGCCTGCCTGCTGCTGGAGTTTTATGGAATCTGCCCGATGCGGACCGGCGTGCTTTTTATTTTTCTGCCGGCATCGGTTTGCCTTTTCCTCCTTGCCCTTTTCGATAAAAGGCATGGAGATGCGCATCTGTGCAAAGCCGTTGTCATGGGGTGCATTGCCGGCCTCATTGCTGCTGTGGCGTACGATGTTTTTCGGCTCCCTTTCGTTTTTGCAAAGGAATGGCATGTTACAGGCATTTTTCCGCCTTTGTCTTTGTTCAAAGTCTTTCCTCGGTTCGGGGCGATGATTCTGGGCGAACTGACCGAGCAAACAACCTATTCGACCCTGGCCCAGATCCTCGGCTGGACGTATCATTTCAGTAACGGTGCGGCGTTTGGAATCATGTACTTGGCACTCATTTGCGATCCACGGCAGAGATCGTGGTGGTGGGGTATAGTATTCGCGACTGGGATTGAGATCGCCATGCTGCTTACACCTTACACTTCAGCGTTCGCTATTCGAACGACCTCAGCCTTTATCGTCGCCACTCTCAGTGCGCATGTAATCTTCGGTTGCGCTCTTGGAAAAGCAGCACAACATCTGGCCGGCGTGCGGTGTGGGAAAAAGTCCTGTAGTTAATTTCATACTGGTACGTAAAGGCCTCCCTCAAAGGCCGCTGCGTTGGAATGCCGCTAGGAGTTGCTGCTGGCGAACCGTAAACAATGGCCAAAACAGCCAGCATCGCAGCAAGTGTACCGCCAGGGAACGAAATGAGGGCTTCAAAATATATACGACCTTGGCTCGATACTCCGGTGACTCGACTCGGACACGGAGGCACGTGGCGAGCAATACCTTGACAGACCCCCGCCCCTAGACATACCCTCGCTGCTAAGGATTTGCTTGTGAACTGAACGAAATACCGTCGCCTTTACCCACAGATTCTGCTACAGAGCCTCAACTTTATGTTCCTGGTACTGGTTGCAATTTGGAGTTACAAGGCCTGAGACTTCAGAAATGAAAGCGACACAGCACTTAAAAGGCGATCCCGGAGTTGCATCTCAACGAAGAGGGCACCTTTTGTTGCCTTCCAGGCTCCGCGT
>Ga0193692_1000269_pt1 | contig 13118 bp, 23 predicted proteins | sample L3a1metaG_FD_144917 | JGI IMG/M metagenome (GOLD analysis project Ga0193692, IMG submission 144917) | Soil microbial communities from a riparian zone of the East river system, Colorado, United States - L3a1 | ecosystem: Environmental > Terrestrial > Soil > Riparian zone | place: USA: East River... | reverse complement strand
ACAGCTGCAGCGCCGGCAGCAAAAAAGACGGCCACCAAGAAAGCTGCAGCGCCGGCAGCAAAAAAGACGGCCACCAAGAAAGCTGCAGCGCCTGATCATGGCATCTGGTTCGAACCAGGTACCATTGGAAGCAGTGACGGCGTGGCCGTGGACTGTGTACCTGATGAAAGCGAAAAGTAAGTAACCAATTTTTCTAATCAATAAATTTTCTAATTATGTCTTACAGACCCGGTATCAGAAATATTGCCGACATCAACGCCAATATTGTTGTCACCTCTTCGGCGGCACTCGTTACAACAGGGCTGACAGCTCCCATTGCTGCAGGCCAAAGAATGCACGTAAGGATATGGGTGCCTTTTTCCGTTGGTGCTACAGGCGGCGTAAGGGCGCAGCTGGTGGTACCTGCAGCGGGAACCATTTTTGAATTAACCGCAACCCTGGAAAACACCGTGGCACCTTCCAGTACCCTGATCGAGCAGCAAGCATCTGCAGCGATCACCAATGCCCTGGCAAACGCTGGTGATCATTGGATCTCTATGGATGCCACTATCGTTAACGGTGCTACAGCCGGTAACGTGGATCTGCAAATGGCACAGAACACAAGCGATGTTCTGTCTCTTACCATTAAGAGGGGCGGTATCATGGAAGTGACTATTTATTAACTGTTTTCGGATAATGGTTGAAAGGTTAAAAGGTTAGTGGTACAAGGCCCGGGAGATCCTGCCCGGGCTATTTTTAACCAGGCACGAATGACAAAAAAGGAATTGACCATATTGGGGCTGTTTGTCCTGGGTGCCCTGCTGATCCCTGGGATCTCGTCGGGGAGTGTACAGGCCGTAGAAATCGTTTTAAAGCCATTCCTGGTGGCCAGGGAGGGATTCAGTCCTACACCTGTTTGGGATTACAGCCAATGGAGTTGGGGGTATGGCACAGCTGCAGGATATGATAAGAACAAAAAGCCACCAGGTACAATATCGGAAAGCCAGGCATGGCGGGAAGCAATGGAGGTTATCCAGGATCACTACAGCGTTCTTAGTTCTTTAATTACACGGCCACTGAATCAATATCAATGGTCCGCCCTGTTATCATTCGCATATAACACCGGCATTGCCAATGCAAAGAAGCTGGTGCCGTATGTGAATGCCGGCAGCGCTGCAGCACTGTTTACAAAAATGCGGCAGTTCGTTTATGCCGGTGGAAAGCTCAACCAGGGATTAGTGGCCAGGCGTGAAAAGGAAATAGCATTGTACCAGGGTAACGTACCTGCAGGCCGTCAGGAATTGATGGTTGAAGTAATAGAAAGGATCCATCCGGATCTGATCGGTGAATATGCTTATTAGTCGTAATGCTGTAGCAAAAGGACTAATTCGCACAAATTTGGTAAAAGCACTTTTTTAAGTTTTTGATATTCGTCTGTTCGCATCTCCCGGCCGGTTGCACAAATTTGTCTAAGCGTGCTTGAAGGGATCTCACAGACTCGTTCTAACTCTGATAAATTAAACAATTTTGAGTTACTCTTTAGAAACCCCGCCAGTTCTACCTTTCCGGGATAACGGAAGATCTCAGCTGGTTTCACCGGTCCCGGGCGCCGGCGCCGTAATTTTTTTGCCATGGTCCTTAAATTTTGCACAAATTAATGAATTTATCCAGGATATCCGGATCAGCTGGCCAGCCGGCAGGACCTGGTGGCGATCGGGATCCCGGTTGCACAAATTTGTTACTGCAGAAAAAAGTAGTATATTTACTCAACTAAACGTTTTTCCAATATGCAACCCAACAGCCCGTCTGTAATCAAACAGACCATTGCTGCACAGATCGCAGCCCTCGATACCCCAATTAATCAGCTAACAGCATTCTTTAACTGCAGGGAGATCCGCGCCGGATCCATCATGGTTTCCGGTACTGGCCCCAATGGCCGGGATCTGCACCAGCTGTTAGCTTTCAACCCGGCCGTTTTGCCCGTCCCGGTGGCCAGGCTAAAACAATTCTTCCAGGATTATTGCCAGGACCTTATTGCAGCCCGTTCCCTGCTCATTAAGCAGCTGGAAGATCTTTCCCAGGACAAACCCCCTGCAGGGGATCAGGGCGAGATCTCGCCGGCTCCTGGTGATCACCGGGCCACCAGGACAGCCCATTGTCCGAACTGCAGTAAGGTAACCCTGCAGGAAGAACTTGTAATTAAGAATACGATCAATGATTATTGGAAGTGTTCAGAATGTGATTTTCTAATATAAACGTGGCCACAAAAAAGCTGTTTTATGAGAACGAAGGGATCACCAAATAGAACAAATCATAGACACCCTGGACAAATGAAATTAGTAACGGTAAAGTTCAGGGCCAGCCAGGAATGGGTGGACACATTTGATAAGGCCGTCAAGGATAATATATTTTATAGAGGAAAGACCAGGTCACAGATAATTAGAAAGATAGTAATGCAGCATCTTATCGGTTGGGGGAATCGCGAAGCCATTGAAATAATTCAAAACCAGGAGGAAAATTCATGAAGACTATAACCTATACAATCCGGGAGATCATTTATGACAACGGCCAGCAACAGATCCTTTGCATGAACAGCCAGGAATACGCCGGCTTCCTTCGTAGGAAGGGGATCAAAAAAAAGATCCTGACAAATAAAAAGCTGTTCGTGTTCTCTATTCAATTAAAGAATTATCTGAAATGACCACGATCGTGGCATATAGAAATTTGTGCAATGCTGGATCCCTCGAGCGCACCAGGTCCTCAGCTGATCAGCTGGACCCGGGAGACGTTTTAAACGGGAAAATGCTGATCACCGTTCCCTCGAGGGAAACCGGCCGGTTTGGCCACAAAAATAAATTTGTGCAAAAATGAAGGATATTGAATACCCGCTGGATCATCCAGTAATTAAAATAATTCGTTCCAGGAAACAGGATCACTCTATTACCTGGATAAGTGTTTTCCTGCAGGAACTTGTTCTGCAGGGGATCATTACTGATGATCAAGAAGAACTGGCAAAGCGATATATTATAGATTGTCAAAAGGAAAAAGAATGACCAGGCAGCTGACCATATTTGATACTGGCCACGTTTGCAGCATTTGTCTGCAGGATCCTGGAAGGGATCGAGGGATCCAATGGAATGGCTTTTGGGATGCTAATACTCGCCAGCTGATCTGCTGGCCCTGCAGGGATCACCATTACAAGTTAAAGGCAGCAAACGGCCTCCCGGGCCTGTATAGTGAAATGCCAGTACCGCTGATCGAGCGCGAAGGGCAAACGCTGGCCATCCCCTTAATTTATTTATCCAGGTAAAAAGAACTATGCGAATAACTAACCATATCCCGGCCAGGCTTTTTGCAGCCCGGCCGGCCGGGCAAAATCAATGTTTAACCTTTAAAACAAATCAATCATGTATCAGCAATTTTTTTACCTGGTAACAGGTATTGCAATGATCATTGTCACAATTGTTACAATTATTCTGTGTGTGGTCATTTTAATGAAGAATTCCAGGGATAGACAATCCTCGAGGTATAAAGAGAGGGTTGCCAATGAACTGAATCGGATTGAGGAACGAATAGATGAATTTGATCAGACCGCAATATCCTGGGTAAAGGATATTGAGAAATTAAAGCGGCGTACTGCTCACATCGGCGAACCAGGTGCAACGGCAAAATTGGAAATGCAGGAAGGCTTTGAAGAAGTTCGGAGAGAATTTTACGAACGAATGGAGAGACTGCAGGAACAATTGAACGAAAGCAAAGACTAATATTTTTTAACCATTAAAACGTTTTTCCATGTTACCAACAATGACAGCGTACATAATTTTTTTCGCGGTGCTTACCGTGATCAATTTGTTCCTGGTAGTATTCGCCTGGAAGTGCAGGAACGATATCAGAAAGCAAACTGCAGGGCAGAGATCATCCAACCGGCGGTTTTTTTACCGGATGGTGAAAGCACACTATCGGATAATGAAAGTAATCCGTGAAGCCAGGGAAAAAGTAAAGAACGCAGATCCTAAAGATTTATCGGCTAACCAATAAATTTTTTTGCCATGTACACCGAAGAAATAAAACGAGCATTCAGAGATCTTCCAATGGAATGGAAGCAGGTAGTGATCGAGGCGCATTTACATTTTATCCCTGGTGGAGATCTCGAGGCCTCCCAGGTACTGTATAAGGTATTCAGGGAAGCTAACCCCATTATAATAATCGGCATGGAAAAAAAGAAGATCTATTGCCGGGTAGATGCCGGCAGTGTGGATCGTGTCCGGGCTGCCATTGATAATAAAAAGACAGAAATCAAAAACAGTTAATATGCCAAACACACAACCGATACACTTATGCCTTTTCCCGGATCATATAAAAAAAGGGTTACCGGAAATCATAAGAGAAGCAGTAAAAAAATTGAACCGTGATTATGTATTGAAGATTGAGGAAAGAATGGACGGGGAATTTCTATACATAGATATTTTATGCCCTTTAAGCGATTACGCAATTGCCTATTATATGTTAGGTCGCGAAGTCGGATCTGTAATGTATAAAGAAGAAAGACCCGACAACCTGCGTGGATAAAATTCTCACCATACAGATCCCTTATGAACTGGCCAGGTATGCAGTAGGTCAAAGATCTATTGTCAATCGCTATTCCACCAACCAGGTAATAAAAGCCCTGGACACCTGGTTAGTGCTTAAAGCAGAGGCACCAGGTTCGTACATTCAGAATTGGAATAAACAGAAAGAACATTTGCTATCCCTATGCAAGTGTAGTGAAACAATTTTCCGGCACCGGTTGCAACTTTTAAAAAAAATTTTTTTGTTGCAATTTGACCGTCACCATATACGCCTATGCAGTTGGGACGCAATGGCAAAGTTAATGGATATTGATATCACCCAAAAATTTTCTATTCAGTATGAGATCAGCAGTAAACAGCGTGTCCAGGAGTGGATTATCGCCACCGAGATAAAGGACAATCAGAGCCGCCAGGCTTATATGGTATTAAAGAACGTGAACAAAAATCCTGAAACGAAGGAAGTCTTTACAGCTGCAATGATCAAAGCGGGTGCCGATGCTACCAGGTTAAAAGAACCGGAGTATTTTTTGGGCCAGCTGAAATCATTGTATCTGCAGGACTTTGTGCAGGCATCAGAAATTCACCAGGAATTAATATCTATAAGACCGTACACCGATAGGGGTGTACGTTCAATGGCCGCCACCTGGAAAGCAAAACATGGAATGACGATTAGTTACTGGAAAAATGTTTTGCAAAAAGCCGGGATCATTGACGTGAGTAAATTAGAAGTTGTAAGCACTACCAGGACAAGGAATGAGTTTTGCCGTGTGAAGTGGTTAGACACAAAGAAGATCCGGGCATCCGTCCCGGAACGGCGAATGCAGCAAACGATATTATTCCTGTGTGATCAGATCTTCGTGATGGAACCCTGGCTAATTAAAAATTTTTTGCTCGCGGCGTGATCATTCAACCCAAAATATTAGAAATTGTTACTAACACGAAGTGGCTACACATCTATTAGAAAATGTTTGTATTGTTTGTATAGTCTCTCTAACTGCTGTACAGACTGTACAGACTGTACATACACGAGCGAAAAAAATTTTTTGACAGTGGATAACCCCCGGGAGAAATGTCAGTAACGGGATCCCCTGTTGATAACAACCCCCAAAATCTTAGGAACTATGCAAAAAAATCGTCCAATGGATCCCCTCAAAGGAACAACGCACCGGTTACTGGCCGGCTCAACGTTCGATCTATTCGTAAGGCTGCATGATCATCTGCCCTCGACCTTTCCCCAGGAGAAAAGAGTTTTCTGTTTTCCTGGCAACAAGTTCACCAGGGAAGATGATAAAATGCTCCGCAACCTGCTGTCCATTATCAAAAGGCATGGATCAAAATATATGCTCGTGGAATTATACGATAACCGTTACCCGAAAACCGATGATCGCCGCCTGGTTGTGAAGATCCTCAACGGCGTGGTAGAAACAAACCGCATTGATCATTACCGGCCCATGCTCGAGCGATACCCATTACCTCCACAACTAAACTAACGGCAAATGATACCTGTAAAATTAACCAGGGACGAAGCCCGCGCGGTGCAGCAATATTTTTTCTTATTCCTGGATCAGCTGAGTAGTTATAAATTGAAGTATGCCGACACAGAGGAAGAACGGTTGCAGCAATATTTAATCCTGGATCAATACGACCAGGTGAAGAAATTATTCGAGAAAAAATTATTGGGAACGAGCAATTCACTGCTATTTAATTTCACCGATAGCCAGGCAATTATTCTGCACAAACTGTTATTGAATTTACCGATAGAAGCGAAGGATGTGTACCTGGTATCACTGCGGATCCTTATTTGCAATTTGATCTATGCACAGATAACAGAAATTCTTTTCACCAGGGAAAAAGAACTGGTGCCGATGGTATAAAAATACAAGGCCACCAATGACGGTGGCCAGTACTTACTAAAACGTTTTTCCACTGTAAATATACCACTTTAGGGTTATTTCTCCCTACTGTGGTATATTTTTTTTGCACAATATTTAGCGGCAATTGTTGGTAACCGGCAGATTTTTTTAGGCCCGGCGGGGTAGGGCGCGCGTATACCCGCCAAGCTACCGGAAATTTTCCAAAATGTGAACTTTTTTCCCCGGATATTTTGCACCAACAAGGCACACTGTGGAATAACTGCCGCTTTTTGCTACTTTAGTCCAAACCATTGCCATTGACAAACGGTCAAATCTTAGCTCTTAGTGCTGCCGGTGTGATCATCTACAGCCTACTTCGCAAAAGCGAAGGATTGAAACGATTGTTCTTTTATCCGTCTGCCGTTCGCGCATTAAAATGGGATGGACTTACTCCCGTTCTCACCGTTGGTCTCAAAGTGCAGAATACCTCAAATCAATCTTACCAACTAAACAGCCTGGCCGGTGAAGTGTACTGCAATAAAATCCTGGTTGGTAATGTGGGATCATTCGTTACCCAGGTGATCCCCCCAAATAGTGAAAGAGTGCTGGAAATAAATATTCGCATGATGCTGATCGGTATTTTGAATGACATTATAAAAGCGATCATCGAAAAGAATTTTTCACAAACCTTAGAGATGGATGCCTATGCGAATATTGACAACCTGCAGGTGCCGATAGAATTAACGTATAAAGTTGGCAAGTAAATTTTATGAGTGTCGCCGTCGGTACATTAATAGCAAACTTGCCAGCGTACCGTGATGAATGGATCCTGATACATCCAAAACAAACGGTGAAGGATATTATCAGGGAGGTACTGGAAGCACACGATGAATTTGCGCCGTACTATGATCAGATAGCTCTTTATTTTGATGCTGACACAACCGAAGAAATTTGTGAACGCCTCGTTGAGTTCTGTAAAAGCAATATCAAATACAAGGAAGAAAGTGAAGATGATCAAACCAGTGCTTTACCGACAGGAATTTTAACCAGGGGTTTTGGTGATTGTAAACATTATGCCGGCTTCATTGGTGGCATCCTGGATGCACTGAACCGCCGCGGTAGAAAAATAAATTGGTGTTATGTGTTCGCATCGTACAGGATCCTGGATAAAACGCCGCATCATGTATTCATTGAAGTGACGGACAAAGGAAAACAGTTGTGGTTAGACGTTACACCAGGTGCAGATAAAATAGAACCTCATTGGGTGGTAAGAAAAAAAATAAAAGCAATGGCACTACACAGAAATATTGCAGGGCTGCAGCCTGATCTGCCGACACTCAGAACCATTGGAGGAAATCAAAGTGTTCATCCAAAGATCAATGGTGACAATAATATAAATTGGGATGGCACTAACCGTTATGGCGGCATTTGGAATCCTTATTTAGGATTATCCATGTACAAGGACCTGGGAGGATATACAGTTGCCAATAAAGACCAGGCAGCCGCGGAGATCAACGCCGAAATTGCAAAGGGGCCGGATCCTGGCCACCAGGTGACCCCCGATTTTGTACAGTGGATCTATGACAACAATATAAGATCGTGGAATTTTTACTGGCAGGGAGGCGTACAGCCGGATTTTACAGCTGCAGATCTGTTGCGACCCGATATGCCGCGGTTAGTTTATACAGAGGATCACCGGTTGACCTTTGACCGGGACGTGAAAGTAGATGACTACCGCAATGATCAGATCCATTTGCTCACCGCATGGGCGCAGGCATTGATCAATGAATTTGATACAACGCCTTACCCGGTTACTCCAAAGCATCTAAAAGAGTTTTCGCAGAATTATACCGGGATGCCTGGTAATCCGCAATCCAATTTATTTACCGAAGCCAGGGGAGCTGGATTTTTCAAACAGGTAACACATTTTTTAGGTGATTCCCTGAAAGCAGCTGCAAAGGGATGGATCAAAATTGTAGGATCTATTCCACGTAATGCGTTCCTGGCCCTGGTGGGATTGAACGTTTTCGGGTTTGCCACAAAGATGGCCAGCCATATTGATGGCGGCGATTGGGATAAGATGGCTGCGAAGTGGAAAAAAATGGGAGGCAACCCGGAGAAGCTACGAGGTACCATTGATCACGGAAAAAGTAAGAACGCTATCCTGGGAGGAACAGACGGTGACAGCATGGGTGTAGTGGCTGAAAGCACTGCAGCACTCATTGCAGCTGCAGCGCCGATCATTGCGGCCATGTTAGCGTTTCTTCCAAAGGATCAGGCCGATAAAGTAAAAGAGGTTCTATCGGCCACTAAAACGTACCTGGGAACAAAGTACCCGGATCTGGACCTGGATGCCTACGGTTTTGTTGACAAGACAACAGGCAAGGAAGTAGAATATGAAATAGATCCTGCTGATGATGAAAACCTGGGCGGCGGTGATAATAAATTGCCAGCAACCGGTTACGGTGCCGGTGATGCCGGCGGTGCGTTTATAAAAAATCTGTGGGATAAGGCCAGGGCCAATCCACTGCCTGCAGCTGCAGCAGTGGGCCTGGGAGTGTATCTACTGACCAATAAAGGAAAAATGTCAGGAAGCAAATCAAAATTATTACTTCCGCTGGCTGCAGCTGCAGGTACATATTTTTATTTAAGTCAACAGCAACCTACCTATCCATTACCACCCGTAAAGCAATAAATTTTTTTCTATGTCCAATCAACTAAAGAAAATAACGAACAGGGCAAAACAGATCCGCAAAGGAAAGCCAGGCATGAAATGGCACAGTGCCATTAAGCAGGCGGGAGTAGATTACCGCGCCGGCCGTCTGGGATCTGTAAAAGGAAAGAACAGGCAGACAGGATCGAGCAATAAAAAAAGTGATAAAAAAAGAACGGCCCGGCCACCTGGTGCCAGGATCCCTGCAGGTGGAAAAAAGGTTACCTATTACGAGCGTAGAAAAAACAGATCTGATGTTCCCGGATCACTGACAGGATCCATGTCAGGATTAAAAGATCAGATCAAACAGAAATTAGCAAATGCCTGTCTGCGTTATGAACTGGCCAATACGATAAAAGCGACAAAGGCAGCGCAGGCAGATAAAGTGAAGTATCGCAAACTATTGAGGGCATTCCAATGAACGAGATAACTATAACCCGGGTTGCAAATGGATGGCTGGTTGTATTACCCAGGCCAGAAAATGTATATTATTCACCTGGTGGAATAATTCCTGATCAGTACAATACCCTGGTTGCTGCAGGCCGGGCTATCCGTGACGGTGGAGATGATGTGATGGATAAAATAAAAAGAGATCAGCAGGAGCCGGAAGATCAGCCCGATACCCTGCAAATAAAAAAGCAGGATAACATACATTGTTTTGTAACGTTCGCAGAGGTGTTATCATTTTTGAAATTCAAAATCGTAGAATAAAAATTTTTCTGTCGCTATGGTGGCGGCAGTTTTCTTTAATCTTAAACTTTAAACAATGGCAAAGCACTCTAAAAAAAGAAAGCACAAAGCAACCCGCCGCCGCCGCCGTAGCGTGGGTGCTTTATCAATGTCAGCAAGTAGCCCGCTGATGAAATACGGCCCTATCGCACTCGGGTTTTTTCTCGCTGCTAAAATCAATGCTCCCCTGGATAAGATGATCGGGGATAAAGTTGATGGCAAGATCGTGGCCGGTGGCCAGGTCGGTTTGGGTTATATGCTCGCCCTGGGCCCTGGTAAAAAATCCCTGATCAAATCGGTGGCCGGTGGATTGTTACTTGGATCCGGCGCAAAAAGAGCAATGACGGAATTTGGTATTGGTGGTATTGGCAGCGCCTATGGTAACACGCCGGTTGTTGCAGGTGCCTATGGTAATACACCGGTACTCGCTGGCCGTCGCCGGCTCAATGGATATTCGCCGAACCGTGCAATGAATGGCTACACGCCTAACAGTGCATTGAACGGCAACGGTGGCCGTGTGATGGCAGGCGTAGATCCCGGCACCATTTGTAACTAAAATTCGCTGTTTGTACAGTGTATACGACGTGGGGCCGTCATTAACTGACCCCACTTTTTAAAATCATCGTTCATCATCAAAATCTTTTTATGAATAATACGAACAACTACACCGCCCGAATGAGTTACCTGCGGGCAAAAGAAATTTATCAGCAGGCCTGGCAGAATAATTTCCCGTCACCAAAAGCCTGTGCCGATTACATCGAGACATTGAAATTGTCGCAGCACGAGATCCGTCTCGAGGTGAACCTGGTAGTAGGCACTACCAACTTTCAGTTCGCATTGACACCAAACCAGAACAATACATCTAACCTGCAGTTCCTTACAGAAAACCGGTTGCAAATGCAGGATACGATGGTGGCCAATGAATACGGGATCTTCATTGCACAGACAGCCGGCCAGAATGATGCTAACTATCCCCTGCGTACCTATCCCAATACCATTGACTTCCCGGTAGCAGCTGATCAGCTGTCACTCAAAAACATCTTTTACAATAACGGTTATTTCCGCATGACCTGTAACAATGATGTGATCATCCCTTATCGCGGATTGTTCAATCACCTGGTTGTTCCTATGACACAGCAGACAGCTGCCGTAGGTGCCAACAGCCCCAATGATCAGATCAAAGGCAGTGAAGATGGAATGATCACAATGGAGCCGAACATCCTGTTAATAGGATCAAAGGGATATATCCCTGAGATCGTTTTAAAAGCCGGATTGACTGCAGGTCTGCCGGCCAATGTTCGGGCCGTTCTTATATTCCGTGGAATACTCGCACAGAACAGTACATCTGTCAGCTAATTGCCGGCAGTGTAATTGTTCGTTGTGATTTGCTTTCAACAAAACACCGGTACGGCAGTAATGCTGTACCGGTTATTAGTCCACTACAAAATTTTTCACGATGGATATTATGCAAATTGAAAGAATGGTTTTGGTACAGGAAGAACCCCGCGGCCCCTCCCAGCTGATCGAGATCCCGGTAATTACAAACGGTTTGGGACAGATCCAGATCCCACAGCTGCAGAACCTGCAGAATGACACGGATCAGAAAGTGATCATCAAAGCCATGCGGTGTATTCCACCTACCGTATTGACCAATGCACCCAATTCCGGTAATGCGGTTGCGCCTCTTACAGAGCTGCAAAAAATTTCCCTGGTGTTATACTGCGAAGGATGGATAAAGGGCCAGAACATCCCCATATTAACCCTGGTGGACACTTTCACCGAAGGTTCCGGGATCCCGTACAGAAACAGATCTGTACAGCTGTCCAACTGGCAAAATATTGACTGGAATAAATCATTCCTGCAGTATAGCAACGGAACGGTCACGGCCGGCGTTCCTTACACGGTATTACTGGAAGTGGAATATGTCAAGCTGGATAAAAGTGGCAATGTGATCATCGGGCCTTCATAATTTTTTTACTATGGCAGGTACAATTCAGTTTTTTGGGATTGACAGAGTTATTGAGATCTACAATAACCGGGACATAAAGGCATGGAGTATTTCCCAGGGCAAAGATTTTATGTTCCGCGGCATTGGTGAAGATCTGTTGCGTGAAACTCTCGAGGCATTGAAAAATGGCTTCACCAATCCTATCTATACATTGAAGGTGTATGACGGCATTACAGAGGATAACCAGATAAAAAGTAACGTGGCTCACGATGGCTGTTTTAATTTCAAAGTGGATCTACCTATAGAGATGCAGGGAATGCAAGGGATGGGAAGCTATGGCAATACCGGTTATCCATTGCTAAAAGAAAATCAGGACTTGAGGAAACGACTGGAAGCCCTGGAACAAAAACAAACTGCAGAGGCGGTGGATCCACCGGAGGAAACCCTGGGAAGCGTTTTAATTGATCTGCTAAAAAACCCTGATAGCCTGGTCACCTTATATAATGTAGGACTCTCAATGATGGGAAAGCCACCTATGCCACATCCACCCCGGGCCATTGGCGGTGTACCTGGTCAACAGGCACAGGAAGTGCCGGTGATGATCATTCATGAGGACACAGATCCCGGCACCCTGGACAAGATCGCTGCAGCAATAAATAAATTGGGTGAAAAGGATCCTAAGATTGTAGAACACCTGGAAAAGCTGGCCAGGCTGAGTGAGACAAATACAGCAATGTTTAATATTCTCATAAATCAACTGGAGGGAATGAAATGATGCAACGTAATATTGGCGGCATTGGGCTTGTCGCTCCCGATTATCTGCTGGATCAGCAGCTGACCCCCAATCCACCGATCTATCCAATGGATGATGTAATGATGCCGCCGGTGTACGATTACCAGCAGCCGGATCCCATTAAGGGAAATGTGATCCCAGAAGATGATCAGATACAATATGTCAAAGATACTCCCGTGGTTATATATGCGGGATCTGTTGTTGACAGTGAAACCGGTTCGGGGATCCCGTATGCAACGATCTTTTTTTATACAGGAGGTGCAAAGAGCGCCGGCGGTTCCACCGATGCTGCAGGTAATTTTAATATAGGCGTGCCGGTCGGTGCCGAAACGATCAGCATTTCATCCGTTGGTTATAAACCAATGCAATGGCCGGCGAGTTCTTACCAGCAAAAATTTGAACTGGAAAAGGACATTCACGATATTGATCCGGTGGTTTTGCCACCAGGTGTACAAAAAGGAAAGTACGGTTGGTTATTAGTGGCCGGCCTGGGATATCTGGTCTACCAGGAAAGTAAAAAAAAAAGGGAGGCGGG
>Ga0193692_1000268_pt1 | contig 13124 bp, 9 predicted proteins | sample L3a1metaG_FD_144917 | JGI IMG/M metagenome (GOLD analysis project Ga0193692, IMG submission 144917) | Soil microbial communities from a riparian zone of the East river system, Colorado, United States - L3a1 | ecosystem: Environmental > Terrestrial > Soil > Riparian zone | place: USA: East River... | reverse complement strand
GGGTGAAAATGGGTGGCTCTTCGATCTTGAGACACCCGAAAGCTATTTGAAATCAGTGGATGAACTGCTGGCTGACCCGCAGCGCCGGCACCGCTTTGCTGACGCCGGGCATCATCTCGCCGTTAGTCAATACGACACGAAAGTGGTCGCCGCGAGCGTGCGGGATCTCTATGCCGAACTGATCGAGGAGAAGGAATGCGCTACGTCATAATACGCGACGACGATACGAATGCGTTGACTCCGCCCGAATGTCTCGAGCGGCTCTATCGGCCATTCCTGGACGCCGGCCTACCGGTAAATCTCGCCACGATTCCCGCGGTCGCCACCGATGTCCATCGCCCCGATGGCCAACTCGAGGGCTTCCTCTGGAACGAGACAAACGGACAGCCAGCAAGGGAGACGCTTCCACTGCATCGCGGCCATCCTGTCGTCGAATATCTCCGGGCCAATCCTGGGTATCACATCGTGCAGCATGGTTTCCATCACGACCCGTTTGAATTCGATTGCGAGGATCGCGAGCAGGTCGCCAACCGCCTTGAGCAGGGCCGAAAGCTCTTCGCCGACGCCGGGTTGTCCGCGCCCGAAACGTTCGTCGCACCGCACGACAAGTTTTCGCGCGTGAGCTATCAGGAAGTGGCGCAGCGGTTCCAGGTGATCTCTACTGGTTGGTTCGAGTTGCGCCGATTGCCCTACAGTTGGTGGCCGCAGTATGCCTCGGTCAAAGCGCGCAGAATCCCGCATTGGAGGATCAACGGCACGACCTTGCTCAGCCATCCCGGTTGCCTGCTTTCCTACATGCGGCCGTACGCCTCCATGCTGGAGAACATCAAGCGCGAAATCGCCAGCCGTTCTGTTACGGTGCTCGTAACGCACTGGTGGGAATACTTTCGCGACGGCAAGCCTGACGAAGAGTTCATCGCCGTGCTCCATTCAGTGGCTCATTATCTCCGCCAGAGTGCGGGCCTCGAAGTAGTGTCTTTCGGCAAACTGGCTTTGGAGAAGCCCCAGCTTAATTAAACCCTTGGGGAATGTCCTGATAGCAGGGCTTGCGCAGGCATGCCTAAGTGTAGATGGGCAGCGTCAGGTCCACAGGCGCCAGCAGACCTTCACGCTTCCCAAATTACGTCTTATGAAAAGGGCTCTTAACCAAAAGCATGGAGCTCGAAAAATAAGAGCGACACCCGCGCTCCCGCGCCGCCGAACTGCACTGAGCCGAAAACCTGGAGCGCTCACTCCCCGGCGAAAGCCATCACCTGTCGAGCGATCACCGGAAGGCGGTAAGACAGCACCCCAGGACGTGGAAGCCTATCGTCGTGTGTTCGACCACGTCGATGAGGGCTTCTGTATTGTGGAAGTGCTGTTTGACGAGCACGACAAACCCGTGGACTACCGCTTCGTCGAAGTAAACCACGCGTTTGAGAAGCAGACCGGGCTTCGCAATGCCGTGGGCAAGCGCATCGGCGAACTAGTGCCTAATCACGAAATCTTTTGGTCCGAGACGTACGGCAAAGTCGCCACCACGGGCCACCCGGTGCGGTTCCAAAATTTCGCCCGCGAATTGGGGATCTGGTTCGACGTTTACGCATACCGCTTCGGTAAGCCAGCGAACAGACAGGTGGCCGTTCTTTTCCGCGATATCACCAGCCGTGTTCACGCCCAGGAGGCATTGCGCGAAAGCGAGGACCGATACCGCAACCTCTTCAATTCCATGGAGGAGGGATTTTGCGTCCTCGAAGTCATTTTCCACGACGACGGAGAAGCTCGTGACCTCCGCGTTATCGAAGCAAATCCCGCATTCGAACGGCAAACGGGTTTGCAACAGGCTATTGGAAAACGCGCCAGCGAATTGGTGCCGAACGTCGAACAGGACTGGACCGCGCTCTTCGGACAGGTCGTTAAAACCGGTGAGCCGGCGCACGTTGAGAATTGGTCCGAAGCGCTACAGCGATGGTTTGCGGTTTCAGCATGGAGGGTTGGAAGCACGGAAGACCGCAGAGTCGCTGTTGTCTTCGCCGATATCAGTATGCGAAAGCGCTCCGAGGAACGTCTCGCCGAGGCCCGGGCACAATTAGAACGGCACAATCGCGACCTCGAGACAATCGTGGCCCGCCGCACGCTCGAGTTGCGAGACACCGTCGCCCAACTGGAGGCTTTCTCCTATTCCGTTGTTCACGACCTCCGCGCGCCGCTTCGCGCCATGCAGGGCTTTGCCAGGCTGCTGCAAAACGAATTTGGTTCGCAAATCCCGGCCCCGGCGCACGACTACCTCGACCGCATCGTCGGTTCGTCCCAGCGTATGGACCAGCTCATCCAGGACGTTCTCGCTTTCAGCAGTGTTGCGCGTGCCAGGTTGGACTTGCATCCGGTCAACATGCGCAAGCTTGTCGACGCCATCCTTCATTCCTACCCGGCGCTCGATCCCGTCAACGGGGAGATTGAGATCGATGGCGATCTACCTGTGCTCCTCGCGAACGAAGCAGCCCTGACTCAGTCCATCGCGAACCTGTTCGAGAATGCTTTCAAATTCGTCAGCCCAGATACGCGGCCGCACGTGCGCATTTGGTGTGAGCCGACAATTCTCCCCGATGGTTCGCCGGGCGCGCGGATTTACGTGCGCGACAATGGCATTGGTATTCCACCCGAATCACAGGCCAGGATTTTCGAGCCATTCGAGCGCCTGAATGAGAACTACCCGGGAACAGGCATCGGCCTGGCCATAGTCGCCAAAGCCATAGAAAGAATGGGTGGCAAGCTCGGCGTCCAATCCGAACCGGGCAAAGGCAGCACCTTCTGGATCGAGCTCAAGCGGCCACCGGTTTAGAAGTCTCCTCGGGTAAACAACCTATTTCCGGCGGAGCCTCGCTTTTGCACTCTATTGCCACTTCCAGGTGACATTTGAACTCTTGTTTTTTGTAAATATGAAGTGCTTTGTGTTGTCTGCCCTGGCGGTTCTGCTTTTTCCCTCACTCCAAAACGCCATCGCCGCGCCGTTGCTGCCGGATCTCACGCCTGACCCAACTCTCGCCAACGCACATGTCGTTTACCGCACTTATGCGCCAGATGATTGCACCGTGCGCGAAGGATGCGCCATTGCCGGCACGCGTCGGTTGCTCGTGTTCACGACCGTCACTCGCAACATCGGCACCGCCGATCTAGTGGTTGGCGATCCGGCCACCAATTCGATCTTCTACTACGACCCCTGCCACAATCACTATCATTACACGGGATTCGCGGAATATCGGTTGCGCCGGAGTGATGGCGGACTCGCTGTCGTCGGCAGGAAAATCGGATTTTGCCTGGAAGATATTATGCCGTGGGATCCCAATGCGCCGAACAGCCGCCGTTACGACTGCAACTACCAGGGAATCCAGAAAGGCTGGGCCGATGTTTACAGCGAGAACACGCCTTGCAATTGGATCGATATCGCCGGATTGCCCGGTGGGAATTATTTCCTGGAACTGGAAATCAACCCAACGCACAACCTGGCGGAATTGGATTACAGCAATAACATGGCGAGCATCCCGGTATCGTTCGGGGATGATTGTGGCGCCACGCCTGCCAACGATTCCTTCGCCAACGCCGACCCGATTCCGAAAAGCCCGTTCAGCGTTCGCACCTACAATGCCTGCGGCACGCGCGAGCCTGGCGAACCGGAACACGCCGGGAATGCGGGCGGACATTCCGTTTGGTGGCAGGCGACCGCTGTGGCGAACAGCGTTATCACCTTGAGTACGCTTGGAAGCGATTTCGACACGCTCCTGGCCGTATATACGGGAAGCAGCGTCGGTTCGCTCAGTCTCGTGGCCAGCAACGACGACGTAAGCGCCACCGTTAAGAGCAGTTTTCTCTCCTTCGACGCCGTTGCCGGGACCGATTATCACATTGCTGTGGACGGTTGGGATGGCGCCTTCGGTACGGTCGTCCTCAACGTCAATCCTCCCGTGAATGATACCTTCACCGACTGCATTGTGCTCAACGGCACCCACGGAACGATGAGTGGCCACAATGTTGGGGCCACCAAGGAGCCGAACGAACCCGATCACGCCGGAAACATCGGCGGTCATTCCGTTTGGTTTTGCTGGACATCACCGGTGAACCAGGCTGTTGAAGTGGATACGGTCGGCAGCGACTTCGACTCCACGCTCGGCGTCTACATAGGCGACACAGTCGATAACCTGACGCTCGTCGCAACCGACAATGACTCGGGCGGAAATTTCACCCACCGCCTCGGATTCAAAGCCGGCGCAGGGGCCACGTATCACATCGCTGTGGATGGAGTCTCTGGCGCTTCCGGCAGCATCACTTTGAATTGGGGTTTATTCCCCGGCCTCACCGTTCAGAAAAAGACCGCCAGCGGAGCCACCCTCGTGCTCGGTCCGGGCCAGGGCACCTATGAGATCGATGCCTCGGATGACCTCGAACACTGGAATAAGCTGGCGACGCTCACTACCGGCGCCACTGCTCAACAATACCTCGACAACGCAGCAGGCGCGCTTGCTCACCGTTTCTACCGGGCAATCCTCGCGCACAATTGATGCACTGAGGTTCACGGTCTTGATCGCTTCGTCAAATGTGAGATCGTTCTCATGGTGTTCCGAAAAGATCTCGTTCCCTTATTGCTCGATCAGTCCCTCACCGTGACGCAGATCGCGAGGATGGTTCGCGAAGCGCCGCGGGATGTCGCCGCCGACATTCAACATCTCATTCGCAGTCTCAAGCATTCCGAGTATCAGGTTGTGATCTCGCCGGCGACTTGCAGGAAATGCGGCTTTGAATTCGACTCTGACAAACTGCAGAAGCCGTCAAAGTGTCCCGAATGCCATAGCACCTGGCTTACAGAGCCACTTATCGCCATCCACGCAAAACCAGGTCCGGCGGGTTAGCCGAACATGACGCAAGAGCGAAGCCGCCGAACGGAACACACATTCAAAGTGCGTTCGGCTCGACAGCCTCGCCCTGCGTTGACCTTCCAACTCAAGTGCAGTCCCTCGCGGCGCCCTGTTTCAGTCTCGATTTTCAGGTGGCAGTTCATGCGATCACGACTAGTTGAGATGACTTGATCCTTCGTTGCCGTTCGGTTCGCCGCTTCGCCTCTTCTGCCTTCTCCTCAAACAACGTCGGGAGAAAGAGCAAGGGATAAGGTGTAAGCCATGCGAGCGATGCCGCATCGTTGGCTGCCCTCAAATAGGCCGGCCTCAGATCCGCTTCATCGATCGCTGTAGCAAGGCGTTGCGTAAGCAAGCGTCGCTTCAATTGCTCCAACTCGGTCGATTGAGTCACCCGCAACGGCACTTTCGTCCTCCGGGGCAACTCCCATTTTGTCCTTATCCGTGTTCTTTTCATATTTTTCCTGTCTGTTCTGGGTTCTAAAACGAAAACCCCACGATCGCTTCGGCAATCGTGGGGTTTTCGAAATCTGCTTCTTTGTTTAGAAGTGATCCTCCACGTTGCCGGGGCAGGCCGCGCAGCCCATCCAAATGGACAGGCATACCGAGGCGTCGTGCCCGCGCTTTACGTTCTCAATTTGTTGAAAGTTTCTCACAACAACGGGGCAGATCAGAGCGTAAGCCGTGCCAATTGTCAAGCCGGTGGCGGAAAACTTACTTTGCTGCAAGCCGTTCCAACAAGTGTCGCGGCGGTTCAATTGGGAGGAAACCAGCGAAGCAGCACCAGCCGGTCACTCCAGATTCCCCGTCTGTAAATACGTCAACTGCCGGTCCGTGCCGTCCGTTTTCCATTTCTACTTTTTCAGGTTGTCATCTACATTAACGGCGTGTCGGACACCCCTACAACGCGCAGGCAGCAGCTGCGGCGTGCCATTTGCGGGGCCTGCAAAGCCAGCAACTGGCTTCCAGGAGACCTTCCTTCGCTCGAGCCGACGCCGTGTACCAAATGCGGACACCCTGTCATCGTTCCCTTCGAGCTGCGCCAATTTGAACTGCGCGAGGTTGTCGCTTCGGGCGGCATGGGGACCGTTTATCGCGCCTTCGATATGACCCTGCAGCGACAGGTTGCTGTGAAACTTCTCAAGCGAGAGATGGCTGAAGACAAGCAGGTGATCGATAGCTTTTACCGGGAAGCACGCGCTGGCGCTGCGCTGAATCACACGAATATCATCCATATTTATACCTTCGATCAGTACGAGCATCGGCCTTATCTCGTGATGGAACTTGCCGATCATGGCAGTCTCGATACTCGCATCGAAAGAGAAGGGCTGCTTCCTGAGCTCGATGTGCTTGCGGTTGGGATTAAAGTCGCCTCAGCCCTGCAAACCGCCCTTAAACACAACTTGCTTCATCGCGACATCAAACCGGGCAATATTCTCTTAAACGAGGATGGCGAACCGAAGCTGGTTGATTTCGGCCTGGCTCGCCGGGCGGAAGATGAAAACGAATACGAAGCCACCATTTGGGGCACTCCTTACTACGTGGCCCCGGAAAAAATCCAGCGCCGCGGTGAAGATTTTCGCTCCGATATGTACAGCCTGGGCGGCACTCTCTACCATGCGATCACGGGTCATGTTCCCTTTGAAGCGGAAACCGTGGAGCAAGTCGTTGCCGGCCATGTCCACACTCCTTTGACTCCTCCCTCCCGGGTGAACCCGGCCATCTCAGAGGCGACCAACGAAGCCATCTGCATCACGCTCGCCAAAAATCCGGATGAGCGCTACGCCACCTACGATGATCTCGTCATGGCGCTGACCGCTTCGCAAAGTCAGCTCCTGGTGCAGAAATATCGCAATCAAAGTGACTCACCCTCTGCGGCGAATTCCGGGCGCAGTTGGTGGCGGCGTTAGCCTTCAGGATTCTCTTGTTTCCTTTGACTCAGGTCCGAGCCCCACATGTAAGAGCTGATTATCGCGTTGTTCGTGGCGTTTAGTTCGGCGATCAGGTTCCAACTATCGTAAAGTTCTACTCAACCGCTTCAATCATCGAGCGAATGGCGCGCTCCCGGACCGGCTTGCGGTGGAACATCCCGCGCAACCTGGGCTATCATCTGGCGCTGCGAAATTTCGGCGCCGTGGGATTCAATCCGGAAGGCCAGGCTGTATCCGTTGGGCGAGAAGCCGACGAACTAAGAATTCCGTCGATAGAAAGAATAACATTACTGCCGCCGCGCTCAGAATTTTAGCGATTCGAGGTATCGTAACGATTTTGGAATCTGGTCAACCGCGTTCTTTGTTTCGTCCTCAATGAAGTCATATTCAACGCCGGCTGCCTGGGCCGCTTTCAACACGGCTGGCCAATTGATCTGCCATTCACCCACGACGACACTATCCCCGTCCGGAGCGGCGCCCGTTGAGTTAATTGCGGCAGTGCAGTTGAATCTCTTCGAGCCCGATCCAATGCCAAAACACCTCACTTTATGCGTTTTCAACTGAATCGTTCCGGCTAAGGTATGCCCGTGAACCGTCCCCCTCTGTTCCAACTGCGGTGCTTCTGTTTATCGTTTTGCGTCATCGTCCTTCTGCTTGCTTGGGCCAAAGCGGCGGTCGCAAGACCTCGGCCTCCAGCAGCGCCTCCGCCCGAATTCGCTCGCCTGCTCTGGCACGAAGGCTTCGATCGCGCTTACAGCGGAGGCATCAGGGACGCACAGTTTTCCATTGCCGATTATGGCGTGCTAAACGAATCCTGGAGTGGATATTCTCTCCAGCGCTCGGGCAAAGCGTCCGCATTCATTGTGCCGGCAGTCTCCAAGTCTCGCACGAAGGTTGGGTGCGACACTGGGGCCATTCGTTTCTGGTTCCGTCCTTACTGGGACAGCGTCGGCGGTCCGGGCGTAGAGGGGCGGTTGCTCACGCTAGTGTCACTCGCGGACAAGGAGCCGTTCGAAGCGTGGTCTCTTCAAGTCAGCACCGATGGCTCGGCCATTTATTTATTGGCAAATCGCACGGCGGGAGCCGAGTTCGTCCTCAAAGCTGACGTCGCCTTCCAGGCCGGGCAATGGAACCTGGTATCATTGAACTACGCACTCAAAGGGACGGCGCTTTTCATCAACGGCCGAGTGGTTGCCGAAGGAGCCGCGCTTTCCTCGGTTGATCCCAAGTCAACCGTACTGGTCGTCGGAAGCTCGCTGGCGGGCAACGACACGCCGGAAGCCGAGTTTGACGAGATTTCGGCATTCGCCGCGCCGCTCTCCGGAGACGCAGTCGCGGCTTACTACGATTTGGTGAGCCCGATTGCTGCACTTGGTCCGGTTACGGCCGAGGAACAGCAGGCCTCGCGGCTGGCCTCGACGCAGTTTGCGGCGGACCAAAAAGCCTCCGGCTCGGGCCAGCGAATGTCCGTGTTGGAGAACCCGGCCACATGCGAATCTGAACTCGCCATTAGCGCTGACGCGTCGAGTGTCACTGTCACCATCCAAAACGCCGATAACAGTAAAACGTATGAGATCTACCGCACGCTCGAGTTGCTCGGCACTCCCACCCAGGATTCCGATTGGCGGTTTATGGCGCGAGGCACGGCCGGTCAGAGCTTCACGTTCCGAAATCCGGGACGCGGCCAAGGCTTCTTTGTCGCCGTTTGCCAGCAGGACAGCGACAACGATGGCCTGAGCGACGCCTTTGAAACATTGATCAGCAAAACTGATCCGGAAGATCCGGAAACCTACGGCATTTTGGACCTTGACTGGTACTTGGCTTCAAACGTTCCCGTTAATGATCCCGCTGACGATTGGGCAAATGCACAGAACACTCAGTTCGAAACCACCGTGGCCGTTTCGGGCAATAATGTCATCGTCGCTTACGTCGATTCCAACCACGGCCTCTATGGCATCGGGCAGGAGTCGCTCCTCTCGGCCTACTACCCTCCACGTTTTGTCGGCTATTCGGTTTCCATCGACGGGGGATTGACGTTTACCGATATGGATGCGCCGCCGCTCGACTCCGGAGCCCTGGGCGATGGAGGCGACCCCGTGCTGGCGGTGGACCGAGCGACTTCGGGCCTCATCTATCTAACTGGAACATCGCCGCGCGAGTCGGTCGGTAGTCCGCCGACCACCGCGTGGATCGGCGTTCCCTTCTGGAAGTCAACCGACGGCGGCATCACTTTTCAGCGGCAGGCGACCATCCGGACCGATATTGCCGTTTCGGACAAACCAACTATCGCCGTGGATGATTTCTCAGGCACAGGCCAGCACGACCTTTACGTCGCCGTCTCCGGACAGGTGGGTACCATCTTCGGACTCTGGCTGACGGTTTCAACAGATCAGGGAACCACTTGGAGCAGCCCAGCGGCGATTCCAGCAAGCGGCTCGACCGTTACGGATTCGCCCATCATTGTAATCGATGCCAATCACGTTGCTTACGTTGTCTGGTTTGAGTATCTTAACGGTGTGGATTACCTGAAGATTCGAAGCGTTACCAGCCGCGGCGCGTCGCTCGGAACCATTCGGACGGTTCGACAGTTAGCGATTACCGATTCTCAGGCGAGCCTCTTTTTGGCGCGGACTAATTCTTCGAGTCTCTCCGACGACACGTTTCGTGCGTTGGCATTCCCGGTGGCTGCCGCGAATCCGTCTTCCAGCAAAGCGGGTCATCTCTACATCGCTTTTACTGACAAGGGCTCTGGATCAGATAAGGCGGACGTCTTCTTCACGCGTTCAACGGACGGCGGCGTCAATTGGACGACCGCGCAACGCCTCAACAGCGATTCCACAGGCAATGATCAATGGATGCCGGTCATGTGCGTCAAGCCCGACGGGACGAGGCTGTTTGTCGCATGGTACGATCGCCGAAACGATTCGGGAAATTCCCTGATCGACGTCTATGCCCGGTGGGGAACCATTGCGAGCGACGGCTCCGTCTCGTTCGGAAGCGACTTCCGTGTCAGTACCCTGAGTTTTCCACCGGTGTTCGCAGGCACTCTCCCGGACAACGCAGCCGACGGGCACTATGATCCGGTGTATCCGCCAGGCGGTGTTAATCTGCATTGGTGGTGGACAGCTTGGCCTGCACCTGCGATTCCTCCCGATCCCGAGGATAATGGAACCAGCAACACCTACGCTCGACACGTTGGAGAATACAACACCGCATGGAGCGACGAGTCCTACGTCCATCTCGTCTGGACAGACAGCCGCCTCCCGTCGCGAGGCAGTCCTTTAGGACTTTACCGCCAGGATCCCAACGATCCTGATAGCCCCGAAACTTACGTCGAGGTTCCGCTGCTCGGAAACCAGAGAGACGTCCGATTCGTTCGCCTCGGGTGGCCTCAATGAAAAGTTGCTTCGAACGACCGAAGGCTGGTCGCCAGGCCTTCAGGAAAATGCCCGGGATCATCAGATTCGCGTGTGTCCTCACCGCAGCCCTCTTCTTGCCGAAGCTCGTTTTTGGCCAGTCGCAGTTCTTCTTGGACAATCTGGAGTCAGCCCACGGAGTCAATGCACCGGTTCTTGATGCCGCGGGCAACCCTTTAGCCGGGTCAACTTACGCAGCCGAACTTTGGGGCGGAGCCGCGCCTGATTCTTTGTCGCCCGCTCTCAGTGCCTATAGTATGGAGCGTATCATCGTCCCGTTTGTGACACGTGGTTATTTTACAGATTCCGACCCCGGCGGTCGCGGCTACCCAACAATCTTCAGTGTGCTTCCGACTGAATGCGCGTGGCTCCAGGTCCGAGCCTGGGACGCGCGGCTTGGCGCGACGTACGAGAACGTCGTTGCTGCGGGGTTGGGCGGATATGGGGAATCGCCTTTATTCTGCGCCGTCGGAACCTATCCGTTTCTGCCAAATCCTGCCATTCCTGGATACCTTGTGGGCCTGCAATCATTTAGTCTGCGAGCAGAAGTGCCGGAGCCGTCGGGCTGGATCTTGTTCGCATTGGGCGGTTTTAGCCTATGGTGGACCTTGAGGCCTCACCGAAGGTGATTTGAAGACTGGTCTATGCCAGTCTTAGCCTTCGACTCGATTATCGACGAGGACACCTTTCGTGCGTGTATTTCCAGTGGCCGCGGCGAATCCATCTTCCAAAAGCCGGTCTGCTCTACGTGACTTCCACCGACAAGGGGTCTGGATCGGACAAAAAGCGGATATCCTCTTCACTCGTTGGACAGATTCAAACCAGGGTAAACGAACCGCTCTTCCGAAACGTCAAGGAGGTCCGGCGGACTTTGTGCAGCTTGCTTAACGGTTGAAGCCTCAGCTACCCTCACCGCTTAATCCGCCATGCAATTGACTGATCTGAACTGGCCTGCGATCGCCGCGCTCGCCAAAGATACACCGGTCGTATTTCCAGTGGCGGCTCTCGAACAGCATGGGCGGCATTTGCCGGTTTTCACCGATAGTCTTCTGCTTGGCGAAATCATTCGCCGCGCCGCTGAAACCCTGTCCAACCGCGTTCTGTTCGCCCCGCTTCAATGGCTGGGCAACTCCGACCACCATCTGGAATTTCCAGGAACCTTGTCCGCGCCGCCACGGACTTATATCGACCTCTTGAACGGGCTGTTGGAAAACTTCATTCAACATGGCTTTCGCCGGCTCGTGATCATAAACGGTCACGGCGGGAACGACGTGCCCGGACGACAGGCGATTTTTGAAACTCGCCAGCGTCACCGCGAACGGACCGATTTGCTCCTCCTGTTCGCGACCTACTGGCAACTGGGCGCGAAGCCATGGGAAACCGAACCGGGTCTGCAGCAGCGCCAGATGGGCCATGCCTGCGAGTGGGAAACATCGATGATTCTGCGGCTGGCGCCGAAGCTCGTGAGCCCCATCAGCGAGCTCGAACCGGTTCCTCAGGGCCAGCAGTTCGAGCCCGCGTCCCGCGGCTGGATCACACGCGACCGCACCGAACCAGGCCACATCGGCGATCCGCGCGCCGCTACACCTGAAAAAGGCGAACTGCTCTTCCGCTCGTTTAGCGAAGATGTCGTGCGGCTGCTCGAACGGGTCGTGGCCTGGGATGTGGTCGGTCTGCGGGTTGCTGCTGCTGGCTTCGGCCATCAACTACATGGATCGCCAAACGCTGTCCAACGCGGCGGTTCGCATCACCACGCAGTTTCACCTGCGTGAGGAGCAATACGGGAATATGGAACTGGTGTTCGGCTGGGCTTTCGCCGTCGGTTCGATGCTCTTCGGCATTGCCGTCGATCGCGTTTCGGTCCGCTGGCTTTATCCCGTGGTCCTGACGCTTTGGTCGGTCGTTGGGTTCGCCACTGGTCTGGTTCATTCTTATGGCGGCCTGTTGCTTTGCCGAACCTTCCTGGGCTTGTTTGAAGGGGGACACTGGCCCTGTGCTGTCAAGACAACCCAGCTTCTGCTGGATCCGAGAGACCGCGCGATGGGCAACGGTGTCCTTCAAAGCGGCGCCTCCATCGGAGCCATTGCAACTCCACTCATCATGAATGCGATGCTGACCTCTCAGCTGGAAAGCTGGCGCATGCCGTTTCAAGTGGTCGGCGCTGCAGGGCTGATCTGGGTTGTCTTCTGGCTGGCGTTGGTGCGCAAAGACGATTTGCGAATGAGCGTGGCTGCGCTTGGTCCGGCGACTGGGACGGGAGCTTCTTCCTCTCCAGGGACCGAATCGACTCCTCACCACGAACGAAAACAGCCTCCTGGTGCCCCTCCGGAAGGAGCTGCCGGATGGCGGCTCTTTTTCGGCCGACGAATGCTCGTGTTATTCTTTGTCGTCGCTTGCATCAACACCTGCTGGCAAATATTGCGGGCGTGGCTGCCGAAATTTCTTCAACAAGGTCGCGGCTACGCAGAACACGACGTCCTTAATTTCACTTCGCTTTATTACGTGGCCACCGACATTGGCTGTCTTGGCGCTGGCGCACTGACTCTCTGGATCGCGCGCCGCGGAAGGGGGGTTTATGCTTCGCGCGCGTCTGTGTTTTTCGCCTGCACACTGCTGAGCGCGCTCACAATTGCCGCGGCCTTGCTGCCAAAGGGGTTGTCCCTGCTTGCGGTGCTGCTGCTGGTTGGTGCCGGTGCATTAGGTGTGTTTCCGATTTATCACGCCTTCACACAAGATATCTCCGCTCATCATCAAGGGAAGGTGACCGGTATTACTGGAGTCGCAGCCTGGATTCTCTCCTCTCCCGCACAGAAATTCTTTGGTCGCCTGGTCGATCGCACTGGATCGTTTGATGTTGGCTTTGCCATTGCCGGATGTTTACCCCTGCTGGC
>Ga0193692_1000267_pt1 | contig 13160 bp, 10 predicted proteins | sample L3a1metaG_FD_144917 | JGI IMG/M metagenome (GOLD analysis project Ga0193692, IMG submission 144917) | Soil microbial communities from a riparian zone of the East river system, Colorado, United States - L3a1 | ecosystem: Environmental > Terrestrial > Soil > Riparian zone | place: USA: East River... | reverse complement strand
TGGGCACGAATTCTTGCATCGGCGCGACAACTCGAATACCAATTTAAATGCAGGTGCTTGAAGGAGCTTGAAATCCCTGGACCCGCAAGATTATGGCCAATCGCGAGCCACCCGTTATTAGTGCTTATCAGAGCCGCCGTATCCTGTTGGCTGTGGTCGGTGCTGTGATTCTCTTCGGGATCGCGGGCTTTTTTACATTCCGTTTTTTGAAACGGCGGGCTGTAGAGGTGTCCGCAGTGCCGGCGAAGGGAACAGTCATACCACCCGCTGTTCCAGAGCCAACGGTGCCGACCGCGTCGCCGTTCGCGGATATCGCCGAAGCTTCGATCCCGGGTCGTTACAAGTACACGGATCGCGGGCAGGAATTCTTCATAGTCCTATACGAGGATCATACGTTTATGAATCGTGACGGAACGATCTTCCCGCAATACCGCTGGGACGTTGAACCGGACGGTTTTGCCATTCATTGGCAGAACAGCGTTTCGCGGTTCAATACGATCGAGCGGCCCGGGGTTTATTCCGTTACAAAATCGAATGGTCAGGTCCTCCGGATGGAAAAGCTTCCTCCTTATGAAGCATCGCAATTGATTCCTCCGATACCAGTGGCGTCCGTGAGTTTCGGAGCGACCTGGCAAACGAACGGGCTTGTTCCGGTGATTGGACGAGGCGAGGAATTAAGGCACGGACAGATTGGCGGATCGCAATGCCTGCAGGTTGCGCGAGCGACCAATCGATGGCAGTGCATGCTTTTCTTGCAGATCGCGCCGGAGCTGAAGGATCCGCCTTTCACGAACGCACTCTTGATCGTCGAGTATTTCGATAAGGTACCGCTCGATGGACGGGCGGACCAGCTGGCGCTCCAATATGATGCTGAGCATGGCACGAATGCGAACGTCCAGCCATTGCCGTTGTCGGGCAGTAAGAGTTGGCAGGAAGCGACGTTCTTCATTCCCCGGCCCGTCTTCGAAAATCACCAGGAGAGCGGCGCCGATCTGCATTTGGCAGTCGCTCAACGGGACTTGTGCATCCGGTCGGTCAAACTCGTGAAGAACACGATTTTGCCGGAGAAGAAGATGCCGCTGAGCGTGCCGGTTGAAACCACGCGTTAGCTATTCCTGAGGCGCGCGTGTGCGATCCTCACTTCTTGACGGAATACGATTCCCGCTCTGCGGCGTAGCTCACCAGGCTTGGCATGAGGATCCCGCGCTTGGAATTATCGCGGTCGTGGAAGCATCGGCACGCGGAGGAAGGGAACAATGGTTTCCTACGTCACTGCAGTGAACCGGAGGAGCAAGGTAGGAGAACACTCGTGCTTTTTTACGGCGCGACAGCGAAGAACACGGGGTAGAGTAGGCAAGGAGCACACCGCAGCGGATTATCGAGAGCATCCGTGTGACGGGCGCGCGAAAGTATCCGGTTCGTGCACCGAGGTGATTTATGGGGAAGAAAAATGAACATACGGGTTCTTCAAACACGATATTTCCGACGTTCTTCATGGCTGGTTTTGAGTGTTCGACGTTCATCTGGAAAGATGGCCAACGTAAAGATTACACGGCGATTACGGGCCATGACCGTCACGTAAAGGCCGACTATGAACAGGTAATGGACCTGGGAATCGGAGTGGTACGCGAGGCAATCCGCTGGCCGATGGTCGATAAAGGGAATGGCCGCTTCGATTGGTCGAGCGTAGACCCTGCCATTGAGGCGATGAACTCGTGCCACATTCTTCCGATTTGGGATTTGTGTCACTATGGTTTCCCGGACGGATGCAATCCGTTGTCTCAACAATGCCAGGAACGTTTTGTGGATTACTGCCGAGCCGTAGCCGAGCACGTCGTTTCGCGAATGAAGCCGCCGCACTTTTTTACGCCCATCAATGAGATTAATTTTTTTGCAGGAGCGGCGACAGACGCCGGGTGGATGTATCCGTTTGCCAAAGGACATTATGCGGAGTTCAAGCAGGCTTTGTGCAGGATGTCGATTGCGGGTGTGAAGGCACTGCGGGTAGTAGATAGAGAAGCGCGGATGGTTCATGTGGACCCAATCATCCATGCGGTGCCCCCGCGAGATCGCCCGGACCTGGCAGACGAAGCCTGGAACAATGCCTACGAACAGGCCTACGAGGCGTGGGACATGCTTTATGGACGGTCGCATCCGGAACTCGGCGGCGGGCCCGAAATCCTGGATATTGTGGGAGTCAATTTCTATAACTTCAGCGAAGCCCAGCTCAACGCAGATCAGAGCCGTGAAATCTTAAGCGATAAGGATGGCCGGAGAAAACCGCTGGGAGAGCTGCTGAAGTACGCGTGGGAGCGATATCACCTGCCGCTGATCATTGGCGAGACGAGCGGCCATGAAGAGAAGCGAGCGGAGTGGCTGCGGATGACGATGCAAGAATCGATGAAGGCCTTGAATTCCGGGATCGATCTGCATGGGGTTTGTCTTTACCCGTGCATCGACATTCCGGATTGGCAAACGGGAAAATGGGCGAAAATCGGAATCTTTGACATCGAAGACCCAAACACGACCGAACGCGTTCCTTGCGAGTCGTACATTGAAGAACTGCGCCATTGGCAGGAAACGCTGGCGCAACCTCAAAATGTCGAACCGGAGGGCTTCGGTCAGCACTGGGGCCAAGTACAAATCTCTGATGTCCGGCGGTACGCGAAAGAATGGGAAGAAAAGACACCCGGCTCGCAGCGGGTGGGCGCGTAAGCCAGAGACGCGGACTGGGGGCGAGAAAAGACACGGATTACTTGCCACTAATTCGGAGATGAGGAAGGGTGACGAATTGGAGGGATTTGCATGAGAACGTGGAAACTGGCCGGGGCGTTTGACGCCGGACATATACGAGGGTGGACTCCCGATTTCAACCAGGAGCTGAATTTTCATCAGTTGGAATTGACAGGGCACGCCGAACAGTTGGAAGCCGACTACCGCCTGTTCCGCGAGGAATTCGGGCTGGAACTTTTCCGTGACGGCGCGTGGCTGTGGCGAACTTATCCGGAGCCTGGCCAGTTCGATTGGAAGTACCTGGACCGTCTCGCCAGCATCAGTCGCGGGGAAGTTTACCTTTCACTTTGTCATTACGAATGGCTTCCGTGGATTAAGGAAGAAGATCTCTGGAACGGTCGCGTGGTTGAGATGATGAGCGAGTTCGCGTTTCGTGTGGCGGAGCGTTACCGGGGAAACTTTGCCGGATATATTCCGGTGGTCGAGAGCGGCTATTGGACGGCGATGATGGCGGATTGGGGACGTTGGTGGCCCGCGCCGGGCAAGCCACGCGCGCACAGCTGGTGGAAGCTTTACTCGGTGGTCGGGCGGATGCTGACAGGAATAGCGCGGGCCGTCAAAAAAGCCGACCCGGGGGCTAATATTGCTCTCTCTGAGCCGTGGGCGTGGCACCCGCACATGAGCCTTCAGGATCAGGGGCGCCCGTTTAATACTTTGCTCGGCCGTCGCGATCCCGTTGCGGCGAGAGAGACCGGCTCGGATGAATGGGGCGGGGATCCGTCATTGCTGCAGATTGTTGGATTAAATTTTTACAACAATTGGGGAGTGGACCAGGGCTGGCCTCTTTCTCGGCTACTACTGGAAGCTCGACGACAATATCCGGATCAGCGGATTTTCATGGGGGAGACGGGGAATTGCCATTTCTCGGATTGCCATACAGTGGCCGGGTGGCTCGAATTATTGGACGAGCAGGTTGAGCAGGCGAATGCTCAAGGGGCTGAGATCGAAGTTGTCACCTGGGCACCCATCCTGACACTCGGGGATTTCGACTGGGGACGCCCCGCACCCGGAGCGATGGTTGCGTGGGAGATGCATGATCCGAAACGGCAACGACATTGGGACCCGAAAGTAGCGCAGATTGTCCGGGGTTATGCACACAAATTGGAGGAGAGCAATGCACTCGCCTGACGCAATCAGCGGCAGGCCTGATGCTTCCGACAGTCACCTGCCGTCGCTGGCATATCCACGCCCGCAATTTGTGCGGCGGCGATGGTTGACTCTGAATGGCGAGTGGGAGTTCGCGTTTGACGATGCGGACCAGGGCCTGCGCCTTGGATGGTCGAATGGCAGAGAGTTCGGCAAACGGATCGTCGTTCCGTATCCGTATCAAAGCGAACTGTCGACGATTAACGACAAGAGCATCCATGAAGTCGTCTGGTATGCACGCAATTTTACGGTGCCGCAAGAATGGCACGATCAGGATGTAATCCTTCATTTCGGGGCGGTCGATTACCGGTCCGTCGTTTGGGTTAATGGCCATGAAGTAGGTCACAACCGGGGCGGGCATGTGCCGTTCTGGTTCAATATCCGACCGTACCTTCAGGAGGGGATGAATCGCTTGACGTTGCGCGTGGAAGATAGACAGGACCCATATCAGCCGCGCGGGAAACAATCACCATCCGGACTTCCTCACGGGATCGATTACTACTGCACGACGGGGATCTGGCAAACGGTGTGGCTTGAGCCCGTGCCGGCGATACGGATCGATGAGCTGAAGATCACTCCCTACGCCGATGAGGGCCTGGTGGAGGTGATGGTGTATCTGCACGCGCCGGCGACCGGCTGGCGATTGGAAGCGGAGGCACTCGACGGGGGCATGGTCGTGGCTCGCGGTGATGCTCACGCGACGTATGCGGCGACGCGTTTTCGTTTGGAAATTCCGAATCCAAAGCTTTGGTCTCCGGAATCTCCGCACCTTTACAGTCTGCGCGTGAGGCTATTCGACGGCAGCGGGCTCCTGGATGAAGTGGAATCTTACGCGGGACTGAGAAGTGTCAAAATATCGGGAGGGCGGGTGTTGCTCAATGACGCGGCGAGATTTCTCCTGATGATTCTGGACCAGGGCTATTGGCCGCAGAGCTATCTGGCGGCGCCTTCGGACGAGGCTCTGCGGTTCGACGTGGAAGTGACGAAACAACTTGGCTTCAATGCGGCGCGCAAGCATCAGAAGATCGAAGACCCAAGATGGTTGTACTGGTGCGACCGGCTGGGGTTAATGGTTTGGGGCGAGATGGCCAATGCACGGGCCTGGTCACCGGAAGCTGAGGAGCGTTTGCTGGCGGAATGGGAGCGCGCCATACGCCGGGATTACAATCATCCCTGCATCGTGGCCTGGGTGCCCGTAAACGAAAGTATGGGTTTTCCGGGGCTGGAAGAGAGCCATCCGGGACAGTACGCATTTCTGGAACGGGTGGTTGAACTCACGCGCCGATTGGATGCCACTCGGCCGGTCATTGATAACGACGGTTGGGAGCACACGAACGTGACGGATATTTGCGCGATTCACGACTACACACCAACGGCGAAGGAATTGCGGGAACGTTATGGGAAGACGATTGCCGGAGGACCGTTGCCAACCGGGGTCTGGTATAAGAACAAACCGCTTTTTGTGCTCGGGTCCCGCTACCGAGGCCAGCCGGTCATGCTAACCGAAGTGGGCGGATTTCTGACGATTCCGCAAGATATACCCGAAGAAAAGCGTGACCGCCTTTACCAATTTTACGCGTCGATCAAAAGCCCCGAAGAGTTACTCGCAAAATATCGCGACCTCGTGGAAGGATTGGCTTCACTGCCATTTTTGGCAGGTTTCTGTTACACGCAGCTGACCGATGTGGAGCAGGAAATCAACGGGCTTCTCAGTTACGATCGAAAACCGAAGATTCCTCCTGCACGCATCGCGGAGATTCATAAACTACTCTTTGCCTCTTTCAAATGAGATATCCGCGCTGGGGCTCAGAAACCGTTCGTCGGTCAATGTTTTCAGAAAACTGATAAGGTCGGGCTTATCGCGCGCGGCGAGATGCAGACCATCTCCTCATTTTTTCGCGGAATACCATTCCCGTTCGGCAGCGTAGCTCACCAGAGTCGGCATGAGAATTCCGCGCTTGGAATTATCGCGGTCGTGGAAGCATTGGCAGGCGGCAATCACATGTCCCTTGCCGAGCGCGTATTCGGCGAACGTTGGGCGATCGAGCGCTGGTTGGTCGCCGGTTGTTTCAGTCGCGAGTGTCAATGCTTCCTTGGGCAGGCCTTGCAGGTAGCCGTGACTCGCATAGGTGGCGTGGATTTGTTTGCCTTGGAACGGCACGAGGATCGGGTGGTCAGGAACGGTGATGAGATTATCTCGAGCGCCATTTTTTGCCATGGTAACGCCTGCGGGAAGCGTGAGGTTGTTGTCTTCTGCTCCATTTAGTTCCAGAACGAGGGTGCCACCTCCTGTCACGTAGCGATCAAAGCGGCTCGCGCTCGTAGTGTAGTCCTCGTAATAATCGCCGCCCTGTGAGCCGGGAATGACGACGAAGGAATAGGGCGTCATGTCCGCCGTCCCCATGTCCGCCGAAGGTTTAACGTCAAACGCAAAGCCAAGTTCAGTGAGGACCTCTTCAAAATCGCGTTTGCGATTCCACGAGGGCTGGTTGCGGAAGATCAGGACCTTACGGCTGGCAGTGACAGCGGGCGTGGTCTTCGTGGCTTTTGGAGTCTCTTTCTTTTCCGCGGTCAATGCTGTGGTGACGGATATAATGCCGCCTGTGGCTGCGCCCAGGAGAAGCAGTGTGATGATGGCGGTTTTGATTTTCATCCATTTCATAATTGAGAGCGTTGTTTTCATAAGAGTTAAAGTGGAGGCCTGGACGGCAGTGGCATTCAGCACCTGGGCGACAATCACCGCACCAAGCGCCGCGGGAGCCGACTCGACAGCGTGTGACTGGATAACCTGGCTCAATCGTTCGCTGGAGATTTCCGTCTTTTCCGACTGGAAGAACGTCCGCAGCTTTTCCAAAGCGCGGCTGACTCTTTTCTTCGCCGCCTCTTCGGAGATGCCAAGCGCAGCGCCTACTTCCTGCAAATTCTTTCCTTCGACGAACCGTAGAATGATGGCATCGCGGTCCGCGGCGTTCAGGTTGCCGATGGCGTCATTCAATTTCGGGCTGATTTCGCGCCAGACACTTTCTCCAGGTTCAAGCGATTCCATATAGGCTTCCTGCTCGCGGCGGATTCGCCGCATTTCGCTCCGCATAAAGTTGGCGGCGGTGAGCCGCGTGGTTTGAAACAGCCAACCGGATAAAATGGTCCCGTTCCGCAGGCTTCCGGCTTTTCGGGCGAGGGTGAGGAAGACCGCCTGCGTGATTTCTTCAGCCTGATGCGCATTGCCGACCTGCCGTAGCGCCACCGAATAGACCATATTGACGTGACGGGAGACGAGCGTGGTGAAGGCATCCTCGGATTTACGGGAGGCATATTCGCGCGCCAATTCCAGATCACCCATCGCCATCTTACCAACTAATGTCTGCCGACCGCCAAAAGGGGACAATGCTATTCAGAAGGTCCGCAGAAGCTTGAGCGAGAGGAGTATATGCGGCGTTTGTTGCCAAAAACAGGGATTGTGTGCGCCTCGGTGTCGTGGAAAGCTTGAGAATACGCCGCTAACGGTGCAACCGCTGGAGCAGGGCGGCTGTCTGAACACTAGGAGAAGTCACGCCGGCTATGATAGTGCAACGAAGCAGGGCAACCAGTGCGCGCGTTTTACGACGTGTGGGGGTGGCGATCGTTGCGCTGTTCGTTGTGAAGGTGGCGGCGGTTGCCGGTGCCCCGGACGCGGTTTTTCAGACAAGCGTACAGCCGATCCTGAAGGAGTATTGCTACGACTGCCACGGTGACGGCGCGAAGAAGGGGGGCGTCGCATTCGATGATTTCAAGTCCGATCCCGCATTGCTGGAAAACCATGACGTTTGGTTCAAGGCGTTGAAGAACCTGCGCGCGGGCATCATGCCGCCGCCGAAAAAGGCCCAGCCGAGCGTCGACCAGAAAAAGGAGATCGAGCGCTGGATCAAAACGAGCGTCTTCAAGGTGGACCCGCAGAATCCGGATCCGGGTCGCGTGACGGTCCACCGGCTCAACCGCGTCGAGTATCGCAATACCGTCCACGATTTGCTTGGCGTCGATTTTGACACCGACAAGGAATTTCCGCCCGACGATTCGGGTCACGGCTTCGATAATATTGGCGATGTGTTGACGCTGCCGCCGATGCTTCTCGAGAAATATTTGGCCGCAGCAAAGACGATCGTAGCCAAAGCAGTGCCGTCAGTCCCTCGTGTTCCTGCGGAGAACATGATTGCGGGGCGAAAATTCCATGGCGAGGTCGGCACGATCAGCCGAACGAATCGCAATCCGACCGCTACGAACTCGCTGGTGATGTCTTATTATGAGGAGTCGCTGGTCACGAACGTCTTCAACGCTCCTCACGCCGGCCGATATCAACTTCTGCTCGACGTGACTGCCAACGAGCGGTTCGTTGATAACCAATTCGATTACAACAAATGCCGGTTTGTCTTCAAAGCGGATGGCAAGGAGCTTCAGAGCAGGGAATACACGCGCGAAGGTTCGAAAGCGTTTCACTACGAGTTCGACCAGGACTGGAAGGCGGGCGAGCACGAGTTGGTGGTTGAGATGCATCCGCTGACTCCGGATGAGAAACAGGTGCGCTCGCTCACGTTGCGCCTTGATGGTGTGACCGTGCGCGGGCCGCTGGAGGAGAAATATTGGGTGCGGCCGAAGAATCATGAAAGATTTTTCCCGAAAGACGCGCCGGCAGGTGCGTCCGCTCGCCGGCAATATGCTCGCGAAATCCTGGAGCCGTTCGTGAAGAAAGCGTATCGCCGCCCGGTCGAGGCAAAGACTGTGGACCGGCTGGTCGCGATGGCAGAATCGACTTACTCGCAGAAAGGGAAGGAGTTTGAAGGCGGCATTGCGCAGGCAATGGTGGCAGTGCTCGCATCGCCGCGTTTTCTATTCCGCGAAGAGAGCGCCGAAGGTGCGCGCGCAAAGATGCATCCATTGGTGGACGAATACGCGCTCGCGTCCCGCATGTCCTATTTTCTTTGGTCCTCCATGCCGGACGATGAATTGTTCCGCCTAGCGAGCGAAAAGAAACTGCGCGCCACTCTCGACGCGCAAATGAAACGGATGCTGGCGGATCGGAAATCCGAGGCCCTCGTGCGCAACTTCGTCGGCCAATGGCTGCAGACCCGCGACATCGAAACGGTTCCGATCGACTCGCGCCAGGTATTGTTCCGCGAGTTCAATCCTGCGCCCTCGCCCCAACCAGAGCCGTCACCCGACCTGGAAAAGCTCCGATTGCGCTTCAAGGAATTGCGTAACAAGGAAGAAACCAACGAAGTAAGCATGACTGTGGCAGAGAAGAAGGAACTGCAGCAGGTTCACGACACCCTTTTCGGCACGACGGCGCCGCCGGCCAACACACAAACCAATCGCTTCGGCCAACGCGGGTTCCGCGGCCAGGGATTTCGCGGCCGCGGATTGCGTGCGGAAATGACGCCAGAGCTTCGGCGTTCCATGCGACAGGAGACCGAGAAGACGTTCGACTACATCGTGCGCGAGAACCGCAGCCTCGTCGAACTCCTCGACAGCGATTACACGTTCCTCAACGAACGACTCGCGCGCCATTATGGCCTGACCAACCTCAACGTGACTGGCGAAGAATTGGTGCGCGTGAAGTTGCCAGCCGATAGCCCGCGTGGCGGCGTCATTACCCACGGGTCTGTCCTGGCGGTGACTTCGAATCCCACACGGACCTCGCCGGTGAAGCGTGGCTTATTCGTCCTGGATAATTTGCTCGGCACGCCCCCGCCGCCCCCGCCGCCCGACATTCCGCCGCTCGAAGATGCCGCCAAGGCGATGAAGGATAAGAAGCTCACGTTGCGCGAAACCCTCGCGCTCCACCGCGAGCAGCCGCTCTGCAGTTCATGCCACAACCGCATGGACCCGCTCGGGTTGGCACTGGATAACTTCAATGCCATGGGCATGTGGCGGGACCAGGAACGAGGACAGCGCATTGATCCGACCGGCAAGCTTCTGAGCGGTGAGAGTTTTGCGAACATCAAAGAGCTCAAGAAGATCCTCGCGGCGAATCATGCCACCGAGTTTTATCGCACTTTTACTGAGAAACTGCTAACTTACGCGTTGGGGCGAGGCCTCGAATATTATGATGTGGCCACAGTGGATGCGATTGTGGATCGACTCGAGAAATCGGGCGGTCGTCCATCCGAAGCCTTCGCAGGAATCATCCAGTCGGCCCCCTTTCAGAAAACTCGCGCTTTCGATCCTTCTGAAAAAGCAGCCGATACGAAATCCCAACGGGCCGATGTAAGGAGAACACCATGAATACCATTCGGAATATTGGAGCCGAACGCCATTTTGCTTTGAGCCGCCGCCATTTTCTTCGCGGCCTCGGCGCCTGCATCGCGTTGCCGGCGTTTGAGTCGCTGGGCGTGCTGCCAACATTCGCCGCGCCTGTCGCCAAACTGGCGACAACTCGGAGCGGTGCGCCGCTGCGCGCTGCGTTCGTGTACTTTCCAAACGGCGCGATTCCTGCCGCCTGGTGGCCCAAAGAGGATGGCAAGGAATTCGCATTCAGCCGCACCTTGAAACCGTTGGAGGCGTTCCGTGAACAGTTGCAGTTGCTCGGCGGGTTGGACCAGCGTTGCGCGTATGGCGGCCAGGATGGCGGCGGTGATCACGCGCGCGGCAACGGCGTCTTTCTCACGGGCGTGCGTTTGAAAAAGAGCGCGACAGATATTCGGGCCGGCATCTCCATCGACCAGGCCATTGCGCGGGAGATCGGACATCTCACCCGTTTTCCTTCGCTTGAGTTGAGCAGTGATGCCACGCGAAGTTCCGGAGCCTGCGATTCAGGTTATGCCTGCGCCTATCAATTCAACCTGTCGTGGAGTTCTTCCACAACACCGGTGGCCGCGGAATCGAATCCACGCATGGTGTTTGAGCGGCTCTTTGGCGCCGGGGCACCCGGCGAACGCGCCGATAACATGCGCCGTCGCCAGCAGGAACAGCGTTCCGTTCTCGATTTTGTCATGGAAGAAGCGCGCGGCATGAACCGGCGTCTCAATGGGCGCGATCGCGCCAAGCTCGACCAATACCTTACGGGTGTTCGTGAGATCGAAACGAATATCCAGAAAGCCGAACGTTTCGGCCCGGCGAAAGATCCCGCAATCGAAACGCCTGCCGGCATTCCGCAGGACCGCGCGCAGCACATCCAGATTATGTTCGATATGCTGGCGCTTGCTTTCCAGACAGACTCGACACGTCTCGCGACCGTGATGCTCGGGCATGACGGCGACAACCGTTCACTGCCTGACATTGGCATTTCGGAGGGGCATCACGATTTGTCGCATCACTTTCAGAACGAGGAAAAAATCCAGAAGCTCACCGAGATCGATCTCTGGTATACGACTCAATTCGCGAAGTTCCTGCAAAAGCTCGAATCAACGAAAGACGTGGATGGACGCTCCCTGCTGCACAATTCGATGATTATCTACGGCAGCGGCAACGCCGATGGCAATCGCCACACGCATTCGAATCTACCGCTGGTGCTCGCAGGCAAGGGCGGCGGGGTTTTGACGACCGGGCGGTACCTGCAGCACGGCTCCAAGCCAATGTGCAACCTGTTCCTGACTCTCGCTGATAAAATGGGAGTTCAAAAGCTGGAACGCTTTGGTGATTCGACGGCACGGCTCACAGACGTTTAGCCGATTCATGTGCCCGCAACCATCCGCCAGATTCGCCGCCTTGCGCTGAATTTGCCGGGCGTGACCGAAGGCGAATGCCACGGGACGGTTGCCTTCTATGTGCGGCGCAGGCTGATGTTGCGGCTCCGGGACGATAACCGGACGTTGGTCGTCCGTTCCCCAATTGCTTCTCGCGCTGAATTGATTCGTTCTGAACCGGACCTCTTCTTTGTCACGGATCATTACCTGAATTATCCCGCCGTTCTCGTGAACCTGTCGAAAGCGACTGAAGCTCGGCTTAAGCAAATCATAGTCGATGCGTGGAGGAGGTTGGCGTCGAAGAAACAGACAGCGGCGTTCGAGGAGGAGCAATAGCGAAATCGAGCCTGAGCTTAGAAGCTTCGCAGACGAAAGAACTTGTTCGTGTTCGAGACGGAATTTGTGACGGTGTTTTCCGAGCCCACCACCGCCACGCTGTTCGTCGCATCGGTCCAGTTCACCGAAGAAAGCACGTTTTCTGACTGCAGCAGAAAACCGACCGTGCTCGCCGGCCACGAAACCGCGACATTCGTGCCATTACGGGTGGCTCGGAGCAGGGGCGGATGTTGGGGTGCCACGACGCGAACGATGTCCAGGTAGAAAAATCCGCCTCCAGCTTTGCTGATGCGGAGGTCGGCGCCTGCGTTCTGGCGATTGCCGAAATAGGCGTCGGTAACATGAAACACTTTTTGCTTCCAGGTGTCGCTTCCGGCCAACGTAACGCTTCCGCCACTTTTGTAGAAGGCGGCTATGGTGCTGCCTGTGTTTGAGTCGTACTGCAAGCCCAACGAACCGGTTCCGCTATCGAAGTAAGTCACTACGATGTAAACGTCAGGTCTGTTCCCCTGGAAAGCGAACGAGTCGCTCACTCCAAAATAGAAGTAAAGGTCCACGTTCGTGTTCACATTCTGTCGCGCGTTTCGACCGCCGATCGTGACTGGGGTCGTATTGCCATCGGCGTTTTGGGGTTGGGTCATCCCGTTGGCCACATCGTTGGGGCCGAGGTCGATTGAAACTTCCAAAAAGGGGCGCTGCGGTAGCCGTTCCCCATTTGTCCGGTATTTTGCTCGGGAAGCCGGTACCGCTCGAATTATCATTCCAGGTATAAACGGTCGTTTGCGAAGGGTCGTTGTTGTTGTCGTTGTCGCGGAAATTAAAATCTAAACCAAACGTTCCGCCCGCAGAGGGCAAAGCGGGACTCAATGCATTTTTGCTAATCCGGAATTCAAGCCACCAGCCATTTGTGTCGCGTGTCACTGCGGAAGTTATTCCGTTTAGCACCTGCGAAGCGTAAGAAGCGGCGCAGCCATAGACGTTCTTCTGGTTATTTGCGTCGATGACGAGCTGGAGGGCCGAGGATGAGTTATTGAGCGGTGTAAATGCGCGGGCATTTGCCGGGTCGATGTAAAACTCGACACAATCATTTGCCCAATTGGTGCCGGTCGCAAACGGGTAGCGGACGTCGCTGTCATCGCAACGCACCAGGAAGTACAAGGAATCGGCGTCGTGGCGGCTGTAAACTCTGGCGGTGTGATCGACAGCATTGACGGGCAGGGTGCCTCCCGT
>Ga0193692_1000266_pt1 | contig 13160 bp, 15 predicted proteins | sample L3a1metaG_FD_144917 | JGI IMG/M metagenome (GOLD analysis project Ga0193692, IMG submission 144917) | Soil microbial communities from a riparian zone of the East river system, Colorado, United States - L3a1 | ecosystem: Environmental > Terrestrial > Soil > Riparian zone | place: USA: East River... | reverse complement strand
GCAGTATAAAGCAGTGTATGGGCTTTTCAGTTTGTTGAAAATAAAAACCCAGGTGTGGTCGTGTGATGATATATCCCTAGCCATCGCAAAGGCAAATCGCCTCGGTCCGCGCTTAGGCGCGGACCGAGGCGATTTGCCTTTGCGATGGCTAGGGAAGTGATTTGTTCATCATTAGTACTTAATTAAAATCTAAATCTCACATGATTTAGTAAAAAATGTCTGGGGACTGTTTTTATCAACAAAAGTTTAACTTGCATTTTGCTGTAATTTCATTGACACCTTCTGTCTATGTAACGAAGTAAGTATTGGAGATAGAATACTTTCGTACTGATTTATTCGATTTTTAAAACGAATTCTATCTAAAGCAATGATTTCCCAAAACCGTTTTCTGTATGTTTCATCTTCTTGTTTAACGTAAAAAATAATATTTACATTATCAAACTTGACTCTTCTTGTTTTTGATTTCATTTTTTATCGAACTTGTGATAATTCTTGATCGTAGAAAATACCTAAAATCTGAGTTCCTGAAAGAGTGCTGATCTTGTATGATACTGGTTTACCTAACATAACTTTATCAATCTTATATAATTGTGAGGAGAATGATGAAGTATACCCTTTGGAAAACGTATTTTTATTCACTTTGATCCTAACAATGTCTCCAACTTTTAAATTCGCTGGTTTAAAGTTTTTACTATACAAATCTTTATAGCTATTTAGCCACACATCCATTTGGTTGAATTCATTTACTTCTGCTGGGCAGTATTTAATAATTCGGTGTTTAGTGTGGTTGTATGAACTAACTATTTCTTCTAAGTGTGTAATAAATTTAAAATTTCCTATATACTCCATCAGTTTGTACAATCTCGTCATCAATGTCCTGTTAAACCTTTCCACCATTGCTGACTTTAGAGGGGAATGATTATGATATAAAATAATGTTATTTGTTTTTAAAAAGTTAGAGAATGTTGAGTTGTGGAATTCCAATCCCTCGTCAGTCTCAATGTACTTTGGTCGTCTTTTACTATCTTTAAATATTGATTCGAATGCCAAAGTAACGCAATTTCCAGTTTTTTTTTTCAAAGGACGTACGAAAGCATATCGACTGAGAACATCTATTACACAAAGCAAATAATTGTAATTTTTGTTATATTTAGCAATATTTTTGATAATCACTAAATCTGCCTGCCATAAATAATCGATCTCTGGTACAACTATTTTTCTTCTCGTATATTTGTTCAAAGCTCTTTTATGTTTGTTATAAGTATTTTGAGACTCAAGAAACTTTTGAGCTGTTTTTAAAGACACTTTCGCATATTTACTTAGTCTATGATATCCTCCAAAGCTTCCAGGGTCACTTGGATCATAATATATTTTAGAGAGAACATCCATCTCAGATAAGATTTGATACTTTAATGAAACAAAACATACAAAATGACAAATATTTAAGTATATTTCTTCAGAATTTGAATGCAACTCCCATTCTCCTGAAAACAAACAGATGACAGACTGATACCATCCTTCAAACAACGATCTTTGCAAAATGATTCACAATTTGAGAAAGATGGAAAGTTAAATTTCTTTTCAACAAAACGTTTCACTATTTTCTCATTTTCCAAAAGGTTTACAGATGAAAATTTAGAAAGTATTTCAGCATACGACACATTTAAATCCCTCTTGATTAGGAAATAAATACAGAAATGTCCACAACAAGAACTATTGTTTGATTGGTACTGTGTATCATTGACATAAACAATAGAACCAAACTTAGTAGCAAAATTTACGAATTCTTTTCCATAGTTATCCAAGGAAAGACCTAGACTATCAAAATACTCAATAGGTTTGCCTGGTTGTTTATAAAAACTTACCCAATGCAAACCTTTTTCATTGCTAGATTGAGAATTTACAATGCATGCAAAACTATCTGAAATAACATATTTAAGTTGATCTTTTGCACACACAGCAATGTTGTTATCGATAGAATTTAATAAAGCATAGCGCAATTGTAATGAATTCATTATATTAAAACACTTCGTCGATACTTGTCTATTTCTATAATCGCTTGATGTTCTGAATAAACAATGCAATTAATTGCCTGAGATAAAGCTGATGAAAAGTTTAATTCAACACGAACTGATCCGTTTTTCTCAAGATGTAACACAGAGTCAACTCCTTCAGATTGGTTGATGTCAAATGCAAAAATTGTGTTTCCGTCAGCAAATTTCGTTCTATCAATTGCTACTCCGTGATCTTTACCAGATATTCCTAATCCACTTAGCATTAGATAGTAAGCTAAAAGATACTGATTATTATTAAAATCAAGGTTTAGAGCTTTGATTGGAAGTGCAAAGTTATTTATACTAACAGAAAGATGATTAAGGTTAAAATGTGAAAATACATAAGGGTTTGAATCATATGTTCCATTGAAACTCGAGTTTGGAACTAATGCAATCACAATTCTATTAGGAATAGTTCCCATAAAAACGTTTTCTTCAACAAATGACTGGTTACCTTGTGGAATCGTAAAAAATTTTGTTTCACATTTTCTTATAGGATATTGAGCATTATGTCCACTGTCTAAAAGTTTTTGATGTGAAAGAGTCAAACTAGGGAAAAGTGTATGTTTTCTAATAAAGAGACTAGCATCCAAAAATTTTACAACAGGATTGATTAAAGGATCTGATGAGCTTCCACTGTGAGTGTAAAGTAAGCAAAACCTGTCAGGAGTTCTTGTAAGGCTTATTCCAAGATTTGTATCGTTTAAAATATACCTATACTGAGCAGCAAGATCAATTCGTAACTTATCAATTAACTCCACAGGTGCTGATTTGGCAATATGTTTTTTTCGAGCAACATATCCAGCATTATGTTTATCTAAACTGCCACCGTTTAGATCTTGATAAAAAAGACTACAAGGACCTTGTGAATGTAAATATTCTTTACCGAATGAAAGTAGCGTTTCTAAGTAAGCTTTATACATGTAACAATTATTGCTGGATGAAACGTTATTGTCATTTAATGACACATCACATTGAGAAAAAAGTGAGTGTAGAAAAAGGTTAGCAGTACTTACTTCCACATCATCTGGAAGGTTGGATCCATCTGAGCTTACAACTTTCACTTTTAAATATAAAAAACTGTCAAATAGATCTAAGTACTGATTGCTGTTTCCGATAATACGAAAATCTATTTTTGAAGTAGTATCTTGAATATTAACAATAGGTTTATATTCTGCATATACACTTGATTCAATAGTTGTATCTGTTGGGGGCAATGAAAACAAATCCACTTGACCACGAATTATAGGATTTGAATGTTTATTAATAGACATTATGAAAATATGTCTCGTTTCGATAGACTAAGGATTTCTTTTTTTTTAGTTTTTCCTGTAGTTGAAGACTTAGTCTGCTTAGTAGTTTTTTTAGGAACCAAAATTTTTCGATCTAACGTCTTCAAAGGATGAACAACGACTGGATGTAGAACTTTCCGTTTTGTTTGTTTTATGCGATCAATTCCATTTCCTTGCTGCAAAAGTGATTTAGTGACATCATCACGAACGTTTTTCATAAAAGAGATTGAATTATTTTTAATTGAATTTTTCACATTTTCTCCTTTTAAAATGTCCTTTGCTACTCCAATCGCTGCAGTTTTTATGTGTGGAACAACACGTTTTTGAATGACTGGAACAATGTAACGTCCCATAAAACCACGTACAGACCCTAAACCACCACCGCGTTGGTTGTTTGTATTATAATTTTGATGAATTTGACATTTTAAGCAATCATGATATAAATTATGGTCAAAAGTGTGTAAAACTTTCATGGTGAAAACAGTTCAAACAGAACGAATGAGAAGCTAAATACAAACTGAACGATATTACATCTTTATTTCATGTTATATACTCAAGATTTAAATACTCTAATAATTGATCCATGACGTTTTCTACATATCACACAGTTCTCTACGGTAAGAATACAACTTTTACAATAACTAAGATGACCACAAGGAAACATTAAATAGTTTGCTTCTTGTTCCTGACATATCTTGCACAAATTTTCTTCTACAAAAGTGATCAAGCTCTGTTTGCCTGTAATAGAATAAAATAAATATAATTTAATAATGTTCACAGAATCCATAGACTGTTATTTTTGAACATACCATTTAAAAAAATTTTGTTTTGCATATTGACATCACCAGGAAAGTTTAAATCGGCAGATATAGTCTCCTATAGTAAAGTACAAAGTTTTAAAAAAATCAAAAGTATAATTAAAAAAACTCTGTACATCTAAATTTACTTTGGATTTATAACTCACCAAGATCGATGAGAATTTAGCATCTTTTAAGTCATTATTAAACATCCTTTTATTTAATAGTAAATAAGGACATGCATTGGAACTTATTGCGTGCTCCAACCATACATTGTCCTCACTAAGCCAATCGTGTAAACCTACACCACAATAAAAACACCTCACTTTGTCACTTTCACCTAAATAATAAAAACCACATTTCGAAAGATCTTCAGCTTTTTGTCTCTTTGTTGAAGGCCAATTTTGAAAAGTTTCAAATCGTTTTTGAATAGTTGACATGTCTGGATTAAACATGCCAACACTTGTAGAAATAGCTACATTAGTCATTGAAATATTTTTACAGAAATTCTATTCTTTTTCTTTTCGTTGGTTTTTTAGAGCTAGCGGAAGGAGTGTCTATCAGCGATGGTTGCACTTGTGATTCTAAAAGTTCTTCATTATTATTCTCCAATATATCTTCAAAAGCTATTGGCTCCCAGTTTCTAAGTTTTGAATAAAATCGTTCCATGTTTTTTGCACTATCAGTAAACGTTTTGCGCTTTCGAATATTTTGCACGTTACCATACCAGTCTTTACCAATATTTCTAGCAAGTAAATGAGTTGGAATATTGATTAATTTACAAACAGCTAAAAATCTATTGGTTGCTGCAGGAGCATTTTGAAAGCCAGATTCGCGTACTGCATAATTAAGAAGATCTGTGATGTTTGATTCTGGAACAATGTCGTTTCCAAAAAACGTTACATGACCTTCTTCATCCCATTGAATGAGATCTTCATGGTCTTTTAACATTGTCATTATTTTACTAGCAGGCAACATATATCTTGACGGTAGTGAAGAAATGAGCAAAAAGTCATTTTGAGTCAAAACATTGTGGTCAGGACTCTGATTAGTATCGTGATTAATAACGTCTTCAGAGGTGGATGCAGAAAAGTTGTTTGAGGGTAATTCACTTGTTTTAGTTGCTGACAAAGAATCTTTTTTTGGCGACGAATTTTCAATTTTTACGTTCAAAGGTTTATTAAGTATTTCTGCTAACGTTTTTTTAACAGTGTGCATCAATGAACTGTAAAGTTGTAGTCTAATTTCATCAGGTATCGCTGCTGTATTTAAAACATCAGATGCTATGTTATCTTTACTTAAAAATATGTTATTATATGTATCTGTAGGAATCGTCTTTTGATGTTTATTTAAGCGATCATAATCTTCAACTGAAATTAGTTTCATTTTTTTCGACATTATTACAATCCTAGAGAACTACTAATAACTTTTCCAGTAATAGACCCAATGACAGCTAAAAATGGTGTCAAAAGAAATGTTAAATATTTATTCTTTTTTAATAAAATTTCTTTTTTTTCAATGTCTGGGATTGTTTTGTTTGCAAGAATTCTTAAACTCTCTCGATGCGGTTTTAGCTTGGTTTTTGTAGCTTCTGTTATTTCAAAATTTCCTTCTAGTATATTATAAGCAATTTCAGCAAGAGCTCTCATCTGATCGGGAGTTGCTTCCGTTATGAGTTTTTTCCTTTTCGATGTCGAGCATTTCAATAGAGTTGTCAAGTAACTGTGATTCCTCACTGTGCATTTGCTCATTTTTTTGATCAGCAAGAAAAGCAGCCAGAATCTGAACCTTTTTGTGCGAACAACTGAGTTTTGTTTGATGGAATGGTAGAGGACAAGCAATGACAGTCTTATTTATATATTCTTGAGACAAACTAGTAAATGAAGGACAGTTAGAGTAACCTTCAATATTGAAAACTTTTGAACCTATCGAAAGTCTGTTTAAAATAAAACATTTCTTTTCTAACCCCTTGCAATGAATTTCATCATTTGGACCTATGTTTTCACGAAACCAGTTTTTTAAATCACTAAATTTTTGTCTTCCAGCTTCCCAATATATACCATGAAAAGCTTTTTCGCAAAAACTAACAGCTTTACAATCTTTCACAGAGAGATTGTTATAGTGGTAAGGTGAACGAATGAAAAAATGTGTAATTTCATTATTGTCAGTACACAACACTGCACATTCTTTAACACAAAATCCCCGAGATAAATTAAATCCTTCAAAGTCAACAATGAATGTTTTCATTTTGGAATAAATATAAATTCGGATTCAGACGGTAAAATTCCACTTCTAACACGGAGTTTGTCGTTACAGAGAGGATGCAAGTTGATGAATAAATGTGAATATGGTTCAACTGTTGCCTTTTTATATGCATCCATTAAAAACGTTGGATTGTTAGGAAATATTTGTCGATTTAAATATGCAACCTGAGAAGTTAGTGTTGGTGATTTCATCACGATGTAATAATGACAATTTAATCTTATATCTCGACCATGTTTTCCTTGTGGGAACAAATTCTGATTTAATAATATAACAGAAACGTTTCTGTGGTGTACGCCTTTTATAAATAAGTTTTGTATTGAATTGCTCTTCATAGTGGTGTCCATTTGATCATCTATTATAATCAAAGTTCTCACTTCAGGATCACTTTCAAAATCAAGGTTATTTAAGAAAGAAACGTTTTTCTCATTTGTTAGTGAATCATATGAGGGTTGATATTCAGCATAAGAAAAAATAATTTTTTGTGGAAAAGGATGAATCATTTTGTTAACGTTTTCAATTAGTTTTTTTGTAAATTCGGTTTTACCACTCATTGTAGCACCTGCTATAATAGCTGTAAAAGGGTGGGAAAATTTAAATTCATTCTCCTGAATGTTTCTGACATTATTTTTTTTTTGAAGAATAAAAAACAATATCAAAGTTTCCTGAAGTGTAGAGAAATTTGAGTACGCCCTTCTAATAAATGCAATAATTCTCCTTTCTCATTACGTAGAGATATGCTAATACTTTCTATATCTTTTTTAATTACAGGTAAATAATAAGGTGTTATTGACAAAGTAACAACGCCTGCTGCTTCAATATTATTGATACAACCTATGACTGGCTCAAGTCGATCAGCTATAATTTGAGACTGAATGAGATCACAAAATACAAAAATTTTCGTTGGACTCAAATTTCGTTTAGGAGAAAATTCAGCTAAATGATCACCACTGGAGAAATGAATTTGATTATGAAATCCTAAGATATGAGGTATTATTGGAGAGTGAAATGTAACACTGCCGTTGGCAATTCTTAAAATGGCTTTGCCCAACTTGCTGCTTGTAATATTTATTCCTTTTGATATTTTTGATAATTCTAAATTGAAAGTATTTATGATGTCAAAGCCTGAATAATAAACTAAATTAGGCAAAAACACTGATAATTTATTTTTATTCTCACTCACAGTAAAATGTCTATCACTATCTTGTGGCAATGGATGAAAACAATTATTATATGCTATGTCTGTTATAGTGACTTCATAGTCATCAGATGAGGAAAAATTATACTTTTGAATTTTGTTTGTGAACGAGGATGGAGAATTTTTTGAGAAATAAGTTTGTGATGCATCTGAAAATAAATGAGCTGAGAAAGACATTTTTACAGTTTAGTAGTTAATCCTCAAGTGGACAATTTTTATTATTTACAACAGAATTAATACTAATTTTTTGAGTATACTACAATACAGACATTACTTCCACTTCTTACTATAATGATATGATAACAATATTTAAAGTCGTTTTAATAACTTAACATAACAACTGTTGTGTGCTAAAGTACGAATTCCATCGTTTAGAATAAACCTCTTTGAGTCAAAACAGTGAAGAGCAACTTTTGTCATATTGTTTGTAGTAAGTCGATGTCTTTTTGATCGAATTAAATTCATAGAGCAGAAAAATTTTTTCTGATTATAAAGAGCTTTATAAAAAATTTCATGTTTCAGATGATTTTTAATTACTGACTTTTTGACACCTTTTGCCGCCCTCTTTTGAATATCAATCCCTTCAAAAGAGTACAGTTTAGGTGCGACACCAATAAAACTTTTCAATATTTTACCCTGAGCCTCATCTGTCATTTTCCCAATGACTTTTTTATTTTTGGAACTATGCAAGAAATGAGACACTGGATAATCACTGAAATCAAAATCGTCTGCATATTTACTAATGTCTCTGTACAAATCCTCTGTGTAAATGAGATAAGCCAAACTGTCTGTGTCCGTAAATAAAAACTTAGCCCGTGTTCCATACCATTTCTTTATTTTATCATAGTGCCATTGATACATAAATAATTTCGACAGGTCCAGGACAGCCATTGCAGTAAAAATTGCTGAATCCAATACTACTTTAGGCTTTTTCATGTAAACAATTACAAGATTTTGACTTATTATTTGAAAATGTTTGAATGTGGACTGCCCTACTAAGTATTTTAAACGATTCTGATTACAAATAATGATCGCGTCTTCACGGTTTCTCTTTTGCATCATACTGCGGCCGAAAATACTATTTATAAAAAATTTGTATAGATTCTTTTCAAATACATTTTTCGCGCTTTTTCTTAATTCAGAATTGAAAAGAATGTAGTCCTTTAACCACGCTTCTTGTTGAAAACGAATAACTTTGTGAACTTTCATTAATTTGACACCTTTTGACAAATAGTACTTCAAATTTCTGTAATGAACAACATATTTGTATCTGTTTCCTAAATGAGGAACTAATTTGTTTTGATTTTCAGAATATGAAATTCCAAAATGTTGCAAAAGATTTGTTTGGTATTCAGACAACTGTTTCTTTTTTATTGGAATTTTCTCAGGCATCAATGGATATTCATCGTGATCTAGATGTAATTTCTTTGGATATTTTAAATCTACGACAAGAAATCTACCAATTTTATCATCATCCTTCCAACTATTAATCACTTCAGAGGTTATAGAATTCACAAAGTCTTCGTCTTCAAATTCAAAATTTCGTGTTGGTAAGGGTTGTAGAAGAGTCTCTCCATATAAATTACATTTATCTATGTAAAACAAATATCTATCTTTCTCTTTACCTTCTTCATATTCAGGCATGTATTTATTGAAAGCAGTTGCATGCCTTCGTGCTATGATACTAATACCCCCTCTCAAACCAGACTCAATAGTGTTATAAATTTCAGAATTTGTAATTAATTCCAGTTTCTGCTTAGTTTTGAAAAGAGCTGCGTCCCAGCAATAACCAGCTAAGCTAAAATAATAGCAGGGTTCCAATTTATAGTTTTTAAGTGCAATAGTACGAAAATTCTCAAAAACGCAAGCTAAAAGTAAACAGTCTGTCATTAAATAAATATCATGATAATCTCCTATGTTAGTGCACAAACTTTTGAAAATCTTCTTTCCATAATCATAATCTTCATCACTAATTTGTTTGTCATGTAAAGAACTATAGAATTCTTTTTTGTCAGGAAAGTTGGTTTCTTCAAAACGAGTCCAACTATTCATGTACTCGTATGGATATACACCTTTTCTTGACAAAAGCTTTGATAAATCCAATCCAAAAAACTGAACCATAATGTTAAAACGTTTTTCAAACTCTTCATCTGTTTGATAATCATTTTTTAAATTTTTTACAAGTTCATCTAAAGACGTTGCTAAAAACATCATAGAGTCCAAAAAGTAAAAGTCATCGCAAATCACACTTAAAAACTTTTCAGAGTTAAATGGTATTGTTTTGACAGTGTTTTGAGGAAACCTTTTTGTGTTGGCCAATAAAAGGTGTTGGTCATAGTTTTTGAAATTGTGGATCAAAATTGGAATTTTCTCTTTTTGTCTGTATTTTGCATTGCAAGTTCTGTGTGCCGGACCTCTAAAGAAGCCTGTCGACCAATTATGATCACGTACTTTATCTTTCTGTCTAAGTTTCTTTTCACAAATATGACAAAATGAAGCTGAATTGTAACTTAAAGCTTCTTCATCAGTTAAATCTCTCATCGGAACCTGATTTTTGTTTAAGTCTACTAATTTCGAACAGACAGAGCTTACTTCTTTCAAAAAATGTTCAACGCAGTCAGTGCCTCTGTAAAGTTTCTTGTAAATAAGTTCTTGCTTACTGTTAACTACCACAAAACCATATCCACACGGTTGATGTGATTGATATTCTGAAACAGTTTTATTTTCATTTAGTTTGTCTTGGGGTTCAACAAGAAGTAAAGCTTCGAAGTCAGCATAAATTACATATTCAGCCTTTAATTTATGCTGAAATTTTGTAAATTCTAAACAAGGTTTCTCACCATTTATATTTTCAGTCGGATATTCTACAATTTGAGACTTATAATTATGACACAGTTCTTCATGCGATGATAATTTTGTCTCAGATGTGAATAAGTGGAGACAGTTGTAACATAGAAAATGCTTGTGATGATTTGACTTGCCAAGCAACTTATTTATATCTACAATACCCATATAGTGACCAATGTGATCTTGAACCTCTTGTACATACAATAAGTTTACTACTTTTCGTTGTTTATCTTTAACGAACCTTGATACATATTTTATACTCAACTTTGTTTCACCTGACTGTTCATATACTCCAAAAACATTAATAGCAAAATTCTTATCACTGTTCCATTTCTCAAACTTTTCCACATCTTTCATTGAAGCTGGAAAATTCATACACTCAAAATTATAACGGTGTTCGAATTTTCGATATTGTAAATATCGCTCTCTATGACTGCCTTGTACATCCTTGTAGTGTGCTATTGACAAAAAAGCCCACTTAAAACAGTCTTTACCAGAATTCTGAGGATTAATAATAGTCCTCTTATATCTAAAAGACCTTGGTACAGGCATGAAACATCCACCTTTAAAAATATCAAAACCAACAATTCTAATGTCTGATCCTAATACTCTGTTTAGTATCCAACCACTACCATTCTGTTCAAAGATATTTACAATGTTGGTTACTTGTTGACAAACTTCGCTGTACACTTGTTTAAAATAAAACATATTTAATAGAATTTTCATATTTGCATTAATATATTGAGGACAATATTCACTGGCTGTGCTAGTCTTAGATGTCTCACAGTCGTATCCGAAATCTGGTTTTCTTATAAATTCACAAACTAAAGACATTTGTGTCTTTACAGGACCATAGTCTTCTATAGATTTATTGAAAATGTCTTTAACTACTTTACTATAAAAACTGAAATAGTCCTCCACCGTATAAACATTTTTCTCATATCTTCTGATCCTATGTCGAAACGTTTTAGCGTATCCATCAAAAGCAGATATTTCCCTGAAGGGGTATGGACTAAATTTTTTTCTTTTTTTCCTCCTCCAATCTGAGGTGAAGAAGCTATTCTATCATGTTTTTTAATTCGATGGGAATTTAAGTATTTTATGTTCTCACATTCGTAATCACAGAATTGACATCTATGATGTCGATTCAAATGACATTCATAATCATAATTAGACCTAAAATGTGAATCACAATATTCGCATTCTATCAATTCTTTCTTTTTTTGCTTTTTGTGTTTTTCTAAATGACTGTAAAAATTAGCTCGATCTTGAAATCTTGTTCCACAAACAAGACATAATAAATTGTAGTTCGGTCTACGTCTTCTGTCAGTATCCATGTTTAATGATCTGCAAAAAGGTACCTTATAATTAATTTTTTAATATAGACTGAGACATCAATGCAAACTATACATGAATGACAATGTAACTACATTTAACCAAAAAAAATAAATGGAATGAGGGTGTGAGGAAATACAATGAAATGTTTATTTCATTTAAATTAAAATTAATATCAAAGGATTTTAATCCATAAAATCAAAGTCGATGTATATTGGCCCATCCACACCAGGCTCGACTAGAAAGCAGTCTCTTTTTGCCTCTACGATGATAAATTTTGGATGATCTGGCCTTATAACACGAAAGCATCTTCTTATTTGAGATGGTAAATTATTGAAATAATGTTTGGATGACATGACGTACTGATCCTTCAGTACTTTGTATCCCTATTCAGAATTAAATCTTCAGTATGTAAACTTTAACAAAATACTCAAAGCTACTTTAGATTTACCATTTCCCCATTTTCTGAACACATCTCAATTGGAATTTTTCGGTAAAAGGTAGTTGCCATTGTCAATAATTGAAACGCTTAAGTCCACTTACGTGTCAGTAAAAAGGAATTATAAAATATTCAATCAGAGAATGTTTTCAGAGTTCTCCTCCAATCTTATTTTTCTGGTTCTGTTAAAAATATCAAATAATGCCTTTAATACAAATTGAAAAGTAATTTTTGATCTTTCTATTCAAGAAATCTAATAATCATCAAGTTTTGAATTGAAATCTTTACCGACGAAAGTGTTTCGTATCAATTTGCCTCAAAATTATAATCAAAGTTTTTTCTCATTAAGTCTCAAACAGCCCCCCTCATAAATCTGTTGAAATAAATTAAATTTCATAAAAAATATTATCATTTTTTTTAATTCTGAAATTATTTTTTAAAAGAATCATATGTATTTATACTTTATAGTACTCTTCTTTGTATAAAAAGATGGACATCAGTTTAAATTTTTTTTAAAAAAAAATTAGAATCTCAGTCTAATAAGTATAAATTTCAAAGTTGTAATTACAACTGAAATATGTCTCATGAAAGTCTCCTTTATATAGTAGTTTTTCTTTAAAAAAAAATTCATATAATTGCTTTATGGAAGAGTTTGTAATTTTATGTTGTGATGATTAATAGAATAACGATTTAAAAAATGAAAAATTCTTTTTGCACAAAATCATTTATATCATTTAGGAATGGGATTTTTTTATTGCTAAGAACTTTTTAAACAGCATGTTGTTCACGTGAACAAACTATTTCAAACATTTTTTTTTGTTGATATAGAATGCATATTGTTAAGTTTTAATTTAAATCTCCTAGTATTCTATAATAAATTGCTTTAGTCATAATAAGTTCAAGTAATTAAAGAAGTAAAGTTTATACAATATTATT
>Ga0193692_1000264_pt1 | contig 13200 bp, 13 predicted proteins | sample L3a1metaG_FD_144917 | JGI IMG/M metagenome (GOLD analysis project Ga0193692, IMG submission 144917) | Soil microbial communities from a riparian zone of the East river system, Colorado, United States - L3a1 | ecosystem: Environmental > Terrestrial > Soil > Riparian zone | place: USA: East River... | reverse complement strand
CCGCAAACGTCACCTTACACCGCGCTGGCAGGAGTGTTTCGAGATGGTAATTTCGTGCGATTGCTGGTGTTCACCGGGTTGTTCGGACTCTGCCTGAATTTGGGAAGCCCGTTCTACAGTGTCTATATCCTCAAGGAACTGCCACTGACGATTGGCGACCTCACGGTGATGACCACGATTGCGACCCTCGGGGGCCTCTTGTCTTTGCGCGCCTGGGGCAAGTTAAGTGATCGATTTGGAAACAAACCGGTCATGCTGACGTGCGCGTTAACGTGGTTGTTGACGGCGATCGTCTCGTGGTTGGTGAGCGGTCCGCATCGTTTTCACCATCTTTACGTGAACTATTTTGTGACCGGCTTCATGATGGCTGGTTTCCAGCAGATCGGGCAATTCAACCTCATGATCAAGATGGTGCCCCCGGAAAATAAGGCCCACTACATTTCGATTTACATGAGCTTTACCAACATGTTGATCGCGTTGGGCCCGGTGATCGGCGGAATCATCTTGCAAGGGCTGCCGGCGCAGGTAGGAACCTTCCTTGGCCATCCGGTGACGCGCTATCATTTCCTGATCGGGGGCTCATTGTCACTCTGCGTGCTGCTGTTGCACCTGCTGCACAGCCTGGAGGAACCGCAAGAACGGCCATTGCGCGAACTGGTGAAGGTGATGCGCCAGATGCGGGAATTCAATCCAGTGCTGGGGCTGCTTACGGTGGCGGAATACATGTTTACGCCGCAGGGGCTCGGGCGGTTGGCGAAACATTCGTTGCGAACATTTCGCCGGCAGACCAACGCTGTAACCGATGTTGGTGGAGAACTAGTGGAAAGCGGTTGGCGAACCTTGCGGGAAGCAGCCAGGCTAACGCCAAAGGTGCAACCGGCACCGATCGTTGAGCCGGCAAGGGCGAGTGTATTGCCTAACCGCGATACACGATCAGGATCCCATAATCAGTGACCCACTGTCGCGTGGCCAGATCCATGTGCGTGTAATTGAAGGTGCTGATGCTGACCACATTTGCTTCCCCGATTTTGTCGAGAAACTTCGTGACCTCCGCATCGAAATGATCTTTCCCGACCTCTACGCAGTCTGAATGGCGAATGGTCTTGATCCTCATTTTGACCCCTTCCTTCGCGGCTGCTTCGAGTGAAGGAAGAGGTTTGGCGATGAGGCTGTCGCCCGGTTTGTCGCGGACGGGCACACTGAAATGCTTTTCCTCGCGTGGCTCCGCCGACGTGGCCGTCACCTGGGAACCGTCGCCCACCTGGGGAATGACGATGTTCTGGTGGCAGGCGGGGCACTCGATTTCAGTGCCGGCATCGTTGGCGTCTGCGGAGAGGTCCTGTTCGCATTTCGGGCACTTGAACTCGATGTCCATAAGCCGTTTTTGATTGGAGCATCGCTATCGTATGCTGCGACCGGACGACTCGCGAGCAGAAAATGGAGGGCCGATGTTACGTTTCCGGCTACTCGTAGTTTTTTTCGAGTGCTTTTACGCGCTGGGCGACAGGCGAATCGCCCGGAATGCGCTGTTGGACATCCCGAAAGATGCGCTTGGCTTCGACCGGATCGTCCTTGGTGATCATCAGGACGTAATCAAGTTCAATCCAGGCAAGCCGCGGATCTTTCACCATTCCGGTCGGTTTAACCTTATCCAACCAGGCTTTTAAGGCCTTGGGGCCGCCTTTTTCGGCCTCGGTGAGGCCTTGCTCAAGTTTTTGAGGGAGGCCGGGCAGGCTGCTCGGGGAAATCTGGGTCGCGGGCGCGTTCTGTTTGAGCTCACGATCATGTTCAACGTTGTCCCAGTATTCCCAAATTTTGTAACCGCCGAACGCGACGCCTACGATGATGAGGATGGTGATCAGGGCTTTCATGTTTCCTGAACCCGCTTCACCCGCGCGCCGAGACGGCGTAGTTTATCGTCAATTTTTTCATAACCGCGGTCCAAATGGTAAATACGGTTAACCTGTGTGCTGCCACTCGCGGCAAGTCCGGCGATAACGAGAGCCGCAGAGGCCCGCAAATCGCTGGCCATCACCGGGGCACCGCTAAGCTTCGTCCCGCCTTTTACAATAGCGCTGGGGCCCTCGATCGAAATCTCGGCCCCGAGGCGCGCGAGCTCGCTCACATGCATGAACCGGGATTCGAAAATGCGTTCCGTAATGATGCTCAGCCCGGGCGTCAGCGCCATCAGAACCATCATCTGCGCCTGTGCGTCCGTGGGAAAGCCTGAATATGGCATTGTCGTTATATCGACGGGACGAAGCGCACCGTTGCGACGAATGGTCAGAGTGGAGTCTTTGCGGTCGATTGTCGCGCCTGCCTCGCGAAGCTTATCGAGGACAGCGCCGAGGTGTTCGGGACGCGAGCCCGTGATTTTTACTTCGCCATTGGTGGCAACAGCCGCGATGGCGAATGTGGCAGCTTCAATGCGGTCGGGAATCACGTCGTGCTCGACACCATGAAGTTCGGCGACGCCCGTGATGGTGATGGTAGGACTGCCCGCGCCCACGATTTTTGCCCCCATTTTCGTGAGGAAAGCAGCCAAATCGACGACTTCCGGTTCACACGCGGCGCTTTCAATCGTGGTGATTCCTTCCGCGAGGACAGCAGCCATCATAACATTCGCCGTCCCGAGGACGGTAGGGCCCGAGCGGCCTCCTAAAAAAATATCGGCACCACATAGACGAGGAGCCGAGGCGTTTACATAGCCGTTGGCAATGGTGATTTCCGCGCCCAAATCGCGCATGCCTTTCAAATGCAGATCGATGGGACGGGTGCCGATGACACACCCGCCTGGGAGCGAGACTTTGGCCTGTCGCTGGCGGCCAAGGAGCGGGCCGAGAATGCAGATCGACCCCCGCATTTTGCGGATTAAATCGTAATTGCCAACGGGTTTGAGTTTGTTGGCGCGAACAGTGACCGTATCACCATCGACCGTCACACGGGCTCCGAGGGAGCTGAGAATTTTCGCCATGAAGCCGACATCGCTCAAGTCGGGTACACGACGAATCACGCAGGTCTCGCCAGTGAGCAGTGTGGCCGCCATGATGGGGAGCACGGCGTTTTTCGCGCCGCTGATTTTTACTTCGCCGTGTAGCGGCAAGCCGCCTTTGATCAACAAGCTATCCATGCAAAAATTTGAATTGATTCATTGTGCAAAGCAGTAGCGTAACATCTCAAGTAACAGGACAGCGCGCAACGATGATCCGCGGTTTTGATGAAAGGTCTGCAACGATGCGGTCTTCGCGCCAGCCAGCTTCCCGAAAAATTGTGGTGACGGCGTTTTCCTGGTCATCGCCGAACTCGGCCATGAGTGTTGCATCCGTACCCATATACGCAGGACTTTCGGCGGCCAGTCGGCGATAAAAGTTCAAGCCATCTGCGCCACCATCCAGCGCGGCTCGGGGATCGTGGTCGCGAACTTCGGGCTGAAGTTCGGCAAGGACATTGGTCGGAATATAAGGCGGGTTGCTGACAACCAGGTCAAAACGCTCGGGCGGAACCGAACGGAACAGGTCCGATTGCACGATTTTTACACGGCCAGCGAGTTGATGGCGGTCGATATTCGCTCGCGCGACTGCGAGCGCCTCGGCTGAAACGTCTATGGCCGTAACATCAGCCTGCGGGGATTCGGCGGCAATGGTGACCGCAAGGCAACCGCTCCCCGTGCCTAAGTCTGCGACCGGGAAGCGCTTGCCCTCGCCGTGCTGGGCGAGGCGCTTGAGATGCTCGCCGGCCCGTTGGGCCAGAGTCTCAGTTTCCGGTCGAGGTATCAACACGCTCGGATTCACAGCAAATTCCAAACCGCAAAAGCAGGATGTGCCCAAAATATGTTGCAGCGGCTCCCGGTCGCCGCGGCGCTTTACCATCGTCCGAAGCTGGTCCAATTGGCCAGCTTCCAGCGTGCGGTCGAAATTGAGGTAGAGCTTCAGGCGGGGCAATTGGAGCACCTGCGCCAGCATCAATTCTACCTGCAGACGAGGCGAATCAACCCCTTTGCGGGCGAGGAATTCGGCACTGCGCGTAATGGTTTCGAGCACGTTCAATATCCTTAATGTAGGCAGGCCTGGGGCCGATGAGAAAGAAAAGAGGCTGCGGTTTGGCTGAACGCCCGGCGTGGCGGCGAGTCGAAAAGGAGAGCCTTTAACCCGGCGCCGCATTTTGCGCCCCATTGAAAGTTGACACTTGAAACCATTTAGCAGCAGTTCCTATCCTGCCACCATGATACGCTCGTGTTTGTTTGCTGGTCTTTTGCTCCTGCCGCTTGCGCGGATGGGAGCCGCGGATGATACCCCTGCCGCCATCGCCGAACGCGAAGCCGCTGAAGAACGGGAAAAGCGGGTTAACGCCCGGATGGAAGACATGGAGAAAGCGCTGCAAGGGTATGACAAGCGCATCTCGCTCCTCAACGACGATATCCGCACCCTGCGCGAGGAAGTAAACAAGCTGCGAGAATCGAATTCGGATTCGCAAACACGCGAGAGTATCAAGAAACTCAAGGAAGCAATCGAGGAGGTCGACAAAAAACGGCTCGAGGACAACAAGAAAGTGCTGGCCACGCTGGAGGATTTGAAAGACAGCCTGAAAAGTTTCGCAACCAGGACCACTGCCAGCGCGCAACCGACACGCACTTCTCCGGGAAATACGAGCACCACCACCACGAAGCCGCCACGCTCCAGGGATACTGAGAAGGGTTACGAATACACGATCACCGATGGCGATACATTGCCGAAGATCATCAGCAAGCTGAAGGTGAAAGAAATCAAAGTCTCACAACGGCAAGTGATGGACGCCAATCCCGGCGTGAACTGGAACAATCTGCAGATCGGCAGGAAGCTTTTCATCCCAGCGCAATGAGCATGGGCCCTCTTCCCGCGGCTGGATCACCTGGCCCGAAATGAGATTCCTGCGGCGGCTTCATCTTTATCTCGGATGCTTTTTCGCTCCGTTGCTCCTCTTTTTTGTAATGACCGGCTGGTATCAGACCATGCAGGTTGATCGGCAGAAGAAGCGGGGCGAAGCAGAGACATGGATCGATCGCGTCACCTCCGTGCATAAGGACCAGGTCTTCCCAACAGAATCAGCGATCGGATATAACACGACGCTTTTTAAGGGGTTTGTCGTGTTGATGTCCATTGCGCTGATCGCAACGGTAATTCTAGGAATCGTGCTTGCGTTTAAGACCTTGCAGCTCCGCTGGCCGGTCTATATCTCGCTCGCCTTAGGCATTGGATTGCCGATTTTACTGCTCTGGCTGGGACAAAGACGCTCCCTCTGAATAGCCGTCTCACCGTTGATTCTCCTCACGATTGTGCCATCGTAAGGCTCCTTACCGCGTGATATTTAGTCGTTTGCTTGCAGGATTGTCGCTGATCTTTTGTGTCGTTTCTGACACAAAAGCGACCCCTCTCTTGGCGTCTCAAACACCCGAGCAGTTCTTCGATCAAGTAGCCGGCTCGCTCCTCAAGGCAGAGCTGAATCTCGATCTGCATCATATTCAAATTTATCCCACGAACCGTTACTCGTCGGAGGTGCATCGTCTCTTGCAGGTCACGGCGAACCTTTACGACGCCACTACCAATCGTGGCGAGGCATACCCATGGTTTCCCACTTGTTTTCGGCCACGCTTCCTCACGAACGAAGACGAGGTCTACATCACCGGATACGTCGAGGAAACGGGCGGCGGTTTCATCCAGCACCCGTGGCGCGACGTCGGCAATCCAACTGATCGACCAATCAACCCGGATGACAATGTTTATGGAATTCCAATTATCCTGGGTGCAAAGAAAGGTTTTCCAAACGTCAATGAAGTTGCCAGCCAGACGGTGGTAGACGTCACAAGGAAGGTTGAGGTGCGGAAGGATGCCCCCAGTGGACGCCTGATCCAGACCAACCAGATGTTCATGGTCGGAATTTCGAATACTGTGGCAGTTGAACTTTGGCATCCCTGGAGCAATGATTATTCACGCCCGCTTTGGCTTCACGCCGCACTCGAGACGACAGCGCGACTAACTAACGCCTATGGAGTCGCTGCCGCGGCCGTCCTCAGCGCCGTTTCAAACAGTTGGTTATCCGCCGCGGATCGGCCGTTGACCAACCAGCAATTCATTGTCCCGCTCATGCCGACTTTTTCTCTGCTCTCGAACGCGGTCTTTTCCACTGTGCCGTTTCCGCACTTCGATCCCGTCGTGACAAACGTTTTCGAGAGCGCACCGGCATTTCCAACGAATCATTGGGGAATCGAGACTACTTCCCGGCTGCTCCTTTACGTCTTCGATGGTTCCAATCTGGTCGATTATGTGACTCTACCGAATTTGCGGGGCGGCTTTGATTTGTCAGAAATATTAGCCGGGAACCCCGGTGCGTCCCTCCAATTGTGGGATACTAACGCGTCCGGCACCGTCACTTACGGCGTGCGGCGTCAAATAGATGTCTCGCTGGGAAATATCAGTGTGCTGAATTGGTCCGATTATGGATTCAATCAATTGACGGGGATGGACAAGGACAAAAGTATTGATCTCTTTCGAACCTTCCTCGGATTGCCGCCGATACACGCCGGCACAACCGCTCCGACGAACGTAGCCATGCAAACGCCATTTACACCTACTCGCAGAATGATGCTGTCCGTGAACTGGGAAGCAAACGATCCTCTTCTCCATCAACTCACGCATCAGTTTCAACTCGGGGACCACCCTCCTTTTTTCGTTCGCACTAGCGTGCCGGTTTCAGCTTCTCTGCCTATTGCCGATCTGAGTACGATCGGGAGACTGAACCGCAGATACTCTCCCTGGGGAGGCAATCCTGAAATTGATCCCGCATTACAAACGTTTGCCGTGGACATCACACTAAAAGATCCTGGTGTTTACGAGGTTGATCGCTGGCAGTTTCCGCAAGGCGTTCCGCTTAACTTGTCAACCATCGGCCAGATTCACCGGGGCACACCGTGGCAAACCATCTACCTAAAGTCAGCCGTGGCCCAGCCGTTTAACTGGGCACTCTGGTATGGTGACACTGCAGGTCATCCGACTAACGACTGGCAGTTGGTCGACATCCTCGCCCCGTTATTGCGCGCCAATTCGCCCCAGCAGCTGCTCTCAGTGAATTCGCGCAACACTGACGATTGGGTACAGATATTCACAGGCGCCCTCGTTGCAACGAATGATACCAATTGCGCCTTCTCTGAAGTTCTGGCCGAGCAAAACCTTGGCGCCGTCGCCGCGGTAATTCTGGGCATTGAGCAAACACGGTCCAACTCGGATCATGGTTATTTCGATGGTCTGGGATCAATTCTCGCGACGCCGGAGCTTAGTGTGGCTTCTCCATGGTTCAATCGATTTGATCCCTACTGCCTGGATTATTATCTGACAGATGCCGCTGTTGAGGCCTTGCCGGCGCAACTGCTGCCAAAACTGCGACCCGATCCTGTGGCGTATGTGAGCCGAAACAGTGACACCATTGGAGTTCGCTTTCAGTTGATGGCCGGTCACCGCTACGCGATTTTACGCTCTGACGATCTGACAACTTGGATGGCGGTAAGCACAAATTTGGCGACAGAGAGCTCGTTCACGATCTCGACCGATCCCGCTGCCCAACACGCCTTTTACAAGCTGCGGTTGGTCGAATAGTTCAGCCTTGGAGATCAGAAACTTAGCTGCCCCTGAAGGAGTATCGTATTTTCACCGAAGGGACAAAACCGGAAAACAGGCTATAATGCGTCCATGTCTCTAGTTGTATTGGGGGTAGTTGGTGGTTGCCTGGTAGTCATCGCTGTCCTGGCGGCGTTTCTCCGATATCGCATTACAGAAACGGATCTGGAAATCCGGTGGTTGTTTTTGCCACTGCGGCGAATTGGGTTGCGCGAGATCAAGTTCGTTTCAACCAAACCGGTCTGGTATTCCGAAAAGTGGTACAACACTCTTCGGCTGCGCAGCCGCCGTTTGATCATTTACTGCCGCAATGGATCGCTTCGTCCTGTTTCAATTTCTCCCCGTTCTCCCTTTGTATTGAAGGCGGAACTGGATGCAGCAATCGAGCGTGTTTTTCTGCACCGACTTAAAGTGGTTGTGAATGCCAATCCGGATGCGGAACTCGAATCAATGGCGCGCTGAGTGGCGCAACCAGGAACGTTGCCCAATCTTCCTCCCCCTTCGTTCCTGGCCGCGCCTGCACGAAGATACGAAACTCAGTGAGCGCACGGCGAGTGATCGTCTGACCACGAATGACGAGCCAGTTGAAGCCAAACCTGGAACCATTCAGATTCGCTCCAATCGGGCTCGATTTTCCGAAACGTCGGCTTTTCCTCGTCAGTCTTTGCTGCTTGGTCAAATCTTGTTTCGTTCATACCCTGTCTCCTTACACACGCAGTATCGCCAATTTCCCGGGAACCTCATAGAGAGGTCTTGCATCTACGCAGAAGCGCTTAGGGGCATGCCCCAGCGAGTTTTGGGGCAGGCGAGCTATGGCAAACGAGCCAGTAAAACCGGGTGCTCCCTCTGCTTGACAATGCTACCGGGGACGTGAAGGTGGTAAGTCCGACGACCAAAGGGTTGGACCAAACCAGCTTTGACTATGACAACGAAAGGCTTCCCCGCGCGCGCCTATGCCACGCATAAAGAGACTTCACCGTTCGTGCCGTTTTCGATCACCCGGCGTGAACCCAGACCGCAGGATGTGCAGATTGAGATTCTGTACTGCGGCGTTTGCCATTCGGATCTGCACACCGCCCGGAACGAATGGCAGAACACCGTCTACCCGTGCGTGCCGGGACACGAGATCATTGGTCGAGTTGTCAAAGCCGGGTCGGCCGTAAAGCGCTTCAAGGAAGGAGACATAGCCGCCGTGGGCTGCATGGTCGATTCATGCCGAACCTGCACAAGCTGCAAGGAAGGTGATGAACAGTTTTGCGAAAATGGCGTAACGCTTACGTACAACAGTCCTGACAAAGTTTCGGGCGGTGTCACCTACGGCGGATATGCGGAATCGATTGTGGTGGATGAGGCGTTTGTCCTGCGCGTGCCGCAAGGGTTGAACCTGGCAGCCGCTGCACCGCTTCTTTGCGCAGGCATCACCACCTACTCTCCGTTACGGCGTTGGAAGGCAGGCAAAGGAAAGAAAGTCGGCGTTGTGGTTCGGCGCACATGTGGCGCTTTTCACGACGTCACCAAAGAAAACAGCTGACGCTTTGAAGTTGGGTGCGCATGAAGTGATCCTCTCCAAAGAATCCGCGGAGATGAAGAAACACCTGAACAGCTTTGATTTCATTTTGGATACGGTGTCCGCGCCACACGACCTGAACTCGTATCTCGAATTGTTGAAACGGGATGGAACCATGACCGTCGTGGGTGCGTCGCCGACACCATTCCCGATCGCGATTTTCAACCTCATCATGGGACGGCGGCAGCTTGCCGGTTCATTGATTGGGGGCCTGCGCGAGACCCAGGAAATGCTCGATTTTTGCGGCGAGCGCGGAATCGTGTGCGATATCGAAATGATCCGCATTCAACACGTGAACGAAGCCTACGAACGGCTGTTGAAGAGCGATGTGAAATATCGGTTCGTCATCGACATGGCTTCCTTGAAGCAGTAGCGCTAGCCGGCCCGACATCCCTGCGCTCCCTGATAGGGGGCACATTTCCCCTCATCTTCGAGCGGGCCGGGCTCAGCCATTGAATCGCCGATTGAAGCGGAACGTTGACAGGAACGTCAGTTTCTTGTCCCGTGACGTCACTTAAATCTGAAACGGCTATGAAACAGATCATTCTTGCATTCTCGATTGCTCTCCTCGCTTTCACCCAGGCTCGCGCTGTCGACCAGTATAAGGAAGTGCCCGATTGGCTGAAGTTCGCTCCAGGGCGCACGAACATCGGCAACATGCACGGCGACGTCGCTGTCAGCTCCAGGGGCGAAGTCTATGTCAGCGTCATGGACAAGAAAGCCGGCGTGCAGGTTTATGGACCGGATGGCGCCTTCCTCCGCAACGTGCCGAATGCGCCGGATGATTTTCACGGCTTCGTCATTCATAAAGTTGGGAATGAAGAATTCATTTTTGGGCCGCGGCTCGGTGGTGGAAATATTTTGAAATTGGCACTCGACGGTAAGGTCGCCCTCGAAATTCCGGGGTCTGCGATTCCTGACGAATTTAAGAATAAGAACAAGGCCGGTAAGGCCGTCCTCGCTTTGACCGCGATGGATGTCGCGCCGAATGGCGATCTGTTTGTCACGGATGGTTACTCCAGTGACTACGTCCATCGATTCGACTCAACGGGCAAATACCTGAAATCCTTTGGCGGGAAGAAGGAGCCGTACAAGTTCAACACGCTCCATAAAATCGCCATTGATACCCGGTTCGATCCACCTCGAATCATTGGATGTGACCGCGGAAACAATCGCATGGTGCACATGTCGCTCGATGGCGAATTCCTCGGCGTCATCGCCACTGGCCTGCGGTTGCCGGCAGCAGTGGCCGTGTATAAGGAATACGCGATCGTGGGTGAGTTGAATGGGCGAGTCACCATTTTGGATAAGGCCGGTAAAGTGGCAGCGGAATTCGGGACCTACACAGGCCCCGGCGTTGGTGGTAACCGTGTCGCCCCCGACAAATGGCAGCCCGGAATCGTGATCTCACCCCACGGCGTGGCCTACAACGATCACGGCGATATTTTTGTCGCCGAATACAGCGTCTTCGGGCGCGTTCACCGCTTTAATCGGGAGTAGCAGCAACCGCTTCAATCCGCACGATTTGGGAATCCTTGTTCTTTTCCCAGTTGGTGCCGAATTCGATGACGTATAGCGCGCCGTCGGGCCCAAGTTCCATCTCCGCCGGACGCTTGAGCTTAATGTCGCTTGCGAATGGTTTGATGGAAACCATCTCGCCGTTGGCATCGAGCTTCACAGCCATGATCCAGTTCCGCACCCATTCGTAAATGAAGAGCGTGTGATCATATTCGGCCGGGAGTTTCCGCGCGGAGCGCAACTGTGGATCGAAGTAATAGACCGGACCAGCGCACGCCGTGCGTCCTCCAGAGCCGAGTTGCGGGAAGCGACTTGAGAGACTGTACGGATACCAAATCCATGCCGGTTGAGCTGGCGGCAGCTCCTCTGGTCCCGTGTTGTTCGGCGACGAATTGCGCGGCGCTTTCGGATCAAAGGCCGCTCCCGTGGTTTTCGTTGCGAAGTCGTATGCGCGATACGGTTTGTTGTCCGCGATGATGAAGGGCCAGCCGTAGTTTCCGGCCCTGGTGGCGCGATTGATTTCATCGAACCCCGCCGGCCCGCGTTGTGGATTGATTTCGCGCGCATCCGGCCCCACTTCCCCCCAGTAGAGCGTGCCGGTGTGCTGATCAATCGAGATTCGGAACGGGTTGCGGCAGCCCATTATGTAAATCTCTGGGCGCGTCTTCGGAGTTCCCTTCGAGAATAGGTTGCCTTCAGGGATGCTATAACTGCCGTCAGGCTCCGGGTGAATTCGCACGATTTTACCGCGAAGGTCGTTTGCATTGCCGGCTGACTTTGCCGCATCGAAGGGATAACGCCGTGGACGATAATCGGTGGGAGAGTAGCCGTCCGATTCAAACGGATTTGTATTATCGCCCGTCGAAAGAAAAAGGTTTCCTTGAGCGTCGAAGGCGATCGAACCCGCCGCATGGCAGCAGATTTCACGCTGCGTTCCCACGCGCAGGATTATCTTTTCGGAAGCAAGATCGAGTTCTTCGCCATTTAATACGAATCTCGAAAGCCGGTTCTCCGAAGCGTTCGTGGGAGAGTAGTAAAGATAGAGCCAATGATTGGTCGCGAATCCGGGAGCCAGCCGAATTCCCAGCAACCCATCCTCCCAGCTTCCTTCCTTTGAGCCGTTGTAGTTTGCGTGCACGGGAACGTTGGCAGCCAGAACGGTCTTCTTCGTGTCCGGCTTCCAGAGACGGACCCGGCCATGGCGTTCGACAAAAATGACGCGCCCATCCGGTGTTACTGTCAACTCCATCGGGTCATTGCAATTGGCCTCGAGGACGACTTTCCGGAAGAGATGGGTTGGGTCCGCCGCGAAAGCAGCGGCAGGGACAAGGATCAGGATGGCGCACAAAATCAGATAGGAACGGCCATTGAGCATCCGGAAAACCTAAATGCCTGTTTCGAAGAAGCGAGCAGGAAAGCGCAGCCTTCAGGCCGCTTGAATGTGGAAATTTCAGAGAACATGAGAACTGCAACGAGTTCTCAATGCTGTTGCTCCAAATCCGGTCCTCAGTAGGCATACGAAAACTTCTTCGACCGCTCCTTTCTCGGGGTTGAAGCGGCCTGAAGTCCGCGCGCCCAGCGAGTCGGCGTTTTGCTCTTTGGATGAGGGGTGTTTCACCTTAGACTGGCCGCGATGCAGTTGCCCTTGCGAATGCAGGCCGTGCAAAGCCCCGTGATCCCGGTGGTGGCGGAACTTATTCGCCAAACGCCGGGAACGATTTCGCTCGGGCAAGGAGTGGTGAGCTACGGTCCGCCTCAGGAAGCGTTCGACGGTATCAATTCCTTCGCGAGCGACCCGCAGAACCACAAATATAAACCGGTGACCGGGTTGCCGCCCCTGATCGAGGTGCTTTCCAACAAATTACGATCAGAGAATCGGATTACGATTAATGACCGCAATGCCATTATCGTAACGGCGGGCGGGAACATGGCGTTCATGAATGCCATTCTTGCGATCACCGACCCGGGTGATGAAATTATTCTGCAGAGCCCGTACTATTTTAACCATGAGATGGCCGTAACCATGGTGAATTGCATGCCGGTGCTTGTGGAAACTACGGACGATTTCCAACTGCAACCGGCAAGGATCGCAGCCGCTATTACCAGCAGGACGCGCGCTGTGGTGACGATCTCCCCCAACAATCCCACTGGTGCGGTTTATCCGGCGGACGCTTTGCGAGAGGTGAACGCGCTTTGCCGTGAGCTCGGGATTTATCACATCCATGACGAGGCTTACGAATATTTCACCTTCGGTTCTGTCCCGCATTTTTCACCCGCATCAAGCGAAGGAGCGGCATCATATACGATTTCACTTTTTTCACTCTCCAAGGCGTATGGATTCGCCAGTTGGCGCATCGGCTACATGGTGGCGCCGACGGCGCTGGTCGATCCCATTCGCAAGATCCAGGACACGATTTTGATATGTGCCCCGGTGATTTCGCAATTCGCAGCGGTATGGGCTCTGAAAGC
>Ga0193692_1000263_pt1 | contig 13207 bp, 19 predicted proteins | sample L3a1metaG_FD_144917 | JGI IMG/M metagenome (GOLD analysis project Ga0193692, IMG submission 144917) | Soil microbial communities from a riparian zone of the East river system, Colorado, United States - L3a1 | ecosystem: Environmental > Terrestrial > Soil > Riparian zone | place: USA: East River... | reverse complement strand
TCTCTTTGATGTCAAGCCCAAGCTTCTCGGCCAATTTGCGAATATCCTCGAGCTTTGTATCCTCGGACATACGCACTTGGACCGCGAGGTCATGCTTGACTATACCGCCATGCCCGTGCTGCTCTAACCAGGCATATGCGGTCTCTTGATTGTCATCAGTAATCTTCCCCATGAACCAGGGCTTCACTGACACCTTGAGACCATTGCTGAGCTTAAACTCAGTGATCCCCAAGGAGTTCATCTTCTCAGGGATTTTCACTTCAGCGATAGTACGCAGGCGTTCCTTAGCTTGCTTGAGTTCAAGCTCCAAGTTCTCGACTGTTTGCTCAGACTCAAGTTGAGCTTCAGCCAGCGCTGAGAGTTGTTTCAGTTGCTCGTCACGCGGAATAGGTACATCCGCTGCAACCTCATTAAGATCTAGGTCTGTCATAGACTTCTCCTCTGTTAACATTAAGAATATATCACACTTTTGAACTGGTGTGAGCTGCTTCATTAGGCATGACTGCTATGCCTAGAATGCATGTGTACTTACGCTTCTAGAATAGCCTTTAGCCAGCCTTTTATGCTCGGTATTTCTACATGAGGTACATCACCGAGGGCAAATCGTACTACATCGCCCTTAGCATCTACTTTGCCAATAATGTCTATGTACTTAATACCGTAAGTAAGTAATCCGTGGGAAACAAGTATCCAAAATAGATCATGCTCAATCTGTTTACTCATTTGCACGCCCATTGCATACTGGAACTTGGGCATGCTAACGTGTTGACCTCGGAGTATCTTGAGTTCAATCCACATAGTCACGCCGTCAGACAAGAATACAAGGTCTGGGACTGACGTCGCAGCAGTGTTCTCAAGACGAATGGGTAAACCCAAACTCTGGAATATAGGTCTCAGTTGCTTATAGAAGAGGTGCTCGTTCAATCTAACCTCCATCCTAGAAATATAGGAAACCTGGGTACTTCAACTACACCTGTCTTGAAGTATTTGAATTTTACCTTCGTATGCCAGTACTTTGTCTGATTTAGCCAGATTTCCTTGCGTTGCTCAGCACTAAAACCTGAACCAATAGAGAAATTCTTTTTGTATTTGTAAGATGTAACTACTAATGCGCCCAGTGTATTCATGGGTACCATGCCAGCTTTGTGGCTAGACCGCTTAGCCTCACCAACATTACCAACCTCAAGAGTATTTTGATTGCTCATTAACTCTTCAAAATCTACGACAGTTGCTTCATCATCTTCAAATGTCTTGTACTTAACTAATGCCATCTCTTTCATAGTTGATCTGCCATATTTATAGAAGGCAGCAGTATCTCGTATCATAGCACCTTCATAACCTTGAGCTATGTAGTCCTCTAGCAAATTAGCTAGACCTTGCTGATTTCCTACAACCATTTGACGAACTATCTGGTCTGGATACAATTTCTTCAATGCTGCATATCTAGCATGAAAGGGTGTTACTTGCATGTGCCAGTAGTCTAGGATATGGAACCTGAAATCTGGCGTACCGTCAAATGACATACAGCCTGAAGTCGTGGCTTGCATGACGTTGGGTCTATTGGGTTCTCCAACAGTAATCTCAAGATCTAGGCCATGATCCATCTTTGCGGCAAGGTTCTGAAGATGAACGTTTGGTATCACCTTGAGAGTCCTACTCAGGGGAACACCATGTCGTATAAGACAACGCATGCCGTCAATCTTTGGGGACACCACGCAAGGGTATCTCATCTTCGTAAGGTCCATTTGAGCCGCTAGCATCGGTTTCATTTGCTACTACCTTTAGTTGTGTTGGGTCAAAAATATGAAGAAGTCCAGTAGGTTCATCTTTTAGGTACATCTCCACGACTACTCGTTCTTTGTCAGCTACTGTTCTGAATACAGCTAAAACTATACCAGGGAAGTGATAGCCAAATGTCTTTTCTACACGATCACCTGGTTTCATTTCACACTCCAATCTGCGCCTACAGCAGTCTCAACTACTACAGGCACATTCAAATGCAGCACATTTTCCATGATCTCTTTTACCCGTGCTACTTGGGCATCACTCTCGATAGGTACATCGAGCTCATCATGGATCGTCATCATGGGAAGTATACCTTCATTGTACACTCCCAGAATTGCTAGCTTCATCTGCTCAGCGGCAGAACCCTGGACTACGCTGTTCCAGGCTTTGTAGGTACCCGCTCTCTTGATGCGTCCCCACTTTGCTTGTGCCAAGTCTTTGGGCAAAGGCTTGCTCCAGGCTGAACCAAACTCAGCGTTCTCCCATTCATTGAAATGTCTACGCCTACCAAGAATGGTCATGACATAACCACGTTGTTCAGCTATTTGCATAGCTTTGGTCAGTGCCTGCTTGATGTATGGAACTGAATTGTGGTAAACGATGAGAAACTGTGTCGCTTCTGCAACAGTCATCCCCAAGAAGCCAGCAAGCTTAACTTTACCGACGCCATACTGAATGGACAAGTTGGCAGTCTTTGCGATGAAGCGACTAATCTGCGTGGGAGAAGCTTTGTTGATGAGATGCATAGTCTCAGTGTGATAGTCTAGCATGGGATTGTTATGATATCGTGCTGCCATCTCTGCTGCACCATCAAGACCCAATGCTACGGCGAAATGAATCCCTAACCGTATCTCTTGAGCCTGGTAATCAAAGATGCCAAACTGTGCACCTAATGGCGGTATGAACATTGAGCGAATGAGCTTGCCCAAGGTTGGATGCCGTCCAGGTATTTGCTGAAGGTTTGGATCAGTACATGAGAGTCTGCCTGATTTGGTGCCTTGCGAATCATTTGGCGCCATGAAGCTTGAGCCTCGAGCGGTGAACCAATTAGGATGGATCACTCCGTTATGCTCTTTATCCATGATAAGACCAACAATGAAATCGCGGCGAATCTTTTCAGACTGCCGCCATTCACACATTGCTATCAAATCAGGATGCCCAGTAGACTTCAGCCATTCATTGCTGATACTGTCATTCCCTTTATCAGTCTGCCCAGGTTCATAACCTAGACCTCTAATCCACTTGGCTAGTGAAGCAGATGACCATGGATCTAGGCCCTTGGGGAACCTACTAAACTGTTCCTCAAGAGCTTCGCCCATAGCGACGTCAGTTTCATGCGCTTTCTGTACGTTGACATTAACACCAACAAGTCTCATCTTCCAGAGTATGGGAATGAGATCACTTTCTAGCTTTGCTACTCTAGCTAAGTTAGTAGCTTCAATCTCTATGATCTGTTGGAGGTATATGCGCAGTGTCAGTGCAGCATCTTCAGCGGCATATGGTCCAACCCACAAGGGTTCTAGTTCCCGTAGCCTGGCATAGTCAGGTTTACCTTTCTTGACCCAACCTCGACGGATGAGCTCATCTTCCATAGGCTTGTTCGTCTTGTCACCAAGCTTACGCCTTTTCGCTATGCTCGCTAGACTGTAGCTGGTTTGGTTCTCATCAAGCAGGGCCTCAAGTACCTGGCAGTCTTCAATCTTACACGTTGGATTGAGTCCAACCTTCCACATACTCTCAAGGTCATACTTAGTATTGGCACCAACGATCGTGAGGTCTGTACGTGAGAGCTGGTCTATAAGGAATTCCACAATTGGAAACTCAACATTCCCAGTCGTATGTGCAATTGGGTAATACTCAACGATACCTGTATCCGTGGCTATAGATATGCCTATAGGATACGAGTCTCCAGTGATGAACCCAGGACCGTCAGTCATTAGCTTAGGGTCATAAGTCTCCGTGTCTATTGCCATAACCTTCACACCTCGAAGATCAGGCACACCTATCGGCGCTTTCCAAGTCATTTTTTCTTTGTTTCCTGTATTACAGCTTCTATCATACCAAATCGCATAGCAGTTGCTATCACATCAAGTTGACGCTTAGATAGGTAGTTGACGCCTTGCTGACCCATCGCTTGTCCCATATACCAAGCTGAAACATACTCAACCAAGTGAGCTTGAACATTGTTCCTACGAATGAAGTCATCCATGTGCTTCATGAATGCTTGCGTCAGTTCTACTTCGTACTTTTCACGTTCCTCAGATGTTTCACCACCTGCTTCCTTGATCAGCTTCTTGATAGTGTCGTTCATTTGCCTTCTCCCGTTGTATACCAGTCTCCACCCTGACATGAGGATGGAGGTTGGTTCACATCAATCCCAGATTGTATCTTGGCATACTTGACACATACCAGAGATGCTGTACTCTTTACGAGATAATGCATTTTTGAATTCGCCTACAGGTTGAAGGCATATAGGACACTTTTGTTCCGCAATAGCCTGCGCTGCACCTGGGAACATACCCTTGATGGCTTTCTTCATCTCTGGGCTTTTGTTAGACATGGGTTTTTCTTGCACGTGCCTTCTCCTTGTTTATTATGTTCTGGCGCTTGAGGGTACATACTCGGCAGTACCCGTTCAAGTAGCCTAAGTTGTTTATGGTCCAGTACATTCCTGTTCTGGGATAGTCGCCTTCACAGATAGGGCATATCTTAGTCTTCGCTCGACCCTTGCCCCTCAAGACCGAGAGCTCGATGTATTTAACGAAGTGATCTACGCTGTACGCCATGATTCACCTTGAGGAGTGACTATGGCTAGACACGAAGTATTCCATATCAGCATCTCACAACGGAAACACGGTGCTTCAGTTATGTAGACTTTTTCGATGGCGTTAACGTCTTTGACCTGGAGTAATAGGTTCATCTCTGCATGGATGGCCCTACAGTGCAGATTGCCATCAAAGTACGCATCACACGGCATGTCTAGATCACAGTGTTGATGACCTCTGGGTTGACCATTGTATGCGATCGCAAGCACGATACCGTTTGCATCTACAGCCACGGCACCAACCTGCTTCTTCGCACATGTTCCTCGAGTAGCTGCGAGATCTGCCAGCTTGAGGAAGTACTCAGTCTTAGACGGACGCATCAATCAAAGTTCCTCACCATTGAATAAAATACTCTTGGCCATGTCTCGAGTTTCAGCTTTTGCTGCTCGTGAGAGCCAGTTAATAAAGCCAGGGAAGGTCATTTTGTTTGGAGTAAAATTAGGCACTTCAAAAGTATCACGAGTACCTACAATGAGACCAGCTTCTTCTAGGTCCTTATCATATAGATGCCTAGAGCCTGCATTGATGAAGCATCTGCCAAGGCAAAGGTCTTTATTGCCTACTTCCAGCATAACACAAGCAGCCATCATAGTGAAGACTGTCATGTCATTTGGTAACCCAAGCCAGGCATCGCTAGATCGCATTGTAACAATAACGTCTAGTACATTCTCTCGTACTAGGAATTGCATCGTGGTCATACAAGGCATGTCGTTCTCGAAGTGAGGAGACCGTTCCCAGATCGTCATCACCGCTTGCCTTGAGCCTAGGCTCTTACGAAGTGTACTAACTATATACGGCATCTGTAGAACAAATGCAGGACCATATCCGCCAGCGAGATGATTACCTGTAGGTGACCACTGTATCAGTGTTTTCTTGAGGGAATCATTGAAGTCAAGACGATTGGAACCTAGTATGGTCCAAAGACTCTCGGCTGCAACATATTTGAAGTTGATGTTCCGCTTTTTTGCAGTTACATACGGATTAATCATACTGAACTCAAAGTGATGATCGATGAGTTCAATACATATACCGTTGCGAGACTCAACTTCTTTACCGTGATTAAGTATTTCATCTAGCACATCGACCCATGCCTGGGTTGCAGAAATCATTCGTCATCTCCATTATATGCAGGCTTCATCTTGGGCTTGTCGTCAATGTGATTCTCAAGGGGAAATGCCCGAGTTGGAGACTCTTTGGGAGTCAGGTCATTGACTACGAGTTGAGCATAACCAGCAATGTCAGCCCAGTGATCTGCGTAGTCAGGATTGCCGTTCAGGATACGTGCTATCTTGTGATAGATCATATCTAGAGCTTCACGCTGAACTGCGCTCATCTTTACGTCAGCACCTATAGCCTTGAGCTGCTGCGCATAAATAGAATGCTGGCTGAAGGGCCCGTGAGTCTTAGCACGTTCCTTAAGAAGGTCTTTAGTGTCCATGATTACTCCATTGCCTTGAGGATTGACTTGAGGTCAGCCGCCTTCCAGCCTTCAGGCTTTGCAACATCCGCTGTATGCCCACGGTGGGTTACTCCGCGTACCTTCTCCATGTTGGCCTCATGAACTAGCCTGAAACCCTCTTCAAAGGGCAGACCCATGCGATAGGCTGTGCCGAGTGCGACGTAGACCAGGTCGATGAGTGCATCAAACTGATCTTCAATTGTGTCAGCGTTTTTGAACTCATTGAGCTCTTCTAACATATGATCGTATTTTTGGTACTTTTCTTCAACTCCAATGTACCTAGGCTCATAGCTGTATTCAAAGCCAAACTTCCTCTGAAATTCAGCCACCATTTCGTATAATGTCTTCTTCACTTTGCCTTCTCCTGATCGTTTAACATTCCCTCGAGTATTATGTACGATCCTGGCTTACGAGGTAATTTTGCATCAGCATCAGTACGTGGACTTATCTTGCCACATTTATCACAGATTTTGTGTGCAGCATCTGTGTTCGGTGGATATTTCATAGGCCCAAAAACTGGAACCCATTCATGACCAATGTGGTCACATGCGGGCTTACCAAAGAAACTCATTTTGCCTTCTCCTTCATGTGTTGTATTCTCAGTTTCAACTTAGCCGTTACGGCCAGTCGTTCTTCCAAGGTCATGTTTATAAGACCAACCCTGAGCTTCTCACGAGGACCCGCTAAGAGTTCGTCTCTCTTCTTCATGCTTAACTCTTTAGCCTGGAATTCAGACCAAATACTTGATATGTAACCCCAATCATATTCTACCACGACTAGGCGTCCTGAGGATTGTCTAATTTGATTTGGATCATGAGCGATGCCAAACCAATGGCATGCAGATCACGATCATTCACTTCAGTACGTCTCATATTTCCAAGAGCAGTACCAAGTAAAATACATGCACAATATTCCATTTCAATAGAACTCAATTTGTGTTTAGTGACTACAGCCGCCAAGTCATTCTGAGCGGCAATTAGTCTTTGTTCTTTTGTCTGTGTCATAATGTGTATCCTTCACTGTTGTTAACTATTTAATAATATCGTGTATTCTCCTAATTGTACAATGCGAAATTTGCATGCCTGCCATGTCGTGAATGCATGTGTAACCTAAAAGGGAACTCTCATTTGTACTATGTTTTCAGCTTCAACATTGTCTGCAACTTCTGGCCAATTGATCGTCATTCCTATGAACTCTTCAAAACGCCGTCGCAATGCAACTACTGGTGGAAACACATAGATATAACTTTTGAGCTCACCAACCGCACTATTATTGAATCTAACATCAAACCTGGTTTGTCTACGATCAAAGTTAGCGAGCACTTCACATACTTTGGTAGAGATAGTTGGCCCCAAGTTACCTTGAGAACCAGCTATGAGTTTGTTCACGATTGTACGCGGAAGGCTTACACTATTAGATGGCCATTTGGATATCTCTGATGCGCCCTCGTTCTTGAGGAAGTAATTGGAGAGTTCATCTGGAAACTGTGCATCCCACAACACACCATAGATCCAAGACGCTGCAGGTTCGGTTGGCCGATACAGCATCTGGCGATCGATATTCTGGGGCGCTCGCCTAATATCATGGGTTATCTTGCGTTCCTTGAGGTAATGCATGAACCCGTTCATGGCATCTTTATTATAGATCAATCGTGTAAGCGCACCGAAGTACGTCTTATCCTGCGTGTGCTTGTGAGCCTTGGCATTGAAGACTATCTCTCGCCTGGAGTCGAAGTCCATCGTGAATGGGACCTGGTTATTCGTTGTCCCCATAAATCTGTGATAAGATGGTTCTGTCCGCGGAATTTCATATTTCTGATTGATGTTGAGTACATCGCTCGTGACCAAGGATTTGAAGTCGTCTGCGGACCTATGTCCCAGCTTACTCTCAAGATAGAATTCATCAATGTATACAAACAACTTCCCAGAAAGTATGCCGTTGAACGAACCCTGCGTGGCCTTGGGCGTGGTCTGTATCGCATTGCTATCTCCTAGTAACTGACATATGAGTGCACCAGTAATTGATTTACCTGTGCCACCTGGTCCTTTGATAATGACATAAGTTCCAGGCTTTTCTTTCGGTAGCTGAACCATATGAGCGATCCAGTCTACAAAGTACTGAGCATTATCCCCAAGCAGCAACTCTATATGCTCGAGGTAGAAGTTGAACCTGTGTTGGTCATCCGCTATAGCCTTGGACCCAAAGCCTGGGAAGATATTGAAGAACTTCTGATTGTGATTATTAGTTATGGACCTGGCTTCAACTGATGGGTCATAGACTATGCCGAAATGCATTTTGTCTTTGATCTGTGTAGCCCATTCATCTATAGCGTATATGGGTTTCTTACTTCCCTGTACATCAATCATCGCAGGTTCCATGGCATAACATGCTTTAGATCCATATATGTAATTCACATACGGAATCGAGGCATAATCGCCAGCGCCATACCGTGTTATGTCTACCAACAGAATGTCGCGCTTCACCTGAATAGGGATTAGCCTTGAGGAATAGTCCTCTGCGTATATCTTGAAGTCGCCTGTCGCAGGTCCAGTTAGAGTACCACCATCAATAGGTTGAGCATTCTGCACCAGGATTATAGGAACAGTATCCCCTATTTCTGAATCAGCTACATCGTACCCTTTATCCAGGTTTGCTTGAGGTTCAGTATAGACTATCTTAACAATACAGTTTAAAGCTAAAAGGTTCTTAGCTATCTTCAGCATCGCCTCTACCCCAGGCTTATCATTGTCTGGGAACAAAATGACGTTCCGTCCTTTTAAGACACTCCAGCTAGTCTGAGCTATGGCACCTGTTCCGCCAGACCAGGTCGTGACTGCATACTCAGGGAACATCTCTTGAGCGACATCTGCAGCCTTCTCGCCTTCAACGATTAGAACGTCTGATGTACTGACTATGACTGATGGAAGATTGTACAACGGCCTGTTCGTGGGCATATGTACTTGAGCGAAGGCCTTGGTTCCGCTTTCAACATACGTAACAGAACACAAAGGTTTAATGATTTTAGGTGGCTGAGAACTGCGAAGAACCCAAAACATCGGTTCGTTCTTTTCGTTTCGGTAAGAGTAAACCGTGTCTGGCGTAACGCCATTCTCATTGAGTGCAATTGACCGTAGGTACTCATCGTCAGGTTCCTCATGTGCTGGCGTATTCACTATGAACTTAGTTTTGGATGTGCTTTGCCACAAGTTTAGAGACTTGAGCTTCTCAATTATAACGAGGTTGTCACAGCCTGCGCGGCACTTTAGCAGCACTTTGTCAAGGAAGCTTACATGTAATGATGGGGTATTTGTATCCTGATGAATTGGGCAGAATGTCATCCAATTCGCATTGCCATTCGAGTCAGGTTTCAACTCTTGAGGAATGGCTATATCTTCACATCTGAAATTACGTATAGTGCACAGTGTATTGACTATGTTCTGTGCTTGCAATGCAACACTCGAAATGGTCTGCTGTGCCAAAGCTCTCTCCAAATGACAATAGGCCCACAGTGGGGCCGAGGAGATTATTATATCACATTAAACTACTGGCGAGAACTGTCCAGTTGGCATGTCAGGCATGCTTAGAACGCATGCGGACTACTTCGTAGCGGTGAATATCGCCACTACAAAGATTATGACTGCAGTCACTGGATTACAGACTAATCCGATGAGGCCAGAGTCTATGCGCTGGAGCAAGCTTTCTTTATGGGAATCTTCAAACGTATCCCAGAACTCCTTGCTCTCCTTATACCAGCTCTTCCCGCCGCGCTTGAGGTTCATCATTTAGTCTGTTCCTTCTTGGGGAGACACATCCACATATGCCTCGTTGTGTTCTTATCATGAGCATAATCCACACATGAGGTGAACTGCTCGAAGTCTGCAATCATATTATCATCTAGATCATACACAGCCCAGGGCCTAGACTCTTTAGCCTGGGATGGGCTTGGTGTACATGAGGACAGAAGAAGTACGCACGCTATCCGAAGCACTACTATGTACTTCATTCAGCACACTATTCTATCAGCTGTGCAGAGTATTTGAACTGGTGCACTGTCACGGATTATGCACCCTGAGAGTCCCATGAGTGCGAGTATTAAGAGGATTTTCATTTGCGCTTTCTCCTGATTCTATAGCCTGGGTCCTGGGCGTGTCTCTTGCGAATGATCTCATGTCTGAGGGACAACATCTCAAGCAACTCTTTGCGAGTTGGTGGTAAGTCCATGAGGACAATGTTAGGATCAACGAAGGGTATCATTCGTTTGACTCCTGGAAATGACGAAAACCCCGAGGGAGGTGTTCCCTCAGGGTCATTGTCTTGCGTGAGTAGCTTAGAGGGGAACGGCCTCATCAGGTTCAGTCGCCGCAGCCATTTCCTCGTCAGTCATTTCCGCAGGTTCATCTGAGGCACCACCATCATTCTCCGTGGCAGTGGGCTCTTGAGGAGTATTCTGAGCCTTCTCAGCGATCTCTGTCTCAATGGCCTCAATACGATCCATTGAAGTTGCGACAACACCCTGAAGACGTGCCAATTCTTCCTCAAGAGTCTCCGTCTTGGGAGGAACCACTTTGCGAGTTCGCTTGAAAGGATCAATGGATCCCATCTTTGGCTTGAGAAGAACTTCTTCCTCAAACATATCAATGAACCCATAGTTCCACAGTCCTGGACGATAGTAGTTCCAAGTGAGACTGGGATCAGCCTTGGAGTCCTTGAGAGCAGTGTTCTTGCCGTGCTGAGCCTTCAGAAGCGTGAGGAAGTCCTTCTGAGGGAACACCTTATGACCATGAGTGGCCTTGGCGAACTCAAGAAGTTCCTTGGCCTGCTTGTTAGAAGGCACTTTGTCAGTTTCAATCACACGAATATTCTTTGCCATGAGGATAGTATCCTTTAGGGGTTAAGTGATGTACAGGGGAATTATTCCGCTGCACATGAGGATAGTATATCACGTTCTGTTCTAAAAGGGAAATGTTATTTTCGCATGACAGGTATGCGATTTGTGCATGTGTGACATCAATATTACAGTCCAGGACCTATGCTTTAGACTGTGAAGATTTATTGCTTGTCTTGTGGAGCGAAACGCTACGCTTTTTATAAGTGCTTGAAATGATTATACTGATTAGCCTGTGCCCTTTTCACTCAGGCTTGTCTCCCTCCTTCCCAAACTTAGACCTGCGTTTTCATGTCCCTATTATCATCATCCTTCATGTTTATATTATTATTATAAGACAATATAATATAATATAAATGTTATAATTAAAGGGCGTTTTTATTCAATCATATCAACCTCATGTAAGAAAGGCGTAAGAAATCCCTGGTTGTCTTATGATCGTCTTATGGTCGTCTTACAAAAGACAAAAGCCCAGGCTCCAGGGCCCAGGCTCTTCACTCTGTCAGTAGTCATCCCTTGCATGGAGTTCATCACAATCAAAGAACCCCTCAATTTTATATTTATACTTAGCCTGTAGCTCTTCCATGCTAGTGTTATGATCCGTATACATCCAATGAGGACCAACTTTATAGAATTTATAATTACCCCCAAGGCGGTATTTGCCAGGATTATAACGCATATCCAGGGCCAGTTCCTGTGCGGCACGAAGTTTCATCTAGCATTCTCCTCAAGTTGAAATAAAAAGAAGAGAGTGTGACTTTTACATCACACCCTCTTATTGATTTCATTCTTCTATAGAGATATCATTCTCTATCAACAACAATTCTAGAAATTCAATTCTCTTTTGAAGTCTCTCAACTTCATCTTTCTTAGTTGGTTCATCTTCAACTAAAACCCAACCTTCTTTCTTAAGAATTGTACTCATGTAGAATTTGAATGTAGTTGAAATAATTCCACTAGGAATTGTCTCAAATACTTCTGTATCATTTTGATGAAGATTTAATTCTTTTTCAAATGAACTTCTTTCAAATTGATTATAACCTTTAGTCTTGATTATATACTTTAGAAGTTGTTTACATTGTGGTGAGAATTTCTTACCTGTGGTTTTAGATACTAGTGAATTAAGATTATCACTAGTGACTTTATCACTTAGTTGAATTAATGACATAGTTAATTTTTCCTTCTCACTGTTGAATGATTTATTCATTCAATATAGATATAATATAATGTAATTGCGGCCAAAATGTGGCGGAATTGTGGCGATCAAAAATAATTTTCATTATATAATGTATAATGTAACTTCTTTAGTTACACTTTATATATTGAATTTCTATATCATCTATAATATCTATCAACTTAGTAGATATTAATGAATCTCTATAATATCTATCAACTTAGTAGATATTAATGAATATAGCTAATGAACATGGTTAATGAATATAGCTAACGAACATGGTTAATGAATATAGTTAATAAATAATATGGTTAATGAACATGGTTAATGAACATAGTTAATAGATATGGTTAATAAATATAGCTAACGAACATGGTTAATGATTTAATTGTAACAATCCAGGCTACGATTTCTATAGCCTAGGGCCTGGGCCAGGGGCGAAGCCCTCTCCCTTTCTTTCTTCTTATATGGAGCTACAGGGCCCAGGGCAATTTGAAACTTGCTATACAGCAGCGGTACCCGCCCACAAGTAAAAATTTACTACTAGTTTACAGCATGTACATCAGTAAAAATGTGTGATATAATACGCCAATGGACACTTACCAAGAGAAACTCCAGGCTGAACAGTTCGCGGCACAATTCGCTTTCGGAGTGGGCATTCCTGAAGCGCTAAAGAGCGCAGGCTATGAAGTCCACACTATCAGCTTTGGCATGTCGCTCCTTCGCCAACCTGAGATAATGGCCCTCGTGGACGGCCACAGAGACTGGATCAAAACAAAACTCGCACATTCCCTCGAGACCGTCATCCAGCAGCTGGATCGGGACCGAGAGTTCGCGTACCAGACCGAACAGGCTGGAGCCGCGGTCAGTGCAACCATGAATAAGGCTAAACTACTGGGTTACCTCGAGAGCGATCAGAAAGGTATGCCCAAGAAGATCGTCATTACCTGGGGTGAGGATGAGCCTATCTCAGCATGACCTCATGGAGCAGAGGCGGAATGTGACGGATAAAAGGCGAAATCCGTTGCATACCGATCTTAGGCCGATTAGAGAGCAGCTGGGAGTCTTGGAATTCAAGA
>Ga0193692_1000262_pt1 | contig 13220 bp, 15 predicted proteins | sample L3a1metaG_FD_144917 | JGI IMG/M metagenome (GOLD analysis project Ga0193692, IMG submission 144917) | Soil microbial communities from a riparian zone of the East river system, Colorado, United States - L3a1 | ecosystem: Environmental > Terrestrial > Soil > Riparian zone | place: USA: East River... | reverse complement strand
TCGACCATACCTACGTCATGCCGGTGCTGCAGGGTTACGCCAGGACCGACTACACCCAGCACATCCAGATGTACGGCGACCTGCTGCCGCACGGCGCCTATGTCGGCGTTGGCTCGGTGTGCAAGCGCAACACCGACATCGGCGCGATCGAAGACATCCTGCTCGCCATCAAGCTCTCCCGGCCGGACCTGAAACTGCACGGCTTCGGCCTGAAGACCACGGCGCTGACTTCGCGGGTGGTGCGCGGCTGCCTGCACAGTGCCGACTCGATGGCGTGGTCGTTCGCCGCCCGCTGGGAGGGCCGCAACCGTAATGACTGGCGTGAGGCCAAGGCCTTCATAGAAAGGGTGATGGTGCCGTTATGAGAAATGTGAAGTATCGGATCAATGTGGCGACCTGCGAATGCTGCAGCGGGATGTGGGAGGCGCCGGCGGGTGATGTCTCGTTGATGCAGGGTGCCTGTATGGACTGCCAGCGCGACAGCGACACCGAGAAGCCATTGCGGTTCGCGCGTTTGGATTCGGTCACGCCGGCGTATCGGTCGGGAATGACCAAACTACCGAAGCGATGGTTTGCGAGAGTCTTGGAGCTGACCGGCGAAGAAGAAGAGGCGCTCGAGGAGCTTTCGGATCCTAGGGGGTTCTATGAGAAATAAATCTGAACTGCGGCCGTATCAGCAGCGCATCGCTGGCGCGCTCTACGAGAACGACGAGAAGATCGCGGTCGCCAGGCCGGGTGGCGGCAAGACCATTGCGGCGCTGACCGCGATCGAGGAGCTACTGCGCGACAAGCACATCCGCCACGCCCTGGTGATCGCGCCCAAGCGGGTGGCGCGCATGGTTTGGCCGGACGAGATCAAGCTGTGGGCGCACACTCACGGGCTGTCCTACCAGGTGCTTACCGGCACGCCGCAGCAGCGGGCGATCGGCCTGGCCGAGGCCCACGCCGGCGTGTTCGACATCACCATCGTCGGCATCGACGTGGTCGAGTGGCTGGTCGACACCCTGGTCAAACTGCCGGACGATTCGCGGCTGTTCGACCTGCTGGTGATCGACGAGATATCCAAACTGCGCGACCCCTCCGGCGTGCGTGCGCGGCGGCTACTCCGGTACGCCAAGCGGTGGCGCATGCTCTGGGGCCTGACCGGCACGTTGCGGCCGTCCGGCGCCGAGGATCTGTTTATGCCGGCCACGGTGGTAACCCGTGGAAAACTCTGGGGAAAGTCGTTCTACAGTTGGCGCAAGACGCGCTTCTACCCGCTTGATTACCAGGGCTATACATGGGCGCCCCTGCCGGGTGCGGAGGAAACGATCAATGCCGAGCTGGCACCGCTTTGCGTCACCCTGCGCGACGACGAGCTGCCGCAGCTGCCGGAATTGTCGATCATCTTCGATCGGATAGAGCTGCCGCCCACCGCCCGCAAGCAGTACCAGGACATGGAAGAGAAGCTGCTGCTGTGGGACGGCGGCGGCGAAGCCATTCTGGCGGCGTCGGCGGCCGTTGCCACTGGCAAGCTCGCGCAGATCGCCAACGGTTTCGTCTACGACAACGGTATGACCTTCAGTATCCACCCGGAGAAGGAGCAGTGGGCAAACGACATCATCGAGAGTGCCGCGGGGCCTACTCTGTTCGTTTACGAATATCGCGAGGATCTGGAAATGCTGCGCCGGCTGCTCGGCCAGGATTTGCCGTACCTCGGTGACGGGGTCACCAACAAGGAATCGGATCAATTCATCACCCAGTGGAATGAGGGGAAGCTGCCGTTCATGGCACTGCACCCGGCATCGGGCGGCCACGGCTTGAACCTGCAACACGGCGGCTGCGACATGGCCTGGATCTCTCCGACCTGGTCACCAGAATTGTGGGAGCAAACGATCGCTCGCTTATATCGTTCCGGCCAGACTAAGCCGGTGGTCGTCCGTGTCTGTCTGGCAACCGACACAGTCGACCAGATGAAGCTCGATCGGGTGCATGAGAAAATGACGGCGCAGCAGGCGTTTGAAGCCTACCTGCGGCGCCATCAAGTCGAAGGGATCGTCGTGAACGCTTAAAGACTAGCAGCCTTTTCCAGGTCGAGCACCAGCTGCGTGCCGTCCTCGTCGAACTTGTTCGTGGTCAGGATCTCGACGATTTGCTTGTTGAGTTGGAATAGTTGCTCGCGGTTGACCCGGTAGCGGGCGTGGACGTCGCCGGTGTTGACGTTGAGGACGACGGTGTCGCGTTGGGGAATGGTCAGATAGACGAACCGCACTGGCGGCATGGTGGGCCTCGTTATCCGTTTGATACGTGAAGTCACCACCATACTCTTCCGTTAGTCCTGTTCCAGTGCGCGCATCGCTATCATCATGCATTGGTCGGCGTCGACATCGTGCAGGGCGGCGATCTCGCGTAAAGCTGTGCGTAACTTTTCGTTTTTGTCGGCCAGGCGCATAAGCTCGCGCATGCCGATATTGAGCTGCCGTTCGATTTCAGTCAGCGCCGCGTACATCTCCTTTTCATGGGACATCGCGGCGCATCCACTTCAACTCTGGGTGGCTGCTGTACCCATGTTTGAATACCAGCCAGCAATAATCGCTTTTGCCGCCGCCCACCTTGCCGTTCGCTTTAATGACATGCCCCGGCGGCATCGACGGCCGCGGGGTCAGCAGCCACACACTCTGCAGTGGCGTGTCATATAGCCAGCGGGCGGCGTTGAGCCGCGCAGTCGGCATGATCAATGCCACTTTGTCGGTTGTGCGGGCTAGTGCGTGTTTGGTGAACTCTTCAAACCTGTCGAACGGCGGGTTCGACACGATGTTATTGTGTACGCTTTCATGGTCGAAGAAATCTTCGGGTGTGTAACCGCAAAAATAGAGTTCTCGTTGCGGTTCGCGTCCACGATCGACTAAATCGGCGCCGTAGGCGTCAAAACCGCGTCTTAATGCTGTGACGACAATCCGGCCGAAGCCGCAAGCAGGGTCGTAGATTCGGCCCTTGAACTTCTCTTCTTCAAACAACCGTTCGCTGACCCAGAATGGCTCGACGTAGTGCTCGTCGATGCGGGGGTGTGCTGGTCTGAACATGGCGGTGTGGGTCCAGGGTTGGCTCATTTTGCCGGCCTTGTTTTGGTTGAGAATTCCGCCTCGTCGGCGCCGCACCACTCGCACAGCATTGCGCTGCCGCCGCCGTCGAACCTGGCCTGCGGCATGCGGCAAATGAAGCAGTGCAGGACAACGAACGGCGACCAGTCGCGCACATGCTCCCAGCAGATGTCGCACTCCCACATCGCGCCGCAGTCCTTGCACCGCTGCTTGCGCTGGCGCGAGATCGTGCCGTCGGGGTTGAAGATCACGCCGCTCATCAGCGCACGTCCTCGTTCCACTTCCACTTGCCCTTGACCCAGTGGCCGTTCACTGGATCCTCGCACTCGACGGCGCGGACTTCCCGTGCCGAGGTCCAGCGCGCTTCCAGGTCTTTGGCGTAAGCCATTGCTTCGGCTTCGGTTTCGCAGCGGACCGCGTTGTCGTACCACTTCGGGTCGTTGTGGACGCGCACCTCCGGTTTCCAGGCCATCAGGCACTCCCCTGAGTGTCTTGCAGCAGTGCTGATGCGTTGCGCGTCATTTCCTCGTCCACGTCCTTGAACATCTGGTTCATGACCGCGGACAGCTCGGCCATGCCGATCTTCGCCGCCGCGTCGATGCTCATGAACGCCTGCGCGCCGCCCATGAAGTAGGCCGACCGCATGGCGCTGATTTGGTCTTCGCCGGATCCGGCTTCGCGCAGGCAGCCGGCGAACGCGGCCCATCCCGCTTTCAGTGAGACGTCCGGGTCGAGTTCGCCTTTGATGACCTTGAAGACTTCAGTCATGGACTTTCTCCAGCTGCTTGGTGCCGAGGTCGGCGGCCAGCTCGTCGAGTGCCGCGGTGGTCGGCGTCGGCGCCCGGTCCAGCTCGTTGACGCTGGCGACGAAGTCCTCGGCGCGCCTGGTCAGTAGTCCGATATTAGCCATTTGCGTGGTCAACTCGACCAGCATCTTGTGCAGCCGTAACGATTCGTGGCGGTAGCGATCGCGTTCCTCGACCATCATCTGCACGCGGTCATGCTCGCGGTTGAGGTCGATGCGGTATTGCTGGATGGCCGCGTTTGCGGAAATCAAATCGTCATGCATCTGCGTGACCTTGGCGAGCGCCGCCACGCGGTGGTCGTTCTCTATGTCGGGTAGTGGGCGTGCTTGGGCTTGTCTCGGTGCATTCATGGGATGGTCCTCTGTTATGGTCTGGTAGGAAGATCGCTGCTGCGCCGGATACACTATGTGGCGCAGCAGCTTGGCGGCGAATGCATTACCTTCGCGCCGCCTTTTTTGGAGCTTGTCGCATAGGCCATAGATGGTCCGGCGCATCGTGGCCGATCTCCTTCAGCTCATCTTTAAGTAGCCGGTAAGTGTCTGCGGGGAATTGCTTTCCCGCCCGCCAGTTGTAGACGCCGTTCTCCGAAGTGCCGGTCAGCTCGGCCATAGCCTCGATGCCGCCGAGCGCGGTGATGATTTCAGCTGTGGTGCGTAAAGTTGCCATGACCCACAGCTAACCCAACCTTTTTGAGTAAGCAAGCGTTGCGGCCCAAAATAGTTGAGTTATAGTCGGCCGATGGACCCGGAATTCCAATTGCGCGAACTGATGCTGGAGGATGCGAAAATCTATCGTATTCGCAATCAGATCGCGGAGAAGACCGATCCACATTCGGCGGATAAGCGCGGCAAGCAGAACAAAAAGGCCTATGCAAAAGCCAAGGCTAAGATCAAAGTTGAACCGGACGTAATCCCAACAGAGGAACCACCCCAATGAATAAACTGCTCGGCGCCGCCGTGGCGGCGCTTCTACTGACTGTGCCTGCTAAGGCCACCATCTTGCTCGACGAGACCGGGATCGGTGGCACCGGCAACAACGTGATATTCAGCAGTATCGCTAACTCTGGACTGATCCTTGGTCGCCTCAACGGCCAAAACAATGAGGTCGTACGGTTCTTGGACCGCTCGGCCTTCAATCCTGACGGCGGCATACTGTCTGGTCTGTTCTCTGGATCAGCAAATGGCAATGACATCAAGATCGTGAACACCAGCGAGCTTGATATCACGGTGTTCGACAGCACGAACCTCACTCAGATTACCACCACGCGGGACATCTTCTCCATCGTCGGAACAGGCACCCTGCTTATTCGTGCGACGGCCTTGGAAGCAGACGGCAGCTTTCAGGACTTCCTGTTCAGCAGCATTCTGAAGAGCGGCCAGAATGGCTTCGACTTGAAAGCCATCGACGGCGAGCGGATCTGGGATGTCGATTTCCGGGTTGTCGGCGGCAGCATTACTGACTTTGAGCACTTCCGCATCGACGTGGCGCCGCAGGTTGCGGCGGTGCCGCTGCCGGCGGTCGGTACCGGACTTCCCGCCTTGATCGCGGGGATGTTTGGCTTGGTTGGGCTGCATCGCCGTCGGAAGCAGCGGCTGTTGTCTGTCTGATCAAGCGGCCCCGGCGGTGTTCATGGGAATGCGCCGCCGGGGCCAGCTTCAAAAATGCAAAAAAATTTTGCGGGGTCTAAACGGTCATGACAAATATCCCCATAGATCGCGACTACGATAATGACAACGATGCTGACCACATGCTGGTCATGCATGACCCTGATGTCGAGCACTGCGAGGACTGCGACAAGCTTGTTCCTGACGGTGACAAGATACCGGGACCGGATGAATGCCATTGCACACGATGCATCGACTGCCGCGAACTGCTCGACGACGAGGAACGGCAGTTAGGTCATGAGCAATGCTTCGATTGTTTCGTGACGGAGCATGACCGGGACTGACTACCAGCCGCCGGTACCAAACGACGGCATGGTGAACCCACCACCGCCGCCGAGATCGAAGCCACCACCACCACCACCACCCCAGTCCAGGCCGGCACCGATGTTGCCGCCGCCCCAGCCCCAGCCGCCGAGAACCTGCGGCGAGATCGGTGACAGCCCGCCGACCATGCCGCCGGACGCAGCTGTCTGATTGAGCAGCGGGCTTGAGTAGGTGCTGTTCTCAATGGGCGGCAGCACACCCGCCAAGGCTATGCTGCCGCCCTGGCTACCGGGCGCGCCCGGTGCCACCGCGCCGGTCGGGATCGAGCTTAATCCCGGCGGTGCAAGAGACAGCCCGCCGGCGGCGCCACCGGCGGGCGTGGCGGGCTGCGCCGGTAGCACCGGCTGGGCATCAGCCGGTGGTGGGCTTGGGTCCGGCGCAACCCGGCTTTGGTCTTTGTAGACATCGGTCAGGGCCTGGGCGATCTCCGGCGTCATCGCGCCCTGCTGGCCCTTCGGCTGCTCGCTGATGCGTGCCGCCTCGTCCTGGTGCAGCTTCTCCGCGGCAGCGCCGGCCTGCTCGACCGTGTCGAATTTGCCGAGATGGTTGCCGGTTTCTACGTAACGCTGGCGCGCGTCAGCGTCAGACATTACGCGGCCGCCCTCGGCCGGCACGGTAGGAATGTTGACCTCCTTGCCTTGGTCCTCCACGCCGATCGTTCGCACGGTCGAGATTGAGCCGTCTTCGTTCTGCACGGGCTTCTGCTGCAGCGGATCCAGGGTCGGGGCATTGGGATCGACCGCGGGCGCCGGCGCCATCCGCTTGCTGGCGCTGAAGTCGGTGGCGCCGGAGGTGCCGAGGTCGCTGCGCTTGCCCACCGCTGCTGGCTTCGGCGCGCCCTCCTTCACCGCGGCGTCGAACTGCTGCTGGGTGATGCCCATCTTCGGCAGGTAGGGCTGCACTCCCGCGGCGATCTGGCTGCCGACGAAGGGTGTGTTCAATGCCTCGCGTAGGGTCTTGTTGCCGATGAAGTCCGGCACCTGACTGACCTTGCTGGGGTCGCCGCGCTTGACCAGCTCGATCACCTTGGTGTCGAGCAGCGCGTGCGCCGGGTTGACCGGCGGCGCGGCTGGCGGCGCCGGCTTGGCGACCGGCGGCGGCGCAGGGGGCGGCGCTGCCGGGGGCTTTACCGGCGCCGCTGCCGCCGGCGGCGCAGCGGGGAGAGGTGCTGCGGCCACAGGAGCTGGGGTAGCTGCGGGTTCGGCCGGCGCCGCTGGGTCTTCCGGTAGCAATGCTTCTGCCTCGGTCGCGGCGATCGCGGCAGCACCCGGCGGCGGCGCACTTGGCGTGGATGCCGCCGCCGGAGCCGCAGCCGCAGCCGGCACAGATTTCGCTTCAGCTTGCGGGGGCTGGGCGGGAGCTTGCGCCGGAGCTGGGGTAGCCGCGGCAGCCGGTGGCTTGGCCGCGGCGGTAGCCGCCCGCAGCTTGGCGCCAGCCGGCCGGCTGTCGATCGAGTTCGGTAGGGTGGGAGGGTTGTTCAGTGCGACGTCGCGCGCCTTCTCCCACTGCGCGTCAGTCAGGCTGTAGGGCTTGGATGAATCAGTCTCGTAGCGCGCCATCGCCTTGAGGAATTTCATGCCGTCCGGCGAGGCTAGGAACTCCGGTGTGATCCTGGTGTTGCGCGAGATCCCGGTCCATTCCTCGATCCGCGGCGCGTAGCTGGTGCCGTGGCCAACCCAGGTACCGATCATGTCCTGCATGGTCTTGCCGGAGTACAGCGGCGACTGCGCCATCTTTTGGATTGCCGCCGCGGCGCCGGCTTCCTTGTTGGCGTAGACCGCTGGGGTGTCGTGCTGGGTGATCTGGATCCCGGGCTTGCCGCCGTGCGCGCCGGCGTAGCCGTCGTGCCACATGTTGAACGGATTGTTGAACCGCTCGCCGGCCGGGATCGACTTGTTGGTTAGCACGTCCATGCCGGGGTGCTCGCCGGCATGCAGCGACACTTGACCGTTCGGTCCCGCTGCCGGTGTCGCGGATGTCGCGGATGTCGCGGATGCTGCCGGTGCCGAGAACGGCTGCCCTTTGTAGCCGGGGTTGATCTGGACGTGCGGCGCGTCACCCTTGACCGGGAAGTGGACGCCAAACTTGTCCTGGTTGCCGGCGTTCAACCACTGCCGGAACGGGCTGTCGGGCAGGTCGCCGGCGCTACCCTTCTGGTGCTGCGAGTGGCCGGCCTTGGCAGCGATGCCGCCGGTGCCGGCCTCGTACTTGTCGCGGTAGATCTGCTGCACGTCGGCGCCGCGGGAGAACTCGCCGTACTGCGCCCGCTTGCCGGGGTTCTCTTTCTCGAACGCCTCACCAGCTGCGCGCAGCCGGGCGGCCAGCTCGGGATCAATGCCTTGGTATTCGCCGGCCGCGGTCAGCGGCGCGTTGACGATCTTGCCGTCCTTGATCACGCTATGGTGGCCGCCGCGTTCCTGCAGGAAGGCTAAATCGGCCTGGTAGGTCGGGCCTTCCGCCGATCGTTCGACCGGCGCCCTGAGCCTGGCCCGGTTGGCGCCCGGGCCTGGCGGCCGCGCCGGCATCTGCGGCGGTGTCGGCGGCTTCACCTGCTGCTGTGCTTGCAGCTTCTGTTGCAGGGCCTTGTCCTTGGCGGCGCTGAAGCCGCCGGAGATGGTTTCGCCGATGCTGTCGTCGCTCTGCATCGGCCGTTGCAGCGACGAGGTGACCTGGCCGACCAGCGGCTGCACCTGCAGCGGCTTCTGCTCGTCGACGTGGATGCTCTTGGCGTTAGGCCCCTTGAGCAGGCTCTCCAGTAATTGGGTCATCTGGCTGGGCTGTGTGCCGGGTGGCACCACGCCGAGGTTGACGCCGAGCGCGTGCAGCGCACGCGAAGTGTCATCGCCGAGCAGCGGCTGCTTGCCGGCGATCATTGTCTGCTTACTCTTCTCGCGCTCGAGCGCCATCTCATCCATGTAGGCCATTAGCGTCGTGGCCCCGCTAATGGTGGCCCGCCCGGACCGGATGCCGCCGCCGAGGCCGCGGTGATAGCCGCGGCCAGGTCAGCAATGCTGTAGTCGCTTTGGAATGGCCGGCCCTCCAGCGCGTTCAATGCGGTCGGCGACTGCATCGTCCGGCCACCGATCGCGCGGCGGATTGGGCCGAGCGAATAGCCGGCCACCCGCCCCGCGGTGCCGCCGCCAGGAACGCCGGTCGCGGCACTGGCCGCGCTGCCGATCGAATGGCCTACTTCGCCAGCGGTCAATGCGCCGGGGATCCCCTGGTTGATATTGCCCATGGTCTGGCCGAGACCACCTTGCCGGGTTGGCGCGTTCAGCGACCGCGCGATCAATGCCAGCCGCTCGATCCGGTCGCGCTGCGCACCACCGAAGACGTCGAGCGATTCCGGCATCATGTTCTCGATCCGGGTGGCGAACTGCCGCGGTCCCGGGGCGCCTTGGTTCCGGCTATTGATGGTTTGGTTGCCGATATAGCGCAGGTAGTCGCCGAGCGTCTGGTCGAGCGGCGACGGCCCCTGGCCGCGCTGCTGTGGCTGGCTGGTGGCTTCCAGCATGCGCAGCCGAGCCGGATCCTGCTCACCTTGCTTGAGGTAGTTGTAGCCGGACGCGGCATTGGTGCCGGCTCGTTCGGCCACGCCGGTGAGCTGCTCATGTGGTCCGCCCTCACCCATAGCTGCGGCGTAGCGTTCCTGGGTACGGTCGAACATGTTTGGGGTCACGCCCTGATTGACGGCGGTGCCGCGCATCTCGCGGGTGGCAGCGGCTTCGACGTCGCCGGCGTAGCGGCTCGGGATCGGATCCATGCCCTCGCCGGCGATCCGGGTGCCGCTGCGGAAGTCGCGCAATTGGTTGTAGGTGGCGTTGGTGTTGAGGATGGCGCCGGTCTGTGGATCGCGCGGGAACCGGCCCTCGATCGCGTTGGCGCGGGTCTCCAATGGTCGTGCCGTGATCGGATCGGTCTGGCCCGCGGCCTGCCGCAGCGCGTCTAGCACCGGCTGCCAGTCGCCGATGGCGCCCGGCCCGACTTGCTGGGCCAGGGCTTCCTGCGGCGCGGCCACCCGGGTCCGCAGATCTTCGGCATTGGTGCGGGCGATATCGCCGACCGCGGCGCCGATGTCGCCGGTGGTTGGTGTCGGATTGAGCGACCCCCTGGCATCGATCGCGTCGTTTAAGGCGGCGCCGGTCTGGTCGCGCGCCTGCATGCGGCGGTCCTGGGTGAAGCCGGACGAGCCGTAGCGGTTGGCGTAGGAGTTCTCGCGCATGCGGATGGTATCGTTGCCGAGCGCACTGGCTGGCAACTGGACGCCTTCGGTGCGCGCTGCGGCGGCGGTTGCCGCCGCATTCGGGCCACCCATGCCGCGGTACTTCCAGTCGATGTAGCTCTGCCGGCCCGGAGCCGCGCCGCCGGCTGCGCCGCCACCGAGGATCGCACCGAATAGCGCGGTGGTCTCCGGGTCGACGCCGGCGGCCCTGCCGGCTGCCTCGCCGACCTGGCTGCCGTAGTGTGACGCAACGGTCGGCGCCACGGTGCTGCCGGTAAGCCTGGTCAGCGCGGCGCGGATCGCCTGCAGGGCGGTCGGTGCCGCGGCAATGCCGCGAGCGATCGCCGCGCCGCCGCCACCGAGCAGGGCGCTGGCACCACCCTCGAGCAGTTGCCGGGTGGTGCTGGCATCGGCCGGTAGTGGCTCGGCGCCGACCGCATTCAGCGCCATCGGCCCGAGGTAGGGGATCTTGGTCTCAGGAAATATCCCGGCCCGGGATCCGGCGTTGCCGAGCGCGATCGCCAGGTCGGGTATACCGGTCAGCGCGCTGCCGCCGATCCGCGCCGCAGTGTTGTAGAAGGAATAGGGATCGCTCGGTGCCGCCGGTGCGGCCGGTGTACCCTGCGGCGGGGTCGCGACTGGTCCGGTTTCCGGCGGCGGTTCGTTTGGTTTGACAGTTATCTCGGGCAGCGTTTCGGTGGTTGGTGCGGTCGGCAGGCCGCCGCCGGCGCCATCCCGCAGCCGTTTGAACCGCTCACCCACGGCGTCGTATTCAGGCGTCCCTTTCAGGTGCTGGTTCTCTTGGCCCCATTTCACCAGGTCTTCTATGGTCTCGGCCACAGCTATCTCCCGAATAGAACGGTGCCTTGTTCAACTGTTGTCGATGCCGGCGGCGGTGCAGTCGCAGGTGCCGCTGCGCCGCGCCGTCCGCCGGTGGCGGCTGGTGCCGTGACACCGCGCACCGCCAGCGCCCTGGCTTCGTCGAACGGCTTCATCGGCATCAGCGGCGCGAGCACGGCCCTCGGCGCCAGGCCGCTGTCGGCCGCCGACTGGGCGTAGAACTTTTCCTTTTCCAGCGCCGCATCCCTGATCCCGCCCATGTGCTGTTGCATGGTCTTGATGATGTTGACCCGGGTCACCGGGTCGAGGCCTTCGCCGGTGGCCTGGCCTTTCAGGGTGCGGATTTGCTCTTCCCAGCTGCCGACCTGGCCGACCATCTTGGTCTCGCCTTCGCGGACGCCGGTCAGGTCGTCCATCATCTTGATGAAGCCGTAGACGATATCGAGGTCGGCCGCTTTGTTGCCGGTGTAGGCGGATTCGATAACCGAATTCCAGGTCACGGCCGTGTTGGCGTAGCGTTTGATCTCTGGCAGCGAAGCGTATTCCTTGCGCAGCTCGATCGCCGAGCCTGGCTGGGTCTCGATCACCCGGTCGGCGTTGGGGTCGACTGCCGCCGTCGCCGCCGGATCGGTCGTTGCCGCGGTAGTACCTGCCGGCGCAGCCGTTGGCTGCATCATCCTGACCACCCACGGCGGGATCGGCTCTTTCTGGACGTGTTTGACGACCTGTCGATCGCCAACCTTTTCCACCACGCGCTCGGGTGGCCAGGCGATGCTGACCAACTGCTCGATCTGTGCCGCCTGTGCCGGGGTCGGCGGCGCTCCGCTTTTGGCAAACACCGCCAGTCGTTGCCGTGCTTCGTCCTTGCCGACTTTCGGCGTCGGGTCGGTCGGTCCGGTGGTGGCGAGCGTGTGGCCTTCCGGCACCGCGCCGCCCGGACCAAACAGCGGACGGTTGGTACCAAACTCGGTCTTGTTGTTGTTGGTGGTGACCCGCTGCCCGGTCGGCTGGCCGTCAAGGCCGATCACGGCGAGGGTGTGATTGGCCGGCACGCTTTTCTCTTCGCCGGTGCGGAACCGGCCGGTGGTCTGGAACTGCAGCCGGTTCTGTTCTTCGGGATCGGACGGCACGCCGCTCAGGCCGACGCGGCCTTTCGCATAAACACCTGGCAGGTCGCCGGCGCCTTGGTGCGCCTGCGCCCGGGCGACCGCCTGGTAGAACGGCAGCTCGGCCTTGTAGCGGGCTTCCACCTTCGGATCGACGTACTTCTCTTGGTAGACGGTCGGCGGCAGAAACACCTCACCGAGCGGCGTGTTCGGGTCGTCCGGGTTCGACGGCCCCTGCCGCTCGATCGGGATATTGCGCGTGGTCTCTGGCGGCCCAGCAGTGGCGATCGCATCGGCCGCGGTGTTGCCGGCCGCTACGGCGGCATCGAACTTGGCTTTGTCTTCAGCCTGCTTCTGCCGCAGCGCGACGATGTGCTCAACCGTCAGCTTCTGGTCGAGCGCCGCCTTCGGCGCGCCGGTGATGCTCTTGGCGATGTTAGTCGCCAGGCTGCCCCAGGATGGATCCTGCTGGTAGGTGAGAAATTCCGATCCCATGACGCCCTCATACGCTCGTAGCTAGTGCGTTGCCGAGGCCGGTCCCGGCGATCTGCGCGCCGGCTTGCGCCAGGCCACCAGCTGCGCCGCCGCTGTATTGTGAAATCTTGATCGGCTCGACCGCCTTGGCGACGTTGTAGGCGGACAGTTGACCTGCTCTTTCATTGCCAGCCAGGCGGATGTCTTGGCCGGCGGTGTTGAAGATGCTGTTGGCGCGGTTGGTCAGGCCATACTGCGAGCCACCGTAGGACTGCACGTTGGCGAGCGCCGCGATCCGCTTGCGCGCTTCGATCGCCGCCTGCTGGATATGGCCCTGGATCGCCGTCTTCATCTCGTCGGAGCCGTGCTCCTGGCCGGAGAACATCGCTGACGCCAGTGCGTTGGGATCGCCCTCGGCCTGGTTGGCGATGTCTTCCGGCGTCAGCGCCTTGGTCAGGCGCGTGGCTTCGTCCTCTTGTGCCGCGGTCTGCTTCTTGGCGTCCAGCTCCTCGAGCGAGCCGCTGCGCGCAGCCTCGGCATTGAGCCGCAACTGCTCGTCACGCTTCAGGTACTCCTGCGATTGGCGGCGTTGGTATGCGACCCACTGATCGTTGGCAGCATTTTGCTGCGAGGCCATGTCTTGCTGTTGCTGCATGTTGTACATCGACATGCCGATGCTGAAGCCGAGGCCGATGATCGAGACT
>Ga0193692_1000261_pt1 | contig 13249 bp, 10 predicted proteins | sample L3a1metaG_FD_144917 | JGI IMG/M metagenome (GOLD analysis project Ga0193692, IMG submission 144917) | Soil microbial communities from a riparian zone of the East river system, Colorado, United States - L3a1 | ecosystem: Environmental > Terrestrial > Soil > Riparian zone | place: USA: East River... | reverse complement strand
GTTGTCGTTGGAACGGGGGCCAACGTGACATCGGTTTCGGATGCGGGCCTCACGGCCAACACGACTTATTTTTACCGCGTGCGCGCGCACAATTTGGGCGGTGATTCGGCTTACTCGGCGGAAGTGAATGCCACGACAAGTTCGGCCGGCACCGGTACTGGCCTCGTCGGCGATTACTTCAGCAACAACAACCTCACCGGTTCGCCCGTGCTGACGCGCACAGATGCGGTGGTCGATTTCAATTGGAGCACCGGTTCTCCACACGCTTCGGTGCCGATCGATAATTTCTCCGTCCGCTGGACTGGCCGGGTGCAGCCGCAGTTTTCGGAAATCTACACCTTTTACACATTGAACGACGACGGCGCGCGGCTTTGGGTGAACGGATCTCAACTGGTGAACGATTGGAACGGGCATCCGGCCACGGAGTTTAGCGGCACGATCGTGCTGAACGCCGGGCAACTATACGACGTGGTGATGGAATACTTCGAGGGCGCCGGCGATGCCGTGGCGCGGCTGTCATGGTCAAGCGCTTCCACGCCGAAGGCCGTGATCCCACAAAGTCGCTTGTATCCACCTTCGCCGCCCACGTTGCCATCGGCGCCGAGCGGACTGGCGGCTACTGCTGTGGGCGCGGGACAAATCAATCTCACCTGGACGGATAACGCGACGAACGAGACCCAGTTCAAAATTGAGCGCAAGACCGGCGCAGGCGGAACCTATGCGCAGATCGCGACCCCTAACGCGAATGCCACGAGCTACAGCGACATGACGGTGGCCGCAACGACCACTTACTACTATCGGGTGCGCGCGAACAATTCGGCCGGAGACTCGCCGTTTTCGAACGAAGCGAATGCCACCACACCCTCAGGAGGCAGCGTGGTGCCAGTGATTATGTCGCAAGGCTATGACAACATTCTTCAGCTTCAAATCACCGGCACTCCCGGGAACTGGCGGTTGCACGATCTTTCCACGCGGCAGCTCCAGCCAGGGTATGAGTGGTGGTACATCGTCGGCAGCAAGATTGTGAAGAGCGGCGCCAATCTGACGAACGAGCCGTGGATGGGAAATCATCCGGGCCGCGTGATGAAGCTCGGCGGGAAACTGGGGCTCGACACCTTCAACCGCTGGAACACGACCGAACCCCCAGGCTACTACGATCCGAACGCGGGCATGTTCTTCGAGCGGGGCGACACCGGCGGCACCACAACCTTCATGTTCAAATGAACCACCTTCAACCCTGGCAAAATATGAAAAGAGCTTTGCAAGTTTTCCTTTCGATGTTCGCCTGCGTGGTGGCGGCACAGACGCCCGTGCAGTTCGTGAATCCGATTCCATCTGGATTCAACCCGGCCGTCCAGGTGCCGCAGTTTGCGGAGGTGAGCCCGAACAATACGCTGCCGAACACTCATTGTTATGTGCTGCCGGCCGCCAAGCAGGGATGGACGACCGCGCAGATCATGAGCAAAGGCGTGACGCACTGGACGCGTAATAGTGTGGGTGACGAAGGCGGCAATGAGGTGTTCTTTGCGGACCCGTTTTTCGCGAAGAAGGGCTATAACGGTGTGCCGCGCATCCGTGAAATCTTCGGGCTATCCGGCCCGCCCTGGTGGCCGAATGGATTCTACAACGAAGCGCAGGCGCGGCAAAAGGCGCAGGAGGCGGACATCCGCTACCGCTTATGGGTCGGCGAGACGATGGAGGGAGAGGATTATGTGCCCGAAGGGGAACCGATGTGGGGGTGGTTTTACGACGAGTTGATCAATCGTTACGAAGCGCAGAAGGCACAGGATGGCGTGCCTTACTTTGTCGCACATAATTATTTTGCGCGTTGGCCGGGCATCTACAATCTGGGATTCGATACCAGGGCGAACCATGAATCGCTTTACAACACGGCATGGCAGAACTGGCCGGTGAGTAATTATCATCCCGGCCAATCACTGGGGCGGCCGAACGCAATAGTCGAAGGGATTTATGTCAACACGCCTGACCTGGCACCGCAACAAATGCTCCAGGCCATCATGCATATGGAGTTGACCGGAAAGATGGGCAAGGCGCCCGGCCTCTTTCTTTTTGCAGTGCACGAATGGTTTCCTGGATTCGGGAAGCGCTACAATTTCCCCGAAGGGACGCTGTATCGATCGGACAAGTCGCCGCTCGATCCGAACCTGCACATCGCACTTGCCTTTCTCGCACACGAATATGGGAAGATTTTCATCGAATGGGGAGTGGGCGGTTACGAGTCCGCAACGATGAAGCCGGTGGATTATTATCCGCCAATCCACGATGGCAAAGACTTCTGGTATCCGACGGGGCAAAGCACGCCGCAGAACCCGTGTCCGTTCTATGCGCAGAGCGGGCCGAACCGTTACACGGGTGGCGGGGGCGACCTGACGCACTTTGGTGTCGCGCTCTGGGCCGCAACCGGCGCGCAGGTGGAAGGAGGCACACCTTACTACGCGACGTTTCGGGTCGATGGCGGAAGCTGGATTCAGCGCACGACGAACGGCAGCGATCTAGTGGCAGCGTACTTCGAAAACCGCGGCGTAGCGCGCGTGCGTATTCTCGGCAACAAGATGCTCATCTGTTACTTCAACCTGAAGTACGCGGACAACCAGCCGCACACGATTGAAGTGCAGAATCCGTTGAATTCCGGTCAGACGTTCACGGGGACGGTGTGCGGCAATGGCGTGCATGTGGTGGTGGTGGACATTTGAATTGACGATTGACGCGTTAGGCGCAGGGCGACGAGACGTCGGGGAGGATGGATGGACGAGCGATAAAAAAAGGCCGAACCGCTTGAGCGATCCGGCCCTCGTAAATATTTTCGATGATCGTTAAGCGATCTTGGCGAGAAGCTCCTCGTTGGTCTTGTGCTTCTTAAGAGCGGCGATGAGCGTTTCCATGGCTTCGACCGGGTTGAGGTCAACCATCATGCGGCGCAGTTTGCGGACGGCCTCGATGTGGTGTTTGGGAAAGAGTTTTTCTTCCTTGCGTGTGCCGCTCTTCGGGATGTCGATGGCCGGAAAGAGGCGCCGATCGGAAAGCTTGCGGTCGAGGATCAATTCCATGTTACCGGTGCCTTTGAATTCCTGGAAGATGAGTTCATCCATGCGGGAACCGGTATCGACCAGGGCCGTCGCGAGAATCGTGAGCGATCCCGCTTCTTCGATCTTGCGGGCGGAAGCGAACATCTTGCGGGGAATTTCGAGCGCGCGGGCATCGACACCACCGGTCATCGTTCGGCCGCTGCCGCCATGGACGCTGTTGTAAGCGCGGGCGACGCGGGTGATGGAGTCGAGGAGGACAAAAACATCCTTACCAGCCTCAACCATGCGGCGGCAACGTTCGATCATGAAGCGCGAGAGGCGCACATGGGTTTCGAGGTCCTGGTCGTTCGAGGAGGCGACAACTTCCGCCTTCACGGAGCGTTGAAAATCGGTGACTTCCTCAGGCCGTTCATCAATGAGAAGAACCATCACGTGGACCTCGGGGTGGTTTTCGGTGATGGAGTTGGCGATCTGCTTTAGAATCGTTGTCTTGCCAGTGCGAGGCGGAGCGACGATCAACCCACGGGTCCCCTTGCCCAGAGGCGTCACGAGATCGATGATCCTTGTCTCGAGCAAATCGGGAGAGGTCTCGAGGCGGAATTTCTCGACGGGATCGATGGTGGTGAGGTTCTCAAAACGGACTGCCTTGGTGTAATCGGAAAAAGGCATGTCGTTGACCTTATCCACGGAACGAAGCTGGGAGCTGTTTCCGCGATGCGGCGGTTGCAGCGGACCGGCGACGTGGCAGCCTTCGCGAAGGAAATTGCGCTTAATGGTATCGGGAGTAACGAAAATGTCAGTGGGTTTGGGATGGAAATGGTTGTCCGATGAACGGAGGAAACCGAATCCTTTTTCTGAGATTTCGAGATAGCCGGAGCCGAACTCCGGCGTGGCGTTCGCCGCATTAGTCATAGTTGTCTTGTGAGTTGAAGGGTTTCTTCAGGGAAATACCCTTAGTAACCATTATGAACTTTGAATTTTATGGAGGACCGCCGCGCCTGAAACCGAACTGCTAACCATGCCGCGGGCTGGTCAGACCTTCAACGCAGAACAATAAACTGCAAATTGCAATTCGACGCAACTATTTATTTTCCAGACCCATAACCCCTGCCCGGCAGGGCTTTATTCCTCGACTACGACGACCTCACGGCGACGCCTGCGATAGCGGGTCGGCGCCAGGTCGATGAGAACGGCAATGACCATCCCAACGACGGGGACGATGTCCCAGTGCCCTCCAAACCAGTTGATCACTATAGAATACCATAAGGTGGTGACCGGCAAAAACAGGAAGCCAAGAATGGGCCATAGGATCGAGGGGAAAACGCCATTGAACCAGTTGGTGAACAACCACAAGAGCACAATGGTTACCCTCGGCAAAAGCAACGCCCCTAATACGATCAGCAATGGCATATACTCACCAATGCTCCCAATAATCCCGTGCGGCAATGGGGGATTCTGCTATCCGAAAGTGCTCTTCAAAACTCGTCATCGGGGTGATCCCCGTGTATAAACCGGCGAAACCAAACGTCTAATGACTCGCCGATGAAGTTGCAGGCTGCTCTGTTGCTTTCGTTTGCTGCCGCGGCATTCGCCGCCGAGCGGCCGGTGGTTCCAGCGTCTTCGCGAACTGAAGTCCCCGATTACGTCAGGGAAATTAAACCGATCCTCGTCGAGCATTGCTATCGTTGCCATGGGGCATCGCAGCAAAAGGGCGGGCTTCGTCTCGATACCGCTGCGTTGGCTAAAAAGGGGGGCGACACCGGCGCCGGCTTCAAAGTTGGCAGTGCGAGCGAGAGTTTGATGGTGCAGGCCATTAAAGGCACGCACTCGGATATTCCGCGGATGCCGTACAAGAAGCCTGCTCTTTCGGGAGAACAGATTGCGATAATCGAGCGATGGATCGCCAGCGGCGCGCACGCTCCCGAAAATGAAGCGCCGGAATCGGCGCGCCATTGGGCATTCGTTCCGCCGGTCCGACACACTCCGCCAAACGTACAGCCGAGCCGCTGGGCGCGAAACCCGATCGACAATTTCATCCTCGAACGATTAACCCGGCAGAAGATTACGCCTGCGCCGGAAGCCAGCCGCCCTACCCTGATCCGACGCCTTAACCTCGACCTGATCGGCTTGCCTCCGACTCCGGCGGAGCTCGAAGCATTTCTCCGCGATCGTCGACCGGACGCCTACGAACGTTTGGTCGAGCGTCTTCTCGAGTCGCCGCATTATGGCGAGCGCTGGGGACGAACGTGGCTGGACGTGGCTCGCTATGCCGATTCCAATGGTTACAGCATCGATGCGCCGCGCTCGATTTGGAAATATCGGGATTGGGTGATCGCGGCGCTGAACCGGGATTTGCCTTACGATCGGTTTGTTGTCGAGCAACTCGCCGGAGACCTTCTGCCAGATGCAACAGTCGACCAGCGGATCGCCACAGGGTTCCATCGCAACACGCAGATCAACCAGGAAGGCGGGATCGATCCGGAACAGTTTCGAGTGGAGTCTGTCCTCGACCGGGTGAACACGACGGGCACAGCGTTCCTTGGGCTGACCATTGGTTGCGCGCAATGTCATGACCACAAATTCGATCCGATCACGCAGCGGGAGTACTATCAGCTCTATGCTTTCTTCAACCAAACCGTGGATGACGGCCATGGGAAGGAAGCTCCCGGTGGGATGCTTGAACTAGTCGATTACCGGCGATCGCAGGACGAACTCGAGAAGGAACGAGAGGAGGCCGAGCAGGAACTGGATCGTTATCTGAACATCAAAGGGAACGATGTTCTGCAGTGGGAAAACAAACTCACACCGGAAGGGCGCGCCAAATTAAAAGCGGCCGTCACCAAAGCGCTCAAGGTTCAGGCCGCCGAGCGGACGGTTCAGCAGAAGCGCGCCATTTATGCAGCCTTCAAGAGCGATGATCCGGAATTCAAATCGCGCAATGCCAAGCTGACGAAGCTCGAAAAGGGATCCACTCCGCTTACGACCCTGGTGATGATGGAGCAAAAGCAGCCGCGCCGAAGTTATTTGTTCACCAAAGGCGATTTCACTCGCGACGGCGGGGATGTTGCGCCGGGGGTTCCGAGTGTGCTCAATCCATTATCAGCACGCGGGAACTCAACCAACCGCCTCGATCTCGCGAATTGGATTATCGCTCCCGAAAATCCGCTCACGGCACGCGTGATGGTCAATCGCGTGTGGCAGCAATATTTCGGGCGAGGCTTTGTGGAAACTGAAAACGATTTCGGAACGCAAGGCAGTCCGCCGAGCCACCCTGAACTGCTCGACTGGCTCGCGACAGAATTCATGCGCCAGGGCTGGAGCCTGAAAACATTGCACCGCCTTATTGTGACCTCGGCAACGTATCGGCAATCTTCCCGCGCGCGCCCGGAATTGCAGATCAGCGATCCCTTGAACAAGCTCCTGGCGCGTCAATCGCGGCTGCGGCTCGATGCGGAGGTGATTCGCGATCTGGCGCTGTCTGCGAGCGGAACGTTTGCGGATAAGATCGGCGGGCCGCCTGTTTTTCCGCCACAACCGGACGGAGTCATGACGCTCGGTCAAGTGAAACGCGCCTGGACACCGAGCCAAGGGGCTGACCGATATCGGCGCGGAATCTACACACATTTCTGGCGCGCTACGCCGTATCCGGCGCTCACGGTATTTGATGCTCCGGATGCGTTTAGCGCGTGCACGCGGCGGCTGCGCTCCAACACTCCGCTCCAGGCGCTTACACTATTGAACGACGAAACGTCCTATGATTTCGCCCAGCATTTCTCAAAACGATTGATGGCTGAAGCGGGGAAATCGGAGTCCGAACGGATTCATCTCGCGTTTTCCATTTGCCTGAATCGGCCTCCGAAAGCGTTGGAAAAGAAACGGCTCGAACGGCTTCTTTCAGAACTGCGCGCAGAGCGCTCCACGCCGGACCCGGAAGTCTGGACAACCGTTGCGCGTGTGATGCTGAACCTGGATGAGACGATAACGCGCGACTGATAAAATGAACAGTGGCCTAAACGAAGTCGCCCCCTCACTCTGCCCTCTCCCCCGAGGGGGAGAGGGAATGCCCATGGCCGTCGTAGGTAACGAATGAACTCGCTCGAGCTTCAGCAAACTCTGACGCGGCGCCACTTTTTCAGTCGCTGTGGGATGGGGCTTGGTTCCATCGCCCTTGCTTCGCTGCTTTGTGATAAGCTCTTCGGAGGCGATACCACGCTGGCAAATCCGTTCGCTCCCAAGGCGCCTCATTTTCCGGCCCGGGCGAAGAACGTGATCTTCCTGTTCATGGCCGGCGGCCCAAGCCAGCTCGAGCTGTTCGATTACAAACCGAAGCTGATCGATTTAAACGGCCAACCGATCCCGCAATCGTTCATTGAAGGAAAACGGTTCGCATTCATGGGCAGCAGCCATGGAACGAAGCTGCTTGGCACGCGACGGAAGTTTGCGCAACAGGGCCGCAGCGGAGCCTGGGTTTCCGAGTTGTTCCCTCACACGGCCACGATCGTGGATGATGTTTCGTTCGTGAAATCGTGCGCAGCGAGTCTTTTCAACCATGCGCCTGCGAAGCTCTTCATGAACACGGGCTCGGGCCAGTTTGGCCGGCCGAGCATGGGGGCATGGGTGACTTACGGAATCGGCAGCGAATCGCAGTCGCTGCCCGGGTTCGTGGTGCTTCAGTCTGGCCCGCGCGGGCCGCGCGGCGGAGCAGTCAATTGGGGCAGCGGTTTTCTGCCGACGACGTATCAAGGAGTGCCGTTGCGGGGTTCGGGTGATCCGATTCTCGACCTGAGTGCCCCGAAAGGAATCACGGCGAAGAAGCAGCGCCAAACCCTGGACGTGATTCGCGACCTCAATCTCCAACACCTCGTCGAAACCGGTGATGCCGAGATTTCCACGCGCATTTCCTCCTACGAGATGGCGTATAAAATGCAGTCGAGCGCGCCGGAATTGATCGATCTTTCGCACGAGAGCGAAGCGACTCTCAAACTGTATGGGGTCGAAAAGGATAAGCCTTCTTTCGCGCGCAACTGCCTGCTGGCTCGACGGCTGGTGGAACGAGGCGTTCGCTTCGTCCAGCTCTATCACACGAATTGGGACAGCCATGGCGGTCCCGGCGAGAATCTCCAGGGCGATTTTGAAAAGGTCTGCCGCGAAGTGGACCAGGGACAAGCTGCGCTGATCAAAGACCTGAAAGCCCGTGGCCTTCTAGCAGACACACTTGTGGTTTGGGGCGGCGAATTCGGACGGACCCCGATGGGCGAGAACCGTGACACTACCGGCCGGAACCATCATATCGACGCTTTCACGATGTGGCTGGCAGGAGGCGGCATAAAGCCGGGCCAGACGGTAGGAGAAACCGATGAACTCGGATTCAATCCAGTTTCTGACCGGGTCCATGTCCATGATTTGCACGCGACGATCCTTCACTTGCTCGGTTTGGATCACAAAAAACTGACTTTTCGCTTCCAAGGCCGTGATTTTCGGCTGACGGATGTGCATGGGGAATTGGTAAGCAAACTGCTGACTTAGAAGGGTATGGGCCAATCCAGCCATGCCGCTTGTCGTCCAATGGACTACACAAAATTCTCTGAGTTAGTCGATTGCGGAGAGCACGAGGTAGGCTACGTTTTCCCCCATCAAAACTAACGGAGATTTGACAAAAAGAATGCGTTTACACGTTCAACTATGCTGACATTAGGATGTTTGGGAGTTGCCGGACTTTGGGTCGGGTTTTCAAATCAGTTCGGCGCCCGGTTCATCCGCGGCGTAATTGCAGAGACAGGCCGAGGCATCGAATCACCAAGGGCGATTCCGCAACCAAATACGTGGAATGCGAATTCCCTGACTGCATCGTGGCTCGGCCATTCCACTGTTCTCGTGAATTTTTTCGGCGTTAACATCCTCACGGATCCAGTCCTTCTTTCGCGGGTGGGCGCCGATTTAAAAGTCGGCACGGTCGGGATCAAGCGCCTGGTTTCGCCAGCGCTTACGGCTGAGCAATTGCCCCCGATCGATGTGGTGCTTCTATCGCATGCACATCACGACCATATGAATTTTCCGAGCTTGCGCCGATTGCCCGCCGCTGCGCGCGTCGTGACGGCGCGTGCCACGAGCGATCTGCTTCGGAGGACCCATTTCAATGCTGTAACCGAACTCGGTTGGGGAGATCGCGCGACGCTGGCAACGCCGAACGGGGATCTGTCCGTTTCCGCATTCGAAGTGAACCATTGGGGCGCTCGCTGGAAACACGACCGCCATCGCGGATACAACGGTTACGTGATCGAACGCGAGGGCCGTAAGATCATTTTCGGCGGTGATACAGCGATGTCGTCGACGTTCCGGCCGTTGCGGTCGAAAGGTCCTTATGACCTTGCGATAATGCCGATTGGCTCGTACCGGCCTTGGGAACATTCTCATTGCACACCCGAGCAGGCGCTCGCCATGGCTAACGATGCCGGCGCGGAATATTTTTTGCCGATCCATCATAAAACTTTCGTCCTGGGCAAAGAAGGCCCGACCGAACCGATGGAACGTTTGCAAGCGGCCATCGAACCGAAGCGGATTGCTTTGCGCGACATCGGCGAGACATTCCGCCTGAATTGATCGGGCGTTTCCCTTCCACTTGGCGGGAAGATCGCGTCTTAGGGCAAACCGCTAAGCAATCTCCCCCAGTTGTCTTTCTCTGTTCCTGCCGGAGCTTGGTTAAAAGGGAAAACACGCGTTGCAACAGCGCGTATCGGAGCAACGGAGAAAAGCATATGTGGATCAATAAACTTATCTATGCTGGCTTGCTTGCCAGCAGTCTACTCGGGGCCATCGGCTGCAGTAATCTTCCAGGAAACAAGGAATCCCAAGGGGCCGTGATCGGCGGGCTTGGCGGCGCGGCGGCCGGCGCGGCGATCGGCGGCGAAAAACACCGTCTCCTGGGCGCAATTCTTGGTGGGGCACTCGGCGCCGGTGGCGGCTATGTGATCGGCGCGAACTCTGACAAGATTATGGGCAAGGATAGTCAAGGGGCGACGCAGGCACAGCAACAGGCGACGCAGAATCCAGCCACGGCCGCGCAGGCTCGCACTGCTACGACCGCAGATATCAATCGCGATGGGTTCGTGACGCTCGACGAAGTCGTAGCGCTGAGACAGGCCGGTCTGACCGACAGCCAGATGCTCTCGAAGCTTCGCGCTACAGACCAGGTATTCGAGCTGACATCCGAACAGGAAAAATACCTGCGTGACAATGGTATCAGCCAGACTGTGATAGCGCAGATGGAAACGATCAACCAGGACAAGCGTCAGCAGATCCTGAATCAACGTGGTGACGTGATTGGGCGAAGCCCGAGCTCGACATCTTCCACGTATCCGAGCACGACTTCACCGCGGTAAACCTGACGTTTTCGGATCGAGTTGAAAGACCGGCCATCCGCAAGGAGGGCTGGTCTTTGTTTTGTCTTTCCATGTGGAGCGGCTTCCAGCACTTTTCCAAAACAAAACGAGCGTTGCAGTTCTGGATAGTAAGCTGATCGCACAATTGTCATGTACCGCATTATAGGGATTGATGGCCAGGAATACGGCCCCGTCACCGCTGGTCAGATTCGCGAATGGATCGCGGCGGGCCGGCTCAATGCCCAAAGCAAGGCAGTCCTCGAAGGGACGACGGAGTGGAAATCGCTTTCGGAGTTTCCAGAATTCGTCGACGCCTTTCGCTCAAAAGCGTACGTCCCGCCTGGAAGTGGCCCAAATCTGAATTCGGCCGCGGAAGCCAAGGCTCTGGAATCGAAAATCCTCGCAGCAGGATACAACATCGATGCGGGCGCCTGCCTGAGCCGCGCGTGGGAAAAATTGATGACCGATTTGTGGCCGATGATTGGTGTTACAGCGCTCATCTGGGTGGCGCTAACGGCGAGTCACACCGTTTATGTGGGCATTCTTCTCACAGGGCCACTGCTGGGCGGGCTCTATTATTATTACCTGAAAAAAATCCGAAACCAGGCTGCGGAATTGTCTGATGCTTTTGCGGGCTTCACTCTTGCCTTCCTGCAACTGATGCTGGCATCGCTGGTGACGAGCGCGCTGACCGGAATTGGCCTTGCACTTTGCATCGTGCCGGGAATTTATCTCTTTGTGGCCTGGTTTTTTGCGCTGCCGCTGATCATCGATAAGCAGCTTCAGTTCTGGGACGCGATGGAACTCAGCCGCAAAGTTGTCACTGCCGGATGGTGGAATGTCGCGTGGCTGCTGCTCCTGTGCACTCTCATTAATATCGCGGGATCGCTCGTCTGTTGTGTCGGCATCTTCTTTACTCTCCCGTTGACCGGCCTTGCGGCGACGTATGCTTACGAAGAAATCTTCAATGGGCGGCCCACGATCACTGCTTAGCCCGAGACGGGCCTGGGTTTGCGCCGCCATCAACCAACTCGCATTTCCCGGCGCAGGAACAGTGATGGCGGGACGCTGGATCGGTTATCCGCAAGCGTTGCTCATGATCGCCGGGTTTGTACTCACGATGATTTACCTGCTGGCTATCATTAACGGAGCCATTCAACTCGCGATCAACAACAGCATTACAGAAGAGCAGTTTCGGGCCGGTTATCGCAGCTACAATTGGGCGTGGCAAATTGGCCTCGTTCTTTCGGGGATCTCCTGGTGCTGGTCGCTGATCAGCAGCATCGCGATCGTGCGAAGCGTGCCTAAAGAACCGCCTGTTATCACGTGATGAAACCAAGGCGCGGCCACATTTTGTATTGAACCGTTTGCTTTTAGGGTCTCGACGAGGCATGTAAGGAAGAACAAAGAGTGATGCCGGCAACTGACGTAACTGCATTTTTTCAGAAGGCTTTCGGGCAGAAACCTGTATCGGTGGTTCGTGCGCCCGGACGCCTTGAACTGCTCGGGAACCACACGGATTACAACCAGGGTCTCGTTCTCGCAGTCGCCGTGGATAAGCACATCTACATGGCTGCGTCGCCCAGGAACGATGGCAAGGTCGAGCTGGCTTCCACTGCGTTCGCCAACCGCGAACGCTTCAACGTCGATATTTTCCCGAAAAATCCGGCGGCTGCCTGGGCGGATTACGTGAAGGGCGTTCTCGATCAATTGCACAAACGGGGGATTCATGCCCGCGGCTTCAATGCGGCCATTCATGCCGATATCCCGATGGGCGCCGGGATGAGCAGCTCGGCTGCGCTCGAAGTGGCGACGGCGCTCACGGTTCGGAATCTTGTTCCCTATTCTTTGCCCACCGGCGAGCCGCCGGTGAAAGATGGTTCCGGCAAACTTCCCGATCCCGAACCGCGGGAAAAGCTTGAGATCGCGAAACTATGCCAGGCCGCCGAAAACCAGTTCGTGGGTGTGAAATGCGGATTGCTCGACCAGGTCTCATCGCTGTTCGGAAAGGCGCATCACGCCATCGAGCTCGATTGCCAAAACAATAGCGTGACGCATGTTCCAATGTTGGGCGAAGTGGTCATTGTTGTCGCCAACACCGGCGTGAAGCACGAGTTGGTAGGCGGCGAATACAACGCGCTCCGCGCAGATTGCGAATCGGCTGCGCGCAAACTTGGCGCCAAATCGCTCCGTGCGGTGGATGCGAAATTCCTGGCATCGAACAAGCAGAAGCTGACCGACCGGGAATACGCATGCGCTTACCATATAGTCGGCGAAATCCAGCGTGTGGTCTATGGCGCGCGCGCGTTGCTTGATGGCGACTTTTCGCAGTTCGGCCAGTACATGTTTCAAAGTCACGAAAGCTCGCGCGACTTTTTCAAGAACAGCACTTCGGAACTGGACGCACTCGTGGATACGGCGCGAACTCTCGATGGTTGTTTCGGTGCACGACTGACGGGCGGCGGCTTCGGCGGGGCGACCATCAATCTGGTGCATCGCAACAAAGTCGATTCGTTCATGGAACAATTGGCGAACGGTTACAAGCGGCTCACCGGGCGTGAGACCCAGCCGATGCGTTGTGAAATTGCCGATGGGGCGAAGTGAAACCTGCGCGGAACATCTTCATCGCTTTCGTCACTGCGCCGAACATCAAGGTGGGCCGCAAACTGGCAAAAGCCGTTCTCGAGCGGCGCTTCGCGGCGTGTGTCAACCTTATCACTGGTGTAGAGTCGCACTATTGGTGGCAGGGGAAACTCGAGCGCAGCAGCGAAATCCTCCTCATCATTAAGACCACGAAGGCAAAGCTCTCTTCTCTCGAAAAGC
>Ga0193692_1000260_pt1 | contig 13251 bp, 20 predicted proteins | sample L3a1metaG_FD_144917 | JGI IMG/M metagenome (GOLD analysis project Ga0193692, IMG submission 144917) | Soil microbial communities from a riparian zone of the East river system, Colorado, United States - L3a1 | ecosystem: Environmental > Terrestrial > Soil > Riparian zone | place: USA: East River... | reverse complement strand
GCCCGCTCCGGGGATGATCGTGACCTGAGTGATGGCCACGTTCGAGCGCCATGCGCCCGTGACCGATCCAGCGTAGATGTTGCCGGTGGCCACTCCGATCTTCGAGGCAACCGCCGCCGCGAAGATCTTGTTGTTCACCGCTCCCGCGTAGAAGGGGATGTCGATGATGATGACTCCGAAAAGGTTGGCCCCTGCCGTGTTGGCCGGGATCACGTCAGCGATGGTCACGGAGGTCTGGGCGAACTGCTCCGCCGGAACCACGTCCGCCACGCCGTTGTCGATGTTCTTCTCCCTGTCGTAGTTGGCCCCGGCGTCTCCGTTGAAGCGGAGCAGCGCCGTAGTGGAGGCTGCCGCCGTGTCGGAGCGGAGGTACAGCTCGATGTGTAGGGAGGAGTAGCTGCCCGCGAGGGCGGTGGCGTCGAAGTTGGCTGCTGGAGCGCCGAGGATGGAGTCAAAGAGAACGACCGATCCTCCTGCCGCCCACTTCATGCCGACCGCCTGCGCCGAGTCGGGGATGAGGGCCTGTCCTGGGGAGCCGACCGCCAGCCTTGCGGCTGCGTTGTCGGCGCTGCCCACGATCAGGTCGCCCTTCGCGTCGTAGGTCGAGAGGGCCTGGAGAACGGTTGTGAGGTCGAGCCACTTGATACCCGCTGCTTGTACGGAGTCGGCCACGAGGGCCAGTCCGTTCGCACCGACGGCCACGCGCGCGTAGGCGTTGTCCGCCGTACCGGCGATCAGGTCACCCTTCGCGTCGATGATGTCCGCAGGGATGGCTGCTGCGATCCCGGACTCGATGTGGTTCATGTTCGTCGGGCCGAGTTTCGTCACCCCTTCGACCCAGGTAGTCGGTGCGTATGGCATCGGTTAGCTCCTCATGCTTCGATCAGTGGTTGAAGGCCCACCCCGAGGTCGGAGCAGGTCTGGAGGGTGTCGGAACAGGCGCGCGTCTCAGAGCACGCGACAGCGGCACCCGTCTCGTTGAGGATGCCGTAGAGCAGGGAAAGATCGGAGCACGCCGGGCCGGAGTCCGAGCAGGGCAGGGACTCGCTACACACGACGCCAGGGCTTAGCTCGCTCAGCGGCGTCAGCACGACTGCGGGCATGGCGTCTCCTCTCCTTCTCTTGGCCTCGGCGCTTACGCTGCTTGCGCGTGCGCCACGTCAGGAACTGTACGCGCCGAGGCATCAGATGCTCCTCGGAACGGCGATCTTCGGTGTCCAGAGCGCACCCGCCTCGCGGGCCTCGCGCTCGCGCAGCTCGTCCATGATCATGCGCTCGTCGGCGATGGTGGTCGAGGGGCCGAGGTGCGTGGTGCCCTTGAACTGCTTGGCGAAGTCCTCCGCCTGGCGCTCGGCCATGCGGTAGTGACACACCGGGCACTCGTCGGGGAAGGCCACGTCGAGATCCTCCTTGCACTGGAGGCAGATGTAGCCAGCCGCGAGGCGGCCCACGTCGAACTCGCTCAGCACCATGTGGACTGGGGAGCGAGGCGCGCGGTCGTCCTCGTAGAAGACCAGCTCGTCGGTGCTCTCCATGACCTTCACGGGGATTACCGGGCGGCCGGTCGGGGTGGCTGTTCTACCCATCGAGCACCGCCTCCTTCCAGGCATGGATCTCGGACTTGATCGTACGCTCGGCGAGGACATAGCCGAGGGCGTCTTCCGCCCCGGCCTTCACCTCGTCACGGTTGCGCACGAGGTGCTGGATGATCTCCGTCCAGTCCTCGGGCGTCGAGGCGACGTACGGCCAGCCCCGGTCGCGCCACCACGGCGCGTAGGACTCGACCCGCGACACAACCGGGAGAGCCCCGGCCATCGCGTACTCCATCGCCTTTATGTCGGACTTCGACTTGTTCCAGTCGTTCCCCTGGAGCGGCGCGAGCCCCACGTCCCAGAGCGGGAGCGTCTTGCGGAACTCGTCCAGGCCGTCAACCCAGGGCATCGCGGTGCCGACTGGCACGGGGACATCGAACCCCCATGTGTAAACCTCCACGTCCTTCTGACGGGCGGCCCACTTCAGCGCCTTCTTCACCATCGGGAAGTCGTAGACGTGGACGGCCGAGCCCATGTAGCCGATGCGGAGGATCCCGTCGTCCTTCTTCTGCGGGAGGCCCCAGTCGTCGGGCTCAATGCTGTTGCGGCAGAGGTAGATGTTGTCGTTGTACTCGCCGTACACCTCCGCGAGGTGCGGCGTCGAGACGATCACTCCGTCGGCGATGCCGACGAGGTGGCGGTGCTGCTCGTGCGAGTAGCCGATGATCCCCTGGGCCTCCTGGTGCGTCTCCGCCCAGTTGATCCCCCACCGCTTCGGGGACTGCGTGTAGTTGTCGTCCACCTCCAGGAGGGTGCGGATGCCCTGATCCTGGAGCGCGAACGCGACTCGCGCGCGCGCGTCGTCTCCGAGGTACGACCAGATGGCCGTGCCCCGGTGTAGTGGCAGATCGAGCCCGTGGGGGTCGCCCAGCTCGAAGCCGTCCTTCCACCCGATGCGATCCAGCTCGAACCGGCACATCTGGCCGGGGAGGTGGCGCGCGGGGAGCAGACAGCGGTAGTAGGACACTCCAGAGGTGGCCTGACGCCAAAAGGTCGCCAGGCACACCTCCTCGGGAGTGCGCAGTAGGTCGGGATCGCGGCGGTTGTCCCGCTCGATCCTTTCCATAGTCTCTCGGGGGAGAGACTCACGCATTGACGACCACGTCCGTCTCGCCAAGCAACGCGATCTCTTTCGCAAGGGCGACGATGATCTCCGTCCGCGCCTGGTTCTCGCGCTCGTAAGTGAGCACGGAGGCGAAGTCGGAGTTCGTCAGAGCTGCGATCTTGATCACGTCGTCGGGATCGGTCACGTCGTCGTATCCATTCCACGGCTTCCCGGTGGGGACGGGGGAGACGAGCACGTAGTCGCCGCCAGCGTGAGCGAGCAGGGTCTGCTCCACTTCATCACGCACGTCGTCCGACCATCCCTGCGTGAGCTGCGCGATCTCCGAATCGAACACGGAGAAGCGAATCTCTGCGGGGAGGTGCTTGCCACTCTCGTCCTCCTGGATGCCCCGGAACGGGGAGTCCGGCATCGAGCCGTCCGGTCGCCGGTCGATGTTCGCCAGTCCCCCTTGCGACCGAGGCGTCCACGCTTGGCGGATGGCCTCCGGGTCGAGGAGATCGTGGGAGAACTTGGCCTCGATGTCGGGCTCCGCAGGCGCTGTGATGCTGCGCGTAGCGGGATCCCGCACTTCGGCCGAACCGGAACGTACGGTGATGCTCAGACCGCGTTTGTCCGAGACGAATCGCATGTGCGATCACTCCTTTGTGGTGCGTAGGTGTGGAGGGGGAGACGACGTTGTCCCCCCCTCCGGGGTTTGCGCTTTGGCTGGATCAGCCGGTGACGCCCCAGAAGACACCGTGAGCGGACTCGTTCGCCAGCTCGAAGGAAGTCTCCGTGAGGTAGTCGAACACGAAGCGATCCTCACCGTTCCCCTGCCTGTTCGGCAGGAGGCGGGTGTCTCGATCCTCGAACGGACGCCTCGCAAGGCGCTCCATGTCGAGGACGAAGATCGCGCCGCCCAGACCGAAGCCCGTGTTGGAGTACTTACCCCACTCGCGCTTGACGATCACGGGGATCCGGGTTCCGTATGCGCCCGACACGAAGAAGTTGACCTTCGCGCCGTACACCTCGGAGTCAGGATCTGCGACGACCCAGTTGTTCGACGCGAGCCGCGACAGTCCGCCAGCGGGGGTCGGTGCAGCGAAGATCACCTTGTTGAGTGATCCGTCCTGCATGACCTGCTGAACCTTCGTGTCGAAGCCCGAGAGGCTCAGGGTTCCGAACGTCGAGAAGACGTTGCTCGTCAGGAACTCCGAGACTCCGCCCATGAAGCCCTGGCTGGACGGGGCGTTGGACGTGAAATCACGCCCGCCGACCCACAGCGAGGACTCGATGAGCCGCTTGTGCTCGACCGCCTTCTTGGCGATCTCACGCGCCGGATCGGATGCGCCGTACAGCTTCGCCTTCGTCTCCGTGCCGGTGAAACCGGCGGGGTTACGGAAGATCTGCGTGTAGTTGTACCCGAGGACGCGCTTCGTCGCCTTCAGCGTGCCGGTGTCGGCACCCTGCGGCGATGCAGTACCGACGAGAACGACCTGTCCGCCGGACGCAGCGTTGGCTGCGGCGACGCCACCGATGGAACGGACGACCGTGAGTGCATCGACCGTGATCGCGGTGATCAGGAGTTTCTCGCCCGTCTCCGACACGTACAGGATGTCGTTGACGCGGAAGTACGCGCCCTCGCCTGCGGCAACCGAAATCGCCGTCTGTCCTGTGGCCGTGATGGAACCGGACGCGAGCGTGGACTGCACGGGGACGTAGTCGTCCTCCAGCCAGTTGACCTTGACCTGCGAAGCGGCCCGCGAGGGCAGCTTGTTCAGGATGGTCATGAGCTGGGCGGTGTCTTCCGTCTTCATGCGGATCTTCGGATCCATGTCCACGACGTGCTCGTCGGGCAGGTTGCTTTCGGTGTCCTGCACACCGGAGGCCATTGATACGGCCATCTTGATCTCCTTGTTTTTCCGTTGAGGGTTCACGGAGGGGTGTCGGGGTCACATTCCCCGGCCCCGGCAGAGGGCTAACCGATCTCTATGTCGAGATCCGCCAGAGCCTTGATCTGCGCTTTCAGGTCGTTCTCCCCCACGCTGATTCCAGTCCTACCGACCTGGATCTGGCGGTCTGCGGGAGCCGCGACCTTCCCCTTGCCGCTCGACGTGGCCACACGGGCCTCGGCGCGCGTCTTTCGGGCTTCCTCGGATGTGCGTACCGCAACTCGGCGTACAGCCTGTTGCGCGTCCCCATCGGCCTGACGGGACGCAACGATGCTGGCGGCCTCGCGGAGAGCTGCTACGCGCTCCGCTGGGTCTGCGGTCTGATCCTGGAACACTCCCGCGAGGGTCGGGAAGCGTGCCAGCTCGGCGTTGACTTCGGCCTGGAAGGCCGGGTCGCCGAGTTTCGGGAACTCCGTGGCGAGGGCGGTCACTCCGTCCTCCAGAGTCGTCGTCGGGGCCGCTGTCCTGGCCTCGTGTTCTGCAACGAGCATCTGGGTGTACTTCATGGTCGCCCACGTTTCGGCACCCGTTGGGTCTACCTCGTTCCAGTGCTCCATAGCACGGTCGAAGGTCATCTTGTCCTCACGAGCCACGGCATCGTCGGCGATGGCGCGGAACTGCCGCACAGCGTCGTCCGTCTCCGTGAACTCGTCGGGCCACTCGACCTGCGGGCGGTTGATCCCCGCCTGCACTTCGGCCCGGAACTGGGCCAGCTCCGTGCGGAGCGACCCCAGCTCGTTGCCCTGCTCGCCGATCTTCGACTGAGCATGGACTGCGGCTTCGAGGGCCTTGCCCAGGTCGCCACCGTACTTCGCAAGGAGTGCTTCCGACTCCGGTGTCAGGTCGAGGTAGAGGGTGTCCTCAACCTCAGCATCGGGAGCGTCCTCCGGCTCGTCCTCGGGTTCCACCTCGGCCGCTGGGGCCTCGGGCTCGTCCGTTGACTCGTCGGGTTCCACCTCCTCGTCCGCTTCGACCGTCTCCGTGTCGGGAGCCTCTGCGACGGGTGGAGCGAATCCCTCCTCGGTTCCAGAGGCGACCTGCTGGCGGATCCAGTCCGCCGTGCCGTCGCCCTCGAACTGTTGGAGGAACTCCTCCGTCTCGATCTCTGACATCAGGCGTTCGCCTCCTCGTCAGTTTCGTTGTCGGCCTTCCGCTGTCTGGTCAGCTCGGCCTGGGCTTTGCGGGGGAGCAGGATGGTTGCCCACAGTGCTCCTTGCCAGAACCCGCGCTTGTAGTCGATCTCACGTTGATCGACGGTCTTGACGTGCTTCATGAGCCCGCGCGCGAGGTTGAAGGCGTACTCGTCACGAGTGCGCTTCACCTCGGCTTCGAGCAGTTCGAGGAGGTGGGGGCTGCGCTCCATGAGTGTTGCAATCGCCGCCAGGGCCTCCGGTCGTGTAAACGAGGAAGCCTCCTCCTCCATCTGGGTCTGTTCGTCAGGCGTTTCGCCCACCCCCCTGTCCCATCGCAAGCGCGCGTTGCAGGCTCACATCGGGAGACTCGTTGATCTGGGAGCCAGGTGCGCCCCCGCCCTCCCCGGCGGTGATGCCGAGGTTCGGGGCTCCGTCTCCGGCGGCAGGCGTGCTGCCGGGAGCGCCAGGTGCCTGCGCGCCAGGAGGCGGCGAGGCGGCCTTGAAGAATCGCTGCGTGTCCTCGATGCCGAGGGCCTTCAGGTTTTCTTCGATGAAGGCGTCGATGTTGATCATCTTCGCCATGCCCATCTGTGCGAGCGGCATCACGACCGGAATCGCGCCGAGGGCGATCTGGAGCGCGGACGACCACTTGGCCTGCTCCTGCTGCTGCATGACCGCATCGGGGATCGGCTCCTGCTCGTAGTGATAGTCGCCTTCGAGCAGCTCGGGCCAGATCACGATCATCTGCTCCTCGCCGTCAAGGCCGAGGACGGTGGCCGCCTGGGGCTCAGTGATGAACTGGTTGTTCAACACCAGCTTGTCGTTGCCGATGTCCTCCATCGCATCATAGACCGGCTGCTTGCCCAGGTCGATGCTGCGCTGGGCCAGGCCGGACACGATGCTCGCGCCGGTCGCCGTCTTCTGATCGACGGTCTGCGACTCTGCGCCCGAGCTGAACGGGAACGAGCCCGCAAGGTTCTGCATGTCGCCCTGGAGGAGACGCTCGCGGTTGATCGAGATCTCGGCGGGCATGGGGTTCGGGCTCCACATTTCCACCTGTGACGGGTCTTCGAGAGGCCACATCGCGCCGGGGACGAACTCCAGCGCCTCGGGATCCTCCACGTCGGGACGGTAAATCGTGATCGCCGAGTTGATCAGGCGCAGGTTGTCGAGCGAACGGTTCTGCACGCCCCAGAGCATTTCCTGGAGGGCGGCGACCTTCTCGACCTGGCTGATGCCGACGAACTCGAACAGATCCGCCTCGGTCGTGCAGACCGTAAACGGAGTGCGCTCGTGGAAGAACGGGAACTTCTGCTTGTAGCCGATCAGCGCGGAGCGGTTGACGAAGGTGACCACCTCCTTCTCGAAGGTGTCCCACACCTCGATCACTTCGAGGCGATCCTTGTCGTGCGTGTTCTCCATCTTCTTCCCGCCCCAGCGATTCGCGGACTTGTCGCGCTGGTTTCCGTCGCCGATCAGCTTCTCGACCGTGGCCCAGCTCCAGCCGCCGTTGGCCTCTCCGTACATGCCGCCGTCAGCGAACTCGCGCTGGAGATCCTCTTTCGAGATCCAGGTGCGGTGGGCGACGTAGCGCGCCTCGGTCATGTTGCGCGCGTTCTCGGGCCAGTAGAAGTCGTGAATGTCCACAACCTCCGTGTACGGGCCGTCGTAGACCGGCAGGCTCTCCGTGCGCTCGGTGAGCGTCGGGTAGGTCATGGGGCCGTGGGCTGGGTGGATGATCTGCTTGTCGTTGTGGTCGAGCAGGGGCTCGTCGTTCGACACCATCCGGCGGCGGCGCTCGACGCGCTCGACCCAGGAGGTCTTCGCCACGGTGATGCCCGCGATGGCGTTCTGGAGAAGGAAGGGGCGCTGGATCCGCGTGAACTTGCTCTGCGTGTTCTGCCAGTTCATCAGGATCTCGTGGGCCTTCGCGCCGAGTCGGCGCTGCTCCATCTTGTCCTGGTCGAGCAGCTCGTCCATTGTCAGCCGGGGCTTGATTCGGAAGCGCAGGCGATCCTCCACCATCGAGGAGAGGGTCGTGTTGACGATGTGCATGGCGTACTTGCCGTAGAGCTGCGACTCCCACTGCGAGGCATCGGCGCTCGTGCGCACGATCCCGTGGTAGGCGTCCGCCCGGCTGTCCACCGTGCGCATCAGCTCGTCGTGGTGCGGTTCACATTTTTCGATGAACTGCACCGCGCGCTCCAGGACTGCCTGGTTGTCGCGCTTGCGTGCCACTCAGTAGCCTCCGCCGTCCGGCGACGCGCCTTGCGCTGCCGCGCTCTTGCGGATACCGCTCGGGCTAGCCTTGCCGCCCAGCATGGCGTCCTGCTCCTTCTGGTTCTTCGCCAGGATCTGATGCAGCTTGGCCGAGCACTGACGCATGACCTGTTGATCCTCCTGATCAGCCTCGGCGGCCGTCGCGTCGTCAAGCAGCGCGATGGCCTGCTCCAGCGCGTCCTGTCCGCCGCCAGGCGAACCGTCGCTCGGGAGCGGTGGCCCTTCCGCGCCTGCGTCAGGCGGTGCGCCGCCTCCGCCACCGAGCGCGGCGAGTAGCCCGCCGACATCCGGTGGCATACCGCCGCCAGCGGCGGGCTGTGGGGCTCCGCCGCCCATCAGAGCAGCCTGCATGTCGGGTGGGAACATCTGGCTCATGTCTGTCTCCTTGCTCTCGGGTCGAGCGGCGACAATGGCCGCTTCGGGGGGGTTCGATTCTTCTTCTTCCGGTCAAAGGTGTATCCGGTGCCGTACCGCTGGTAGATCGCGGTGGCGATCCCCCAGGCCATGATCGAGTCGTCGTTCATGCCGTCGTCCGCGCGCGGGCTCGTGCCGGTCTGCTGCTTCACGAACGTCCGGGCCTCCACGCGGAACCGCCGCGTTAGCCAGGGCCACACGCGCTGGTTGACCCACTCGTTCAACTCGGAGACGACCATCGCCCGCGTCTGCTTGTTCATGGGGAAGCCGTAGCTCGCACGTCGCCGCTTCGCGGGGTCGTCGTAGTCCTCGTGGCGGTAGAGAAGCGGGTAGGGCTTCCGGCCCTCGTGGCCGTCGCGCAGGTAGGCGATCACCACGTCTCCGTAGCCACCGCCCTTCTCCACGCCGAGGCGGGCGTGGTTGTACCAGATGCCGAGGAAGTGGAGCTGGCGCGTGAAGTCCTTGTAGTCGCCCTTCATCCTCAGCTCGGCGACCGGCGCGCCGTCAGAAAGGTCAATCACTCCGGCGACCGAGTAGTCGGCCCCGGTTCCGGTGGCCACGTCGGCCCCGATGGCGTAATGCTTGTCGGGCTCGGGAGCCCGGTACACCTCAATGCAGCCGCCGGGCAGGTTCTGCCACTTCGCGGATGCCTTCGTGTTCGAGAAGAAGGCGAACTCGCCCTGGAACTTCGGCTTGACCGCTCCGTCGCGCGAGTAGTACTGGAGCGCGCGGAGATCGAAGAACGGCGACCCGGTGAGGAGGAACGCTTCGTCCTCGTCCTCGGGGTACTGCTCGGCCTTCGCCTGCGCGTCGAGGTTGAGCTGGTCGTACCACTTGCGGTCGCGCTCGGGGTGTGTGTGCCAGGGCAGGAAGATCTGCTTCACCTCTGGGTAGTCCACGCCGCCCGCACCGCTGTAAACCTCGTGGAAGAAGTTGCCGCCGCCGGAGCCGTCGGAAAGGCCGTTCGCCGTCGAGACGATGCCGACCGTGCCGCCCGTGTCGCCTGCGGCCGGGATGATGGCCTTCCAGAGCGTGCGGGCGTATTCCTGATGCGCGCCCTCGTCAAAGAGCACGCGCTTGGCGACGCGCGAGTGTCCTGCCTTTGGGGTGGCGGGCATCCCCGTCACGGTCGAAACGCGCCCGTCCGTATGCTCGAACTCGATGCGGGTCGAAGGTCGCGCGTTGCCCCAGGGCTTCAGGACGTTGATTCCGTACTTGAAGTGCTCGGGGAGCGAGAGCCACAGCTCCCAGATGCGGTTCACCTGCTCGACCGCTTCCTCCTCCTTGATCGAGTAGAGGAGCGTGTCTACGCCGGGGAAGAACACGATGTCCCAGAGGAGCACCGCGTCCCAGATCCACGAGACGCCGAGCTGCCGCGCCTTCAGGGTCGCGGTGAACTGGTTGCTCGTGATGAAGTCGAGGTACTCGCGCTGCCAGAGCCAACTCGTCTCTCCGACGGGTTCCTTGCCCTTGTAGATCGCCGCGCCTTTCCAGGGAAGGTGCAGCCAATCGGCCTCGTCCTCTGTGACGGTGACGAACTCGAACAGGTCACCCTTGCGGGTGTCCGGAGCCTGCATGTGCGGGAGGAAGTACCGGGGGTGCTCCTTCGCCGCCATGTACTGCGCGTGCTCCAGGGTGCGCTCGCCGAGGACTTCGTATGGGCTCAGGCGTGCAGCTTCCACGGCGTCCTTCCGGTGTAAATCACCAGATCGGGACGCGGCGGAGCGACGGGGTCGAGGCGTAGACGTAGCGCGCCGTTGCCAGCGCGGAACATGACCGGGTCGGTATCGTCCGGCAGCTTCACGAACCGGCTGCGCGTCCGGCGATCAGGGTAGTTCACGGGTGGGTTCTTGTCGTACTCGGGAGCCCACCACCATTCGTTGCTTCGCTCGATCACAAGAGGATCCTCTCTGCTAGTTCGGGGGTGGTGGACATGAACATCTGTACCGCGTGGTGCAGGTCGATGCTGCGATCTTCGGCGACACGCTCGGCAACCTCGATGGGCGCTCCCGCGCGCACGAGCTGCTCGACGCGCCAGCCCTCGGCCTTCTCCTCGTACGGGAGGGGCTCGCCGCTGATCAAGGCGACGTGGTACGCAAGGTCTGGGGTGGGAGGCTGGTTCTGGATGCCTTCGAGCCTCTCCTCGCAACCCTCCACGGCGCACTGCCCCGGCGTGGGGAAGTTCAGCGCGTGGATCGAACAGCGGAAGCTGTGCTCCTGCGGTGGCTTGTCGGGATCGTGCTCGTGGGGGTTCCTGCGCCTGCGGATCATCATGCCTCCTCGGCTAGCACTCTCTCCGCCGCGTCTCGCTGGCGACGGTCGAGCAGGGACTGGACGGCAACGAGCGCCGCGAGCGCGACAACACCCAGCGTCAAGAACAACCCGACGAGGGTGATCTTCGAGTACGGCTGCGGCTGAAAGTCGGCGTAGAGGCCGATCAGGAGGATGATCGCGCCCTGCGCGAGTCGGATGCACTCTCGGCGGATGTGCCCGCGCGCGAGCATGACTCGGGCTTCGGCCATCTTGCCGCTCGGCGCGTGCTTGGCGACCACGAAGTCCACGACGACCTTCGGCATCGACCACAGCGATGCGAACAGAGCAACCATTCCTACCGCCGTCCAGATCGCCTCGATCAGCGAGACATCGCCCCACGACGGAATCGGAATGAGGAACATGCTTGCCAGGGCTGCGATCAGGTACTTCATGCCAGCTTCTCCTTGTTTCCGGTCATGGGGCTTGGCCGGAGGATGCCCGCCTCTGCTTCGAGGCGTAGCAATCGCCGGGCGTGGTCGCGGGTCATCTGCTCGGCTCGGTCGAGCCGTGCGTCTCCGTTCTTCTCGACCGAGGTTTCCACGGTCACTTTGTGACGGAAGATCATGGTGCCTTCCTCTCTGCGGCGTCGAGCGTGCGCTGCGTGATCGCGGCCTGGGCATAGACCAGATCGAGTGCGCGCTCCTTCTCCTCCAACGCCTTCTTGTGCGTAGGGCCGGGCACGATCCATCCGCGCACGAACCCGATCACGACGAACGCTAGAACACCGATAGCCCCGGCCTGCGCAAGCCAGTCGAGCAACGGGTCGCCCGTGCTGGCCTGGGCAAGTAGAGAGTGCATGGTGCTCCTTCCTAAAAAGGTGGCCCCGTAGAGGGAGTCCCCCCGAGGCGCGAGTACGCAGCTCTGGCGGGGCAGCGGGGCCATGTACTGAGAGACACCCTCCGTGCTCCGTTCCCTCCTCCGGGTCTTCCTGTTCGAGGCGATCCTTTCGGGTACTCCTCGCGTCGGTGTTCCCCCTCGGGCGGGTGGCCCACTAGGTGTCTCTCAGAGGGTCAGATCATAGCGCAATCGGAGGCTCGGCGGGAGGCCAGGCACGACCACTGTTGATCTGGAACTTTTCGATGTCGATCAGGGCCTGGACTTCGCCATTCCGTCCGTTGGGGAGCCACACGACGTGACCCCCCTCGGTGAAGACGGCGTGCTCCTGCTTCTCGTCGCTTGCTCGCACGATGAACATGAGCCCGTTGTCGATCCAGGCATGGAGGTTCATGGCTTCGCAGGGATCAGGGTCGATGCGACCCAGGCCGCGAGGCCAAGTGCCACCCAGTCCAACTCGTCAAAGGCGTACCCGGCGATCACGGTCTGACCGGCGAAGAACGCCACGACGAACAGGAGGAGGGCGGCGATGCGGCACGCCAGCGCGAGAGACATCAGATCTTCTCCACGCTCGCGTACGCGATGCCGTAGTCACAGTTCGCCCCGATGCCTGCCGTCACCGAACGGATCCGGTGGCCAGCGAGCAGCACCATAGCGAACGGCAACGTGCCCTGTCGGGTTGTGTCGGCGGCTCCCCCGATCAGGGTCGCCCCCTCGAACCACGAGATCTGCGACGTGTTCGTCGCGGCCATCGCGGCCGTCCCGGCAAGGCTCTTGAAGTAGATGTTCGTGCCGTCGTCCAAGACGAGCGAGGGCCACGGCGTCTGCACCGTCTCGACAAGCTGCACCGAGACGGACTTCAGGATCCACTTCTGCCCGGCGGGAACCGTGAACAGGAACTCTGCTCCTGCCCCTGGGTCGTTCGACAGGACGATCTGCGGTGCGGAGTCGTCCTTACGCATGTCAGACCCTCCGCCAGCCGGAACGCACCGCTTTCGAGTCCTCCTTGTCCAGAAGGACTTGGATGATCCGCTTGCGGTTCGCCGCGCTGATGGACGCGGGCAGAGCCGCGCCGTTGGCCGTGATGGCCCCGGCGATTGCCTGTGCGTCGGTGAGGGTCTGTGCGACCGCGACCGAGTTGGCCGGGACGTTGACCGCCGAGCCTCCCCAGCCAGTGACGGCCGCTCCGGGGTTGACAAGATCGTGTGTGGCAGCCATCGCTCACGCTCCGATCTGGGCCAGGATGTCGTACAACTCAGCCAGGCCCTTCTTCAGGCGAAACGCTTTGCGCAACGCCGGGGTGGACAGGTCTACGGACGTGATGATCGAGTCGAGCAGCACACCCGCGACTGCGGCACGGTCGGCCGATGAAGCTGCCGACTTCATGCACGAAGTCTTGGCGTTCGCCTGGACTCCAGCCGCCGCCTGCGCGTCGGTCGTAAGCCCCGAGGAAACGAAGATCGAGCGGGCAGGGACTGTTTCCGTCCCGCCGCCGAAGGCGGCGATGGAAGCGTCGGTGCCGTTGATCAGGTCGATGGCCATGTGGCCCTCCTTGCACGTCGTGCCGCCTCAGAGGACGGCGGGCGGTGCCAGCCCGTCGAGGGACGCTGAGCAGGAAGGCTCAGTATCCCGATGCGATAGTGGATCCGGCTGCGTCGCGCCCGCCAGAGCCAACGAGCACACCAGCC
>Ga0193692_1000259_pt1 | contig 13272 bp, 9 predicted proteins | sample L3a1metaG_FD_144917 | JGI IMG/M metagenome (GOLD analysis project Ga0193692, IMG submission 144917) | Soil microbial communities from a riparian zone of the East river system, Colorado, United States - L3a1 | ecosystem: Environmental > Terrestrial > Soil > Riparian zone | place: USA: East River... | reverse complement strand
GGAAGTGATGTGCCGGTTCTCGGTGAAGCCCAGCTTGAGGTAATCATAGATGGGCACCTCCTGTTGTTTGGCGACACCGTCAACCAGCGCCAGATTGATGGCGGCTTTGGCGGTGTAGTTCCCCGGGGCAACCGTTTCGAGGTAGCACATGGTCCCTGGAATGTCCTCGAAAGAGAGACAGGCGGCATCGACCTTGTTTAGAAAGGCGATTACGGTCTCAGCGGATTCGTGGTAGCGGCTGGAGGGAGCTCCCTCACCGATCCCTGCGTATCCTTCGCCTGAGAGTTCGACGAAGACGATTGGATAGAAATCCTTGCCGGTGCCGACACCCTGGCCACTGGAGACACGCCATGTATCAACCAACTCAAGATCAAAGCGGCGGAAAGTTAATTTCATGGTAGCGGCACTTGTGCCGGGCTCTTGAGATAAGTGATCAGGTCCCGCACCTCAAGCTCAGAGAGTGCGTCAAGCAAGCCTTCCGGCATCATGGAAATGTCTCCCTGGGTCAGTGATTGGATATCTTTTTTGATAATGACGAGGGTTTCTCCGGGAATGACAATGGTCACCGCCTTGTCGTCCTGCCGTGTGACAATGCCGGTAATCACGCGGTCATCTTTTGTTTCGAGCGTGGAAGTTCGATAGTCATTAGGAATGACGGCATTCGGATCGATGACGTTTTGCAGAATGTAATCGAGATCACTGCGATTAGAACCGGTGATATCGGGGCCGACCTTACCGCCGGCATCGAACAGTGTATGGCATTGCTGGCAGGTGCGCGCGAACACAGTTCGCCCGCGCCCGGCATCGCCGAGTCCCTTCGTCTGAAGCATAGCCTTGTAACGAGCGATCTCGGCCAGCTTCTCAGCCTGGCTTTCACGCGCAAGTCCCCAAAGCTTTTGCACCTGTGCATTGATTTGGGAATCTTTGAAGGCGCGTAATTGGCGGACGATGTCGGCGGTGAGATCGCGGCGCGAAATGATGTCCTTCTCGACGGCTGCCAAAAGTTGCCTCGCGAACGCGGCGCGCGATGCGAGCGTATTCAGGGCCTCATGTTTTTCCGGAGCGGTAAGGCTTTGGTAGATTTTGAGGATGGCGGGCGGCGTTTTTGGATCGTCGTAACTCGCAAGCGCACGCAATGCATGGCTCCGAATGGCGGAATCACCCAGAAGGGCCTGGAGGTTTGCAGGCAATTGTGGATCGTGCCCCTGAACAAGGGAGGCCAGAGCATTGCTGCGGGTAGCCACGGGCGCCGAAATGTTGATCAACTGTTCCCGCAATGTCGCCAGAGCCGTTGCGCTCCCGAATGTAAGAGAGAGGCTCTGGACGAGTTCGCGGATCTGAGGATTGGGGCTTTTTGAAAGCTTCGAAGCTAGCACTTCCCAGCCCGCAGGCATGGCCACGCTGCGGCGTCCCTTGAAGCCATCACTCATTCCTTTGAGCAGATCCAAATGAAATTGAGGGTCGTCGCTTTGGTCGAGGACCTGCACGAGCGCATCGAGTCCCTCATTTCGTTCCTGCGCGAAAGCGTGAGAAAGCAATAAAGCCGTTGCTAAAGCGGCGCGAAATATCCACTTCATCGGCCGCGGTTATTTGGATTTGGCTGTCGTGGTCGCTGCGGCCGTCATCCGGCGCGAAACGAACTCGCCCGCGAACAGGAGAATGGACTGAACTGAAATATGCTTCATATGAATGCGTGCGTCGTTTGACGTGCGGAATGCGCGCGTTATTTACGATTTAGGGCCAGGATTCAGGTGAGCTGCAATATTGCAATGTCGTTCGTGGAGAATTCGCGGTAAGATTTACGGGCGGATGACGCTTTACGAGGTAATTCCAAAAGATGTCGCACCCACAAACGATGTGTTGTTGGGGCGTTTCCTTGATTATGTGCAGGGGCGCAGTTTCGAACTCTACCCCGCGCAGGAACAAGCCATCCTCGAACTGTTTGAGGAGAAGAACGTCATCCTGAACACACCAACCGGTTCCGGCAAATCACTGGTGGCTTCGGCTGTCCACTTCCAGGCGCTGGCGCAGGGAAAGCGGTCGGTTTACACGTTTCCGATCAAGGCATTGGTGAACGAAAAATGGCTCGACCTCTGCCGGGAGTTTGGACCGCAGAACGTAGGTCTTGCTACCGGGGATGCAACCGTCAATCGTGACGCACCGATTCTTTGCTGCACAGCGGAGATTCTCGCGAACATTGCATTGCGGCACGGAGCCGAGGCGCCGATCGACAATGTGGTGATGGACGAATTCCATTATTATGCGGATCGCGAGCGCGGTTGGGCATGGCAGGCGCCATTGTTGACGCTATCTCAATCCAGGTTTTTGTTGATGTCCGCCACTCTGGGTGAAACTGCGTTTTTTGAGGAGGAGCTGGCCCGTTTGACTGGCCGAGCCAGTGTGACCGTGCAATCCGGAACACGTCCGGTTCCGCTGGAATATTCGTATGCGGAGACTTCGCTGGCGCAAACGCTGGAAATACTCGTGGCCTCACAAAAGACGCCTGCATACGTGGTGCACTTCACTCAGTTAGAGGCGGCTCAAAGCGCGCAGGATTTTACGAGCATCAACGTTTGCACGCGGGAAGAAAAAGCTGCAATCGGAAGCGCGCTGGAAGGATTCAAATTCACAAGTCCCTATGGGCCGGAAATCAAAAAATGGCTTCGGCACGGGATTGGCCTTCATCACGCGGGCCTGCTGCCCAAATACCGCGTACTGGTGGAGCAACTGGCCCAACGAGGCTTGCTCAAGATTATTTGCGGAACAGATACGCTCGGCGTGGGAATCAATGTTCCGATTCGCACCGTTCTGTTCTCGAAGTTGTGCAAGTATGACGGACAGAAGACCGCTATCCTGAGTGCACGCGATTTTCACCAGATCTCCGGACGTGCTGGCAGGAAGGGCTTTGACGACCGGGGCTGGGTCGTCGTCCAGGCGCCTGAGCACATGGTGGAGAATCTCAAGTTGGAAGGGAAAGCGGCGCGAGATGGAAAGAAGGTGGTTAAGCGCAAAGCACCCGAAAAAAATTTCGTGAACTGGGACAAAAATACTTTTGCACGGCTGATTTCGGCTGCGCCGGAACGATTGGCGTCGCGATTCACAGTAAATCATGGAATGCTGCTGAATGTGCTGAGCAGGGCGGGAGACGGCTGCCGCGCGATGCGGGACCTTATTCGGCGATCGCATGAGCCGCCCAAGGCAAAAAAGGAGCATACCAAAAGAGCCTGGCAGCTGTTCCGTTCGCTGATTGATCGCAAGGTCGTTGAGTTCATCCCACCGAACGACGGACGCTATCTCCGCGTCAATGTCGAGCTGCAGGACGATTTCTCGATGGATCAGACCCTCTCGCTCTATTTGCTCGAGACTGTTGGTCTGTTGGATCGTGAAGCCGCCGATTATCCGCTCGATGTGATCACGCTGGTGGAATCAATCCTTGAGGACCCCGACATTATCCTGCGCAAGCAACTCGACAAGCTGAAGTCACAAAAGATGGCGGAGATGAAGCAGGCAGGGGTGGAGTACCAGGAACGGATGGATGAATTGGAAAAGCTGGAATATCCAAAACCCAGGCGGGAATTCGTCTATTCAACCTTCAATGCTTTTGCCGATCGTCACCCATGGGTCGGCCAGGAAAACATTCGGCCGAAGTCGATCGCGCGCGAGATGTTCGAGCAATTCCGATCGTTCTCAGACTATATCAAAGATTACGAGCTGCAGCGTGCCGAAGGGGTCTTGCTCCGGCATCTTTCATCTGTTCACAAGGTCCTTGCCCAAACTGTTCCAGATACGGCGAAGAACGATGCCGTTCGCGAGATGGAAATGTATTTGCAACTGTTAATCCGGCAGGTGGATTCGAGTCTTCTCGATGAATGGGAGCGGATGAAGGCCGGCGGAGCGATTCTCACTGAGCCGCCGACGCAGGTTGAATCACGTCCCCCTGGTGCTGAGGAAGCCGACATCACTAGTGATACGAAAGGGTTCACGGCTGCAATCAGAACCAGAATATTTTCATTCCTGCGCGGGATTGCGAACGGCGATTTCGAGCAGGCTTTAGAGAACGTTGAAATGGACTCCGCGCCTGAAGCCTCGGGTTCGAGGGCAGCGGCCCTGCAACAGACTCTTGCGAAGTACTACACCGAACACGAGCGCATCTGCCTCGACCCGAACGCGCGAAATGCGCGACACACGTATGTTCGTATTGCGGAAGATCGGCGCACATGGTGCGTCGAGCAGGTGCTCGTGGATCCAGAGGGGCATAACGACTGGATTGCACGGTTCGATATTGATTTGCAGCGCTCCAAAGCAAAGAAGGACCCGGTGATCATTCTTGTTAACGTGGGCCCGATTGGCGGAGAAGCGTAGGCTTAGCGCATCAGTTTGCGCGCTGTTTCCAGAATCCGCCGCTCTTCATCCGTGAGCGAATTGAGGCCTTGGGCGGAGATTTTGTCCAAAATTGGATCCACTTCCTTACTGATGAAGCTGGGCTGGTCGGTCGCCGGTGATGAGGCTGAAACCGAATTGACCGATCGACGCGGGGTGCGCGAAGCGGCCCGCCGGCGCCAGATTGTTGGGATCGTCAAGTGCTCGAAAAAATTGTCCCACGATGCGCGCCACCGAACGTAAGCCATTCCCAGAAAGCAGCCGCCCAGGTGCGCGCCATCCGCCACGTTGCTGGAGGGGACCAATGCACTGAAAGCAGAGTATGCGAGCAGGAATTTCAAAAACCAATGCGCGCGGATTGTAATAGGAAAGAAATAGATCCAGGTCTGCATCTCCTGCATTGGATACATCGAACAAAAGACGGCAATCAGGCCGCAAACACCGGCCGAAGCGCCAACGACCGATGCATCCGGATGATGCGGGAGCAAGGTGAGGAGAACCTGGAGAAGGCCGCCGAAAATACCTGAAAGGAGGTAGATCAAGAGAAACTTGCGCGCTCCGACGGCTTCTTCAACGCGCCTGCCAAAGAAAAAGATCCCAAGGCAATTGAAAAGCACATGCCATGGCCAGGGGGCGGAGTGCAAAAATTGAAACGTGAGCAACTGCCACACTCGGCCATGGAGTAATCCATCGAGCGAGAGGCCAAGGTATTTGTTCGCGTTGAAGCCGCCGTAAAAGAGCAGAATGCTCTGAATAACAAAGGCGATGATGAGCACCACGATTAAACGCGTGGCCACCTCGGGCGGGTGGTATTCCTCCCGCATGTAAAAGCGATCGCCAAGGGCCATAACCGGGGGAAAGGGTAGGTTAAAACGTATCGGAATTCAATTCACGAATGCCTCGTGGGTGATCGCGGTTGACGGTCAGCGTGGCAGCTTGCTAAGAAAATCTTCATAGGCGAGCCGGATTCCGCTTTCAAGATCGATCTGCGGCTTCCAGCCCAACGCAAAAAGGCGCGAGCTATCCATTAATTTGCGAGGCGTTCCGTCCGGCTTTGACGTATCCCAGACAATTTCGCCAGCAAAGCCCACGATCGTAGCGATAATCTCGGCGAGAGCACGTATCGTGATGTCACTGCCGTAGCCGACATTAATAAATTGTTCTTCTGAATAATGCTGCATCAGAAAAACGCAGGCGCGAGCCAGGTCGTCTGCATAAAGAAACTCGCGCATGGGAGAGCCCGTTCCCCAGCAAGCGACTTTCGCCTCGCTCGAGACCTTTGCCTCGTGAAATTTGCGAATAAGGGCCGGCAGAACATGCGAGTTTTGCAGATCGTAATTGTCGTTAGGCCCATAAAGATTGGTGGGCATGGCGCTGATGAAATCACATCCGTGCTGCCGCCGGAAAGCCTCACACATCTTGATGCCCGCGATTTTTGCCACTGCATACCACTGATTGGTCGGTTCAAGCGGGCCAGTGAGAAGATACTCCTCCTTGAGGGGTTGAGACGCCAGTTTGGGATAAATGCAGGAGCTTCCGAGGAACAGCAGCTTCCTGACTCCCGACTCGTACGCTCCATAAATGAGATGGTTCTGGATTTGCAGGTTTTCGTAAAGGAAGCTCGCAGGCTGGCGGTCGTTCGCGAGAATGCCGCCGACTTTGGCCGCCGCGACAAAGACATATTCCGGTTCGTTCCTGCGATAAAACTCCCGAACGGCTGCGCTATCCAGAAGATCGAGTTCTTTGCGGGTGCGACCGATCAAGTTCGTAAATCCAGTCCGTTGCAACTCACGCCAGATGGCGCTCCCGGCCATTCCCCGATGGCCTGCAACATAGATTTTGGAGTCGAGCTTCATCGCTTAAGGATAGACGTGATTGCCAATGTCCTGCAAAGGCTCTTTCACGCCGGACTCAGAGCAACAAGGCACCGCCCGCCGAAAAACCGCGGCCATCGTGATAGTTGTCGATCGACCGCCCGCAAGGCTGGAACAAACTGCCGCGGGTAAAGTGCAGGTTTGCTATAACCTCCCGACAATAGATAGCTGAAACAGGCGAATGCTTCCCGGTGAAGAACACGCCATTGATCCGTAAGGCCGGAATCGCCGTCACGAAAGAACACCCTCGTGGCGTTCCCCTGGGCAGCATAGTAGCCGCGCGGCCGGGGTGACACTTTGCCTCGATCAATGGGTTCTCGCCACCCAACCGGTTCATGATGCAGCAGTCCGTAAACCGGGAAGCTCGCAAGGCTCACATAGGGATCGAAAATGATGAGCCGTCCCATGGGCGCCAGCGCCCGGCGCGCTTCTTTGAGGAATGCCCCTGGAGATTGAAGGTGATGAAACACATCGAACAGCACCAAATGGGAAAGGGCGCCTTGCTCGAAAGGAAGTTCGTAACCGTCACATACAAGATCGAGCCAGGGATTGGGAAAAAGGTCCGAACAAATGGCACGATTGAAGTGGGTTTTGAGATTCCCTATGCCTGAGCCGATTTCCAGGACCTGGCCCGAAATAGCAGGATCAATGAGTTGAACGATGCGGCGATAGAAACCAGCGTAGATCTCCTGAAGGAGCGGTTTGCGCTGCCAAAATTGCAGGTTCTGCTCAATTTCCGCCTGATGCTGGTCAATTTGCATCAAGCAAAGAACTTTAGCCGGCGGGCAGCAAACCAAACCATCCGCAACAATAGCCAGCCATGCTTCCAGCGTGAGATGTTGGTCTCGCCGTATGTTCGGGCCCGGTAGCGAATTGGCAAATCGACCATCTTCAAATTGAGCTTGGCCGCGCCGAAAAGCAGATCGAAATCGCCGAATGGATCGAAATCACCGAAATAGGAACGATTTTGAGCGATGAGTTCGTACTGGGTACGGAACAATACTTTCGTTCCGCAAAGCGTGTCTTTGATTGGCTGCCCGAGCAACCATGAGAATGCGAATGAGAAAAACCGGTTTCCGATCATGTTCATGAACCGCATCGCTTCGTTCTCCATGGGGTAAACCAGGCGAACCCCATTCACAAAATCGGCCAGGCCACTCGCGGCGACGCTGTAGAATTTCGGAAGGTCTTCTGGCGGCATAGTGAGGTCGGCATCGAGAATAAAGAGCAGGTCTCCGGTGGCCACAGCGAAGGCTTCACGCACAGCGCCGCCTTTGCCCTTGGTCTGCTGTTTAAGGACCTTGATATTTCGGTGCGGATATTTTGCCGCCACTCGATTGATTTCTTCCCAGGTATTATCCTTTGAGTGGCCTTCCACGAAAATGATCTCTGTTCCGGTCCCCATTTCAGGGGTTCTGAGCACGGCAGCTTCGATATTGCCGGCTTCGTTGCGGGCTGGAATGACCACCGAGCAAGTGAAGTTGCGATATTGAGAGGGGAGGGGCCGCGGCCGCGCTACGACAAAGATGCTCAAGCAAAAATGTTTTAGAAGGGGAGCGAGCCAGCGGTTCAGCAGGGAATCGAGCAGCGGAGTTCGGATTGGCCAAAGGATGCGCGTGTCCGTTTTGATGACTTCCCACCCGGCAAGGTGCAGGAAGTTCTTAATGTCTGCGAGAGAAAGCCAATTCTGGGCAAGCGTCGGTGTCTTGAATCCCGCTTTTTCCGCAAATGCCAAAACAGGTCGCCAAAGAGTGTTATAGAAATTGAGGACAAGCCGCGTGTGCTGGAAGGCGTTCCGTTGCGCTCGCTCGAATAGACGCTGCACGTCTGGCACATCGTTTACAAGGTCAGAAAGAACGATGTAGTCGAACTTTTCGTCGCTTTTGTAAGCTGTGGCATCGGCTTCATGGAATTCGAGATTGGGGTGACGCCTTTTGGCTTCCTGAAGTAGTGCCGGGCTGAAGTCGACTCCCACGCCGGAACTGGGATTTACCGCCGCGAGCAATTCTCCCGTGCCACAACCCAGTTCCAGAACGCGGGACTTCGGCGGAACCAGAAAAGCAAAGAAATTCCGCAGCAGGCGTTGATAGAAGCGCTCGCTGCTACGGATGCGCTGATCAGTTGTGTTTTGATAGAATTCGCGTCGGTCCATGACCTTTGAATCTTCAGGCCACCGAAGCTGTTTTCGGGCCATGCAAAAGGTTTCTACGCAGATTATCACAGGGCGCCCGGAGGTACCAAGGTCGCGTGTCTTATTTTGTGGCAGGAGTGCCCGAAAAGCGGCTGGTTCCTTCGTAAGGTGCAAGAGCAACGCGCTGTAAGGCAAGCCCTTGCAATTGACTCCCCGCTGGCATATGCGCTGCTAATTGGGTCTCGACGGTTGGCACCGGCAATCAAGTGAACGATCATAGTATTGATTATAAACCGCCTGTGCCAGGGTTCACACCGTCACGAAAGGTTGATAGTATGAAACTGAGCACCTCACGCAAATCCGGCTTCACGCTGGTGGAAATCATGATCGTAGTAGCGATTATTGGCTTGCTTGCGGCGATCGCCATCCCGAACTTCGTGAAGGCCCGCACCGCTAGCCAAAAGAACGCGTGCATCGCGAACTTGAAGCAGATGGACGGAGCAAAGGCTTCGTGGGCCTTGGAACAGAAGAAGAACAACGCAGATAGTCCTGCGGATAGTGACTTGTTCGGGGCTACGCAGTATATCCGTGACAAACCGTTATGCCCGGGCGGTGGAACGTACAACATTCTTCGCGTTGACGAAAAAGTCAACTGCACGTTGAGCTCCAGTAACGGCCACAGCTACTAAGCTGAAGGTCTCTTTAGCCCAAAAGGCCTGAGGACGCGTCCTCAGGCCTTTCTTTTTTTGCAACTTCCTTTTTCTTCCGGTGTGCTATGTAAACGGTTCAGCGCTCAGGGATTCTCTTTGACCCTCGACGGCGACTGCCCTATTGAATCAGTGGTTGGTAGGTAACGGTTTTTGCGCTAAACTAGGCATTTTATGCGAATCAACGAACATAAGCGAGCCGGCTTCACGCTGGTGGAAATCATGATTGTGGTGGCGATTATCGGGCTGCTGGCGGCAATCGCGATTCCGAATCTTGTTACTGCCCGGAAGAAAGCGCAACGCCAGGCTTGCGTCTCAACCCTAAAGGCAATTGACGGGGCCAAAGCCAATTGGGCGTTGGACATGAAAAAGTCTGATTCTGATGTCCCCACCGATGCTGATCTTTTCGGCCCGGACAAATATATTGAGAGCAAGCCGACCTGTCCTGCCGGCGGGAACTATACCCTTGGCGCGGTACGGGAGAAACCGACCTGCTCAGTACCAGAACACGTTTTATAGGCCAGTCAGAGATGAAGCTTGTGCCCGGGTGAAAGGCTTTCGCCATACGAGCGGGCAGAGCAGCAGGGTCGCCGCGGACATCCAGAGTCCCATCTGGAACATACGGTCCCGATAAACCAAAACCACGGAATGGTCGCCTGGAGGAAGCGCAACCGCCTGAAAGGCGACATTCGCCCGTAGCAACTTTGCTGGTTTCCCGTCGATGGAAGCTTTCCAACAGTGATAAAAGGACTGCGGAATGACACAGACGGTCCAATTCGTTGCGGTCGCGCGAAAGGTGATGCGTTGTGCGGAGATTTTCTGCTCTGAGATGAAAGCTGCGCTTTCCCCGAATGGCCCCACCTGATCGGGACTGGATTTGGTTCGTGCATGCACGATCAAGTCGGCATCCGGAGTTGCTGCCAGGAAAACCTGGGTGCGAGGGTCAAAATCTGTCTGCAGGAGTTTATCAAGAGCCGCAGCATCATCACTGATTGTCACCTCTTGCCCGCTCGTGATGAAGGAGCAGCGATTTGAACGGGTAACCCATTCGACAAGATTCTCGGGAGAGCTGCTCTGTGATACCGCCAGAAAGTCCAGTAATCCCTCGGGCGAGTTGGTTGCGTCATAAAGGCCTTTCTGAAGCAGCATTTGCTCGCGAATCTGCAAAGTAGAGGAGCCGTTCACCTTCGGAATCTCGTCCAAAATATTCAGGTTGGACCAGAGAGCGAGGCGCTGACCTAGCCATTGTTCGGCGGGATCACGAACGAAATTGCGGAGCAAATGCTTCTCGGCCGAAGGAGTGATAAAGACACGGGACTCGCCATGGCGGGGAGCATCTGTTCGCCGCTGGCTTTGCCACAACCCTGGTGCCAGCAGGCCCACCGGAATAGATGGATTCTGCTGGGCTGTATGGGTGCGAATATCGGCGAAGATGAGCAGAAGCAGGACTGAACTTAGAACTGGCCGCAAGTTCTTGTTGCCAGTGCGAAGGAGCCAGACAACCAGGCTCGCAAAGATCACGAGAAAGCTGAGCCGCAAGAGCCCGTTTTTTAACGTCGCGTCCCACTGATCGTAAACGAACGGTGAAACTTTTGCGCGATAGAGGGTCCACATAGTCAGAAGCGCCAACCCAAGACAACAAGCTGCAAATGGTGCAATCCGAGATTGCGCGGACGACTGCTCCCAACGCGCGATTGCAAACGCCGCAAGCAGGGGTAGGAGCAAAATAAGCGGGATCAGCAACTTCACAGGGTAGCGTGCAATGCTTACCAGCGGTACGGCCTGTTTTATGATCGGGAAGAGAAATCCGTTATCTCCGAATGCAAGGAGCACTAGCAGGATGGCGATGCTGGAGAGGATTCGAACTCGTGGTTGTGGATCACTGAACGCAACCATTACTACCAGAGCAAGCAGACCAATTCCTGGATAATACGAACTCACGAATTCCTGCCCGTATTGGAAAAAGGGTCCCTGCGGTGTCTCGAAGCAATGGAACAGTGGCACGAGGAAATTGCCCAGACCAAAACGAGGCATCGCCCACTTGGAGACAGAGAAGCTGGCGTCCCGATGCGAATGTGCAAGCAGGTCAAAGAAAGGCAGGAGCTGGACCGCAGCAAGTCCAGCCGCAAGCAATGCAACAATCCCAAGACGGCTGAGAGCGGGGACGCGTTCTTTGGGAGGCAGAACAAAAACTCTGGAGAGGCTAAGTGCGCCGATGATCACCCATGTCATGAGAATGAGCTCCGGGACTCCTGAAAGAAGCTGCATCGTTGCAGTGAGAGCGGCCATCACAACATGGCGGCGCGTCCCTTCAGAGGCTTTTTCGCAAGCGAGTACGACCCACGGCATCCAGCCAAGCGCGACCGTGTAATTCGGCCAGAGGAGACAGGAGAAAGTAATCCCGTTAAAAATGAAGGCAACGCCAGCGAGGCCAGCGCCCAGGCGGCTCTCTGACCAGCGAAAGGCGAGGTAATAAACACCAAGGCTGCCCAGGATCAAATGTCCGAAACAGAACCATGTCAAAGACCAGGGGAGAGGGAAAATCAGATAAAAGAGCGAGAAAGGATAAAGCGTCATCGTGCCCCATTGGGCCAGAAATGGAGCTCCGCAGTTGCTGAGAGGATTCCAAAGAGGTAGTTCGCCGCGCCAAAACGCGGCATGATGATAGTAGACGAAAGGATATCCAAGAACGCCGTAATCGCGGTAGTAGAATGATTCAAGCCCCAGAAGAACCTTCGGGAACGCGGCAAAGATCAGGGTGACAATTATGATTGTGAATCGCCCCGGTTTAAGCCAGGGCGCGAGTTGCCGTCGTGTGGAAGGTTGTGGGTCCATTCCGGTTCTGGGGCGCTTCCAAGCAGAATGCCTGCCGTTTACGAATCTCACTTGGCCGCTCGAGAACAATTCGCGAGGGGCTCACGAATGCACAACCTGTTAGGCTGTAGCAAATTGGCTGGCCAGAAAGCGCTTTTTGGATACCGTTTTTGCAATGCCCAGTGATGTTGCAGAAGGCAAACCCACTCCGGCGGCGACGATCAAGGTCCCGCTCCGGGTCCTAATCGTGGAAGATTCGGAATTTGATGCGCAGATGATCGTAAGCATCCTGCGCAAAGGTGGCTACGATGTTTCCTTTGAGCGGGTGGAGACCGCGGAGAGCCTGCGCTACGCCCTGCATGAGCGTGCCTGGGACATCATACTTGCCGACTACAATCTGCCCGAATTCGATGCTCCGGCTGCGTTGCGTATCCTTCAGGAAAGTGGGCTTGACCTTCCTTTCATCATCGTCTCGGGCGGTATCGGTGAAGACATCGCGGTGTCCGCAATGAAGGCCGGTGCGCATGATTACTTGATGAAGGGCAACCTCCATCGGTTGGTGCCTGCGGTCGAGCGCGAGTTACGGGAAGCCGCTAATCGGGCAAGCCAACGTGAGGCCAAGCGCGCGCTGCAGGAGAGCGAACTCCGCTACCGTTTGCTCTGGGAGAGTTCTCCGGATGCCGTTATTCTCATGGATCCGATCGGCACTATCCATTTTGCCAACCCCGCAGTGAAAGATCTATTCGGGTATTCGCCCGAAGAACTCATGGGCAAAAATCTTTCAATGCTCCAACCCGAACGCCTCACCAGTGGACATCACTCGGGCGTTTCACGATATTTGCAAACGGGAATGCGACGAGTCAATTGGCGCGCGGCCGAAACGCTGGCGCGTCGCAAGGATGGCGTTGAAATCCCCATCGAAGTTAGCTTTAGCGATATGGTTTTGAACGGGGAACGCCGCTTTGTCGGGTTCATCCGCGATATCACGGAGCGAAAGCGCGCCGAAAAAGAGTTGCGCGAAAACAAGGAGCAGTTCCGGGTCGCGCGCGAAATTCAGCAACGGCTCTTCCCCAAATCGGCTCCGGTGCTGGACGGGTTCGATATCGCTGGGGCTACTTATCCTGCAGAAGCCACCGGAGGCGACTATTTTGATTACCTCCCGATGATTGGGGACCGGCTCGGCATCGTTGTCGGCGACGTAACCGGGCACGGCGTCGGGCCAGCTCTCCTCATGGCCGAGACCCGAGCGTACCTCCGAATCCTCGCCGGCCGGCGCGAAGATGTCGGTGAGATTCTTACACGGGCCAACGGTGTTCTTGCTGAAGATGTCGGCAACGAGCGTTTTGTCACTCTATTCCTCGCCCGA
>Ga0193692_1000258_pt1 | contig 13292 bp, 7 predicted proteins | sample L3a1metaG_FD_144917 | JGI IMG/M metagenome (GOLD analysis project Ga0193692, IMG submission 144917) | Soil microbial communities from a riparian zone of the East river system, Colorado, United States - L3a1 | ecosystem: Environmental > Terrestrial > Soil > Riparian zone | place: USA: East River... | reverse complement strand
GCTCAAAAGGCCGTCACTCCACCCCGAAAGAGTGCCTGGCGTTTGTTGGGTGAAGTCCTCGATCACGGTGGTCCAGGTTACCTTCAGTTCGCGATCACCAACATCTGCAACGCCAAATGCGATTTTTGCGGGTTTGCAGTCGATCGCTTCGACCCCAAACAGCGGCGTAGCGTCACGCTCAAAGAAGCTAAAGACGTCATCGATATCGCTGTTCGCAATCATATCGGTTACCTCCTCTTCGTCGGGGGCGAACCACTTGTTCATCGCGATCTCCGCGCTATGACCCGCTACGCGGCTGAGCGTGGAATCCATCCGATGGTCTGCACCAATGGCTCGCTTTGGACCGAGGCCAACATGCGCGAGCTCGCATCCGACGGCCTCAGCAGCGTCATCATGTCCATCGATTCCCATGATGTCGTGCGGCACGAAAAAAACCGGGGACTGCCCGATGTCTGCCGTAAGATCAAGCACGCGAACGAAGTCTTTGCCGAACTCGGCATCCAGACTACCGCCAGCGTTACGGCCAGCAAGCTGATCGACGATTATCAGAAGCTTCCCGGCTTCCTCTCAGAACTCGGTTTCAAGAGCTGCACCTTCAGCTATCCGCTCACCTCGCTCGCTTCGAGCTATCTCAGCTTCAGCGATTCGAATCTGGTCGCTTACCGCACCGACGAATTGATCCAGGTTTTCGAGAAGATCAAACAGATGAAAAAGTCGAGTGGCTACCCGGTTGTCAATCCGAGCGAGTCACTCGCCGAGATGCAGCGGCATCTCCGCAAAGAGCCCGAAAAATTCGGATGCCTTGGCGGGCACAAGTATTTTTACCTCGATTGGAACCTGAACCTGTATCGCTGCCATTATTGGGAAACGCCCATGTGCAGCATCTACGACTTCGATCAGTCCAAACTCATTCGCGACGGTTGCACCCGTTGCATGATCGATTGCTATCGCGATCCCAGCGTTCTCCAATTCGTGGCCATTAGCGCCAGCGATGCCTACCACAACCTGAAAAAAGGCAAGCTGGTGGCCGCCGCCAAAAACATCTTCGACTCTCGCAATCTCACCTCCCTCCGCGCCGTCTGGGAAGACCGCAAGTGGATCGGAAAGGTGTAGGTCAACCGCGAATGGACGAGAATCCCTGAACGGGGTTCCTGTTCATTTGGTTTATTTGAAGTTTAGTCTTCTTCCGTTTTTCCTGGTCACGTTGATCCGCGTCCGTTCGCAGTTGAGCTTCGTCTTCCCTGTCAACAGAAAAACACATTCGCGGTTTTGGGATGCACCAAAACAGAATCTATTTTCGATTGACCCCAAGTGCCGTTCCGTGTCGAGATAGGCGACCGGTATTCTCAGAATTTGAACATGCCTAAACTCGGCACAAAAAACGGACGCGCTAATCGTGTCCAGGGCAATACGAAGTACGACGCCCATCATACAGTCCTTTCCAAGACGTACGGCGCACTCGCTGATCTCCGGCGTGAACTTTCCGACTCCAAAGAAAAGGTCGCCGAACGCGAAGAGCTCCTGCGCATCTTTGCCGCCTGCACCGATTCGCAACGTGCATGGCTCCTCCTCGAGGACTATTTCGAAAAGCTCTCCCTCTCCCGGAAAGATTTTACCAACCAGGAATGGTGGCCGCGGCTCATGGCGGCCCAGGGGAAAAATCGCCTCGAGGAAGTCGCTATCCTTTTCCTGCGCGCCAATCGCCCTGTCCCCACTGAACTGCTCCAGTACGCCAATGCCAGCCGCTTCGCTGAAATTGAGCAGGCCGAGCAGGAACAAAAAATCCTCGATGCTCTCGAGAAATGGATGTTCCCGCCCGCGCCCGAGCATCTCGATTCGCCTCGCGCTTCGCTTCGTGCGGTTTGCCAGGTGCAGACTTCTCCGGAACATCGTGCGCTCCATCAACTCGTCGTTCGCTTCAGCCTGTTCCGTCCTCGCACTGGCGAGAAGGTGCGGCCCATTTCCGAATTGCTCGACTTGATCACCCGCTCCGCGCACGAGCAGGAACTTTTTCCGCCGGAAGATTGGGAATTCATCCGTTGGCTTTCCGAAACTTATTCCGGCGAAGTGAACGGCAGCGAATCGCTCACGCTCACCGGCACCGACCTTCTCCGATGGCTCGCTCGGTGGGGCAACACCAGGCGGCTCGAACTCAACTCCGAGTACCTCTCGTTCCACGGGCAGGTCATCGATCTTCATCCCCATCTCGAAAACGGCGAGACGGGCCTTACCGAACTTTCTTTCACGCATCGGCTCGCTTTCCCTGATGGAAAACTTCGCTCGTTCGAAGGCGCTCGCTTCTTTAGCGGACGGCCCTGCGTGATACTGATCGACAACACATTTTATCTCGTTCGCAACACGCCGCCTGCGACGGTGCTCGAATATTGGGCGAACACCCCTTCGATTCCCGTCCGCAAACTGAGCCATCGCCTTCGCACCCAGTTGCGCCGCATGAAGTCCAATCACGGGGTCGATTGGGAACAACTTTGCGTCGCGCACGCCGCCGTGCCGCAGTTTGTCTTTGAGTTGAGCGAAGACACCGTCCGCCTTCGCCTGCTTGCTCGCAGCGAACGCAACAGCAGCCTTTGGCATTGGAATGGCCAGGAATGGCACGCCGATCAGCCTAATGGCACGCACTCTGAGAAACCGGAGATCCTTGAAGACCCGCGGCTCGAGGCCGCTGTCCGATGGCTCCGTCGGCTCGATTGGTTCACCCCCGAAGCGGGTGTTTGGGTCGGGGATGCCAACGAAAATTTCCTGAACACGCTGGCCATGGCCTGGCCCGATAAACCGAAGGACGCCGAGTACCTTGGCAATCCCTCGTTCCATCGGCTCTTCCTTTCGCCGCGCCAGCTCAAGCCTCAGCTTGTCGTCAAAGGCAGCGGTATCGATTGGTTCACCGTCTCCGCCGAATGGGAGCAGGAAGGCCTCAAGCTCACTCCCGCCGATCTCGAACGGCTCAAGACCGCCACGGGCCGCTTCGTCAAGCTGCCTGATGCCGGCTGGATGGAACTCGACGTCAAATCCGTCGAGCAGGCTCACGAGACCATGGCGGATCTCGGCCTCGACGCGCTTAGCGCCATTCCGCAGAAAGTCGGCCTTGAACAGGGCGCGGCTCTGAGCGAAACGGCCATGCAACGTTTCTCGGAGAGTGCTGAAGCCAAAGCCTTGCGCCAGCGCCTCGTCGGCTTCGAAGGGGTTCCCGATCTCGAACTGCCCGCCAACATCAAAGCGGACCTTCGTCCTTATCAGAAGGAAGGATTCAATTTCCTCTGTCATCTCACCGAGATGAAACTCGGAGGCATTCTCGCTGATGACATGGGTCTCGGCAAAACGCTCCAGACCCTGAGCTGGCTCGCCTGGTTGCGCGAACGGAACGTCAAGACGCCCAAGCCCGCTCTCGTTATTTGTCCGGCGTCCGTGCTGCACAACTGGCGGCGCGAAGCGGAAAAGTTCACGCCCCACCTTAAGGTCCTCGTGCTCGAAAGCGGCGCCGCCCGGCACAACCTTCGCAAACAGATTCCGCAATACGACCTCATCGTTACCAACTACGCGTTGTTGCGCCGCGATCTTGAGGCCCTCCAGAAATTTGCATTCAGCGTCGTTGTCCTCGACGAAGCCCAGTTCATTAAGAACCCGACCGCGCAGGTGACTCAATCGGTCAAGCAACTCAAAGCTTCGCAGCGCCTTGCCCTCACTGGCACGCCGCTCGAGAATCGTTTGCTCGACCTTTGGAGCATCACCGATTTCGTCCAGCCCGGTTACCTCGGCAGCCAGGACCATTTCACTGAGACCTACGAGCCCAAAGTTGAAGAGAACAACGATGTCGCCCAGCGCATCGCTCGTCGTCGGCTCTCGGCCAAGCTGCGGCCCCTCATGCTGCGCCGCCTGAAACAACAGGTCGCCAAGGATCTGCCCGACCGCATTGAGGAACGGCGCGATTGCGAACTCGGCGAAGCCCAGCGCAAACTTTACCTGGCCGAACTGCGCCGGAGCCGGGAACAGGTGATGCAGACTGTCGCGCAAAAAGGGCTCAACAAGAGCAAGATTCACGTCCTGGCCGCCCTCACGCGCTTGCGCCAGATCTGCTGCCATCCGCAGCTCGTCGGCAACGACAGCCTTTCTGGCAAGACCGAGACGCTGTTCGAACTGCTCGAGCCCCTGTTGGCCGAAGGACAGAAAGTTCTCATCTTCAGCCAATTCGTCCAGATGCTGAAGCTGCTCGAGACCGAGTGCCGCACCCGCCAGATTCCGACGCATGTCCTGACTGGTGAGACCAAGGAACGCCAGACCGTTGTGCAGGGCTTCCAGAGCGACCCGAACGCTGCTGTCTTCCTCCTGAGCCTGCGCGCTGCCGGGACCGGCTTGAACCTCACTACCGCGAGCTACGTTGTCCTTTACGATCCCTGGTGGAATCCGGCCGTTGAAGCCCAGGCTATCGACCGTTCGCATCGGATCGGCCAGACCCGCACCGTCAATGCTTACCGCCTCATCGCCCCCGGCACGGTGGAGGAAAAGATCTGGGAACTCCAGCAACGCAAAGCCCAAACCATCGCCGACGTCCTCGGCGAAGAAGGCTTCGCCCGGAACCTCTCTCAGACCGATCTGGAGTACCTCTTCTCGGAAGACTAATTTTCCGGCCCCCGTAAGCGAATTTTCAATACTTGTCGTAGCCCCGACTGGCACGACTGCATCGACGTCGCGCCAGTCCCGATAGATCGGGAGAATGCGGTCGCTTGCTACCGCTGTTGTCAACTCTGCGAACCTGACATCAACAGCTGCGGCTTTGCGTGTTGGAAATCGTCGCTTAAAAACTTTAAACTCGAAACCTGAAACCTTAGACTTCCCCGGGTGAGCTACTGGTTGGTCAAACAAGAGCCTGAGGCGTATTCGTGGGAAACTTTTCTCAAGGACAAGCGCACTGCCTGGACAGGCGTCCGGAATTTTCAGGCGCGCAATAATCTCAGTTCGATGGCCAAGGGCGATCTCGTCCTTTTCTATCATAGCGTGAGCGGCAAGCAGATCGTCGGCATCGCTCGCGTGGAGAAGGAAAGCTATCCCGATCCGACCGGTAAAGATGAGAAGGGCGATTGGGTAGCGGTCGATCTCGTCCCACTCAAGACGCTCAAAAATCCAGTTTCCCTGGAGCAACTCAAGGCGGACAAACTGCTTAAAAACATGAAGCTGGTGCGGCAGTCGCGATTATCAGTCACGCCACTCACCGAGGATGAATTCGAACGCATCCTCGATCTCGCCGATAGTTCAATTTAAACAGCGGGCGTTGAATTCGCTCCCCACAAAATCGCCTGAATCCGAGCTCCTGGGCCGTTAGGTTTACCGTAAGCGGCCGGGCGGCTGAGTCCGCAGGAATTCCGTTTCACGGAACAGCGCCGCATAGGTATCCATCGCCTGCTGGTTCCAGACATCGTTGTGATTCCGGATAATCTGTTTCGGACAACGCATAATCCAGTACCCGGACCGCACGGCTTTTGCTCCGAGAAAAATTGGTTTGTAGCCTTTGTACTCTGACCACGACGGGTCTGGTGGTGTAGTTGAGATCTGCCAGCTCAATCGGTTCGTCCCGTTTTTGGTTTCGGACGTTGTGAACGTGCGTGTTTTAAGGTCCCGCTCCCGGCGGGGGTCGAGGTTTTGTTGGAATGAAGTTCTGCCGTCATTCGCCTCGGCTTGTGATGGTGCATTCGTGATCCAATGATTCACGAGCAGTGGGTTGTGCCCGGGCGTTCGCCGGTAATAATAATATTGCGGCACTTTCACCGAGGGTGCGTTCGATGGCATGTCCAGGATGAAATCCCTCCCGTCGTAGCTTCGCCAGAGACTCGGGTAAAGTGGCGCAAGAAGGTTTCCCCATGAATGAAGATAACGCGTAGCTTTATCTGCAGTCGAAGTCAGGGAGATGACCAATGGAGCATCGGCGCCTGTCACGCCATCTCCAGCCAATGCATCGCGATGAGCCGTCATGTACCCATAAAACTGTTTGGCGTAAATCGAAGGCGCGGCCGAATTGACCAGCATTGTGAGATCGATTGGTAATGGGTTCGCTTTCGCGCTCTTAATCGCTTCGGGATCGTCCCACGGCCATTCAGCGGTTAGCGCCGTGAGGGTGGCGGGCGCGAACGATTGCTCGAGCATCAACGCTCCGAAGGAATGACCGAGCAGAAAGACGCGGTTGGGGGCATTCGTCTGGCCGTAGCGGCGCGCTGTATGACCGCAGGCAAAAATCGTGCGCACAATTGGAATTCCGGAAACCTTTTCTTCCGCGGCCCCTTTTCGCCGCCAATAACTCAGCTGCTCCAGCGGCCATACGATCGGACTCAGCAGCCAGCCGCGCGAATATTTGCGATTCACGATCGGCTCCTCGAAAACTTCAGTCGTGTGGCGAAATGCTTCTCCCTTCACGTCGAGGGAGTGCTTGTAGGAATTTCCGCGCCAGCCCAGGAACACTCCATGAACGCGGAAATTGTTTTCCCGGACAAATGGCGCCTCGGAGACCTGGCTCAAAAAATTGTTGAACCGGAGAACGTCGCTCGATTGCGAATTATTCTTCCAGCCGTGCACATACATGATTACCAGCAAGCGCTCGCCGTTGGTTCCGAGCCGTCGGATGGTTTCATACGCGTGCCGATGCTGTGCAAAATTCAGATAATCGCCCCGTTCATCGAACTCGACGAACGAACATGAAAAGGGCTTTTCACTCGCTTTCGCTTTGCTCTCGATGTAATAGGCGTTTGCCTTGTTCGGTTTTGGATCCGCGCCCGTCGAACCGTTCACCGTTGGTCGAAGGGCTCGCCCGCGAGAGGCGCATCCGCCAGCCGATATCACCACCGATGCAAGCACAACAACCGGGATTGCAATTCGCATGAGGGTCTTGGTCATTTCTGTGGCTCCTTTGCCGGGAAATGAAAGCAAATCGCGGCCCATTTCCAAATCAAATCCTGTAAAACCTTGCTAACCCTTGTGGTGGATTGCTCGAAAGATTGGAAACTCGCAGGGAGGAATTGGCTGTCCGACCTGGATTCGAACCAGGACAAAAGCCTCCAAAGGGCCTTGTGCTACCGTTACACCATCGGACAAGCCGCCCAAAAAGTAGCTTTGTTCACCTTTACCGCAAAGTAATTTTTGTGGCCGCCACTGCTCCAATCCGGCGGATACGTTGAATTTCCACCGTGGTCCCGTTCCAGGGGTGCGGGATTGACCGGCTGGAGGCCTCCTTTTTCGTTTGAAGGCTGCCGCCGGAGTGCTTAGATCGTTTGTATGAATCCCGCCAGCACGCGCCGTAGTTTCCTCAAACAATCTCTGACCCTGGCTCTCGGAAGCAGCGCCCTCTCAATGTCGGCGTTTGCGGTCGAGCCGTTCAAGCGGCCAGGCGCGCCGAGGTTAAGCCTGAGCCTGGCGGCCTATTCGTTCCGCGATTCGTTCACCGGTAAGGACCAGAAGAAGATTACGCTCTACGATTTCGTTGATTATTGCGCCGATCAAGGATGCCAGGGCGCCGAGTTGACCAGCTATTATTTCCCCACGCCTCTTACCACCGAATTTCTGCTATCCCTCAAACGCCACGCCTTTCTGCGCGGAGTCGAAATTAGCGGGTCGGCCGTCGGAAACAATTTTGCGATGGGCCCGGGCGAGAAGCGCGACGCGCAGATCAAACTCGTGAAGGACTGGGTCGATCACGCCGCGATCCTCGGTGCGCCGCACATCCGCGTTTTTGCCGGCCAGAAGCCGAAGGACATAGGGTTGGTCGAAGCAAAAAAACTTTGCATCGAAGGCCTGGAGGAATGCTCCGAATATGCCGGCAAGAAAGGAATTTTCCTCGGGTTGGAGAATCATCATGGAATCGTTACCGAGCCTGACGATCTCCTGGACATTGTGCGCGGCGTGAAGAGCCAATGGCTCGGGATCAATCTCGATACCGGCAACTTCAACACCGACGATCCGTATGCGGACCTGGTGAAGTGCGCCCCCTACGCCGTGAATGTGCAGCTGAAAGCGGAAATTCAGCCGCGTGGCAAAAAGAAAGAGGAAGCCGATGTGCCACGCTTAATCCGCATTTTGCGCGACGCGAATTACCAGGGGTATGTCGCGCTGGAGTATGAGGATAATGATCCCTGGGGGTCAGTTCCGGTTTGGTTGAAGAAAATGAAGCAGGCCATTGGAGCCGCGCAGACCTGACGCGTCGCCGCGATTCTTCACTTTGAATTCTGGACTCTGCATTGAACCGGTAGGGCGACCGCTCCGCCGGGCGCCGCTTCGCATCCGGTTCTTACTTTTCCTGTTCATCCCGTTACTCGCACAGGTTCAGGGCGCAGAACCGACAGTAGATGCCAAAGATCTTCCCCGCGTGCCGGCCACCGAACCACCGGGTGCGCTGAAAACTTTTAAGGTAAAACCCGGCTTCCACCTCGACATAGCCGCCTCGGAACCGCTCGTGATCGATCCGGTCGCGATGTCGTTCGACGAAAATGGCCGGCTCTATGTCGTCGAAATGCGCGATTATTCCGAGCGGCGCGATGAACGGCTTGGGCGCATTCGATTGCTCGAAGACACGGATGGCGACGGTCACTTCGATAAGAGCACGGTCTTCGCCGAAGGTTTACCCTGGCCTACTGCCGTGATCTGTTACGACGGTGGCATCTTCGTCGGCGCAACGCCCGACATCTGGTATCTCAAAGACACAAATAACGACGGTATCGCCGACCAAAAGAAACTAATCTTCACTGGCTTCGCACAGACCGCTGCCGGTCAGGAAGAACGGCTCAACGTCCAGGGATTGTTCAATAGCTTCAATTGGACTCTGGACAATCGCATCCACGGCGCGAGCGGCACGATGGGCGGGTTCGTCCATATCCCGGGAAGCACGAATGGAATCAGCGTGCGTGGACGCGACTTTTCATTCGACCCGCGGAACCCATCCGATCTCCGCGCCGAGACAGGTGGTGGACAGCATGGGCTGACCTTCGACAATGCGGGCCGGAAATTCGTCTGCCATAACAGTTCGCACATTCGTTTGGCCATGTACGAGCAGCGCTATGCAGATCGCAATTCCGGTTATGTGTTGCCTCCTGGATTGCTCGATATCCCCGCCGACGGTCCATCGGCCGAAGTTTATCGGATCAGTCCTGAAGAACCGTGGCGCGTGATTCGCACGGCCTGGCGTGTTGCGGGCAAAGTCTCTGGTCCGGTGGAAGGAGGCGGTCGCTCGTCGGGCTATTTCACTTCAGCGACCGGGATCACCATTTACCGTGGAAACGCTTTCCCGGAGGAATTCCTCGGCGACGCATTCATCGCGGATGTAGGCAGCAACCTGATCCATCGCAAAAAACTGTACCCAAACGGTGCGGCCCTGATCGCAAAGCGCGCGCCGGATGAAGAGAAGGTCGAGTTCATAGCCTCACGCGATCTCTGGTTTCGGCCTGTGCAATTCGCGAATGCGCCTGACGGAACGCTCTATGTAGCGGACATGTATCGCGAAGTAGTGGAGCACCCGTGGTCGCTGCCCGAATCGATCAAGAAACATCTCGACCTGAACAGCGGGAATGATCGCGGCCGAATTTACCGCATCCTCCCGGACAACTTTCAGCAGCCCGCGTTACCGCGTCTTGGAAGCGCAAGTACGGCGGCATTGGTTGCGACACTTGAGAATGCGAACGGATGGCATCGCGATACCGCGGCTCGGCTGCTTTATCAACGCCAGGACAAAAAGGCTGTAGCTTTGCTCCAAAAGCTGGCGGCAGGTTCCTCCTCTGCCATGGGGCGAATGCATGCGCTCTACGCGCTCCACGGTTTGCACGCGCTGAAGGAAAGTGAGCTTGCGACGGCAATGGGTGATGCGAACGAAATGGTTCGGATGCATGCGGTGCGGTTGGTCGAGCAGACCGCGGCAAAACCCGCTAACAAGTTGGCCGGTTTGGTTCGGACGAAGTTGATATCCCTGGCCGATGATCCATCGCCGATGGTGCGGTACCAGCTCGCTTTTACGCTCGGTGAAGTGGAGGTGCCGGAGCGCGTGGCCGCGCTGGCGAAAATTGCGAAGCGCGATCCCGTTGATCCGTGGATTCGCGCGGCAGTGCTCAGCTCGGTACGAGATGGTGCCCCTGGGTTATTTCAATTGGTTGCGTCCGATGCAGGAGCCGCAGAAATGGGTCCTTGGATTACAGAACTGGTTAAGCTCATGGCGGCGCGACTTGATACGTCTGAGCTCGCTGCCCTGATCCACAAATTCGAAGCAGAGTCGAATAAGGCAGTGGCCTATGACCGGGCGCAATCGCTGGCATCGGGGCTCGAGCGCGCGGGCCGGAAACAGCAAGCCCTGTTCGAGCCCCTTTTTCAGTCAGCTGCGCAAAGCGCGGGCTCACGAACTGTTCCGGAACAGGAACGTCTTGCCGCCATAAAACTGCTGGGATATTCCTCGTTCGAACGCGCCAAGGGTTTGACCGCTCTGCTCGACCCGGCGGAAACCCCGGCGCTTCAATCTGCGGCGCTTCGGACACTCGGTCGTTTCAGCAACGCCGCAGGCAATGCCGATCTGCTGGCAAGATGGAATTCCCTTACGCCATCGCTCCGGTCGGAGTTGCTGGACATCATGATTTCGCGCGCGGATCGGGCGACTCTGTTGCTCAAGGAAGTTCAGGCGGGAAAGATCACACCATCGGATTTTTCGCCGGTACAATTGCGGGCGCTACGAACACATCCTTCCGATGAAGTGCGCAAATCGGCGGAGCGGCTTATCGTTGTCCCAACAACTGCGAGTAGTCGAGACCAGGTGATTGCGCAATATCGCACCGCGCTCGATCTGCCCGGCAAGGCGGATAGCGGGAAAGCGCTCTACGTCGAACGCTGCGCTACGTGTCATCGCGCAGGCGGGCAAGGGAATGCGGTGGGGCCGGATTTCGCGAGCATGAAGAATTCCGGGAAGGAGAAGCTGCTCGTGAACATCATCGATCCGAACCGCGAAGTGCCGCCGCAATATCTTGCCTATACCGCTGAGACGAAGTCCGGGGATGTTTACACCGGAATACTCAGCGCGGAAACGAGCGCAAACATTTCGCTGTTGCAGCCGAATGGGCAACGGGCTGATTTGCCCCGGGCGCAACTGCTCCATTTTCAAAGCCAGAAACAGTCGCTGATGCCGGAAGGATTGGAGAACGGTTTGTCAGCCCAACAGATGGCTGACTTGCTGGCGTACATTCTTGAAAGCCGCTAGGATAGTGGCATCGAAGCGGCTTATTACACATCGCTCTCTCCGTTTCGGGATCTGTTCCGCACCGGATTCCCGATCCTGACCTATCACAAGCTGGGGCCGCGTCCGCCGAAAGCCCGGCTCAAGGGCCTTTACCTCAGCGAGCGCTTGTTCCGAAAGCAGCTGCGTGAATTGCGTGCCACCAGTTGGACCACGACGAGTCTTGATACCTTGGGTGCTGAAAAGGCTCCGGTGGCGAATCAATGTGCGATCACGTTCGACGATGGTTTCAACAATGTGTTGCAATATGGTTTAGAGCCATTGCGCGAAGTGGGGTTTACCGCCATCCAGTTTGTTGTGTCGGATCGTATCGGGCAGGGAAATGCCTGGGACATCCCGGCTGGGGAAGTGCCCGAGCAGTTAATGGATATAACACAAATTCGTCAATGGATCGCAGCCGGCCACCAGATTGGCTCGCACAGCGCCACGCATCCGCGGTTGACACAGCTTTCCCCCGAAGCTGCATTCGAGGAAATTTCAGCGAGTAAGAAACGGCTCGAAGACCTCTTTGGCGTGCCGATCCGTCATTTTTGCTATCCCTACGGCGATTGGAATTTATGGGTCCGGGAGCAGGTCCAGAATGCCGGCTATGCTACCGCTTGCACGACGGAGTTTGGAGTCAATCGCCCCGCTGATTCGCCGCATTCTTTGAAGCGGGTGACCGCGCGTTATCGATCCCGAAGCTTGCGGGCGTTGTGGAGTTGGTTTCGAGGGGCTGCTTAAGCCCGCATTTTTTACAAAAGGGGACGCGAGCCAGTGCGTCAGACTTTGTCGAAATTAACAGAACATCTGGAGTGTTTGCCGTGGGGTGATACCCCGCGACGGACTACGGAGGGTCCCTTAGTTTGTGGACTGATTGTTCCGTGCTATTTTGCGGGCAATTGTTTTGGAACAATAAAAGACAGAGTCGTAACAATGCATTCATTTGATTTCACTGCCAAAGCCAGTCGTTATTCCGCCAAAAGAATAGTCAAACCGGTCGTCTTCATCTGCCAGGCGCAGGGAGCTGGGCGTGTCTCGATTATGGGTGATTTCAATGATTGGGATGACAGCTCGCATCCAATGATTCGCCAGCTGGATGGGGCATGGCGCATCGAAGTGCCGCTAAGCCACGGACATCATCATTATCTCTTCGTTGTGGATGGAAAGCGGATGCTCGATCCGCGCGCTCAGGGAATTGCCCGCGATCATAATAACGAGAAGGTTTCACTCATAGCGGTAAGCTGAAATCCTGTCTTCACGTCCCGTGGTCAAAGGGCGGACGCAAACTGCGCCTCCTTCCATCAGAATACGTTTGAATAGGTGGTTGGGCGCGGCGCTATATTGTCCTTCGTATGAACGTCGAACCAGCGGCCCAACCGCGAAACACTTTCAAGGCTGATTCGCTGCCCGTGCGGGTTTATGCCTCCCAGGCCGAGCTGGCGCGTGATGTCGCGCAAATCGCGCACGACTACCTGCGATCGGTGATTGAGAGCAAAGGCACAGCAGCGGCGATCCTGGCAACTGGGAATTCCCAAATCGAGTTTCTGCATGCCTTGATCGCGCTGGGTGGCATTGATTGGTCGAGGATCACCCTATTCCACATGGATGAATACCTGGGAATCGACGCGAATCATCCCGCCAGTTTTCGCCGATACATGCGCGAGCGCGTCGAGTCGCGCGTGCATCCGAAAGTATTTAATTATCTGACCGGCGATGCGCCGCTTCCGTTGGACGAATGCGAGCGCTACACAACGCTGCTGAAAGCGCAATCGATCGATCTTTGCTGCCTTGGTATCGGCGAAAATGGACACCTGGCCTTCAACGATCCACCGGTCGCGAACTTCCAGGACCGGCACCTGGTAAAACTCGTGCAGCTCGATCTCGCCTGCCGCGAACAACAGGTGAACGAGGGACACTTTCCAGGTATCGCTGCAGTTCCGCAGTATGCTTTCACCCTCACCATTCCTGCGCTTTGTTCCGCACGCCGAATGCTTTGCGTGGCACCGGAAAAGCGGAAAGCGAATGCTGTGCGCGATGCGTTGTGCGGACCAGT
>Ga0193692_1000257_pt1 | contig 13299 bp, 11 predicted proteins | sample L3a1metaG_FD_144917 | JGI IMG/M metagenome (GOLD analysis project Ga0193692, IMG submission 144917) | Soil microbial communities from a riparian zone of the East river system, Colorado, United States - L3a1 | ecosystem: Environmental > Terrestrial > Soil > Riparian zone | place: USA: East River... | reverse complement strand
TTTTCGGTGACCTTCCTGCGGGCTGCATCATTGAAAAACCAGAAGCGGGCCATGGTTGAATCGTACACAACCGCGTAGTCCTTGCCCATGCGGAGGCCAAGCGTTCCGATTTCCTGCTGCAAATCCAGGTATTCGTCGCAGTTCGCCATGCCATGATCGCTAAAAATATAAAGCCGCACCTCCGCGTAATGTTCGCGAGCGACCGCGAGCATGCGCTCGATTCGCTGTTCATAGACGCGGAGTTTGAAAGGCACTTCCTTGGATTGATTGCCGACGCGGTGAAGCAACCCATCGAGATCGGGCCAATAGACGAATGCAAAATCAATGGCCTCCTTTTTCACGTCCGCGAGCAAGGCATCCATGTTCTCTTTTTCGCCCCGTAACGGATTGCTGACGTGATATGGGATTTGCTGGTGCTCCAGGAAATCGAAAACATTCTCGCCGCGGTTCATCCCGCCCGGCTTAAGCGGGCTCTTCTTCTCGCTGAAATCGAATAGCGAAATGTGCCGGAACGGAATGTTGTAGAGATCGAAATACCCTCGGAAATTGAGCTTGGTCTTCACCAGCTTGCTTAGCCAGCGGCGGAAAATTCGGCGGCTTGTGATCGCACGCGGCAAAAACCGCAGGGGACGCAAAAAGCGAAACGGGGAACGCTTCGGGTCGTAGACGAAATAGCACCAGTTTCGATGCTCTTCCGGCCATGCCCCCGAAACAATGGAGGGGACGCAGGCGGAACTGTACCCAAAAACGGATTCCAACCGCCGGCGATTCGGCGCCAATGACCGCGCGAAGGGATCGTCCTTGATGATTTCCCATCCGCACGCATCGATAAAAACAAACAACGGCAAGATTGATTTCATACCACTACCTCAGCCGAGGGTGCTTCTGCGGCGATCAGGAACGTGCGATCGTCGGTCAACGTGGGACTCGCTTCGAAAGAAGCGAGTTTCGCGATCAACTCATCCTTGAGTGATTCCGACGTTTTGTTCACGGCTGTTCCTTCCAGCCATGTTCGCAACCGTTCTTCGCCGAACAGTTCTCCCTCAGCGTTACGGCATTCGGTGACGCCGTCGGTGTAAAGCAGCAAGCGGGCTTCCATCGGAATCGAGAGGGAAACCTCCTCATATTTTGCTTCACGTAACACACCCAACGGCATTCCTTCTGTCGTAACTTCGATCACCTGATTACCTTCTCCCCCTGCAAGCAACAATGGGCAGTGCCCCGCATTCGCCAGCACCAGCTCTCGGCGCGCCAGGTCCACCACCGCCAGCTGCGCTGTAATAAACATGTTCACTGTGGAGAGGTCTTCAAATAGTAAATGATTGATCCGGGTCAGGACCCGCCCGGGCCGGACGATCGAGTCGAGGTTTGCCCGAATCAAGCTTCGCAACAGAGCGGCGAACATCGCCGCAGGCACCCCTTTGCCCATCACATCGGCAATCATCAAAAGCACCGAGTCTTTGGAAAGTTGCAGAACGTCGTAGAAATCCCCACCGACCTGTCGCGCGCTTTGACAAAATGCCGACAGTCCAAAACCGGGGAGTTCAGGCAATTCCCGCGGAAGCAGTGATTGCTGGATGCCGCGGGCAATTTCAACTTCGTGCGACAGCAGTCGTGTGGAGATCTGTTCCTCGCGAAGCTGGGCGTTTAGAAGCTGAATCGCCAGGAAGTCTGCAAAAGTCCGGATCACCTCCCGTTGCTGCATCGAAAACGGCTCATCCAGCGCACTTCTCCCGATCGAGAGGGTGCCGAGTAGCGCATCGTCCATCTGGATCGGGTGGACCAATCCGGATGCATTTGGGAAATGACGCGCAAGTGGATCATTGGACGCAAGAGGCCGGACCGGACCGAAATCCATGTCGTGCCGTGAACGCGCACTTTCTGCTTCGATCGATATTACTTTGTCTGAAGCCAGAGGAATATCGGGATAGGGCGCATCAATGGACCTGACAAAAGGGGTCAGCATTTCTGCAGGTTGGATAATGCGTACGACAAACCACTCTGCCGCGGCAATGTGCAGCAGATCGTTCATCAGCCGTTCGGCGAATCCTTTGAGGTCGTTGCTTCGGCCGAGATCCGCGCTGCATCGGCAAATAGCCGCCAGTGTTTCGGAACGGAAGCAAAGCTCACGCGCCATTTCTGTCAGCGCCTGCTGTGTTTCCGTAAGGCGAATTCGCAGAGTGGCGTCCGTTTCAGGAGATGCGAAGTTCGGCCTGCTCGCCCGCATCTTCCGCATGACCATGCTGTTTTCGTTGCGACCGCGGAAATAGCTGGCGCGATCCATGAACGATTGGATGAAGAACAGGCCGCGTCCGTGCTCCTCCTGCCAATCCGGCGCTCCTGTGGGTTCGGGCCAATCGAATCCCGCGGTATGATCGATCACGTGCAGTTCGACTTTGGACCGGGTGCAGATGGCTACGATTTCGACAGGCTCTTTGCGGCCTTCCGGAGTGGCGTTTTGAATGGCGTTGTTGCAGGCTTCCGCCAGGGCCAATTCACACGCAGAGATCTCTTCCTGATGGACTTCCTGTTCTCGAAGAAAAGTTCCGATTTCGACGCGTGCCGCGCTTACGGCATCGAGCTCGCACGGAAGCGACGTCCGAAATGTGACGCAGACCGGTGCGTGCGTGGCCAACGACGACATGTCATTCGGTTTTGACAATCTCGAAGATTTTGTGGAGCCGAGTCAGCTCGAAGATCTGCTGGATCGACGGGGCCGGATTTACCAACCGCACCGGCACTGAACCGCTCCGGTTATTGACGAACTTGTAAACTGAAATGAGCGCCCCCAGCCCACAGCTGTCGACGAAATCCGTGTCGGAGAGATCGATCTCCACCGCTTTAACTCGGGACGGCATCGCCGCCCGGACCTCCTCGCGGAACGAGTCGGAATTGCCCGCCGCCAGCTCCTTGATGTTGCTGACGGTCAGCACGTCTCCAATGTCCTGTATTTTCATTTTCTAAACGACGGGTGAGTTACGCCTTGTCCTTCACTACCGACGGTTGCAAGGATACAGGCAACTCTTCCTTCTCTTCTATGGGTTCTACCCCGATACCGAAGATCGCGTGTGACAGTGCGCTGCAAAGGATTGCGAGATCCAGGCGCCAGCTGTGTTGCACGGAATAGAAACTAGCGTGAGCTCGGCTCTCGTCACCCAGCGAGTCCATGCAACCTCGCGCATCCGCGAGTGAAACAAGACCGACGGGCGCGTTGAGCCAGAGCCTTTCAAAGTCTGTGGAAAGCATGGCTGCTTGCGCTTTGGTAAGAGGACGGTTCCCGACCCAGGCAAACTCACCTTTCACAATTTTCCAAAGCTGCGGCCAGCGTTTGAGCCATGGCCCCGCCTGGGCGAGTTCGTAGTAGATAATATCCCGGGCGCGTGAGTCGCTTCCCCCGAGCTGCGGATGGACCGCGCGACAGGTGCGAAACGCCGGATGGTTGCTCATGAATGAGCGGAGGATCGCCGCGAAACCGACCGGCCAGGTCGCCAGCAACGTAATCAAAGCGGCCAATCGCGGCAGGAAACCGGTGGCTTTTACCTGGGTCTGTCGATCAGCGAGTGCGCATAAAAGGAACCGGTCCGGAATCTGCGCGCAACTGCCCCGCCTCCAGTTTAAGAGCTGGCTGCCCCATGCTAAGGAGTCGCGCACCTCCGTAAATTCTCCGACATACGTTTCAGGCGCGACGACGCTTTGCGAAATTTCGGCGCGTTCTTCAACAAACACGCGGTCATCGAGAATGGCCGACGGCCCAATGATGGCCCCGGTGGAAACGACCACGTTGCGCCCGATCCAGCACGGCGCGCGCAATTCTGCTTTCGGCGAAATTCGACTGCGCAATCCAACCCAGACCCCGGGCTGCAATTCGCGAATGCCGATGCGGTCCGGCCCGCCTGCGCGCCACATAAAGGCGTGAATGGCTTCAAACCATGAGTCGTAATTTGTGAACAAGGCGTGCTGGCGCAGACCCGGCAGGTGATCCATCAGGATGGCATCATTCGGCTCCTCCAGCCATTGCTGCGGCGACTCGTGGATGTACTTGGCACGCGCCTCAGTAACCGATAACTCCCAGCGCTCCGGCGTGACTTCGATTTTTATTCCCCAGCGTTGCCCGTCCTGCACCACGTCCCGCACCAGGTGCGGACGATCGGATGTCACGATCGTGATTTCTCGCGCCCCGAGGCTAATGAGGTGTTCGATCCAATACTCGACGAGCGTCTTTCCCAGGACCGGCAAATTTGAGAGTGGAGCCCTTTCGGCCAGATGGCTGACATTGGTCCGATCCGCAGGGCAAACCAGTAAAGCCTTCATCAGCACGCCCCCTTTCCTGAGACAACTGCCGGCACTGTTTGCGCCAGTATTTTCACATCGGTCCAGAAACTTTGGCTCTCTATATAGCGCACATCCAGTTGGACCTGGCCGGAGAAATCGATGTTCGCTCGGCCGCTGATCTGCCAGATGCACGTGAGCCCCGGCTTCACTGCAAGGCGGCGGCGATCAGCCTGGCTGTACTTGGCGACTTCACGCGGGACCGGTGGCCGCGGCCCGACCAGCGACATGTCCCCGATAAGCACATTGAAAAACTGGGGAAACTCGTCAATCGAAAACTTGCGCAGCCATTTGCCCACACGCGTGATGCGCGGATCGTGCTTGAGCTTGAATGTAATACCTTCCTTGTGCTGGTTGAGTGCGAGCACTTCCTGCAGCCGTTTTTCGGCATCCATGCACATAGACCGGAACTTGTAGAGCGGGAATTCGCTGCCGAACTGGCCCACTCGAGTCTGCGTGAACAAAACCGGCCCACCATCCTCCCATTTGATCAGGAGATAGACCAGTGCAAACAGCGGTCCGAGCATTACCAATGCGAGAAGGCTCAGCGTGACGTCCACGCCGCGCTTGAACACCTGTGGTCCATGCCACATGCAATTCCAGGCCAATTGCCGCATCGCCACATCGAGGCAAAGCCAAAATCGCCCGGGCGCGGTTTGCGCTAGAGTATAGCGCCGCAACAGCTGATGGATCTCCAGCTCACTCATAAACTGCACGATTTGATTTCGTTGCCCCCGCCGAGTCCGCTCGCATCAGGCGCAAAACGCGCTCTGTTCGCAACGGTTCCGGCGTTCAGGGGCTGTAAACTATTTGCTGACAAAAGGGATGAGTTAAATCCTTCGGTCTCTCCAGTCAGCCACGGGCCGGCTGCGGGAAGAAGCTCGGTTAGCCGCACGGCCACTCGATATACGGTGGCCTCCCCGACGGGATGTGTGAGCACCATGTCGGCCCAGCGCGTTTGGGGCTCGACGTAAAGTCGATGCATTGGAGCGACCGCATCGCGGAATTGCCGGCGAACAGATTTGGTGGTTCGGCCGCGTTCTGCAATGTCCCGTTTTTCACGGCGTTCCAAACGGGTTGTTTCGGGGCAATCGATAAAAATGCTGAAATCGAAGAGGCGGCGAACCGCGGCGCGCCAAAGCAACCAAAGCCCCTCAATCAGCACCAGGGGAGCCGGCTCCCAGGGTTGATCGTTGCCGATCCGTGTGTGGGTTTTGAAATCGTAACGAGGGAGCGAGGCAGTCCGGCCCGCGCGGGCCGTTACGATCCACCTTTGAAATGCAGCCCAGTCAATCGCATTGGGATGATCGAAATTGATGGCATCGCGCTGCTTCTCCGGGACGGCGCGCCGATCCCGGTAAAAATCGTCCAGGGAAACCCGCGCTGCTTGCGTTCCGAAGTATTGAGCCAGCCGTGCGCCCAGCCAGCTCTTGCCGGAGCCGCTCCCGCCGACAATGGCAATGAACCGAGGCGACAAAGTTTCGCCCGGCGTCATACTACAGCCCTTTCCTTGCCGCTTTGCACCAGTTCCTCGAGCACGCCTTCGAGCCCCGAAATGTAGTTGGAAAAATCAAACTGCGCGCTTGCGAGCTTCATGGCATTTTGGCCGAGCGCTCTTGCCCTTTGTTTATCCAGGAGGAGTTCTTCAACGGCCTGTGCAAAAGCCGCTTTATCCATCCACGGCACGAGCCGTCCGTTTTGTCCGTCGATCAACCATTCTTTGATTCCGCCGGCATCGAACGCCACGACAGGCAAGCCATAGCGCATCCCTTCCAACCCGATGGCGCCGAAAGGTTCGGGCCAGACGGAACTCATCAACACGACGCTCGCTTCATGATAGTATTCTTTGATCTCGGCCTGCGGGACGAATCCTTTGAACTGCACGCGCCCTTCGAGGCCGAGTTGCCGGCTCAGTTGTTCGCAATAACTGCGGTGGCTGCCATCCCCAAGGATGATGCATTCGAACGGAACTTTGACTTTCGAGAGAGCTTCCAGGAGCACATCCACGCCTTTGCCGCGGATGATTTGCCCGGCGAAGAGCAGGAGGTTGCGTTCGCTGAAACTGCTTTGCAAATCGGTATTGCTGGGCTGAGGCACCGGCGCAAGGATCGCAATGCGCGAATCGTCAAATCCGTTTCGGATCAGCTCCTCGCGCATATACTGCGTGGCCACGATCATGCGTTGGCATTTCTGGTTCAGCCGGATTTCTTTGCGCTTGGCCAGATAACTGACCCACTTAAATGGAAATTTTCCCTCGTGATTGCGGGCGAGAAAAGCGCCGCAACCGAAGACGCAATAAGCGGATGCGGCGCGCCGGCAAATTTGCCGCGTGAAGAAATTGTATTTGTAACTGCGCATGCAGTAGAGGTCGTGATCGTGCACCATCCGCACCACGGGAATCCCTGAGGCCAGCAAAAGCTCCAGCACCCGCAAGTCGGGCATCTTGTGGAGATAGATCACGTCCGGTTCGAATTCCCAAAGAGCGGACTGAACCGAATCAATGATGGCGCCTCGTTGGAGTGGAAAGCAACGGGAGAAAACTTCCGACCACTGTGCCTCGGCGCGCCCGGTGCCCGGGCCGTGAAGAATGGCGGTGGTGTGGCTGCGACGGCGGAGTTCCCCTGCCGACAATAGAATGTTTGCTTCCGCGCCTCCGAAAGCCCGAAACGTTCGTGTACGAAGAGCGTTCGCATACCAAGTGTTTCCAGGTTTTCCTTCTCCATGCTAGAATTGAGCAGGACTCCTTTCTGCATTCTCATCGTTCCTTTGCGAGGCGCCAACAGCCTTCAATTCAGCTGTTTCCCTCGTTGATGAAAACCATATCATCCTGCTTCGTTCCAGCCACAGACATTACCTCGCAGGGACGCAAACGATAAGTGGGTGAAATATCTAGGGTAACAAAAAACCGCTGAACTGCCTGCGGCGCAGCCCGTTCAAAGCGAGCTATTTGCGGGAAACGGAGGGCGCCGCAGATCCAAGCGACGGGCGCTCAGATTGGGCAAAACCGAAGATGCCGTCTGGTGTTAAAGTTTCGGCTTCGATCCAGGTAATCGGGCCGGTTGATTGCGGCTTAAATTCCCGCGCTGCGGAAGGTTCCTCTCCACTGGCTTCCCACACAATGCGGGCCCGAGCAAGATCAACTCCTTCGGCCCGCAAATTGAAGGCTGATGTTCCGTTGCTGCTTTGCACTGAGGCAATTTGTGGCGAGCGCGGCTTCCATTGCTGGTTCTTGAGCGAAGTCTGAGCCATCAGGAAGGCCGTGATGCCCAGGCCACGGGCCTGTTGCAGGGCGACGAATTCGGTGCTGAGATTGAAGCTGTCGCCCCAACGATCGTAGATCGGGTAGGGCGCTACGTTATCGCCGTCGGGCGGGTAGGTGAGCGCCCCCAGTTCCTGCTTGTAGAGGTCCAGCCAGCCAAAGCCCGATTGCAGTTCACCGATTGGAATTCCGGGCTGCGGAAGGACCCGCCGATCATTCAGGGCGTACTGGTGCACGATCTCGCGCTGGCGATGAGTGCCGACGCCGGTGAGAAAACAGACATTCACCGGATTGCAGCCGAGTTGGTAATTGAAATTGCTCAGCAAGGCTTCGAGCATTTTTGGGCGGGGATCGTTATTCACCGGATAATCCAACTGGTAGGCGGTAGCAATGTCGAATGCCGGATCACACGAAAAGTACCATCCCGCGCTGCGCACGCGCTTCGTTTCCACCGGAAAACTCGTCCCGTATGCGCTGCGCTCAGCGCGCCGAACCTGGTCCTGGCCGGCCGCCACCACTTCATCTTCGCAACGGGTCAGGAACGAAAGGTCCATGTCAGCTGCTGTCAATTTTCCGGAGCGCGCTGCAAAGGCGTAGCTGCGCGTGGCACAGCCCCAACCTTCGTAAAGCCGCCACCAGCCCCATTTGCGCAGTTGCCCGTCGGACGGATTATAGAGATGTCGCAACCTCGTGTGTAGTGCCTGGTCTTTTGTGGCGATAAACATTTCGCATGTCGCCCAGGCCAGTTCGTCGTCATGCATGAATTCATCACCGTAATGCGTGATCTTTTGGTAAGCGCCATCATGGCCGTACTTCGCAATTGCCTGTTCGAGGAATTGCCATCCTTTTTTTGCCTTCTCCAGGTAAAGCGCTGCGCTTTGTGGAAATTGTTTCTTGAACGCCGGTGACGAAGCGCATTGTGCAAGTGCCGCGACCGCCCCCGCGGTGGCAGCAGTCGTTTTTGGCCAGACGATCTGCCGATCTCCATTCTCAGGCAGCACGTCATTTTCGTATTCGCGATCGCGGGGATAAACCAAAAAGTAAAACCCACCATCAGTGTCCTGGAGCTTTGCAAGGAAATCGGCTTCCCACTTCGCCTCCTGCAACAGATCGCTCTTGCCGTCGCCGCTCTCAGGAATTCCGAGGTTATCGAGCTCGACGGCTCCGCGAAAATTATCCGCCGCGAACACCAGGATATGAACCAACAACGCGCTGTTGATTGTATATTTGCTGTAATCGCCTGCGTCATGGTGGCCGCCCGAGACGTCGAACTCGCCGGTGCGGTTGAATGGATAGAGACAGGAAGCCGGGTCGGCCAGGGGCTTTGCGGTGTGCTTCGGGTTCTTTCCGGCGTCCTCCGTTTTATCGGCAATGATTTTCCATGCGTCCACGAAGTTCGTTTGCGGCAACGGCACGGAAGCCGGAAGAATATGACAGACGCCGTGCGTGTAGCGCGTGAAAGGCATTACGTTGTTAGTGCCGCAACGCTGATGATAGAGGCCAAGCGCATAATCACGCGCAACCGCTGCCGCCGCGCCTTCTCCAATCCAAAAGGGATAGGAAGTTCCCAGTTCCGGAACAATCAAGCGATACTCGCCGGGCGTGCGCAGGTCACTGAAGTCAGCCTCAAACACTTCCTGGTAACAGGTAAACGGAAACCCGGAATCACGGCGTGGCTTCATTGTGCCGGAGAACGCGATTTTGGTCGTTCCGTTCTCAAGGATGCTGAATGGGATTCCCTTTTCGCCCGCGAGCAGGGGCAATTCTCCCAGGCTCCCAAGGTAATATCCAGCCATGGCCACCTTCGGTCCCGCCGGCGCGTAGCCAACCTGGTTCACGTGCAACACCGGGCTCAAGCGCGACGCATCGAGTCGCGCAGTAAAATGCATTCCCGCGTTCCAAAGGCGCCCGTTCGCATTTTTTACTTCGACAACCGCATCGGGCGGCAAAGCTTCCCCAAGTTGCAGATATAATTCGTTAGCGATGCGCAGGTCTCGCTGCCTCAGCGGCGCGTAAAGGACGCGTCGTTTGAATCCGACCTTCGTCACGGGAACTTTCGCTCCGCCTCTCATTACCGAGAATTCGCTCGCTGATGGGAGTCTCGCGCTTCCGTTGGTTGCGATAAAATTCCATTGCTGAATGGGCGCGGGCGCCGGCTCTTTGGTCGTAATCAGCGTCAACTCGAGCACTCGAGGTGTCAGGATTCGCAATTCATGCGCGCCCGGCTTTGGCAGCGTCAATGGATTTGCATCGTCAATGAGTGGCTCGGCCGCCGCGAGAGACAAGGCGCCAAGAGCCGTAACCGAAAGTATCGAAAATCGTGTGAGCACGCTTCGTCAGTGTTCCTGAGGTACTTTGCTTGCGAGAAGTGGGGTTAGTCCCCATGTAGAGAAACCGTTCCGCGAACGACCATGGCACGAAGCCGTACGCGCCGGGAGCAGCGGTGCCGATGGCGCGGCAAGATAAATGAACTGCGCGACCAACTCCGTCGAATCGCCCGACACATCGGTCGATTCGTTGCGTCTGGTAATTGCCAGCCAGCCAGACGTTTTAGCCGCACGACAGAAAGGGCGTGAGTACGCGATCCGGCTCGGGTTTACGGGTAGCGACGTTACTGTGATTGCCGCCGCCATCTGCGAAATTGCGCGAAACATGGTCGACTACGCGCAACGCGGCGAAATGAGTTTTTCACCCGTGCAGGCGCACATTGGACGGAGCGGGATAGAAATTGTCGCTCACGATGAAGGCCCGGGTATCGCCGACGTGGATCAGGCTCTTCGGTACGGATGTTCCACCCGCAAAGGTCTGGGTGTCGGTCTTCCCGGCGCAAAGTGGTTGATGGACGAATTCGAAATCGATTCGGCGCCCGGCCATGGAACGACCGTCCGCATGGTCAAATGGCTTCCTGAATAAAAAAATGCCAGGGCCAAAGCCCTGGCATTTTGTCAATTCTGCGCAGCGTCAAAAACCCAAGCGCATTCCAAAACGCACCAGCGTATAATCCGGCGTTTTGTCTGGCCATACCCGGCGGCCATCGGCGAAGAGGCCGGTGTGTTGGTTCACTCGAAATTCGAGCCCGCCACCCGCATGGTAGGTCCACTGCGGGGCGTACTTGAATTCACGTCCGCCCCCGCCGAATACGTACGGCGCCAGGCCGACAGAATCGATGGGAAGTCGGAAAATGGCGCTGCCATTGACGCGATAAGGCCATTTCCATTCTTCGAGGTAGCTGTCCGCTCCAATTCCGATATAGCGATTCAGGAAGAAGTTCAGACCCAAACCTCCACCCCACTGGTCGCCGCTGTTACCGAATCGGTCGCGATCCGCGTAAGTGCCGAACAGGTCGAGCGTTACTTCGCCGGGGTTGTACAACGTCGCGGATGTTCGATCATAGCGAAAATGATCATTCCAGTAGGTGGTGGTTGTTGTCGTTTGTGCAAGTGCGCTGAGCGTCCCACACGCCAGCACAGTCATGACCAACAGTTTCTTCAATCTCATAGTCCCTTATTTCCTTATATATGATTTGTGTGTGCTGGTTCCGAGGCCGTGACTGCTTAACACAAACTCACCCCCGCGGCATGTGTAGTTGCCGCTCACGAGTCTCGGGAACCTCCACTCCCAGCGCACTGTTCAGTTTGAGAAGCGGATCTGCTATGGGGTACTGACCTACCTTGGCCAGATCGTTCAGGCGTGCCCGTGTGCCGGGATGACCCGCGTTCCAACTCGACTTTCGGACTCCGTTTCGGGACGTGGTGGCGTCATGCTCGATGCCGCGGGGCTGATTTGTTCAACGGCTTGCGCCAGCCGGGTCACGATGGCATCTGCGAGGTTCGCCCCGATTCGCTGTTGTAATCGAGCTAGATCCGCTTCTTTCTGCCAGATCCCGACGGTAATTTTAAGCTCCGGAACCTCCGCGCGCAGTCGCTTGCAAACATATCGAACTGGTGCGACGGCCCCGGGCGGAATGGATGAAACACACACAATCGGCACACCCGCCTTATGCACTTCTTCAAGCCGCTCCGAAGCAAGGGCCTTTGCGGCAACCGCTTTGGCCGCCACTCCGCGCTCCGCCAGTAATTGGGCAAGCATTTCCGCTGCGAGTTCGTCAGCTTCGTCAGCTGCGGGCAGGCACAGGACGACTGGATTCTCGTGGAGCACCTGTTTCGGCGCAGGCCGTTCCTCGGTTTTCTTCGCGGCTTCGAGGCGCTCCGGAAGTTCCTGGATCAGTTCACGAGTCGTATCGAAGATGAATCGCTCACGTTCCGGATCGAGCACGCCACGGTGACGATCCGATTCCGCGAGACTCAGCGCCGGGATGAAGATCTGGTCGTATAGCTCAGCCAGTGATTTTTCGGCGGCGAATTCTTCTGCGATGTCGACAGCTTCATCATAATTCATCGCGAGAAGCCGCTGGTAGAAACGTGCTTCCGGCGTCAGAACCGGTTCATCACCCAGAACGACGCTTAAGAATTCAAGGTGCGGCACGTAGCGCCCGATCACTACCAAGCAAACGGTGAGAGGCGTTGCCAGCAGCAGGCCAACGGGTCCCCACAACCAGGTCCAGAAGACGGCCGCCCCGAGAATGGCCACCGGCGAAATGCCTGTGCTGGAACCATACAGCCATGGCTCGAGCACATTATAAGTGATCAACTCCATCACCACGAAAACCGCCAGGGTCCCTATCAGCATTCCCCAGCCCGGATCGACCGCGAAGGCGAGCGCGCACGGCATCGACGCCGCCAGCCATGGACCGAGATACGGAATGAATCGCAACAGTGTGGCCATCAATCCCCAGAGGAGCGGATTCGGTACGCCAACAAAAAAGAGCGCGATGCCAATTGGAATTCCGTAACAGAGATTGACCATCAACTGCATCAGCAGGTAACGGCTTACGCGATGCGCTGCATCATCCAGCGCCTGCGTCGTTACGTTCAAGCGGCCTGCCCCGATCAGACGGATGACTCGATCGCGCAAATCCTCCCGGTTCAGAAGGATAAATGCCACAAAAACGATTACAATCCCGGCCGTGGTGATTGGGACTGCGAGGGAGGAAACGAGGTTTTGCAAGAGTTGCGGAGCGGTCGGTTCTGGTTGATGCACTTCGACCGGGATCGGCTTGGGACCGGGAGGTGCAACGCGGGTTTCTTCCGCCGTTTTTCGAGTTTCAATGTCACGGCTCAGTTCGCGCAGGATTCGCGAAGCTTTTCCCATGATCCCGCCTCCGGGTTTTGCCAGGGTACGGATTTTAGTCTGAATGTTCGATTGGTACTGAGGAAGGCGGGCGGCAAGGTCGTAAATCTGCGAAGCCATCAACCACGTAACGAGCCCCACGACCGCTCCGGCTAAACCCATCGTAATGAGTACCGACAAAACGCGACCGACGCCAATCCGTCGCAGGCGGACGACCAATGGTCCAAGCAGGAAGCTCAGCAGGATCGCCAAAGCAAGCGGGATACAGACTTCCCGCGCAAAGTACAGGGCCGCAATGACAAACGCGAGGCCGCCCCAGGCCATGGCACTTCGAGAAGAGGAAGGATTCGTCATAGCTCAGGTGGATCGGATCGGCGATTCTGCGACATGATCTAGATTTGTCGTGGATCCTAAGAGCGGCTATGGGGTCTTTAGCGGACAAAAAGCCTGCGAGGAGAGCAGGGGTGTGTCACTCCGGCTCAGGTGTGGAAAGATGCCGCGAGAATTTACTTCTCGCGAAA
>Ga0193692_1000256_pt1 | contig 13381 bp, 8 predicted proteins | sample L3a1metaG_FD_144917 | JGI IMG/M metagenome (GOLD analysis project Ga0193692, IMG submission 144917) | Soil microbial communities from a riparian zone of the East river system, Colorado, United States - L3a1 | ecosystem: Environmental > Terrestrial > Soil > Riparian zone | place: USA: East River... | reverse complement strand
CTGTTGTTAGATCAGCCAGCGCGACGGCACATTGAAAACGGACATGCGAGTCCGGGTCGGTGGCAAGTTGAAGTGTTTGTTCGGTAATTCGCAAGCTGGTCTGAGAACGTTCCACGAGCATCAGGGCATTTTCGCGCACTATCCCCTCGCGATCGGACAAAGCGCGGACAAGCGTCCCTTCGTCCAAAGCGGACATCCGCTTCAGCAGATGAAGCGCGAAAACGCGCCCGGCGGCCAAAGACGTGGGAGCATTCCCAAAAAAATTCTTGAGCAAATTCGCCGTAGCAGGATCGCCTCTTTCCAGGAGAAGCCGATGCGCCGTATCGCGGTGCCAGCCGTTTGGATGATTGAGCAGCCCACAAAGCTCCTGTGTGGAGGCCGTGGCAAAGTTCACTCGCCCTGGCCGAACTGAATTTGTACCCGTGAGGCGATAAATTCGCCCTTTGTCTTTGCCGCTTTCGAAATCTGTATGTTGACGAACCGCTTCAGGCAGATAGGTCGGATGCTCGATGGTTTTGCGGTACATATCGCAAATGTAGAGCGCTCCGTCAGGCCCCTGCGAAAGAAAGACCGGTCGGAACCAATCATCAGTGGACGCCACGACTTCCTTATCAACGCGTGCAGCCGCGAAAGTGGCTCCCACTGGCGAGAGTCGATCGCGGTGAACCAAATTGCCCGTGGGATCGCATGCAAAAGTGTTCCCATAGTAATCGCTCGGGAGCGCCGTCCCGCGATAGATCATTACGCCGCAAGCCGCAGTAAAAGTGCCGGCATGCGAGTCGGCTGTGGTCACATTATGGCTAATCGGAAAAATCCGGGCAGCTGAGCCATGTCCGGGCAATGGTTCGGGAACCATTGTCTCAGGAACGTTTTGCACCGATTCGCTGAAAGGATAGAGCGGATTCCTTCGCAGAGACTTCGACGGAAGAACAACATGTTGGACGTGCACCCGATTCATGCAGATGAACCGATGCCCCGCATCATCGAAGCTCATCCCGAATTGCCCTTTGCCATCGGCCGCTTCGAACTCCCACGTGTCCGGTCTGAAACGCAGATCTGTTTTGACCGCGATCGAGTTCGTGGATCCGGGCCGATGAATGCTCCCGCCCGTAAGGCCGCTCGTCATGTAAATCCAATTATCAGCACCGAGCGTCGGATGGCTGACCCGCAATTGCGTCGTATTACGATCATCGAACCCGGTGAGGACAACTGTGCGGACATCTGCCTTGCCATCGCCGTCGCTATCCTTCAGGTAAAGAATGTCAGGAGCGCACGTCACGAGCACTCCGCCGCGCCAGCACATAATTCCATTTGGAAAGGTGAGGCCATCCGCATAGACCGTCCTCTTATCGAATCGTCCGTCGCCATCAGTATCCTCGAGCATCGCTACAATACCGGCGGGAGGCTTGCCTGGCCCGGGACCGAGCGGATATCCACGGTTTTCCACAATGAAAAGCCTTCCCGCTTCGTCAAATGTCATAGCCACTGGATCGACAACTATTGGTTCCGCGGCCACGAGTTCGATGCGCAAGCCCGGTTCGCACTGGAACGAGGCCAAAGCCTCGGCGGGACTCAGTGGTTTGTCGCTCTGGGCCCAAAGCTGCTTTGCAAAAAATGCGAGCACACTCATTAGCAGCAGCTTTCGTTTCATCGCGTGAATGCTTTGACGTTGGCGGACCGCTCCGCAAAAGCGAGTTCGTTTTGCCTTTGCGAAAATTCGAATTAGGCTTGATTGATCCAGGCTCGGCTTGTGATAGTACCCTACACTCATGTTTTGTAGATTTTTACTGATGCTCAGCATCGCTTTCGTGTCGACGCGCCCAATCCAGGCGCAAGTCGCTACAGCAGAAGGGCTGAGCGCGGAGCAAGTTGTGCGCAAAATGGTCGAACGCGCGCAAGGGCCGCTGTCCGCCAACAAGCAGGCGAACTATTCTTATACGAAACTTTCCGTGACAGAGGAGTTTAATGGCAAGGGCCAGTTGAAAGAGAAGAAGGAAAAGCTTTTGCAGTTCGAGTCGGGTTATGGACGCCTCAGTCAGCTAAAATTGAATGGCCGTTCGGTGACGGGCTCGGAATTTCGCAAGCAGGACCAGGAAGCGATCGAGGCGCGGCAGCACGCAACGGATTCAAAAACGGCCCGGCGCGACGACAATTGGGAGAAATACATCACCCCCGAACTGATCGCGAAGTATAAATACACAATGCGCGGGCATGAAGCCGTTAATGGACGAGTTTCGTATGTAATCGGCTTCGAACCGCGAAGCGGGGATCTGCCGGTAAACCGGCTCGTCGATCGCCTCACCAACCGCCTCGGCGGCAAGGTCTGGATCGATGAAGAAGATTTCGAAATCGCGCGCGCGCAAGTGGCCCTGCGAGGCGAGGTCGCCCTTTGGGGTGGCGTGCTGGGAAACCTCCGGAAATGCAATTTCACCGTCGAGCGCAGTCGCGTGGACGACAACGTCTGGTTCAACACCGCCACCAACGGTGAGTTCGAGGGACGCAAGCTCCTCGAGCCCACGCGCATTCGCACCCGCTCGGAATCGTCGAACTTCAAGAAGACCGAGCGTCGGGCCAGTTTCTAGGTCCTATCGCGCGGCAATGCGGCGTGAAATATATTCGCGCACTACCTTGATCCTCGAACTCGCCGCGAGTTTAATCGCGCGGCCGGGATCAGATGGGACGAGCGGCTCGATCGCATACCAGATCATCAGCGGAAGGTTTTTGTCTGAACTGTCTTCTTCGTGTTTCACCAGCTTTTCAGCGATAGGCCACCGGCTTTTTAGCTCGATTCGTTGCAAGGCGGACGCCAGCGAAAGCCGCACGAAAGGGGAGCTGTCAGTTTCCGCCATCGCTGCAAATTTATCGAGAACGCCCGGTGACGGTCGGCGATCCTCGACCAGAAGTTGCACGGCCCACCACCGGATGAATTCGTTCCGATCATCAGCCAATTTCAGCAAATCGGGTTCGTGCAGCGCGCTAATGGCGTGAAGTGCCCAAATCGCGCGCAGTTGATGTGGAACACTGGCGTCCGAACTAAGTATTTGCCGAAGATCGCCCTCGACCCTGGGTGAGAGTTTTCCGGCTGCGGCGCGTTCCTGAAGAATTCTCCGGGCATGCCGCACAAACCATTCGTTCTTGTGCAACTGCCTCTGCACGAGTTGCGCATCATCGAGCGCAGCGAGGTTGAACGGCGGAAGCGGCTCTGTCTTGCCGTAGACTACTTTGTAGATCCGCCCGCTCGCGCGATATGATCCGTCGTTATCGTGACATTCCCCAAGGTCGTTCCAATCTGAAGCGAAAACGCCTCCATCCGGGCCGTAATGGATCGAAATCGCCCGGAACCACGGATCATTGGCCATCAGAAACGAAGTACCATGCTTTCCAACGTATCCGGAACCGGCCCGGCTGAACTCGTCGTAAAGCAGCCGGTTGCCGTGGATATTTGCCATCATAATACGATGGCGAAATTCATCGGGCCAGTTGTCGCCCTGATAGATCATCGCCCCTGCGTGCGAATGCCCGCCTCCTAGCTGATTGTGCTCCCCGACTCCTCCGCGAGATTTCGTCCAGTCGCTCCCCGCGAAATGCTTGTGATCAGAGCACGACTCCATCAGGCCGTAGAGGTAGGGATTGAAGTCTTCGCCGAACATTCGCTGGTAATGCGCCCCTGGTATTAAATGCCAGAGATGGCCAATGACATTGTTCGAGAAAAAAGCCTGGCCATTTTCATCCCAATCAAGCCCCCACGGATTCGTGGTGCCATTCGCAACAACTTCGAAAATGTGCCGGATCGGATGGTAACGCCAAATCGAGCAGTTCAGTTTGATCCGCTGGTTTTCCGGAGTTCCTGGTCGCCCGACCAGGGAAGACGTCGTAATCCCGTGCCGGCCATAAAGCCAGCCATCCGGCCCCCAGGCCAAGCCGTTCACCAGGTTATGTCCAGCCTGCAATGTGAAACCATCAAGGTGCACGACCGGTGGACCATCCGGCACATCATCCCCATTCGCATCTGGAAAAAAGAGAAGTTCGGGCGGAGACGTCAGCCACACACCGCCAAATCCAACTGTGATTCCGCTCAGCCGATGTCCACGGTCAAAGAAGACCTTGCGCTCGTCGAATCGCCCATCACCGTCTTTATCCGTGAGAATCAGGACGCGATCCCGATTTGTTGTTTTCCAATCCGGATACGAAAAACATTCCACGACCCACAACCGCCCGCGGTCGTCAAAATCGAATGTGATCGGTTGCATGACATCCGGTTCGCCTGCAAAGAGAGTCGCGCGAAATCCATCCGGGAGGGTGATCTTGTTTAGCGCCTCGGTCGGGGAGACTGGCTTATCCTTTGGATTTTGCGTAACGACAACTCCCGGTGGCAGGCCTGCCTCCGACGCTTGCAGCCGTGGGCAATTCGTCAGAAGAACAAGCAGGATCGCCTGCGTACAAATGAACGGGAACGAGCGCACGATTTTCATGCGCCGAAGGATACAAAGCCCCCTAAAGATGGCGAATATCTTTAAGTGGCCAAATGCGGATGAACCTTCTCCGGATCAATCCCCAGATCGGCCATCGCCTTCGCAAGAAGACTTTTATCGTAATCGCCTTTTTTGGCCAGCGCGGACAGCGTGAAAAAGACAACCATGTTGGCGTCGATCTCGAAAAAGCGCCGAAGATTCTCCCGCGTATCGCTGCGACCGAAGCCGTCTGTGCCAAGCACGGTAAGGCCACCGGGGACCCAGGGAGCGATTTGCTCGGGCACGATCTTCATGAAATCCGAGACCGCAATGAAAGGCCCTTTTTCCTTTTCAAGGACGGTTTCCACATAGCATTTCCGCGGCTTATCACCCGGATGTAGCAAATTCCATCGGCTGGTATTGAGCGCGTCGTGTCGTAATTGTTTGTAGCTGGTGGCGCTCCAGACATCGGCGGAGACATTGTATTTCTCGGCCAGGATTTGCTGGGCCTGCAAAGCGCTTTCAATGATTGGACCACTCCCGAAAATCTGCGCTTTCTGCTTTTTTCCATTCGGCCCAACCTTGTATTTATAAAGGCCTTTCAGCACGCCTTCCTCAACGCCTTCGGGCATCGGCGGCATCGGAATCTCTTCGTTGTAGAGCGTGAGATAATAGAAAATATTCTCTCCGTCCTGGTACATCCGCTTCATCCCGTTCTGGATGATGATCGCCACTTCGTAGGCGAACGCCGGATCGTAGCTGAGCAGGTTTGGAATCGTGCTGGCGAGCAACTGGCTGTGGCCATCTTCGTGTTGCAAGCCCTCGCCGTTGAGTGTCGTCCGTCCAGTCGTCGCGTCGAGCAGGAAGCCTTTCGCCATGATATCCCCGGCAAGCCACATCTGGTCTCCAACACGCTGGAAGCCGAACATCGAATAATAGATGTAGAACGGAACCGTATACAGGCCGCTGCTGCTGTAAGCAGTGCCTGCTGCTGTGAAGGACGCCATCGAGCCAGCTTCGTTGATTCCTTCTTCGAGAATTTGCCCATCCTTGGCTTCGTGATAATAGAGCGTCGATTCGCGATCAACCGGCTCGTACAGCTGGCCTTTCGGAGAATAAATCCCGATCTCGCGAAAGAGGCCATCCATGCCAAACGTGCGCGCTTCGTCAGGAATGATCGGCACGATGCGCGAGCCAATTTCCTTATTGCGCAGTAGGCGGCTGAGCATGAGGACGAACACCTTGGTCGTTGAAGCGGCAGCGCCCCCTTTAAGGAACGTTGCGAATTCCGACAACGGCGGGATCTTCAACGCCTGCGCCTTCACCTCTCGCTTCGGAAGGAATCCTCCTAACGCCTCGCGTCGTTCGAGCAAATATTTTGTTTCAGGACTGTCGGCAGCAGGCCGGTAAAAAGGCGTTTCGGCAATGTCCTCATCACTGATCGGGATATTGAAACGCGCGCGGAACTCGCGAAGTTCCTTTTCGTTCAGTTTCTTTTGCTGATGAGTGATGTTGCGCCCTTCGCCGGCTTCGCCAAGGCCGTAACCCTTGATAGTCTTGGCCAGAATGACCGTAGGCTGCCCCTTGTGTTCGGTCGCTGCTTTATAAGCCGCATAAACCTTCCGCGAATCGTGGCCGCCTCGATACATCTTCCGAAGCTGGTCGTCGCTCAAGTGGTTCACCATCTCGAGCAAACTTGGATGAGTACCGAAGAAGTGCTTTCGTATATAGCTTCCTGGCTCGACAGAATACTTTTGGAACTCGCCGTCAACCGTGTCCTCCATCCGTTTCAGGAGCAAGCCGTCCTTATCTTTTTTGAGCAACTCATCCCAATCGGTTCCCCAAATGACCTTGATCACATTCCAGCCCGCTCCACGGAACACGCCTTCGAGTTCCTGGATGATTTTACCGTTGCCGCGGACCGGTCCATCGAGTCGCTGCAGATTGCAGTTAACCACCCAGATCAGATTGTCCAGGTTTTCACGGGCGGGCAGGGCGAGCTGACCGAGGCTTTCCGGCTCGTCCGATTCGCCATCTCCCACAAAGCACCAGATCTTCGGTTCACGTTTCCAGTCGACCAGTTTACGCGCCTGCAGGTAACGATTAAAACGCGCGTGATAAATCGAATTGATCGGTCCCAGTCCCATCGAGACGGTTGGGAATTGCCAGAACTCCGGCATTAAATACGGATGCGGATATGATGAGAGACCGCCACCCTCGGCGAGTTCCTGCCGAAAATTGTGCAGGTGCCGTTCATCCAATCGCCGTTCCAAATACGCCCGCGCGTAGTTGCCAGGCGTAGCATGACCTTGAAAGTAGATGGCATCTGCGGGGCCACCATCGGCCCCGCCGCGGAAAAAGTGATTATAGGCGACTTCGTAAAGCGTGGCGCTCGAGGCGTACGTCGAAATGTGACCGCCAAGTCCATTATGCTTGCGATTGGCGTTGACGACCATCGCCATGGCGTTCCAGCGGATCAGGCTTTTGATCCGCGTTTCGAGCTGCCAATCACCGGGGTAACGTGGCTCTTTCTCCGGCGGAATCGTGTTAACGTAGGGCGTGTTGGTGGTCGGCGGCACTTTGATGCCGGCCTGCCTCAACCGATCGATCAGGTTATCAACAAAGTAAGGCGCTTGCCCTGATCCCTGGTTGCGCAAAGCATATTCGATGACGAACTCCAGCGAATCGAGCCACTTGCGCGTATCCTCGCCATCGTGCGAGGATACGACTGGATCCGCTGCTTCCGGGTCCTGGCGCACCCGTGCAACAGCGTTTTTTTTCGGACTCGATTTCGCTTTAGCAATCACCCTTCCAATGATAAACGATGGCGGCAGAATGCCAAGCGCGGTTCCCACATTTGAACCTCCTTTCACTCTGAGCGGCAGTAATTTCCGCTAAAACGACTGCATGAGATTGCTTGACCTGAGTTTTGCCACTCCTGAGGAGAACCTCGCCTGCGATGAGGCTCTGCTGAACTCCTGCGAAACAGACGGAGGCGACGAAATCCTGCGTTTTTGGGAATCACCCAGCCATTTCGTCGTTCTTGGTTACTCGAACCGCGCCGAGACCGAAGTCCAACTGAACCATTGCCATGAAATGAACATACCCGTCCTCCGGCGTTGCTCCGGCGGCGGAACGGTCCTGCAAGGCCCTGGTTGCCTGAATTACTCGGTCGTTCTGCGGATCGACTCGCCCCTCGAAAGCATCACGGAAACAAACTGCTATGTCATGCGACGAAACCGCGAAGCGCTCCAATCCCTCGTTGCGGATCCGGTCGAAATCCGTGGCCATACCGACCTCGCCATCAATGATCTAAAATTCTCCGGCAATTCACAACCGCGTCGGCGGAACTTTCTGTTGTTCCATGGAAGTTTCCTGCTCAGTCTCGATTTAGCCCTCCTTGACACACTGTTGAAATTCCCTTCGCGCGAGCCTGAATACAGGCAAGGCCGCTCGCATCGTCAGTTTTTGACACTGCTTCCCGCACCCGCAGAAAAGATCAAAGGAGCCCTGCGCGCCGCATGGAAAGCCGAACAGCCACTCCACGCTGTTCCGCACACCGCCATTGCCATGCTCGTGCACAACCGCTATTCGAAGCAGGAGTGGAACGCCGGCTCGCGGTAACCCGCTGATAGTATCGCCCTTTTTAGCTGGCCAACCTCGGCCCGCGGGTGTAAGGCAAGCTTGTGGGTTGGGTTGATTCAGCTTTCCGTGGAGTCCTCCTGCTCTTAATGGCTCCGCTCCTGACGCGGGCGGCGCCAATCAATGATTCGTTCACTAATCGCATCGTTCTCACGGGCGAAACCAATTACGTGACCACCTCGAATGTCGGTGCTTCCACCGAACCGGGTGAGCCACACCACGCATCCATCGTCGGCGGAAGTTCACTCTGGTGGACATGGCGAGCCTCAGTCACGGGAAGTTACGCCGTCTCAACCGAGGGAAGCTCTTTCGACACTATCATGGCGGTTTATCAGGGCTCCAATGTCACAAACCTGAAGTATGTCGCCGCCGATGACGATTCCGGCAGCAATAGCACCAGTTTCGTGATTTTTCGCGCTATCGCAGGCGAGAACTACGAAATTGCTGTCGACGGTTTTTCCGGTGATAGCGGCAATATCGTGTTGCGACTCTTCGCTTCAGGCTATCCCGCTCCCACATGGAATCTCTCAACCATGTTCGGCACGAATGTTTCGTCCACTTCCTTCCGGAATAAAGTGTTGCTCATCGACTTTTTCGAAACGGTCTGCACAGCCTGTCGGGACGAAACCCCGGCCCTCATTTTTCTCCAGAATTACTACAGCCCTCAGGGTTTCGAGATAATCGGAATCACCAAGGATACTTCCGTCGCCACCGTCTTCTATGGAGTGCGCGATTTGGGCATTAACTACACCGTCCTCATGAATCGCGTGGAGGTGGAGGATGCCTTTGGCGGACCGATGATGATCCCGACAAAGTTTCTCGTCGATCGCGATGGCAAGATCCAGATGAAGATCATCGGCGCCGCTTCGTTTACCTATTACAATCAGGTGATCAATCCGTTCATGCGGCATGCCTCCAACGTTCCTTTAAAAATACGCCGGCAACCGTCCCAGCTTCTCCTCTCATGGCCCGCTACCGAGTTCGGCTGGACCTTGCAAACCTCTTCCGGGCTTTCTCCCGGATCATGGCTTCCTTTCATTGCGACCGTTTTTGACACCAATAACGAAAACACGGTCGCGATGCCGTATCCGGCTCTGAATTCATTCTTTCGATTGACCCGCCCATGAATCCCTCCTCTCTGCAGTTGAGGGCTGGCTTCATCCGAATTCTGTTCATCGTGGTTGTCAGCGTCTCGGCTCTATCCGGCTCGGCTGCGGTAAACGATGCATTTGCGCAACGCACTCTCCTCACCGGACTCACCAATGTGATCGATTCATCGAATGTCGGTGCCACCGTTGAGGTGGGTGAACCGCAACACGCCGGGCTTTGGAGCAGTCAATCGGTCTGGTGGAGTTGGCGAGCGCCCGTTTCCGGCACCATGAGATTGTCCACCGCTGGCAGCAGTTTCGATACGGTTGTCGGCGTTTACTTCGGATCGGTCCTTACGAACCTGGCCGAAGTCGTAAGCGATGACGATTCGGGAACCAACGGCACGAGCGTCGCCCTCTTTCGAGCCATGGCAGGCGAAAGCTATGAAATCGCTGTAGCCGGGTTTGCCGGTGCTCAGGGGATTATAAAAATGCGGCTCGAACCCTCCGGATATGCCGCCCCTGACTGGTTCTTTCTCGATTTGAATGATGAGCCCGTCTCCGCAACCAGCTTGCAGCGCAATGTCGTCATCCTGGACTTTTTCGAGACTACTTGTGGCGACTGCATCCTCGAAACTCCGGATCTCCTCACGTTCCAGCGAAGGCATCACCTTGACGGTTTCCAGATCGTCGCTGTCTCCAAGGATCACCTTTCCCCCACTCAAATTGAAATTAACGCGCGGGAACTTGGAATTGACTATCCCGTCGTCATCAGCCGGCTCGATATTGAAACGCGCTTTGGCGGTCCGCTCCCCATGCCCACAAAAGTCGTCATCGACCGCGAAGGAAAGGTCCAGATGAAGATTACAGGCGGGCACAGCGCTGCCTTTTACAGCTCCGTGCTCGATCCTCTCATTCGTGGCGCAGCGCGATTGAACCTGCGATACCAAACGGCAAATAACCGGCTCTCCATGTCATGGCCTGCGACCGAGTTTGGATATTCGTTGGAATTTTCGACGCGACTGTCACCCAACACATGGACTGCACTGCCTGGAATGCAGGTCGTGGGCAGCGATAACGTGCTCGAAGTCTTGATCGGGCAGGGGAGTACCTTTTATCGGCTGCACAAGCCGCCGCCCTGATCAGGGCGTGATGCAAATTGCGTAGGACCTTCTTCCTGCGTCCGTGATAGCCCACTGGTTTTCCGGGCAAAGTGATTTGCCATACGGAATGTAGCGAACGCTCCCATCGGCAAAATCATAATTCGATCCTCCAGTATTCCATCCGCCCGTCACTGGCCGCGAATGCCGGCCCTGTTCGGTAACGTCGAGCCAGCCGAGCGCAGTCAGGTCCACATAATACTGGCTTGAGAGACTGTTTTTTTCGCCGAACAAAATCATTTCCGTCGGAGTGGAAATCCGTTCCTGCGAAAGCGAGCCCGGGTATAAACCTTTGCTGAAAAGGCGAAAAATATTCTGGCTTAGTTGCTCGGCAAAGTAATCGCTAAAAACGTTCGCGACATAGCTTCGTGGCGCCTGGTCTGCATCCGTATCGGAGCCAGGCAGCGGTTTGTCCGTGGGGCAAATCATGATCCGCAGGTTATCTATTTGCGGCTGCAAGTAGGCGGGCCAGCGCTTGATATTCGTGCGCGGTGGGTAGAGACCGTCGTTCTGGTCCGCGTAGAGCGCGAGTGCGATGTGCAACTGTCGCAGGTTATTTATACACGACGCCCGGCGCCCCGATTCTTTGGCTCGCGCAAGGGCAGGGAGGAGCAGCGCTGCCAGCAGTGCGATAATCGCAATCGTCACCAGCAGCTCGATGAGCGTGAATCCTTTGCGCATAGCCTATCTTATGGCGCAGATAAGCTATGCCCCTTTCCAAGCCTGGGAGCAATAATAAATCGCAGCACCGCCTGGGCTGTTAAATCATCCGGCCGGGTCATCGCAATCACCTCGGAGATATGGTTCTGTTGCGGCGTGAAGTGAAGCTCAGCGCGGTCGTTTGCAACTTGCAGAGCGTGGTAGAACTGTCGCGCCTGTCCAGCCAGCGGGACATAATCCCACTGGCAATAAGTAATCAGGAACGGCGGAAGCGATTTGCTTTTTGTTACGTGGTGCAGCGGAGAGGCGTCCTTCCGTTCGACATTGTTCGTGCTGAAGACCGATGCCGCCACCGTATCGGCCACGCTCAAATCAAAAACGCCACTGAGTGTTACTGTTCCGGCAATCTGGCTGGGTGAAAAACCCTGCTTCTGGAGATATCGATCGTCCACGGTCAGCAATGCAGCCATATGCCCGCCGGCAGAATGGCCCCCGATGAAAATACGGTTTGTGTCACCCCCATACTGTTTAACATTCCGCATCGCCCAGGCGAAAGCCGCTGCGGCATCTTCCACCTGCGCCGGATGTTTGTTCTTCGGCGCCAGCCGATAACTTGGAATCACCGTCACCACTCCTTCTCCGGCAAAACGATATCCTAGAGCGGCATACTGTGCCCGGTCCCCATTCTTCCAGGCGCCCCCGTGGAAGAAAATAAACACCGGCGCATTCGTCGCCGCCTTCGGAGCATAGATATCAAGCTGGTGTTTATGTTCGTCGTCGGGCGCGCCCTCGGTGTATACGACATCTTTCGAAATCTGGATCGGCGCATTCAGGTCAACCGACGGAATCGGTATGGAAGAGAGCGACGGTTTCTCGAGATAAACCGGGTTCGAATAAATCCACGGCCGTTCCTCGCCAGCCACTTTCAGCCACGCCTCCAGCCGGTAAACGCCCGCATCTTTCGTTGTGAACGTGAGATTCGTTCCATTTGTTTGGAATACCACGCTCCCGTTCCGGAATAGTTTCAAATCAGCCGCCAATGGCGTGAATGCAATCAGTCGTGTCGTCCCCCACATCAACGCCGGGTCGCCCATCGGAAACACCCCCATATTGTTTTGCGCCGCGAAGGCAAATCCCGTCGGATCGCAAAGCCAGTCATGCGACACGTACACGTGCCCATCAATCAACGCCTGGCGAATATCACTTTCTGTCAATTCATTCGCCAGGATGTGCGTCGAAAGATTGCGGAAGCTAACTTCGTACGGATCGAACGTGATTCCGCCAAAGACCTGGTTTTGATGTGCATCGTTCGCTCCGATCCCGGTGAAGTGCCTTGCTTTCGTGGCGCGATCCCACGCCGCAAAGATTTCCGGGCGGTAATCAGTCCCTGCGGCAAACACTTCGTCCGGGTAACGTTTGAAGTTTTGCACGAAATCATTCCACTCCTTCGACTTCGGGGAAATCACTGTCAAAAACTTCTCGATGCTGCGATCGAGCTTGGCGTCCGTGTGCCGGTTGCAGATCTCCATCCCCTGCAAACCGTCGAGCGATGCGTTATAACGCTCCTCCACATGGGAGAGAAAACGAAGTTCACCTTCGCCTTTGTCCTCCACGGCGCGTGGAAATCGCAGGAGTCCCTTGGCACTTTCCTCAGAACCGGCCAGGAACAGCACGCCATCATGCACGCCACGCCATGTCTCAGCTTTGGGAGCACCGTGGTCGGTCAACACAACGACACTCACGCCAGCCCGTTTCGCCGCCGCGAGCGCCTCCTGGCGCGTGCCTTTGGTATGCTCGGAGTCCTCGGCATGGACATGAATGACCGCCCGAAAATCGTGCGCAAACACTCCAAAATCTGGCAACGGGCGCCTCTCACGCGCAAAGCGCAGCCGGTCCTCATGCGCCGCCTTCAGAGTTGTCGATTCCAGGCGTTCAAGCGCTGTGCGTGCCTTTGGGGGCTTTGCCGGTTCAGCGCCGCGAAGGAGGAATGCGGCCATGCAGACAACAGTGGCGCCAAACCAGGCTCGGAGTTTAATTATCACTTGATTAACTCCTAACCTACTCGATGGCCCGCTGGATTCAAGCCACGCAGGTTAAGGCAGCCGCTTGCATTAAGCCTTTTTTCGCACCTATTCGCCGCCCTCGGTGACCTGGTCGTGCGGACCGAGGGCAGCGAATCAAGCCTTGGCGTTAATTGAAATTGTAGCCGAGCACAGGAGCCGGCCTCCGCGCCCTCCCTGGCGATAAAAACTGCCCTTCCTGGGCGGCTCGGTTTCCAGTGCTCATCTATAATTAACAGCGTTCGAAGTTCGATCTTACGCTCAAAGTGAAGAAATTTTAGAGGCCACCTCTGTTGGAACACTCTACTCGATCAGGCACA
>Ga0193692_1000255_pt1 | contig 13396 bp, 14 predicted proteins | sample L3a1metaG_FD_144917 | JGI IMG/M metagenome (GOLD analysis project Ga0193692, IMG submission 144917) | Soil microbial communities from a riparian zone of the East river system, Colorado, United States - L3a1 | ecosystem: Environmental > Terrestrial > Soil > Riparian zone | place: USA: East River... | reverse complement strand
GACCCGATGTAATCCGACGCCGCCTTATCGACCACGGCATCCGGTGTCCCCTCGGGGAACTGGAGGATCGTGCCATCAGCCATCTGGGCCTGGATCATTCCGACACCCGCTTGCCGGTGGCGTCATACTTGATCACCTTCGGCGCGATCTGTGGCGCCGCGACCGACGACGCTGGCTTGTATCCCTCCCCGGCTTCCCTGATCGTGGATTCCATGGCCGCCTGCCGGAATCGTTGCTTCAAACGAGCCGTCTCGAGACTCTCGCCGGGTTGAGGGAAATACACGGAGCCATCTCGTAAAAATTCAGTTTCCGAGATCGTCGCGCCGCTCTCCAATTTCAAAACGGCGCCAAGGAATGCTTTCTGTGCCGTCCGCAGCTGCTCATATTCTGGCGAGTTGGTACTGTAACCGATGTATTTCCCGGCACGTTCCAGGCCGCGCTGAGTATACGTCGATACGTCGTCGAGTTTATCCATGATTGGTGCCGCGATCTGCATCCGGTCAGCGTAGGCACCGGCTTTGGCCTGCAATTCGGTTGTTGTCGCCTTTGACGGTGCGTCAGGGGATTTCACCACCAGCGGCAGGGCGCCGCCTTCCGGTTCCGGGAATATCTTTGGAATTTGGCGCGTAATCAGCACCGGGATTTTCTGTCCGTTCGGACCGTCCATCGTCGTCGGCGTCGCGCCTTGTTGCTGCATGGCATAGTAGGAGCCGGCGTAAAGCTGTTCTTCCTCTGGCGTCGCTGTGCCTGCTTTTTTCTTCAGGGAAATGCGGTTCAGTATCTCCTCGTGTGCCTTCGCCGCCTCTCTGGCGCTGGTCGCCTCTGCCAGCTTGGCCGCCTTGTCCTTGTCCGCCCTGTCCTCATCTGCTTTCGCCGCCGCTATTTGGTCCTGCTGAAACTGGCGGCGCCGCTCGTAGTCCTGTTGTTGCTGGGCCGCCGCGTCCACCGCGTCCTGGTGGCGGGCGGCGACGTTTTCCTGCTTCCACTGCTCGACGTGCGCCTGGACGGTCGCGAGCGGCGTGCCGGCACGGATTGCCCGCCGTGCGGCGTCCTGTTGGCTGGCGGTGAGGTTGTTGGAAAGAAGCGGCTCCCGCTGGATGGCCCGAGATGGCGCGGCGGGTGGCGCTTCCAGCGGCGGGCGGGCGGCTCCGGGTGGTGCGGCGGTTGATGCGGGTGTAGCGGCGGTCGTCGTGGGCGCAACAGTAGTCGGAGGTGGCGCCAGCCCGTTGCCCGGCATCCCGATCGTCACGCCCGGCAGGCCGGTCCCATACGCTAACTGGTTCGGCTGCACGTCGGGCGGCACCGTGGCCTGCCCGGCGCCGGGCCCGGCTGTGTCCGTTCCCCCGAGCCGCATCGCCATGCGGGATGGTTCGACGGCGGGCGCGGCTACATCACCTCCACCAACGAGTGCCTGTAGCGCCGCGTGGCCGGGATACGTCGGCGGTGCGTTCATCGCGAAACCGCGCGCCTGGAGTTCTCTGACGACCGCCGGATATGCCGCCGCCGCGTCGGGTTCGGGCATGGCCAGCAGTGCCGCCGACGCCTGCTTCACAGCCGCTGTGTTTGGATCGTCCGCCTCCACTCTCGCGTTCGGATCGGCGGCTGGCGTTGTCGCGGGTGCGACGGCCGGCGCGGTTGGGGCGGTTCCCACACGAGGCCCGGCGTTGGGATTGGCGGCCGGAGCGGCGACGATTGGCGTGGTCGGCGGAAAGTTCACCTTCGCGTTCGGGTTAACACCCGGCGCGGTCGGTGGGATAATCCCCGGCGCTGCTTGCGGCGCGACCGTCGGGGCGGCGTCCGGCGCGGCCGCGACCCTGGCCTGTCCTGGGCCGTAGCCGAGGCTGTAGAAGCGATGGCCGCCAATAACCGCCGAGGGCGTTCCCTGCCCCCAGGATGGCGGCGGGCGGCCTAGCGCCTGTTGCGCCACGGGCGCGTAGAAATGCGTGGCCCCTCCGGTTGGGTCCGCCGCCTTGCCGGCCATGGCGGGACGCACGACGTTGTTCAGGATCGATTGATACGCCGGGTCGGTCGGCTGCATCGCCTCGAGCCGTGCCCGCGCGGCGCCGCCGTTCCATGGCTCGAACTGGTTGGGCGAGAACACCACATCGCGCGGCGATACACCCGCCCCCTTCGCTCGATTGTTGATGACGTGCGCGACGGCGATCTGTCCGGTGAGCGGTTCGTTGCCCGCCTCCCCGGCGATGGTCCGCACCATCGCGTCCTCATCGAGACTGACGCCAGGGGGCAGCATCTTCGGCGTGAACGGCGTTCCAGGCGCGTATGTCCCACCAACCCCCGCACTCGTTGTTCCCGTCGTGCCCGACAACGAGCCGCCGATGTAGCCTTCCCCCTCCGTCACCCCACGGTCGAACTTCGCCTGCTCAAGCCCGAACTTCTTGCGCTCGATATCGAGGTTGCCGAGTTCCGATTGCGTCTTGGCGATCGCCGCGTCCACCGCCGCCGGGTTGAACAAGATGTTCGGAAACGGCGACGGAACGTTCCATTGCGTGAAGTCGGGCATGGCTAGTAATTCCCGCCAAGCTTGCCGTATCCGCCCATCAGCGCATTGGTCCGATCGGCATAGAGCGAATTGTTCATGTAGTTGTTGACGCTGTCGCTGACGCCCTTCGCCGCGTTGCCGTAGATCGATGACAGCGCGCTGCCCTCGGAGAGATCGGTCTGCGCGATGCCCTTCGCTGCGTCCGCCGTCATGCTCGCGCTGCCCGCCGCCGATTTCTGGCCGAGTTCCGACAGATTGAAAAGTCTGTTGTAATAATCAGTGAACTCTTTGTCCGCGAGGCCGGTGCCGAACGTCTGTTCCGCCTTCAGCGTCGCGCCGGAATTGAGGATGCCCTTACTGGCCGCTCCCGCGTCGATCGCGCGGAGGCCCTGGTCAAGCTGGAACTGATACCCCGGCGACGTGTGGAACGCCGCCATGGCCGCGTCGTAGCCCGGCTGGCCGTTCAGACCGGCGGCGTTCTGCACCGCCGGAATGGCCGCGCCACCAGCGTCGCGCCACGGTGCGAGATCGGCGCGCGATTGTTCCAGGCCCCGCATCTGCGCGGAGTTGGCCTTGTCGGCGGCGTCGCCAACAGCCTGGCTCTGCATGTATGATCCGGCGAGCCCGGCCACAGCTGAAACCCCCGCTACCGCGGCAGGTGCGAACGGCATGACTTAATCCTCCAAAATCAGGTCCCCACGTTCGGCGATGACCGGCTCGCCCTCCGGGTCGGCGTGATCGGCGTTGTGGATGCAGGCGATGGTCACATCGTCGGTTAGCGTGAGAAATCCGTGCGGTGCGCGAGCGTGAATCTTTATCATGGCGGGCGCTTTGAAGTCGCCGAGACATTCATCGCCACGCCACACCCGAACCTCGCCCTGCACGATAAGCGATATATGAGAGTGCTGGTGGACGTGTTGCGGTACCAACGTGAAACGATCCCGCACCGACCAGAGCTTGCAGAAAATACCGGCGTATATCGTGATCTCGCTCGTTGGCTGGTTTTTCGCGAGTTGCATCATTCACACCGTAACGAAACGATGAGCGTGATCCTGTCGGTGTCGCCGTTATTGACGGTCGAGTGGGTGCGTAAATTGTCGAAAATCCACGCCTCACCTTGGGCCATCGTGACCTTCTCGTCCTCGCACGTATTGAAGCAACCCGCGTTCGTCATCAGCGGAATATAAATTTTGGTGGCGAAAAATTCGGGATGCCAACGACCGCGATCGTCGTGCGGCATCACCTGCCGTCCTGGTCCCACTCGCGTGATCAACACGCCGCCCAACTGCACCGCCTCGCAACGCGCCATCAGCCCGAACACGATCGGCCGCAGATGCGGTAGTGCGGTCCAGGCGGGATAGAACGCGGGAACAAACGGTTCAGCGAACGACTCGGGCGTCGTCAGGTCGCCATACGCGCGGAACCTGAGCCAGATGTCGTCGACCTCGCGGTGCGGGCTGTCGCCGCGCGTCCGATCGGCGTGGCGGTTCCATAATTCCGGTTGCCGCGCCAGTTCCATCAGCACGCCGAGCGTTTCAATGCCGGAGGCTATGCGGAGGAAGTTTCTCACGACGCCAACCTGACCCGAGACCAGCTTAAAACCGGATCATCAATCCTGCCGTATAGTTCGAACAGTTCGGCCTTTGAACACGTCGCTATGTTTCCCGCGATCTCTTCCAGGGCCGCCTGGTCAGGGCTGCCAACGACATTGAACCCGATCGCGAACCGGCCACCGGACCCATCCGGCACCTGAGCCGCGACAGCCGTCCTGTCCCAGTATTCGTTATGCGATGACCTGAACTTCAGAAAGTGTCTCATCTTTGACGCCTCGCATTGAGTGTCCCGAAGACATCGACCCCCGCCGCGCCAAAGACGGCCGCGCCGGTCAAATACATGCGCTGTGTCGTGGTGGTCAGCAAACGGACGCGCCCGATCGGCAGACCCTGAACGGCGCCGGCCGTGAAAGCGGTCCGGAGCGTGACGTATCCCTCGCTTTCCAGCGCGCCGGGGATCGTCGCCGATGACGGGGCCACCCAGCCCGATATGATGCTGATCGTGGCCGCGCCGGATGGGAAAAACACGATATTCCCCCAGACATCCCAGTCGCCGGCCGTCAGGTCGAGCCAGGCCACGTCGATCGGCACGCCTGATGTCATCGGGTGCGCGGAGCCATGCGCCAGCGATGCCGTAAGGAACTCACCAATGTCCCCGGCGGCTGCCTCCGATCCGTCCGAAGCGCCCTTGTCATTCTGCGCGCTGATCCAGTCCGAGACCGACTTGTGGTATTGCGTCCACGCCTGACTGTGACGGTCGCCGTTGGGACCGATCACCGCCTCGTTGGCGGGCGGCGTCGGCCTGACGGGAGCGAGGATGTCAGGCACTAGCTGTTGGCCCCCGACGTGCTCGACCCTTGACGTCTGGCCCAGGCGGCAACCGTCGCCTCACGTATGGTATACGGCCCGCGTTTTTTCCCGAGTAACCGGACGCTCATCGCGGCCCGTTGCTCTGGGGTCAGGGGGCGCTTTTTTTTGCCAATTCGGATCAGTCTGCACTTCTCGATGTGTTCTGGCGTCTGCGGACCGCGCTTTTTGCCGCGCTGCGCAGCCACGATTTTCGCGGTATGTTCAGGTGAACGTGGCCCCGTTTTTCGACCGGTAAGAGACGCGCTGATTTTGGCACGGTGCTCCGCCGCCATCGGGTCTCTCTTCAATTCATTGCGAGCGGGTTCGATCAACTCTCGTGATGCAGCAGAGATTGGCGTGGTATCTCTTGCCCACTCTCCGAAAACCTCTTGTGCCGCGATCTTGTAAGCGACATGAGCCGCTTCGGGTGTGTTGAAATACCCCAGGCTACGGGTTTGCCCATCGCGTCGGATGTAAGCCTGATACCTCCTGTGTCCCTTTTGGAGCCTCACACCTTTCGGTAAAACCCGCCCAACAGTCGGCCCACGGTTCTTGGCATTAAGCCAACGATCCGCGCCGCGCAGATTGACGAGGCGGTTGTCAGATGTGTCGCCGTTGATGTGGTCTATCTCAGGCGGCGGTTCTGTGCCGTATACCCATTTCCAGACGATGCGGTGATAGGCGAAGTTCTGACGATCAATTGTGATTTGCCAGCCCTTCCCTCGGGGACTACCCGCGCGTTTACCGGCGAACTGCCCATTAAACCCTCGGTCGCCACCGTCACGTGGGCGCCACACCAGAATCCCCGTTTCTGAATCGTAATCTACCAGCTGGTGCAAGCGTTCTTGCGAAGGTAGCAATTTTATTGACATTAACTGTTAGCTCCTGATGCACTTGCAGGAGCAGATATATCACATTCGCAAGAATATAGTACAGTTCTTCCGTAGGTGGTGATTCTGAACATCCGCTCACGAAACGAGCCGAGACGCGTCGTGTAAACCCGCTTGCGGAACTGACTCGCCGTGCCGCTGGACATGACACGCGGCCCTCCGGTGAAATTGTTGCCGCCGTCATCGGACCAGTCCAGCGTCACGTTGGCGTCCGTCGATGTGCCGACCTCCATCTCCACCGCCGCGCGCGCGCAGAATACCCGGTGCCCATCGACATACAGCGGCGGCAGCGTCGCCTGCCGGATCATCGGCACGCCGTTGTCGGTCGCACCCAGAGGGTCGAGCCGATACATCCGCCCCGTCGCGTCGCCCGCGTATACCGCCTCACCGATCCGGCCGACCTGAAGCGGCCGCCACGGGCCGGAACCGTCCGCGCTACTGGATCGGTCGTGCCACTTGTCTGTCGCCACGTCGTAACAAAGCGTCCGGCCGATATCGGGAAACGTGGCGCAATAGAAACTATGCCCATCCATCAGGTAAGCGTTGCCGAAACACAGGTCGGGATTGGCCGCCTCGAGGATCAGTTCAATCGCGTGCGTGCTGACCCGCTTGCCCTGGTAGCCGCTGGATCGGACCACGGTGCCGTCGCGCGTGACCCACCACAGCGAGCCGTCGATGCTGGCGACCGACTTCGCGATGAAGCCGTAGGGGACGACGCCGCCCGCCTGCCTGCGAAACGGAAAGTCGGGGGCGCCCGCGTCATACCAGATTTCACCGCCGCTGACGCCTAGCAGCCATAATTCACCGCGATGCCGCACCGCCCGCAACAGGACGTTCTCCATGCCCTCGACGTTGGCGAAATCGAGCGCGTCCCACGCGGTCGGATCGTTGAGGTTGGATATGACGAACGTCGTCCCGACGCCGTATTGCGTGGCCACGAAATACCCGTCGATGTAGGTGACTGACTCCGCGCCGCCGCCTGGAAAGCCGGACGTGTCGATCTCGGAAATCGCGCCCGCGTGCAAACAGGTGAACAGCTTCGGCGGCACGCAGATCACGGCGGCGGTCGGGGAAACCGCGATCGTGACCATGATCTCGACCGTGCCGCCCGGGTAAGGGTTGACCATCGTCCCGACCGAGCCGAGCGAGACTGTCACGCCACCGGAGTTGCGAAAGAGCGTATCCCCGGACACGACATAGAATCCGCCGATCAAATTGGTGTTAAAAGCGTGCCACGGTCCCGCGCCGATCGTCTCGCGAAACACGAGGCCCGGTGTTGGCATCAGGACGAACGGCGAACGGCTGTCCGGTGGCCCCGCCTCGGCGGCGTAGTTGAGCAGGCGTTTGGAGTTGTAGGGCTTCGACGGGTGTTGATAGCTTTCCGTTGGAAACGGAATCGACCGCATTCCCGTCTTGGGTTTGAGCGCCGACTGGAGCGCGGTGAGCGTGTCGGACATTAGCGCACCCGCCGCGCGCCCAGCGTGCCGAACACTTTACCCGCGCCTGAACCAAACCCGGACAACGCACCAAGATAGACGATCGTCGGCACCGTCACGTAAATGCGCGCGGTGCCGGTCGGTATCAGCGCGTCGGTGCCCAGTATGGCGCCGACAGCGGCGAAGCCCAGGCTGCCGTTAACGGGTTGCGTCGCCGAGACCGTGGAGACCCAGGCGTTCGCGCCGGCTCCCGTCGTGCTGTAAACAAAACCGACGTTGCCAAACACATCCCAGTCGCCCGGCTGAAGCGTGACCGCCACGACATTGAGCGGGACGCCGGAGGTTGTGGGAAGCGCGGCGCCCTCGGTCACCGACGCCGTGATGAACTCGCCGACGCTGCCCGCCGCCATGGCGTCGATGTGCGGCACCACGTCGAGCGGCATCAGCGACGCACCAGTCGTGGCGATCCGCATGAAACTCTCGAGCGGAGGCGTCCCCGTCCACGCCGTTTGGCCCGCCACCGTGACAATAAGCAGATCGGCCTGGAGCGCGCCGGCGGGTGTGTTGAACGCGAATTGCACGCCGGCGCCGTTGTTGTTGATCTCGCCGGAGAGCCTGACCCCTGAAATCCCGTTGATGAGCCCCACGCCGCCGCCGTTGTTGAAGATAGCCAGCAGGCTGGTGACGCTGCTGTCAGCCCCGGCGAGGTAGACGCCGAGGCCGTTATTGTTATCCACCGACACATCGCTGAGAACGGTGCGCATCGCCGTGTTGGCGGTGGCGACCCCCGCCCCGGTGTTGTGGTTGGACGCCACACCCGAAATGAAATTCTCGACGCCGGAGATGTCGAGGCCGTCGCCGGAATTGCCGTAGCTGAACAGGTTCGAGATGGTGGAACCGGACCCGGCCAGTTGCACGCCAAAGCCGGTGTTTTGATAAGCTATGACGTTGGAGCCGGTGATGTTGCCGGTCGCCGTCACGCCGAGGCCGCCGATCGAGCGGCTGTTCTCAGCCGTCACCATATCGACCCACAGACTCGCGTTGACCTGGATCGCGGTCGATTGGTTGCCGTAGCTATGGGTGTGCGTGAGGTAGCAATTCCCGCTGTAGGTCGGCAGGGACTGGTCGAACAGCATCCCCCGGCCGCCGTTGATGAACGATGTCACATCGGTCAGGACGCTATCGTGCGGCCCCTTGAACACGAACCCGTCGCCGCTGTTGGCGAACGTCTTGAATCGCGAGATGTGCGCTTCCATCGAGTTGGCGCCGGCCGCGACCGGAACGGTGGCGTCCGTTCCCCACTCCGAATAGAATCCGGCGTTCGGCGCGTTACAGCACTCCACGTCTTCGATGCGGTAGTCATAGCCATACATCGCGAGGCAGTTGCCGGATGTCCGGCCCGCGTCCTTGTTGCCGTCGAGCGTCATGGCGAAGACGCCGTTTTGATAAGTGCCGGCGCAGGAGCCGGAGCCGGTCAGCGAGCCAAATCCCGTGGTCGCGATGAGATCGAACCCGGTGCTTGCCTTCGCGCGGATGATGGTGATGCCGACGCCTTTGCCACGCAGAATGACCCAGGTGGGCAGTTCCAGCGTGGCGCCGGTCATGTAGACGCCAGGGTTGAACTCCACCGTGCCGCCGCCCGCCCGCACGGCGTTGATGGCCGCCTGGATCGCGGCGGTGTCATCGGCGATGCCGTCACCCTTGGCGCCGTAATCACGCACGTTGGTGCCGAGATATCTCGCGACGTAGCTGCGAAACGCCGGCGCGCTAAAACGGCCTGAACCGGCGCGCTCGCCAACGACCGAGGAGGTATCGGAGACGGCGCCGAGGTCCGGCATATCGACGATGCGGACGCCCGGAAATGTGCCTGTCGTGACGCTCATCGTTTCACCCCAGCCGCGCGATGGTGGTTAGCAGTCCCGTCACCGGGTCGGTCATGGTGGTATCGCCATCGACCCGGATGCCCCCGAGCGTCGTCACGCTGGCGATCGGCAGGCCGCCGGATGGGACAGACGAAGACGGTATCGGCGCGCCACCGAGGTAGATGACGCCGGTCTCCGGATCGGTCAGCACCGCCGGGTTTGGGTCCGTCAGCATGATCAGCGGCGCCTGTGCACGCGAGACCATCGGGCGAACGTGCAGATGCCCCTCGGACAGCAGTTCCGCCGTGCCCCCGCCGTCAGCGTCGAAATGGATCGCCCATCGACAACGGCGTGGCCAACAGCCCATGGCGCCGGGTGGGACGTGGATCTGGAACGTGCCGGTGGTCATGTCGAGGATGACGCCGGTCGCCGACCACAGCACCGTCCCAGGCCCCGCGACGCCGCCGCCATACCAACCGCCCCAGCCGTAATCATCGCCAGACCCCCACCCGCCGAAGTGCGGCCCGTAGCCCCGGTGATCCGGCCAGACGAACATCGAGACCGCCGGGCCGCCGATGCCGCCGGACAATTCGATGGGCAGCGCATCAGGGCTGTCGCGATCCACGATCGAGATGTTGAGCGTCACGCTATCGGTGCCACCGAGCACGAGGTCGCGCGTCGGCACGCGAACGGGCGAGACGCGATCGAGCGGCAGGGAGAGGGCGAACTGCGTCATCGCGGCGACATCTCCAAACATCTGTCGATTATTTTGGTCAGCACTTCGTTACGCGCTCGAGTGTTGTAGATGGCGACAGCCAGAAACAAGATGTTGAGCACGACCAAAACCACCATGGCGGGCGGCAACGTCTTAATCAGCTTCTCGCTGACATTGCTGAGGGCTTCAGAAGCGGTCATCTTGTCATTCCGCCGCGCCGGCGACACGCATGGGGGCCGGCGCCTGTTGTTTCACGCACTGATTCTGGATCTCGGAGATGAGTGGCGCGCTGATCCGATAAGGCGCGTCGGCCAGCACGCGCATGATCATTTCCCAGGACTGGGCTTCGAGGGTGACGGCGATCAGATCGGTTGGTGTCATGTCGAGCTGTCCGTCAGAATCCCATAGGAAGCCAATACCGTCAGGAGGCTCGCCAGAGCGGCATTGGCTCCTTTCGATCCCGTCACGGCGGGTTTCGCCGTCACCGCCGACGCCTGCGTGCCCCACAGGCCGAGGCCCTTGGCGGCGGTGACGCCAGCCGGCCCCATGGCGGCGTAGGCGGGTTGCAACACACCCGAGCCATCGGTGTTGATGAATGCGCAACCAATCTGGCCGGTAACGAAATCGACCTCCTGAAATGTCGATCGGTTGCGCCCGATGGTGAGGCCGTGAATATCGTATCCCGTGCTGGCGGCTGAGAGATCGCTGCCGGGGCCGTAGGCGATGACGGTGGCCGGAGCCATATCGACCGTTCCGCCGGGGAATTGATTGTAAGGTTCGGAGACGCCAAACATCGTGCCCGATGGCGTCTGATAGACCAGCGCGCCGCTTCGCACGAACGACGAGAACCCCATCCAGTGTTTGTTACGCGCGGCGACGGTAGACGCCCCGGTGAAGTCTATCGACTGATCGGACGCGATGCGGATCGCGGCGGCGCCAGTCCCAAAGGCAAGCTGCGTCGTGTCCACGAACGCGCCCGTGACGAGGAGATCCGCTCCGCCGACGACAACGTCCATCGCGGCGCCCGTGCCGCCGAAGAAGATGCCAGTGGAGATCGACAGATTGTAATGCGCCCCGAATGCCCAGATGGCCGTCCCATCGGTGATGCGCGGCGCGGCGTAGCATCCGGTCGCCGTCGTGATGCTGGCTGATCCCGTCACCGTCACGGTGTAGTTGCCCGCCCCGCCCGCCGGTCCACTGCTTTGTCCGGTGATCTGGATGGTGGCGATCGTGCCACCGAGGATGACATACATGCCCGTCGCCAGCGTGCCGGAGGCGACCGATGAGACAGCCATCGTTCCCGCGCCGCCGTTGATCGTGGCGACGAACGCGACCGGGGCGACCCACGTCGGCTGCGTGCCGCCCGTCGTGCCGCTCTGCACGCAATACCAGCAGTATTGAACGGTCGCGACGGTGACAACGATCACCGAGGCCGGGCCGCCGCCGGTCTGCGTCGTGGCCTTGGCCTGAACAGCCTTCGACGCGCTCCACGCCGCCTGGGTCATGCGTTTATTCGCGTAGAGCGAATTGATACGGTTCCGCGCCGCCGGTTTGCCGTAGCCAGGATCGTGCGGCGGAATGTCGTAACCGTTGCCCTCGATGTTATACTCGTTCCATTGCGCGAACGACTGCGGAACGCGCCCGGTAAAGTCCTGGTTGTCGATGACGATGCCCCAGGTCGATGTCTGGCCGTATTTCTCCACGGCTATCGACAGCGGAATATCGTAACTGGAGGACGGGCTCATGCCGTAGCTGGACATCAACAGCGCCAGCGCGCCCGTGTTGCCGGTCGCGGTGGGGCCGGAGAATCCTTGCGCGTAGAGCGCGGTGTATTGCTGATAGTTTCCGCTGAAAGGTCCTGGGAAATTGGCGCACTGATTGATGTATTGATAATAGGCCGGGTAGTTGGCGAAGGACGAGATGTTCTTATCTGTCCTCGTGGCGTTGAGGCCGTTGTTGATCAATGTCCAGGCGACATCACCGTCCGCGGCGGCGAGTTTGTGAAGCGTTGGGAGTCGGAGGTCGCCCGTTAGGATGCCACCCGTCGTCTTGAGGAACGGCCCACCGGCCGACGCCGTGTTGATCTGCTGCAATGGAACCGCGTGCAGCGGAAGCGTCGCGTTGCCCGATAGCGTCAACGGCCCGGTCATCGCGGCGCCCGAGATCGGGACATACCCAGCGCCGCCTCCGGTGCCGCTGTGGGCATCAACGTATTGCTTTGTCGCCGCCTCCAGGTTCGATCCGGGATCGGTGGCCAGGGCAAGCACGCCGAGCATCGATCCACCGGCCAGGGGGAGGAACGGGGCGCCTTCCGGTAAGGGTCCGGTTTCGCCTTGGGGTCCAGGCGGGCCCATCGGTCCTGGGGGGCCGATCCACCGCTCCGGATCAGGCGGCCCTGTGTCAGTGCCGGGATAATCGGAAAATCTGATTTTATATGTCATGGCTAAAAATATTCGACTACTACGCGCTCGCCCGAAGTCGGCAGCGCGGTGATCTTGAATAGCGATGACATGGCCTGTGCCACCTCGGCTTTGTCCTGTTCGGCCGGCGGAAACTTCGGCGCGAGGTCGTAAGCGGCCAGCATCTCATACGGCAGCGCCGCCATGTCGGGGATGTCTCCTGAACTCCACCGCGCGATGCCACGCCCCACCAGATCGGTATGAACGGCCATCACCGCCTCGACCGCGATGTCGTGCGAGGCGATGACCATCGCGCCACGACGGATGCGCCCTTCGAGCAACGCCAGCGCCGCCGGGTCAGACGCCTTGCCGAAGCTGGACGACGCCTGCGCGGCCGTGAGTTTCGCGTATTCCTCGGTGAACGCCCGAGGGATGGCGGCGCCGGTCCACCAGACCATCCCTTGCGCGTCGAGCGCCGCGTGAACGGAGGCCACTTTGTCCAACGCCAACGCCTGATCTGACGGGATCGGCGTTTCGTCCGAGGCGATGACGCCCAGTTCGACGAGCGCCATCGTGGCGATGGTGGCGGCGGGCACGAGTTCCGTCAGCGTCGGGCGATCGTCGAGCGGCACCACGGCGACGTTTATTCGCCGCAGTGCGCGCTCAGCAAGTTCGGAAACGGAGATGGACACGTTACCGACTGGCCGCCCCGGCCACGCTGCCAGCCGGTGGTGGCGGCACGTCGTCAGGCTCCGCGATAATCCCCGCCGCGAGGCTGGACATGCGCGTGGCGTGCCCCGAGACCGAGTGCCTGGTGCTTACCGGAGGCTCGGGCGGAACCCACGGCTCGCCGGTTGGCGGGCCTGACGGTGCGGCGGGATCGAGGCCCACGGCGATCAGGTGCGCGTCCCGGATCATCGTATTTTCCTCGATCGTGCCGCCCGCGCCACCACGCGCGCCGAGCGAGCCATCCCCGTTGTAGTCGAGGATGATTTGCGCGCCGATGCTGTTGGACGCCATCAGTTCGCGCTGCTCGGGCGTGTGTCCGAACATATCGGAGCCGGGAGGCGCGGCGGTTGCCGTTGCTTGTGGCTTCGGCTCGGCCGCCGCTTTCTTGCGGTCGTCCTTGTCGTCGTCGTCATGTTTCGTTGCCATGTCGGTTTACTCCTTACGGGGTTAGAGGAGGCGGCCA
>Ga0193692_1000253_pt1 | contig 13418 bp, 6 predicted proteins | sample L3a1metaG_FD_144917 | JGI IMG/M metagenome (GOLD analysis project Ga0193692, IMG submission 144917) | Soil microbial communities from a riparian zone of the East river system, Colorado, United States - L3a1 | ecosystem: Environmental > Terrestrial > Soil > Riparian zone | place: USA: East River... | reverse complement strand
TAACTGTAAATTCACAATAAACCTGTCTGCTGCTTTGCTTACATCGAGGGTGTATTTTTTTCCGTAAAGCAGGTCGAGACGCTTGTGCACATTTGGAAGACCTATGCCCCCTACTTCATCTTTTTGATAGGAATTAATAGAATTCTCAATTGAAAAATTCATCTGGTGATCAGTCACTTTTAAATTAATATCAACTGGTTTCTGTGAATCAGTTAAAATGCCATGTTTGCAGGCATTTTCTATAAGAGGGAAAAGCAATAAGGGCACAATTCTCTTTCCGTTTGTATCTCCTTCTATTGAAAAATTAATATAAACATCCCCGGGATGCCTCAGTTTCTCCAGGTCGATATAGCTGTTGATATGCCGGATCTCTTTATCTAAACTTACTCTGTTTTCTGTATCCTCTTTTTCATATAATACATAGCGCATAAGTTCTGAGAGTTTCATAATGCTCTGTCCTGTCTTACTACTTTTTTCCATCACAGACAGAGAATAGATATTATTCAGCGCATTGAATAAAAAATGCGGATTGACCTGCAATTTTAAAAAAGATAACTCAGCTTGTAGCTTTTGATTCTCGAGTTCCTTCCTGAGCTTTTCCTGCTGAAACCAGAGCAACAAGAGACGGTAAGCAAATGCAACAACAACAACGGATACATTGGTCAGGATTTGGCGGCCAAAATAGCTATTGAAACGATAACTGAAAATGCCGAGAGACGGCGATAAAGGCTTCCTGGGAAATTTATCAAACATAGGGGTTTTATTCATTAGGTATTGGGTAAAGGATGTCTCTAGTCGAAATTTCAGATAAGTAACTATGATAGCCAGTAATAAGGAAGAGGCAACTAACCAGAGCCATTTTTGCTGAAGGGTCGCCATCCTGGGCATTATATAAAATGCTACAATGTAAAACAGTAAAAAATTGATAGTAACAAGAACGAAGTGATTAAATAAGAAAGATTCCCACATAGCAGATACTTTCATATTAACGAAGGAAGGAAGAAATGTAATAAAATGTAATAGGAGCCATGCAAGCCAATGTGTAATAAAAACAAACAAGCCGCCTTTTCTAAAGGGAGATATTAACAAGAGATCAGTATTTAGTGTTACCGCGGCCACAATGTACAATTATTTAAAAAATATGCCTGCAATCTGGTAATTTATTGAACGACATTCCTTACTAACTGACATTCGGGGGTTTTTAAAGGATGAATTTGATTTACTATCCTACAAAAAAATTCATACGTCGAATTAACAATTTGGTCATCTGAAATCTGACCTTTGTTTAATACTCAGCTCCACACCTCAAAATGCGATTTACCTTACCGCCCGTAATTCTTCTATAGTACCGGATTTGATGAATAAAGATTAAAGAGAATTATTACTTACCCAAAGAAGACAATGATTGATCCGAGTCAAGAAGAGAATGTCTTTTCTGAAAACCCCTGATGAAAACCAAATTAGAATTGAGAAAGTCAAAACATATAATTTTTTTCATGAAACGATTAATGCTTTTTTTAACTGCTGGTTTATTTTTTACTAGTATTTCTTCTGAAGTGTTTGCTGAAAACGGCGGACACTACCAGCAAGCTCCAAAAGACAGTATTCCCAAAAAAATAATTGGAAAAGTAAAGATCACTGTAAAAGACCTGATGGACGGAAGTCCAGTAGACAGTGTTTATATCCTCGCAGGAAATAAGAGAGGCTATACTGACAGCAAAGGAGTTGTTGAGTTTGACAGTGTGCTGGTGGGAACAATGGTTACTACAACTAAGGCTGGTTATGTAGCTGAATCAAAAAAAGTAAAAGCTGATATGCAGATCCGGATCGGAAGAAGAGAAATGCAATCCGCAGCTAATAATTATAAAAACGGATTATTTGAAAGACCACTTGAACATTTTTCCGGTGCAGCCACTATTGTATCAGGTAATGATCTGCGGAAAATAAATCCGCTGAATTTTACAGAGGCATTGAAATATTATGATCCTTCTTTTATTGTTACAAGAGATAATCTTAATGGCGACGATCCTAATGTTACTCCATCTGTAAAGATCAGGGGCTCGTATAATTTTCCTGCTTCAGCTACTATTGCAAGCCAATCTGGCTCTGCAGTTACCGGTGCTCAGATCAATCCTTCAGTTGGTGATTATGTCGCCAGCAATATTGCTAACCCTGATCAACCTGTTATATTATTAAATGGTGTACAAGTTGCATTACAGACTGCGCTGGATATTGATATCAATAGAATAGAAAAGATCACCATTTTAAAAGACGCTGCTTCAACATCTATATATGGTGTACGTGGCGGGGCCGGAGTTTTATTAATTCAAACCAAACTGCCGCAGAAAGGTGAATTCAGAGTTACTTATTCCGGGCAAGTACAGGTTACTACTCCCGATCTCTCTTCTTACAGCATATGGAACGCTCCGGAAAAACTACAATTGGAACACGACGCAGGTTATCATAATACCAATCCTTCTTTATATCAAAGTCGTTTGTACCAGGTTAACAAAGGGATCAATACCAATTGGCTTGATATACCAACCCGCACGGGAGTAGGCAGCAAACATTCCTTATCACTCGAAGGTGGTGATGATGATATAAATTATGGCCTGGACTTTTCGTATAATGATATTGCAGGTGTAATGAAAGGATCAGACAGGAAGAATGTAAATTTTGGTGGCTTTATCAGTACCCGGCTTAAGAATGTTGTTATCAATAATTATCTCAGTTACCAAAGATCAAACGCTTCCAATTCAACTTATGGCAGCTTTAGTGAATATGCCAGGCAAAATCCTTACTGGAATCCTTATGATTCAGTAACAGGTGAAATGGCCAGGATATTAGAAGACGAAACTTACCAGGGTATTACTGTACGTCATTATAACCCTGCATACAACGGCACTATTTCAACAACAGACGAAACAGCATATTCTCGTTTGAGCAATTTAACATCCATTAATTGGATGATCGGCCACGGTTTCAATTTGAATGGAAGGTTTGGGATGAGTAAACAATCAGATGAACAGAATTTTTTCCTACCGCCTTCACATACTGTTTATGCAAATTATACCCCCAACCAGTTTTTTAGCAGGGGAAAGTATGATCAAACCACCAGTGAGTTTACAAGCATGGAAGGAACGTTGAATCTGAATTACAATAAGAAAGCAGGTTTGCACCAGTTCTATGCATCAAGTGGTGTAACAGGTCTGGAAACAAAAAGTAACTCTACCGGCATTCAATTAGCTGGATTTGTTACCGATAAATTATCTGATCTTGCTTTTGGAAATGCTTATTCCAACTCACGGCCAGCAACCGGAATGATTCAAACACGTTTGGTATCGGGTTATGGAAACGTTGCATACAGTTATGATAACCGTTATCAATTTGAAGCTTCGGTGAATGCAGATGCTTCTTCCCAATTTGGTGAAAATAACAGGGTGGCATCACATTGGTCCGCCGGTGCAAGTTGGAATCTTCACCAGGAAAGATTTTTTCATGAAAATAAGATCATAAATCAATTGCGTGTCCGCGCCAGTGTTGGTACAGCAGGCAACCAGTTTTTTCAATCATACCTTGGTCACACTTATTATAATTATTATACCGGCACACAGTATGTTCCGGGTGGCAGTAGTTCAAGCACGAGGGGCATCGGGTTAGGCGCTTACTTAACAGGCTTTGAAAATGATGATCTCAAAGCTCCGGAAACACAGAAACAAAATATTGGAATGGATGCTGTGTTATTACAAAACAGGCTATCAATTCGTGTGGATGCTTACAGGAATAAAACAAACGACATCGTTTTACCAATAGTTTCTCCTGCATCAACAGGCTTTATAAACTTTACTTATTATGATAACCTTGGTGCAATTGAAAATAAAGGGATCGAGTTTGATCTTAATTACACCATCATTAAAAATGTAAAAAAAGGCATTGTGTGGAATATCCGTTTGAATGGAATTCGTAATGAAGATCGCATCATAGCGACCTCAGAATACCTGGATAAACTTAACAATGCCAATGATGCAATGTCTGTTGATCAGACAAGACCTCAACCGCACTATATAACCGGCAAATCGATTACTGATATCTGGGCTGTTAATTCATTGGGCATTGATCCGGCTACTGGCAAAGAAAAATTCCTAAAGGCAAATGGCACGGAAACGTTCATATGGGATGCAGCCGATAAAGTTTCTGCCGGTGATATGTCGCCTGATTGGTTGGGTTCTTTCGGAACAAGTGTATCAGTAAAAAATATCACCGCCGGTATTTATTTCAATTACCAGTTTGGTGCAAAATATTACAATCAAACATTGGCAGACAGGTTGGAGAACGCTGACCTCGGTTTTAATTTAGACAGGAGGTCTGCAGATAACCGCTGGACTCAACCGGGTGACAATGCTTTGTACAAGCAATTATCAGTAAATGGTATGATCACATCACCAACTTATGCCACTACCCGTTTTGTAGAAGACAATGATTTTATCAACTGTTCGGCTATTTCGCTTGACTATGCAATACCGCAAAGCATTGCTGAAAAGATCAAAGCTAAAAATGCAAAGCTTGGTTTTGTTGCCAATAATGTTTTCAGTTCAGGAACCATGAATGCTGAAAAAGGAATTCATTATCCGTTCCATCGTATGTATTCATTTTCTATCACAGCAAGTTTTTAAAGTTTTAAAAGTATTGATATGTATAACAGAGGTTTCAAATTTTATTTCCTGGCTGCTGCACTGATCATAGTGTCTTTGACCGGCTGTAAAAAATGGCTTGACACAGAGCCTCCTTTGCAGGTTGATGAGAATACTGTTCTCTCAACTGAGCAGGGCTTTAAAGAAGCATTGAACGGTGTATACCTGCAAATGGGAAATGTAAATGTGTATGGAAGAGATATGACCTTCGGTTTAATGTCTGTGCTCGGCAGAAGTTATGATACAACTATTTCGCCTGCAATTGGTAGTTTATATTACCAGGGCGCCCAGTACAATTTCCAGGATCCTGCCGTGAAAACAGCTTTTACAAATATTTGGAACAATCTTTATGTCAGTATCGCCAACCTGAACAATGTTCTTGACAATGTAGATAGCAGGCAAAATGTTTTTACAGGAAATAATTACAATACAATTAAAGGTGAAGCATTAGGTGTACGTGCATTTTTACATTTTGACCTGGTAAGAATGTTCGCACCATCTCCTGCAGCTGCAGGTTTGAATGTGCCGGCTATTCCTTATGTAACGAAGATCAGTCCTTATGCTGCGCCTGTTTTAACTACCGGTGCAATCATTGATTCATGTATCGCTGACCTGAAAATAGCTGAGTCATTACTTAGCCAAACAGATATGACCACTTCCCGTATTACTTATTGGGGAGTGAAAGGTTTATTAGCCCGTATCTATCTTTATAAAGGAGATCTTCAAAATGCACAGGTGTATGCTTTGTCGGTGATCAACAGCAATAAATTTCCAATGGCGACCGGCACCAGCGTCACTGACTGGATGTTTACTAAAGAACATTTATTCACACTGTACAGCAGTTTAAATAGTTCAGCACAGAATTATAAATCTGTGTTGAATACCAATCCTCCATTGGGATTTACCACTCAAAACCAGACAGCGTTGTTTGTAACAGGCGGTGGTGCAACAAGTGACTTACGCCGTGCTTTTATAGATCCTGCAACAGCATTAACTAGTGGCAATACTATTATGCCAAGAAAAACTTATGCAACGACCAACAATCTTGCAAATTTTCTTCCGATGATCAGGGTTACAGAAATGTATTATATCGCTGCCGAGTGTGCTACGGCGGCGCTTGATTCACTCAAGGCAACTGACCTGCTCGATTCAGTGAGAGTGCATCGCAACTTACCGAAATATACGCTGCCTGCCTTGAAAAGAGACAGCCTCAATATTGAAATAAGAAAGGAATACCAGAAAGAATTCATTAGTGAAGGACAAATGTTTTATTTCTATAAAAGGAAAAACCTGCCATTTGCTTCGTTGCCTTTTACCAAGGTTCCGGTGGTGGCAAATGCATCCTATGTTTTTATAAAACCAGAGTAAGAAACAAATTGCTTTAGAAAAATAAACCGACTGAATAAAGACAACTATTGTTATGAATTACTTCAAAAATAAATTTCCGGCTAAGCATCGATTTTTTTCTATGATGGCAAGCTGCACGCTGCTGCTGCTTTTTATGGCAACAAGCATTGCCTATGGACAGGAAAAAACAATTCCGGTAGTAAAGGGTGTTGTAAAAGATGATGCTGGCGAAATTTTATCAGGCGCCACTGTTTCTATCAAGGGAACAAAAATTTTTATCACCACAAAGAATGACGGAACATTTGAATTAAAAAATGTACCGGAAGGATCTGTGTTGACAGTTTCTTATGTTGGACATACAAGAACAGAAATAAAATTAAAACCCGGCCAGGCAGAGGTAACTATAAAAATGACCTCTTCAACCGCTGTGCTCAGTGAAGTAGTTGTGAATAACGGTTTATATAAAAGACCTGCTGGAAATTTTACAGGCGCCGCCAAAACTTATTCAGGGGAACAATTAAAATCTATAAACCCTTCGAATGTATTGCAGGCATTAGCAGTTATAGAACCTTCCGTCCGAATTACAGAGAACAATGTGCTTGGTAGCGATCCTAACCAATTACCTATTATCCAGATAAGAGGACAGAATAATTTACCTGTAGGTACTCAAGGCAGTGCTGCTGCAAGTGCTACTCCGGTTTCAAACGGAGATATCATGTCAAGTTATCTACTGAATCCTAATCAACCTCTTATTATTCTTGATGGTTTTCAATCTACGTTACAGACGATCTATGATATGGATATAAACCGGATCGCAAGCATTACTGTTTTGAAAGATGCGGCAGCCACTACAGCTTATGGTTCCAAGGCAGCAAATGGTGTGATCGTGGTAGAAACCAAACAACCGGTTGCCGGCAGAACCCAGGTATCTTATGCGATCAATATGTCAGTGGATATTGCCGATCTTACTTCCTATCACTTAATGGATGCAAAGAGTTTATTGGAAGCACAACGTCTTGCAGGAGTTTATTCCGATCCGAATAATCATTTTAATGATGTTGGCTTAAAGCAATGGTATGATTACCGTTTACAACAGGTACAGAGTGGTGTGAATACTTATTGGCTTTCACAGCCTGTTCGTAATGGCTTCAGTACTCGTCATAGTCTTAATATTAGTGGCGGCGCAAGATCGGTCCGTTATGGTCTTTCGCTTAATTACTCTAATGGAGTTGGTGTAATGAAAGGTTCCGGCCGGGACGTGTTTGGATTAAATTATTACCTGTCTTATACAAACAAAAGTTTCCGTTTTTCAAATAATACCAGTGTTAGTTATACTAAGGGAAACGTTACTCCGTGGGGAAGTTTTGGTCAATACGCCAGCCAATTCCCTTATTTTAAACCAACCGATTCTGCAGGAAACACAATAAAAGTATTTGAACCTACTAATACAACATTGGGAATTGCCACATTACCACCGGGAGGCCTTTTTACAAATGCTGCCTATAATGCCGGTCTTGAAATGAACAATTATAGTTATATGCTTTCATTTACCAATAACACCAACGTTGAATGGACGATAAACCGGGAAATGAGAATGGAGGCGGGTATCAGTTTTTTAACCAATCTTCCGGGTTCTGAAGCTTTTTATCCTGCCGATCATACCATGTTTGCGAATGCTATAGTTGCCGGATTTTCCGACTATGGTTCATACTCACAAACCCGGGGAAAAAATACTGCGATCAATGGCAAACTAAATTTTAGTTATAATAAGAAATTTGGAGCCCACACCATCATGGCTGCATTGGGCGTAACAGGGCAAGCTACTGAAAGCAATTCCACAACCATCCAGGTTTCAGGTCTTCCAAACGATTACCTTAACCAGTTGGGAATGGCAAATGGTTATGGCAGTAGTTTAAAACCTGGTTCAACTAACAACGTTACCCGGAGCCTTTCTTCTTACGCCAGCATCAGCTACAATTATGATAATCGCTATACTGCGGAGATCACTGCGAATGCAAGTGGGTCTTCCCAGTTCGGTTCCAACAACAGGTTGGCGCCTTTCTGGGCAGGAGGTGTAGCATGGAATGTGGACAAAGAAAAATTCTTTAAAAAGAATTCCATCATCCAGCAATTGAAAGTAAGATTGACAACTGGTATCACCGGCAATCAGAATTTTGCTGCAGCCATGTCTCAACCGATCTTCCAGTATAATCTCCTGAATAATTACCGGCTTCAGCTCGGGGCAATTGTTGGAAGCTATGCAAATCCTGATCTGAAATGGCAACAAACAATAAAGAATAACCTTGGTGCGACGGCAGGATTGTTCAATGGAAAATTAAATATTGGATTTGATTATTATACTGAGAATACAGACAATCTTATTTTACCGCTCGATGTGGCGCCGTCAACGGGTTTTGTAAACTACCAGGATAATCTTGGTGCGGTTAAAAACGCAGGTTATGATTTCTCCATCTCCTCTCCTATTATACAAGACAGGAAGAGGAATATTTTCTGGTCACTAATGTTCAATGTTGGTCATTACGAAAATGTGATCACCAAACTTTCGCCGGCAATTGAAGCTTTGAATAAAGCCAACAATAACACTTTTGATCCCAAATTACAGATCACTCCATTACCACGTTATGAAGTAGGACAATCCATGTCCCGCATCTGGGCAGTGCCATCATTGGGAATAGATCCGGCTACAGGCAAAGAAGTGTTTGTAAAACTGGATGGCAGCAAAACATTCACATGGGATCCCAATGATAAAAGACCTGTTGGCGATGGCACCAGCAAACTGAAAGGAGTGATAAATTCTAATTTCAATTACAAGGGGTTTACGTTCAATATATATTTAAGTTACAACTACGGCGGTCAGATGTATAATCAAACGCTGGTAGATAAAATTGAAAATGTAGACCTGCTTCATACAAATGCTGATGAAAGAGTGCTGACAGAAAGGTGGAAACAGCCAGGTGATATTGTTTCTTATAAATCATTGGTGGCAAGTGGTGGCCAGCAGACAAATTCCACTTCACGTTTTGTGCAGGATAATAATTATCTCGAAGCATCGAGCATTACTGTTGGCTATGCTTTTCCATCAAACCTGGCCTGGGTAAAGAAAGCGCATTTATCAACGCCAAAATTATTTATCACACTGGCCGATTTATTTCGTTTTGGAACAATAAAAACAGAAAGAGGAACAGGATACCCGTTTGCATGGAAATTCAATTTTGGTTTATCAACTACTTTTTAAAAAAAATATTTATGGATCATAATAAACTGTTGGCAATACACGGAAACTGCTTTCCAAAACTTACACTGATCGCTTTGACAGCAGTGATCATGTTGTTGGCCCCGGGATGCAAAAAATTCCTGGATGTGCCACCGAAAGACCAGGTGCCGCAATCAACCCTTTTTAAAGATGAACAGGGTTTTAAAGATGCGTTGATCGGTGTTTATCTTGGATTGGATAAACCAAACAATGGAGCCAGTTACGGATTATATACTACTGATCTATCCATGGGCATGCTATCAACAATGGCTTATAACTATGATAATGCTACCGCAGCAAATGCCGGAGTGGGTGGTGCTTTTTATAACAACGTGGTTGCTTATACATATTTAGAAGGAGAGGTGAGAAAGGAAATTGATGGTATCTGGGGCGGCATGTATAATAATATTGCCAACCTGAATAATATTTTAATTCAGATCGAGAGTAAGAAAGACGTATTTCATCATGATAATTTTAACCGTGTAAAAGGTGAAGCGATCGCATTAAGAGCATTGTTTCATTTTGACCTGTTGAGAATGTTTGGCAAATCGCCATTAACAGGTTCTGCAGAAAAAGCGATCCCTTATGTAACACAATTCACTATTAGATCAACCCCCTTTGTTACGCTGCAGGCAGGACTTGATTCTTGTATAGTGGACCTTCTTGCTGCAAAAGAAATTCTTGCTGCTACAGATACTTCGGCAGTTTTGAAAGGAGTGGATGATGTATTTACTTCATACACGCAAAATCATTTGAACTACTGGGCTGTGCAGGCTTTACTTGCCCGTGTTTATTTATACAAAGGAGATCTTGAAAATGCCGACATATATTCAAAGGCTGTAATTGGCAGTAATAAATTTCCGCTCATCAGTTCCAATGTTGCCGCTGCATTGAATGCTATCCGCGACAGAACTTTTTCACAGGAGCTTTTGTTTTCCGTTTATTCTAGCAATACCAGCAATTATAACAGTGGTCTTTTTGACAAAGCAAGTGGTGGTGGCACATCGCTTAGTATGCTGGCAGCACGTAGGGACCTGACGTATAAAACAGGTAGCGGTAATGCAAGTGATTACCGTTATATATCATGGTTTGACAATAACCAGGCAGCTGTAAGTGTTCCTTCAAAATTTTTCCAGGACAAAAACCTGCCATATGAATTGCAAGGTAATGTACCGGTGATCCGTGCTTCTGAAATGTATTATATCGCCGCAGAGTGTGCAAACAAAAAAAATGATATCACTGCAGGTGCTGCTTTGCTCAACAAAGTAAGAGCGGCCCGTGGTCTGAATGCATTGAATGCAGCCGGTATCGCTACTACAGATAGTTTGTCAACAGAAATAATGCGGGAGTATCAAAAGGAATTTATACAGGAAGGCCAAACATTTTTTTATTATAAAAGACTGAATAAAGATCTGAGACAGGTAACGGGGACTCCTGTTGCAATACCTGCGGATGTATATGTGTTCCCTATACCTGATAAAGAAAAAGAATACAATCATTAAATAAACTCAGTTTAAAATTATAAAATGAAAAAGGGAATTTTTTATTTGATCTTATTCGCCGTCCTACTTCCGGGTTGTAAGGAAGATGTGCCAACAGTTTTTGCTGAGCCAGACGGCATCTATTTCAGTGCTCCTGCCGATAGCATTACGTATACATTTGCAAAATATCCACATCGTGTTACAGATACGCTGAAGATACCTGTAACTGTATTAGGTAAAGCCGCAGATAAAGACAGAACTATAACGCTTGAAAAACTTACAGGCACTGATATAAATGGCATCGAAGGTGTTCATTATAAATTATTACAGCCGTATACAATTCCCGCAGGTAAAGTAACTACTATGTTACCTGTTGTGATCTACAGAACCGGCGATATGGATAGTCTTTCGTTCACTTTCAAATTTCAATTAAAGGCCAATGAAAATTTTGTTTCAGGTATTTCTGCAAAGACCTCACTGAAAATAAAAGTAGGTTATCTTCAAAAGCCGCCAACATGGGGCGACCCTACTGGCATACAATGGGCAGGATATTCTCTCAACATGGGAACCTGGACCAAAACAAAATATAAAGTGGTATTGGATGCTTTATATGATCCTGTAAGTGATACAACAATAAGCGAGTTTCCTTTTAGCAGGTTTGGACCACCGGCTGTTTATATTCAATACCTGCAACTCGTTAAAAATTATATTCGCACCAAATACCCTGGAAATTATTCAATACCACGTGGCATTGGGGCAACATTAAGAGATCCTGATAACAGGGATAGTGTGATCCAGGTTGGGCCTTCTAATTATTGATCAAATTAAAAAAGCTTCAATAAACATACAATGAAAAAAGTTTTTAGATATATAATGGTGACGCCGCTGATCGCTTTCGTGTTTTACTCCTGCTCAAAGGACCTGGGTAATTACGACTATAACGATGCAAATGTTATTACCATTACCACAGATATGGCTAATGTTGATCCAGCCGTGGTTATTAATAATGATTCTATTGTTGTAAAACAGAATGATAGTTTGAGAATAAATATTCTTATTTCTCAAACAAAGCCTTCAAATGACCTGGCATACGAGTGGATGACCATTCAGAGTGCTGCTTCAATTGGCAACCCTCCACAATATATTGTTGGAAATACAATGCAGTTGAGAACAAAGATCCTTCTCTCGCCAAATCTTTATAAGCTGGTAGTGAAAGTAACAGATAAAACAACCGGTGTTTCTTTTTATAAATTTTATTCATTGAATGTAGACACATCTCCATGGGGTGGTGAAGGATGGGTTGTTTTGCAGGACCAGGCTGCGCAGGGTTGCGATATTTCTGTTATTACTACACGTGACGGTGTTGTACGTGGAAATATTTATTCCAATGTTTATTCATTGGCTAATGGCAATAAACTTCCGATTGGCACTTATAAAACGGCCATCATGAATTATAGTAGTTCGCTACGTATACAGAAAGTGGCTTTCTTTTACCCGAATGGAGGAACACAGGTTCGCTCAACGGATTACCTTGATTCCAGTAATGCAAATGGATGGTTCGTAAATCCTCCTTCAGTATTAAATATTGAGTCGAATGCTGTAGGTCCGGTTAATGGCCAACATGAGATCATGATCAACAACGGGCAATTGCAATACCAGGTTATAAACGCAACTAGCCTAAAAACGCCGCCAATAGTTTTTGGTGCACCACTTATTGGGTCATGGCCTTCACTAAGCCCTTATATTATGCCTAATTCAACCGGTATTTATTGTACTTTCTTTGACAAGGTTAACCGCTGTTTTTTGCATATTAATTTAAGTAATAACACGCTGCAACCAACGACGCAACCTGATGTGGCTAACCAGCACTGGGCAGCTTACTCAGGAGCAGGTGGCGCAACTAATTTATCAGTAACAGGTAAAGGATATGATCTGAATAACATTGGACGTAATTTGATCTATTGTGAAAATGCCCAATTGATAGACGGATCTGTTAACCATGCTTATTATTGTATTTTCCGCAATTCTGCCAATGATTCAACATTTCTATACCAGTACACTTCGGGATCAACAGGCATTGGAAATAATAATATAACAGGCAGGTATTTTTTGAAAGATGCTACTACCAATGTTACCGGCATTAACACAGCTTCCATTTTTGCTGTTCCTGCTTTTTCAACGGCTTCGGTAAGCAATGCGTTTTATTATGTACCCGGTAACAGCACCAATAAGATCTATGTTGGTAATCCCAGTTACACCACCGGCGGCGGCATCCTGCCCGCTACAACTATATCGCATTTGGGATACAGCTTCCCTGCGGGAACTATTATTAAAAGCATGAAGGTTTTCAAGTCGGGTTATATTGGCACCTCTGTACCCGCTACAGAAAGCAGGGTATTGGTGGTTGCTACTGATGAAACTGCCAATGGTAATGGTAACAACGTTTACTTTTTCAATCTTTCGAATGTTGGTGAAATAAACAGCACGCCGGCCAATGTGTACACCGGCTTTGATAAAATAATTGATATCACATTTAAAAAAGGGTTAGGGCTCTGATAAAAATTTGAAAGTCCGTTCTCAATTACTAACCTGTTGGTGTTAAACCGGCAGGTTTTTTTTATGTTA